>Ga0180437_10004573_pt1 | contig 19621 bp, 9 predicted proteins | sample SS_ome_4_FD_132410 | JGI IMG/M metagenome (GOLD analysis project Ga0180437, IMG submission 132410) | Hypersaline lake sediment archaeal communities from the Salton Sea, California, USA - SS_3_D_1 metaG | ecosystem: Environmental > Aquatic > Non-marine Saline and Alkaline > Hypersaline > Sediment... | reverse complement strand
GCGATTATGCTCTTCACATCTTCGAAGCGAATGAATTCATGGCATTTATTATATGAAATAGTTGCTGTAACATGTGTAGGAGATGTGCAAGTAGATTCCTTGTATATTTTATCAGAGCAGCTTCCACCGCTACCACCAGTCACAACATCGCCTTCATCTCCGGTTGTTACACCGCCGCCACCGCCGCCGCCGAGTTCTGAGAAAAAGCCTTGTGCTCTTAAGTCAGCCAGACTAAATGACTCAAGCGTTCCTAATGCAAGAAACCATGGAGGCTGGACAGATGTAACTTCGCATCCGTCAACCATTACACCATATCCTCCCATATCTTGAACTGCCATTCCTTCTGAACCTATTCTAAGGAAGTCCATATAACTTGGCGCTCTTGTAATTGGAGCAGTTGTCACGAAATTAGTACTGCCGGATAATGCGCCAGGAGGTTGGATATAGGTTTGTCCTGCAGCTGCAATAGTCTGTGGATTAGAAGTGAAACTCAATGTAGTACTCAATACACCCGCTCTTCCATAAATAGTATCATTACCAGTATTTCCCACATATATGCTGGTATAACTGTAGTTCTGCAGGTTTCCAGCACAGCCTGCGGCTGAAGAATTATAAGGTCCAAATACATCAATGACTGCCCATTTGCTGTTGTTGCCGTCATCAACACCTGCAAGGACTGCCTGATCACCCTGATTGAAATCGGGGTAACCTGCTCCTGTTTTTCCATTTAAGTATAATTGGTTTTTGCCATTTATAGTTACATAAATATCATTAAGATCGTCAAAATCAGGATCCACATTTCCGACTGCGACAGAAGTGGCGCCTGCAACTATTGGGATCCCTGTTGGAAGGAATCCCGGAGTCAAATCTGTGAACTCAGGAATCAGATCGCCGTCAGAATCACCTGTATTGTTCCACACTCTTACCAAGCCTGTTGTGGTTGAAATTACAAGATCCAATTTAGTATTATTGCTGAAATCTGCAAATACTGCACTTGTTGCAGCAGGGAGCGTGTTCAGGGAAGCATTGGTTGTCACATTGTACCATGTTCCGCCGACATCTGTCCACAACGAGCCGCCGATCCAGATATCATCAATACCGTTTCCTGTAATATCATCGATAAAAAAATCATCAGTTGCATGATATAACATAGAAACATTGATGCTTGCATTTGATTCTGTAAACACAAAACCAGGGCCCACATAATTAAAAACCCTGTTAAGACCGCCAGTCACTACAACAAACAAATCCTTCTGACCGTCACCGCTTACATCTACGAAACCTCCATACTTTACATTAGCGATTGATGGAACTCCTGTCGAATTCCTTATTGTAAGATTGTAATGCGTGCTGTTCAAAGGACCAATATTTTCAATAAGATTCTGCAGGAATATGTCTAAATCTCCGTCACCATCAACATCGTGAGTCACAGGAATGGATATCGCAGTGGCATAGACAAAAGAACTGACTATTATCATCATTAGCAGAAGCAAGATTCCCATTCCGATTCTTCTCTCTATTCCCATCTTAATCATTGCTGTTTATCACATTATCAGTGCCTAATTGTTCCACTAAAATCTCATTATCATTATTTGCAACCTTATTGTCTGTTATCTCATTATCCTCTCCCAGTTTGACCCAGACAGCTCTTTCATTGTCTTTCATGATGTTTGCACTGATTCTATTCATGTCTGCATTGTCAATAACAATCGCATTGACATTTCCTTCAAATTCATTCTCAATGACATCATTGAACTCTGCGCCTGTCATCAGATGAACTCCTGTCTCAAGGCTGTTTGTGAATGAATTATCAATTATCTCATTATTTGCCGCGCTAAATACAATAACTCCGTATTTGTTCTCTTCAAGATCATTATCGCTCAATAAATTATTCTCAGAAGCGTATAATCTCGCACCGATAGGATTTGACATGATAGAATTGCTGGACAAGACATTGCTGTAGCCATTGGTTATGTCTATTCCAGATGCCTTGTTCGAAACAATGCTGTTCATCTCTAGTTTGTTGTCTGCACAACCCATCAGATAAATGCCATTCAGCGCATTATCGAACACAGTATTGCCTGTAAACTCCGAACCGCTCGCCATCACAACAAAACCGTGTCCTGCGTTTGACACGACACTGTTGTCTGTGAAGACATTTGCGACATTCACATCCTCGCCTGCATTGCCGATAACAACGCCATCTCCAAGCCCTAGTTCAACCCTGTTAGAAACATACAGATTGTTCGCGCTCTTTTCATCTATGACAAAACCTATATTGCATTCCTTTGCATGGTTCTCTGTCACAGTATTGTCGTGGCTTTCCATGACAAACAAGCCGTCAGCCAGATTCAACAATAAATTTCCCTTAACAGTGTTTCCGCTCGCATCTGCAGTCAAACTTACACCTGCACCTGTCGCGCTTTGTTCAATCCTATTGTTCTCCACAATGCTGTTCGTTGTAGTCGCCAATCCAATGCCATTGTCAATGAACTGCATCACATTATTGTTCACAGAAACATCGTCAGAAGCGCTCAACAAAATGCCCCAATTGGTTCCGTCGCCGTGCTGGTTATTTATTACATTGTCATCAACCTGCGAGCCTGAAACAGATAATAAGTAAATAGCATCTTTTGAAATGTCGTCAAAGACATTTCCCACGACCTGTATTCCTGTACATCCTGAACCGCCACAAAGAATTGGTGTTGTGATTCCCCTGCTCTTCAATGCACTGAACTGGTTCTCTTTCACAATGATCGCATTGCTGTTTGATATCCTGACAGCATCATCAGCAATATTCACGAAATTATTTGATTTGATCAGATTATTAGCAGAACCTTCTGTCAATGTTATTCCCTGCGAACCCTGGCCGGAAGTGGTATCTATTATATTATTGACAATAATACTATTTTTCACAATCGCAAGATCTATTGCATCGCTCCTTGAATCTTTTATAGTGTTTCCTATGATCAGTGCATCTTCTGCAGACTTCATGCTTATTGCATCCTCGTTACAGTCTGAAAATACATTGTCCTGTATTACAATGCCATTGCTGCTCGCACTAACTGCACTGCCGAAATTATCTGTCTTACAATTCCTTATCGTGACGCCAGAACTGCCGAATATAACGATTGCATTTCCTTCGCCGTCTCCTTCTATCTCATGTCCTGCGCAGTCAAGCATTACATCCTCTACACCTGCAAAACCCAAACAGACACTATCCTCAACAACAAGATCTTTAGTAAGGACATAATTTCTTCCACTGTCTCCTGCTTCAAATGCCCTGCATTCACTGAATGAATTAAAGAAATATGTCTTGCCAGTCAACTGCAGTGTCTCTTCTGCGCCATAAGCATCTTTCCCAGTACATGATATCTTATAACCGACGATCGTGCTAGTGTCAAAAGACTTTGTATTGAACTCGAACTTGCCTGTCGCAGGATTGTACACCATACTTTCTGCAGGACCGTAAGCTTCCTGGTTGTGAGGATCAAAAGAAATATCGCATACACCGTCCTCAATAGGTATGTCATTATTTAGATAAACAAAGCTTGCGTCATAATAAGGCATGTCTCCTATATTATAAGCAGTATCATCTTCATATGATAATTTACAGAAGCTTCCTGAAACAGAAGTCTGCTCGCCATATGTTTCATCAATAACAAATTCTGTAACAATAGGTTCTGCCTGCTCAACAACTGTTTCCTCTTCAAAGCCATACACAACAATGTCAAGCACTGTCTCCACAACCTCTTTACCGTCGCTCGCAAAGACACTCAACTGATGGTCGCCTGCAGATTTAGTATTTGTAGTCAATCTCAAAACATCGCCTGACAATGAAACATCAAAAGGAACCTCGATGGTCTTTGTGAAAAATATAAGTTCATCATTCTCGTCAGCGTCTGCATAATAGTTGCTCAACACGATCTCTTCTGTGGCAACACCTTCTATCAGGAAAGTTGTCCTGCCTTCCCACTGAGGCACTGCATTGTACTGGTCCTTTAATGAACTGTACAGCATCTTTTCAAGAAGCAGTTCTCCATTGTCAACTTCTATCGCCAGCCTGACTTCATTCGTCAGCATCTCTATCTCGCACGTGTCAACACAGTAATTCTCAAAATACTTCACTCCATCAAGATCAGGCTCGATCGAAGCAGTGTTAATAATCAGAATCTTTTCATCGCCGTCAACAAGATATACTCTTGCAGAACCAGTACTGCTTCCTGTCAGTTTCAAGGAAACAGGAATCTTCTCAAGTGCAAAATTCATATTGCTGTTTTCTGTAAATCTAAGATTCAATAATTTCTCATGACCTTCTAAACTTCCTACTGTCATGCCTGTGATCGTAGGCCTATAGACTAATGCGATGAATATGAACAAAATCAGCAGAACCAAAGGTGCAAGAAGCTTAAGACTATGGAAATGATTATCAGAACTACTCTGTATTTTAACAGGAGTTTTTTTCTTATTCAACTATTCACACCCTTTTTCCTATTTTCTATGAAAAAAAGCGATTCATACTATATAAATCTTTTTATTTTTCATATATGCATAGTGTCCAGCGTAGCAATTAAAGCTACATACTAGCAATAAAGACTCGTATATACAGTCAGAAATAGAATCTTGCAAAGCACACTATGCATGATTTTCATATTGAAAATCGTATAAAAAACTATTTATATAAGATACGATTACAGAAAAGCAATGGATTTGAAGAAGTATTTCAAAAAAGCAGGTGAACAGGTCAATCCTACACTATATCATGACCTGATGGGTGACAAGTACAGGTACATAATCAAGCACTTTCTTGTCCTTCTTTTGTTATTGACGATAATCTCCAGTGTTCTGTACATTCCAAAGTTCATAATCATACCACAGCAGTTTGAAAAGGAGTTCCAGAAGTTTGAGACATTCAGCATTGACATGGAAGTTTCCACAACAGGGCCTGTGAATTTTGGTCTGGTAACAATAGACACCACTGTCAATGAACCTCCAAGAAAAAGAGGCATCTATATTACTAATAGTACAGTGCAGGTACAATTACTTCCATTCACAAAACCAGGCAGGGCAAATCCAGGCGATTTCCAGGACCTCACAAAAGCGACACCCACGATAAAAGCCAACTTGATCCTTGCATCTATCATGCTGATTCCGTATTTGATATTCCTGATGTTCATCTATCACGCTGTAAAGTATCTATTATTGATACTGCTGACAGCAGGAATAATGATCATCTTGATACGTACTTTCAAGGGAGAGATAAAATCAAGGATGGCAATGAAGACCTGCTTCTATGCAAGCATCTTCCTTATGCTTGAACTGTTCATCCAGCCGTTCAATAGCAGATGGCAGATCAATGCCTTGATCCCTTACATCATCTATGTCGTATTCATCATCACAACACTAGTCTTCCTCAAAGTGACTGAAAAAGACTATCATGAATATCACAGGAGAAAGAAACAAGAAAAAGAAGAAGAGCATGTTGACATATTCTCAGGCTCAAAGATCAGTAAAAAAGGAGAATTGATGCCAGACCACATTGACCCTGAATTGATACGAAAGGACCTTGAAAACCACCGCGTTCGCTGATTCTAGCCTTTTTCAAGCGTTTTTTGCCATCTAACAGTTCTGATTATCGAAACTGCATACAAAAAAAGGCAAGATTTTATAAATAATGATTCATTAGTATGTGTTGTATTTTGTAAGAAAAATGGTACATGAACCCGACAATCCTTATCAGAAAGCCCTAAAAGAGATGGTAAGGGCAGATCACTTGATTTACGTTAGTTTGAAGTATAGTAGAACAGTCGATGTAATCCAGAGCGTCATCAGCCGGCTTGTTGATGCGTTCACATATGCGATGAAAGGAGCTCTTGAAGAAAAGCTGAAAGGGGACGAGCTCAAGTCTGCGCTCCACGGTCCAAAGACAATGACCGAATTCATACTCAAGATCTTTCCTGACACAAAGGAACACATCGAATTCTACAATTTTCTTCGAAAACTCAACAAGGCGCCTGTCCTGGAAAGATTGAACGAATTCAGAAGGCACGTGACAATGGTCACAAAGGTTGATGAAAAAGATCTGAATGTAAAGATAGAGACTGTTGAAGAATATTACAAAAAAGTCAATGATTTCATAAACATGCTTGGAGAGAAGATAGAAAAATGAGCGAATCAAAAGAAGTCCAGAACACAATCAAGATCGAGATCCAGGTATTGGGAAGGGTCAATCAGTCAGACATAATCGGTGCAGTGTTCGGACAGACAGAAGATGTTCTTGGAGACGCATTGGAATTAAGAAAACTGCAGAAGCAGAATCTGATCGGAAGGATCGAGGTTGACACAGAATACACCTCTGACGGAACAAGAGGCATCATAACAATACCTTCTTACATGGATAGGACAAACACAGTCATAATCGCAGCTGCACTAGAGACAATCAAGAAGATAGGTCCGTGCAAGGCAAAAGCAAGAATATTGAAGATAGAGAACATCAAAGAGATAAAGATAAAGAAGATCATAGAGCATGCAAAAAAAGTATTGGAAAAGTTCATGAGCATATCTGTGGATTCGCAGGAATTGATTGACAAGGTTTCTTCAGAAGTAAGGATGTCCCAGTTTACAGAGTATGGTGACGAGAAACTGATCACAGGACCTAAGATAGAAAAGTTTGATGATCTGATTTTCGTGGAGAGCATTGCAGATCTGAAGAACCTGCTGAAGTATGGTTTAAAGAATGTGGTCGCTTTCGAAGACATGAGCAAGAAAGACGCTTTGAAAGAACTCGCAGACAAGCACGAGATCATAGTCTTCATCAATAAAGGAAAAGAATATCTTGTTAAAAAACTATTAGAGTTTGCAGACGTGGACAGCTATACCAAACCAGAGACGAACAAGAGAGTGCACGAACTAGAGAGCAAGGAAATCTTTAAAGCGATCAGGAGCGCGATAAGCACAGAACAGATCGGCGCGCACAAGACCACATCTTCAAGACCAGAACCTTCATATTCAAAACCTCATCAACGCAGTTTCCAGAAACCGCACCATTCAAGGGATTTCAAGAGACACGACAGGAGCTACGATAACAGGGGCGAGAGAAAGAGCGACATCAACAGCAGCGCAGTACAGGAATTCACAAAAAAGAAAGCAGAACTGAAAGGCACAAAACAGGCTTATGTAATAGACAGGAACATGCAGATTTTAGGAAAGGTTCCTGCAGACTCATTGATAGACACTGTGAGAAGTATAGGAAGACAGGTCTACAGCATTGTCATTGACGGAACAATACCAAGAGAACTTGTCGGACTGGCAGAAAAGAACAGGATTAAATACCTTGTGGGCGATAACTGCGACACAAGAAGCAGGTTCGTCAATATCATAATTAGTAAATAATTCTTGCTATCAATTAAAACTAAGAAATAAAGTAGAAATTAAAATAAAAAAATCAGTAATAACTGTTCTGTCCGCCAGGGAACTTCGGAACATCCGTCCGTCTTCTTCTTGCAGGTCTTTTCTTTCTCTTGAACATGACCAGCAATAGTATGCCGATGATCAGCAATACAATGATGATTCCCAATGTCAGCAACAGTTCCATCTCTTCGTCATCAAGTGAAGTTTCATCTACAGGCTCTCTGTCCTGCATTGCGTTCCTCTGCGCTTCCAGCATCTGCAGCTGGATGTTTGCCAGCTGTGTCTCAAGTTCTGAAACCGCGTCATTATTTCCGTAAGTGTTCAATACCCTGTCCTCGCAATCCTGAACATGTATCTGTACTGTTCTTATGTCGCTGACCCTTACTCTGTCATAATAAGTCTTGACACTGAACTCGTAAGTTCCTTGTTCTGCAGTATCAGGTATCCTCAACAGGATGTTCTTATGCACGTCAAAGTCTTCGTCAAACGGATCCTCGTCAAGGTCGAATTCGAACTCTTTCTTTATGTTAAGCTGATCATTTGTGATCTCTATTCTTGCATCGTCCTCGTCATCCTTGCCCAGGTTAGTCACTTCGAATCTCAAGTCAACTGTCCTTGTGCAAGTCACAATGCTCGGAGTGACATGCAGTTCTGTGATCTTCAACAGATGATCTTCTTTCTCGATTTCGATGTAAGCTCTTGCCTGCGCCCTATGTACTGTGCCGTTCTCGTCAGTACCGTCAACTTCGATGATGACTTCATACTTCTCTCCGTCCTCTACTTCATAAGGGACCCTGAAGTCCATCTTGACTGTCTCGTCTTCACCAGGCTCAAGATCGAACCTTCTGTCATTGTCGAACTCAAGATCATCTCCACCGTCTATCTCAAAGATAGTGACTTCGACATCGATGCCTTCAATGTCAGGATCATGCCTGTCAGGGAAAATATTTTCCACTTCGATCTCTACATCAATCCTTGTATCAGGCTGTATGTCATCGACAGTATCTCTTCCGTAAGTATCAACTCTGACATTGTCATTATTGATCTCAATGTCATTTATCCTCAACATGCCATTGTCCAGTATTCCTCCGTCATTACCGACAGGCATAGTTGGCACTGTAGGTGTTGTAGGAGTTGTTGGTGTGGTAGGCTGTGTAGGCGTAGTTGTTCCTGTGGTGAAGGTTGAGAAACCCTGCACATGGAACACTACTGTTCCGCTTGTTGTTGGCGGCGCAGTGTAATTGATTAGTGTGCTTGTAAGACTCTGATAGTTCAGATAGTTCCTGTCTCTTGTGAAGTCAGGAGTGAAATAGATCTTTGGAACATCATCATAAGCCACATTATACAATGTGATTGTAGCAGGCTTGTCTAACTGCGGGAACTGTGCAGTGTCTATTCCTACAAGATTATTGCTTATGACGATGAAGCTGTCAAGATCGATCACCTGTCTCAGGTCAATTATCTGGTCTCCAAAGTCAATCTTTCCGACACCAGGAACTTCGATCACAACATGTTGTGCATTCGCAAGCTGGTCTTCTGTGAACTCTGTGATTGAACCGCTGAATGTCTGTGTCACAGGTACAGAGCTTGTCTGCACTATCCAGGTGTGCGCGATAGTATTTATGTCGCTGGTGACTTCAAGTGTCACTGTATAAGGTCCGTTGCCATTGGATTGTAAAGTGTAGCTAGGTTCTGTTGAAACCTGGCTTCCGTCCAATAGCCATCTGTATGACAATTGCAAGTCAGTAGGATTGTCAATGCTCGCATTGAAGAACTGCGCACCGTTCGTATGCATCACAAAGTTATTTGATGCAGGGAATGTGCTTGCGAAGCTTATGCTCCTGTCAACATCAACAACAGTCACTATGACAGATCTTGATGTCTGCGTATTGCTGTAAGCATCAGTCACTGTCAGTTCTACTGTATGTGTTCCTGCACTGTCATAGTCTGGAACATATGTATAGTCTATATCAGTTGATACCTCGTCTCCGTCCAAGGTCCAACTGTAGGTCAATGGATTTCCATCCAAGTCACTGGACGTATGGTTAAACACTAATTCTTCCCCCTCATTGATTGTGATTGCTGCAACATCTGGTGTGAAGGTATCTATTGTCGGCGGGAAATTTGTCACAGCAGTGAATGTGTATGTGCTGCTTGTCGCATTTAATGAACCGTCAGACGCAGTCACTGTCCAATCATACAATGCATTGTTCCTCACAAAATCCAAGGTGACAGTAGCATTAGGTGTGTTTTGGGTAATAACTTGCGCATCATCAAGATTTACTTTAACCAATGCAGGCAGCATGTCAGTATCATATCTGTAAGGCTGTATGATCAGTGTGTAAGTCAGTGTGCTTGATTCATCATGGCTAGGCTGCCATGCAAAGTCAACAACAGGACTCTGGCTGTCAAGACTCAATACTGCACCGTTTGAAGGACTTATCAAAGTAGGTGCTGTTGGCGCGTCATTTGTTCCGTTGACACTTACGAATACGTCTCTATAAGTTGTGGTTACGCCATCATCTACACTGATGATGAAACTGCTGTCTCCATTATAGTTAGGAGCAGCTCCTACATATAATACATCGCCAGGATCTATCCTTACAATCAGGTTAGGATCTACATGGCCGAATGTTATGTTCAAGTCAGTATAGATTGTATCTGGATCGCTGATGTAGTTTGTAAGAACAATGCTGTTGTTGAAGCTGTTCTCATTGAATGTGATAGTAGGTATCTGCAGTATCACAGGTGCATGATCATTGACAAAAGTGATGTTGACAGGGATGTTTCCGCTGTTCGCATTTGTGCTTCCGTCTGTTGCACCGAAATCGACACTTGTCATTCCGTTCCAGTCTGCCTGTGGAATGATTGTCGCAGTTGTTCCGCTGAATGTCACGTTCTGTATTCCTGTGCCGAATGTTGCACTATAGATCAATGTGCTGTTGTCAGCATCACTGAATAATTGTGTCATATCAACGGTATAATTGGTATTCTCAGGGAATGTGATGTTGGTCAAGGTTCCTATGTATTGTACTGCGTCATTGCTCGCACCCACATTAAAGATGAATACCATCTGTTGTGAGCTTGCAGGATCTGTAGGATTTGTGTTTGTCCTTGTCCTCAATGACTGTGAGTTAGGATCATTCACCTGTATAAGGCAATTAGCAGCGTTCAATCCAGTGCCTGCGAAATTAGGAGCTGGCTGGTAAGTCAAGGTGTTGCCTGTTATATTACAATCAACTTCGCTTGTAAGCTCGCTGACAACACTGTACGTGATGTTTTCTGTCTCACCGTCATTGTCAGTGATTGTTGATAGATCATAAGTAGCAGCTGCTGAATCTTCTGCAATATTCTGCGTTACTGTTCCTGTTGTGAAATATGCCATAAGATCTGTCGCATTCACAACGACCTTGACAGTCTGAGTAGCTGTTGCCAATGCAGAATCCTGGACAGAAAGTACAAAATATTCAGTTCCAATAGGAGCTGTATAATTATACAATAACTGTGCAGTTGTATTTGTCTTGTTGACAGAAGCATAAGAACTTACTTCAGTGATTGTCATTGTTGCGAATGTATCATCAACATCCTGGATTACATTTGTTATATCAACATACATTGGTATGTCTTCCTGCACTGTCCTGCTCAGGTTGCCGTTGATTGTTGGCGCGTCATTCACAGGAGAAATAGTCACTGTAAGGTTTGCAGTATCAATTGCATTAAGGCTGTCTGATAGTTGCAATACAATATTGGATGTGCCATAGACATCCTGCAGGCCTTGTATCTGTATGATGTCTGCGCTGTTAGGAGTCACCATCTGGACATTGCTGAAGACAGAACTGTTGAAGCTCTGCACGCTCCATACAAGATTGTTTCCTACTGCTGCAGGTCCTTCCTCAAAGTCAGACTCATAATTTGTAAGGCTGAAAAGCTGAGAACCGAAGTCTTCAGCGACATTCAGGTTTATAGGTGTAACAATCACAGGGTTATGATTTCCGTTCGCCATGTTAGGCGTCGGCTTGACAGGCGATGTGAATTTTGTAATGGTAGTTGAACCGTCAGGGTTTCGGCCAACACTGTTTCCTGTCGCGTTTGTGTAAGCGAAAGTGTCTACTGTATTGTTTGTTATGTTGTATAGGGTCAGGGTATCTGTAGCACTTAAGTTAAATCCTAATTGTGTAGGGTTGAATGTGATGTAGGGACTTGTGCTGTTTATTGTGCCACTCAAGAAATTTCCAGTGTTTGTTGTGCTGTCAATTCTCCAATTGAACAGGTTTTCATAGCCTGCATTTGTATACAGTTCAACAAAACTGTTAGCTTGGTTAGCTGTGTCAACATACACTTCGTTGATGAAAACAGCTGCGTTTGCCGCAACTGCAAGAATTGCAAGCGACAAGACAATAGTAACTAGAAATATCAATATATTTTTGTTTTTTAATAGTCCCATTTTTCAACCCCTGATTATTCTATTCGAATCTCTCAAAGCCAACATACTTGATAAGAACCCCTTTTGTGATACACCCTGAATATATGCTTATAATTCAAGGTTATATATAAACCTTTCGCAACATTAACCATTGTTAAGTAACAATAATCCTGACTTTAGATCTATCATAAGGAAAGTATATAAATGAGACCTTCCTTCTATATGCAAAAAAGAGGGTCAAATGGTCACTAGAATCGCTATAAACGGCTTTGGAAGGATCGGAAGGATAGTGTTCCGGATAGCGATAAAAGAAAAAGGCCTGAAAGTAGTGGCCATCAACAATCCGACAGGCCCAGAGATCATGTGCAATCTTCTGAAATATGACAGTGTGCATGGCAGGTTTGATGGCACTGTAAAGCCGGGCAAAAGTTCTTTGATTGTCAATGGAAAGAAGATACCATATTTTCAGGAAAGGGATCCTACAAAACTGCCATGGGATAAATTAAAGGTTGATATTGTTGCAGAATGTACAGGTGTTTTTCGTACTCGGCAGCTATGCATGCAGCACATCAATGCCGGTGCGAAAAAAGTATTGCTTTCTGCGCCTTCAAAGGATGAAGTAGATTTTGATGTTGTATATGGAGTGAATGAGAAAGGCTATAACAAAAGAAAACACGTCATAGTCAGCAATGAAAGCTGTACAACAAATTGTGTCGCTCCTATTGCAAAAGTTCTGAATGATGCTGTCGGTATTGAGAAAGCACTTCTTACAACAGTTCACAGCTATACCAATGACCAGATGATTTTGGATCATACACACCACAAGGATCCGCGCAGGGGAAGAGCCGGAGCAATCAATATCATACCAACGACGACAGGCGCTGCGATCGCGACCACAAGAGTCATTCCAGAACTGAAAGGAAAGATGGACGGCATATCGATGCGGGTTCCTACGCCTGACGGAAGCATCATAGATCTGGTTTGCCAATTAAAGAAGCCAGTCACAAAAGAGAAGATAGACAGCCTGTTCAAGAACGCTGCAAATAAGAAATACAAAGGAATCATCGAGTATTCAGAAGACCCTATTGTTTCATCAGACATAATAGGCAGCGATTACAGCGCAGTATATGACAGCCATGCGACAATGATGTTAGGAAATAGATGGGTAAAGATAATCGCATGGTACGACAATGAATGGGGCTATTCCCGCAGAATGGTCGACATGATGAAAAAGATGTAATGCATAGTATCCAGCGTAGCTATTTTCTTAAACAAACTTGTAACAAAGACTCGAATACACAGTCAAATATAGAATCTAGCGAAGCATACTATGCATAAGAATTATTTCTCTTTGAACGGATTCTCGATAGGCACGACATCATCTTCATCATAGTCTTTGTATGCAGATATAGCACTTACCAGCATCTTCTTGACATCTATCCTCGGATTGCCGATAGTTTCCCTAAGGTGCTCTAATATGTCGCCGAAAGTTCCCTCAAACCTGTCATGTCCGTCCCTGATGAAGTGATGGTACATGAACAATTGGTATGCATTGCGCACCTGCTTCCTGTACACTTCTTCCTGCGCAGCATATGCTTTTCCCACACCTTCAAGAACTTTCTCAAACTCGAACTGGATCATTTCTTCGTAATAAACATGCATCTCGCCGTTAACATTGCGTCTGATTTCCAGGAATCTGTGCGGGCTGAGTCCTCTCTTGTCTGAATAGAAAACCCTGATGCCTTCGAACTTGCCGTACCACTGCTCAAGGATGCCGTTGAAATATTTTTTATCAGCTTCTGGCGTGATCACATGCCCGATGACCGGAGGAAGTATGACCATGTTCGCGCCTCTGTAAGCCTGATTGAACTCGCGCAGTTTCTTGTTCTCTGCTTCTAATCCTCTAAGTGTTCTCTTTGAAGATTCGAGTTCTTCTCTTACATCTGCCATCTGCTCCTGCAGATACGCTTCAAATCTTTCTTGCTGTATCCGTGCATAATAAGCGCCTGCTTTTCTCGCGCGGACTATGCTCTTCTTCATATCCCTGAGAATGTCATAGAATCTCTTCACAACTTCTGTGTTTCCTGTGTATTCTGGAAGCTCGTCCCCTGCAACCAATTTCTCCATATTAGAAGAAAGCTTTTCCATGTGAGAACTCAGTTCTTCAAGAGTCTCTGCATTTTTTGCAGCAAGCTCCCTTCCCTCAACCCTTGGAGGTGATGGAAGATCCTGAGCCAGAGCGTCGCCTGCACCAAAAGCAATGCCTCCTGCCATTGCAACTGGAAATGCAAGTTTGGTTAGGCTCATGCAGGCAATCAAATCAGAATTCTATAAAAAATTTACTATATACAAATTACTTCTTGCCAAATACCATTTTCTTTGGTCTCTGGATAGGCACTCTGTCCCTTTCATTGTATCCCTTGTATCCCAATGAATTTATCATTATCTCTCTGACATCTATCCTGTCGTTCTGGACAGTCTTCTTTAGATAAGCAAGGATGTCGCCGAATGTTCCTGTGAAGATAGGAGCATCCCTGTTTTCTGTGAAATAATCATACATGAATAGTCTGTATGCTGCCTTGACCTGCATCAGATGAGAAGTTTCTATCGCAGTCCGTGCTCTCTGCACGCCATGCATCATTTTATTGAGCATGACACTGGATATCTCAACAAGTTCAGAGCTCGGCCCGTCTTCAAGATTCCTTCTCACTTCGATATAAGGTATCTCTTTTTCTTTTCCGTCCTGTGTTTCCCTGATTGTATATAATCTTACACCATGGAACTCGCCGCAGAGTTTTGCCAGGTCTCCTTGGAAGTATTGTCTGTCCATCTCAGGAGTTATCATATCTCCTATTGATTCCGGCAGTCTTATTGCGCGCGACCTTGTCATGCGCATGTAGAAGTTCAGAGCGCTGGCAGCCTTCTTTTTCAGTGCCGCCATCTGTGTTTCATAATCTTTAGCAATTGCTTCACTGTCTTTTTCCAGCCTTTCAACTTCTGTACCAAGTGCCTTGTACTTTGCAATAGTCTCTTCCAATGTCTTGTTAAGTTCTGCAACTCTTTTCTCGAGCGGCTGCACTCTTGCTTCTGCTGCTTTTCTCGCAGCTATTGCTTCGTTCTGTCTTCTTAATGCTTCATCTTGTGATTTCTCAAGATTGTCTCTTTCCTCTTGGACAGCAGTCAGTCTTTCTTCAAGGCCAGGAATCTTCTTGACCTCTGTTTCTAATCTTGCAGTCTGCTCTACAAGTTCTGCAACTCTTTTCTTATAGGCTTCTACCTGTCTTTCATAATCGTCTCGTTGCGTCTCAGCAGTCCTCAATGATGCTTCAAGATTGACGCCTGCTTTCTTTGCCTCTGTCAGTTGTTTTCCCAGATCTTCTAATTTTTCTTTTGTCTCTGTACTGTAATTTTCATACAAAGTTATCTGAGTACCCAGCCTTTCGCTAAGATCATCCACTCTTCCGTTGAAATTTACCACAATATTATGTATCTTCTCTACAAGAGCGATCCTTCCTTTATAATCAAGCTTAGGCACATCAATCGAACCTTCTGCTGTATTGTTCAAGGCGACCTTCACTTCTGCAATGTAATCTGCAAGATACCTAACTGCGTCACTGACCTCGCCTTCGCCGCCGACAACAGCACCCTTCATCTCTTCTATCTTCTGCTGCAGTCTGTCTATCTCTGCTAAAGAATCTGTCTTCTTATCCTGCAAAATGGAAATTTCTGTTGCTTGTCTTTCAGTCTGTAATTTTAACATATAATGCTGTACTGTGCCATAAGTGATCAATCCTGCAGCGCCAAACAGAAGCAATATTCCTATCCTTGCAGCGCGCCTGTCCCTGAATCCTCTCTTTTCTGCCTTTAACTTCTGAGTGCCGAGCATCTCAAGATTGCTCTTGTGCTCTTTAATATCTTTTTCTAAATCTTCATTCTTCTTGCCGGCCCACTTCTTGCTTGTTTTTGCCATTCTCAATTCTTCTTCAAGACCCGAACGTTCTGCTTTGTGTTCTTTAAGTACAATTCTCGTATGTTCAACTTCTTTCTTCAGAGGATCTGTCAATAATTTGAACATGTCAGGATGCACTTTTGCCAGTTCTAAAAACTTGTCCTGAAGAGCCACCATCCTGGAAGGTGTGACTTGCGCATTACGGCTGATGATGCCAAGATATCCTCTAAATACAGGCCCCATAAGCTTGTCAATGACTTCATCCGGCATATTTTCTCTGCTGATGTGTTGCAGAAGATTCCCGAAACTTATGACTGTGGCCAGATTTTCTTCATCTGTCACGAATTTGCCAGCATTCTTGTATTTATCAAATAAAACTTCACAGCTGTCTTTCTCAGACTTTATCTCTGCTGTTCCAGCCATTGTAGGATCAATGTCCTCATCTGTTCTCATAGGAAGTGCTTTCGTGCTCGCTGTAGGCCTCTTTGATTTGCCTTTTTCAGGTTTATCTCTAGCAACTGTCTTTTCATCTCCTGATACAGGCGCGACATCTGCAGCAACAGGCTTTGTAGGAACTTCAGGCAGAACTGGTTCCTTCGGTTTAGGAACTACATTCAGTTTCTTGATGAGTGAAGGAGGCAATTCTTTGTAATGAGAAATATCTATTTCAACATTGATACGTTCTGCTTCAAGATTTAATTCTGTATATATATGGCTCTCGTCAGTCTCAGGGTCAATGTCTTTTTCAGTCAGTCTGCTCAATGGAATCCTTGCATCGCCGACTATGTCTTTCCATAATCTTGTTGTCGCAAAGTATATTCTATTTTCTTTCGGGAAGCCTGGCGTTCCCAGCTTGCCTTTCTCGTCTTTAAGCGTGATAGAAACGATACTGTGATTTCCGAATGTTCTAAGCTCTTCTCGCCAATTATTCCCTGCAAAATCTATTGCTTCGAGCATGAATCTGTAATCTCCTTCTTTAACCCCAATATATTTGCCATCGACATATCTTCCTGTGCCTGCCCATTCCAGTTTAGGAGGCAGTACTTTTTCCTTTTCAGTACCTTCGTTCAGCACAGTCTGTGGATTGTAACGCACAACATGGAAGTCAGTCTCTATACGCAAAGGAGGAACTGCGACCTCAATAGGCGATTCACTATTCAATATATCTTCTATGTGAGATTCTGATACGTGCGGGAACACATTTCTCGAGTTTTCAATTGTAGGATTTTCTATTGACAATTCTTGAAGCGATGCAAGATATCTTCCTCTTTCTGAATGTGCTTTCTCTTTTTCTTTTCTTTTAATCATCATAGTCTTCTTCCTTCTTTCATCTCCTGCAAGGAATTCGCTCCAGCTTGTCAACGAACCATAGATTATTGGATCTATTATCTGAGGTTTGATTGCAAAGCGGGAACTTGTAGTTTTACCAGAAGGTTTTACTTGCTTCAACTGGCCATCTCTCGTGATAGCAAAGAATACTAATGTCTCTAATCTATCTGCTTTGTATCCCGGAATCCTTCTTGCGCCCTGTTCATCTGCGGGATTAAAAGTTGGTCCGCAGTTGACAACTGAAATGCTTTTGGTGTCATGAAACTGCCATTCGCTTGTTCTTGATAGGCCCGCCATAACATATGCAGGAGCGACTATTGTCCTTACATTCCGAAGATGATTGTAGAACTTCTCTGGAAACTCAATAAATTTCTTTGTGTTGATACCATTATCTAGCTCTGAATCGAAAGTGCCAGGAATAACTTTATCAGTCAGGAACAATAGCTTTGGCTGTCTTGCAAAACCTATCTTCAAGATGCCTTCATTAGGATCTCCTGACAGGAACACTGTACTGAATACATCACGAATGTTTTCAGGCTCTGCCTTTCCAAAAGTAGGATTGTGGTACAAGCACTTGACTTGTTTGATGCCTATTTGTGTAGCTAATTCTCTAAGATGCGCTTCATTATCTTCTGTCCCGATTTTCAAGTTTGATACTACCAGCAGATCAAGGCTTTTCATTATATTGATCATGTCCTTGTTTCTTTCAGAAGTCTCTGCAAATTTTTGTTCGTAAGTTCTTACTGCTTCCTGTACGAATTCATTCTTTGTCCCTTGAAAAGTAGATGTCTTTAAAAAAGATTTTTCTGCTCTCTCTCTCACTTCTTCAAGCCTTTCTTCCCTTATGTGATTCGGAATAAAGCCTCCTTCAGAAACAGCCTGTAATGTATCCATGATGGGGACCCAGCTATTGCTGCCGCTGTGTATGAATGCTACTTTAACTAATGGTTCACTTGAAGTTTCTGCCAATAGGTTTCCCCCTTGTTACTTCTATTTAGTAAGTAAATATATAATGAATATATAAGCTTTTCTATATTCTCATCTGCGCTCCCTGCGCAGAAAATCGCCTCTATCCATCAGATTCAGCACAAAGACCTTGCCCTTCCTCACAATCTTTCCATAGCCCAGGTTCTCATCTTTCTTGTTCTGCACAAGAACCAGCCCTGACTTCACATTGCATTTTTTCACGCTTTCCTTGAACACATCCTTTCCGCACAAGAAGAGCCATTCTGCCTTGTCATCTACAAACACTTTTCTTTCACTATGTCTTGCCAAAAGTTCCAGCAGAGCCAATGACGGCTTGAATTTCTTTTTGCTTATCTCACCGAGAAAAGTTCCTACCATCTCAGGCACAATGCCTTCTTTTTCCTTTATCTTCTCCATCATCTCTATCTGTTCCTTATTCGCTATGAAGAATCTCTTCTTTATCTCTATGATGTCAAATTTCTTCTTAGTAAATATAGAAATAAACTCCAAGAGGTCTTTCATTTTATTGTAAGATTGATTTTTAGCAATTTCTTTATGTTCTGGACAAGCTTATTTCTTAATTTTTCCTCATCCACTTTCCATTCTCCCTGCATCTTCAATCCGTCCTCAATCTCTCCTTCCAATTTTCGTTTCCTGTTCTGCATCCTGTCAAGCTCAAGATCTATCTTTTCCAATTCCTGCACAACCTTTATCTTTCCCACGTCATACTCTGCAGCCTTTCCTATCTTCTTGAGCTCCTTGTATCTCTTTAGAATAGTCCTTAATTTCTCTTTTGTGATCAAACTGATCTTGTCCAAGATCTTTCTTTTTTCTTTTGCATCCATCTGCATGCTTCCCTTCTCTATGTGCTTCCCGAGCGCAGTGACTGCTGTCACAATGTCAAATCTCGTGTCTTTCATGAATGCGTCCACAGGATCCTTCAGATATTTGTCCAACAATTTCTCATGGGCGATAGTGATCTTCTTGTACTTCCTGAACATCCTGAATAATGGCGCAAATAATTCATTGATCTGGCTCTCCAAAACCTGCACTTCCTTCTTTGTCTTGACAATAAGGTCTTTCAGCCTCATCAGCTCCTTGTACTGCTTGCTCTCTAATCTGTTTTTCCTGCTCTCTGCGCCTTTCACGATCATCTGCTTCAATTTCTCGATCTCTGCCCTGTTCTTCTCTACCATCTTTGCTATCTCTGTGTGCTCCTCTCTCTTCTCCTGTATCTGAGAGATAGTTTTAAGACAGTTCTCTATCTCAAGAATCTCATTGCTAGTCGCTGTTCCGCTTATCTTCTTGGAAACATCATCAAGATCTTTTATCTTTGCAGCAATCGCTTTTGTCTGGTCTGCAAAAAACTCCTGCAATATTGTATAGTTTTTCGCAGTGCGTTTCCCGAAATCATTCAATATCTTCTGGAACTGCGTGTTGAAATTCGGGCCGAAGTCAGGTATCTGGTCAACAAACAATCTCACCTGCTTGACATAATTATTCCTGTTTCCTATCATGAAATTCTTCATCCGCGCAGGAATATT
>Ga0180437_10004569_pt1 | contig 19629 bp, 17 predicted proteins | sample SS_ome_4_FD_132410 | JGI IMG/M metagenome (GOLD analysis project Ga0180437, IMG submission 132410) | Hypersaline lake sediment archaeal communities from the Salton Sea, California, USA - SS_3_D_1 metaG | ecosystem: Environmental > Aquatic > Non-marine Saline and Alkaline > Hypersaline >... | reverse complement strand
TTTTGTCTATCTGTTGACGGGGCAGAAGACCTTCATCGCCCGGGTGGACCCGCGCACGCAGGCGCGGATTGGGCAGGATTTGGACATTGCCATGAACATGGACAACGTCCACATCTTTGACCGGCAGACGGAGGGGGCCATCCGTTAGCACAGCAACCGTACTTTGCTTTTTATATAACAGGCTCCAGTCTCTGCAATGGCTGGAGCCTTTTAAAGTCCAACCTTAAAATTTTCTGGAGGTACTAGACAAGAAAGCAAAAGTGGTGTATAATAGGCAGTAAGTGGTGGAAAGTGGGGGTAAGTGGGAGAAAAGTGGGGCTCACTTGTCCTATTTTGCCTTAAAATTCCCCCAAAGTGGGAGGCTTAGAACAAATGTTCTCTGGGGAGTTCGAACACACTATAGACGACAAAGGGAGGTTGATCATTCCCGTCCGATTCCGTGACGAACTGGCTGAGGGGATGTTTGTCACCCGAGGCCTGGACGGCTGTTTGTTCGTTTACCCCCCGGATGGTTGGAAAGCTCTGACCGAGAAGGTCGCCACCCTCCCCCTCACCCAAAGGGACGCTCGCTACTTCAGCCGCTTGATCTACTCCGGCTCGGAATGCAAACTGGACAGGCAGGGACGGATCCTATTGCCCTCCTCCCTCCGTCAACACGCTGCCATTGGGAACGAGGTGGTCATCATCGGAGTCAATTCGCGGCTAGAGATCTGGAGCAAGGAGCGCTGGCAGGAGGTCACCGCTCAGCTTGAGAACGAGGGGGCTACTTTCGCTGAGCAACTCGCCAGCCTGGGAATTTAGAAACCGATGGACAGGCCAGGCGAGCCAACTCACATCCCTGTCCTTTACCAAGAGGTCTTGAGAGGCTTGCAAATCAAGCCAGGTGGACGTTACATTGACGGCACTCTGGGAGGAGGCGGCCACGCCATGGGTATCCTCGAGGAGTCGAGCCCTACTGGACGGCTGTTAGGCGTTGACGCTGACCCGACGGCCATCGCTATCTCCGCCGAGCGTCTGGCCGAATACGGGCCGAGGGTCACGCTGGTCAACGCCAACTTTGCCCGGTTGGCGGAAATCGCCTCACAGTGCGGATTTCGCCCTGCCGATGGTGTCCTCCTCGACTTGGGGCTCTCCTCGCTGCAATTGGCCAGTGGCGAGCGTGGCTTTTCCTTTCAACTGGAAGGTCCTCTGGACATGCGTTTCAGTCCTCATCAGGGGAGGCCAGCCTCAGAGTTGGTCAATGAGCTCTCCGCTCCAGAGTTGGCCGACATTTTGCATCGCTATGGGGAGGAGCGCCAGGGCCAGCGCATCGCCCGGGCCATCGTGACCGCTCGTCCCATCCACACCACCCGCCAATTGGCTGAGGTCGTGTCCAGGGCCATCGGTCGAAGGGGGAAAATCCATCCCGCCACCAGGACCTTTCAGGCTTTGCGCATCGCCGTGAACGATGAACTTTTGGCTCTCAGCCAGGCCTTGCCCCAGGCGGTGGAACTCATCGCACCGCAGGGGCGATTGGTCGTCATATCCTATCATTCTTTGGAGGACCGTCTGGTCAAGCAGTTCTATCGTCGGGAGTCGCAAGACTGCATCTGCCCGCCCGAGATTCCGGTCTGTCGTTGCGACCACCGAGCAACGCTAGAGATCGTGACAAAGAAACCCATCACGCCTTCTGAACCAGAGCTGGAGGCCAATCCCCGTTGCCGCAGTGCCAGGCTGCGCATTGCTGCCCGGTTGGCCTCTGCCTAGTGCCTGGTACAAACAGGGGAACCCTTGCGAAGGTTTAGAGGCGGCTTTGGGGCTGTAAACGCGCTCGTCTGGCCGGAGTTGTATTATTGCAAAGGCCATTTGCAACCTTCGCAAGGGTGGCTTTCGATTTTTCAACAGGTCCTACGTAATTTGTGCATGTAGACAAGGAAACTCTCAATGATGACCGGCCATTCAGGTTCACTCTCCCATCGCCTCAGAGGGGATTTCGGTGAAGGCTCAACTGAGAAAGGCATAGGGAGCCTCGATGCCAGGACAGCCATCGGTTCTCTCCTCATTCTCGTTCTCGTCAGCCTGCTTGGGTGGCTTTATCTGACTCAAGCCAGTCAAGTGACCACAACAGGTTATCGTATCTACGAGTTGGAGAGGGAAAGAGCCTGCCTCCAGCGGGAGAATGCCAAACTGATGCTGGAGATCGCAGAGATGGAGAGGCTGGAGGTTGTCGAGGCCAGAGCCAGGCAACTGGGTTTTGTGCCACCTGAGCAGGTGGAGTACCTGGTCGTGGCCGACTATCCACCAGACCATCCACCCTCAGGGCCACTGGCCCCAGTCTTTGGAGGGGAGAACCTTGCTCTGAACTCTTCTCAACAGGACAGGACAGGGGACGAGGCTGTGGTGACCGGTCTGGCTGGCTGGTGGGAGGAAATGGTCTATCAGTTCAACATCTGGATAAGCGTTCAACCCGGCTCAGCTATGGCCGAAGTTGAACCCTAGGGGGCCAGGTGAATGTCCGTTGCTGAAGAGCCAGAGGGCAAACCACTGCGCCGCATCACTTTTCTGTCGGCTGTCCTTTTTGCTTTTATGCTGATCAACGTGGGGCAGCTTTTCCGCTGGCAGGTTCTGGAGTATGATCACTTGCTGGGCCTGGCCAAGGCCGAACATAACTGGTACACGGAAATCGCCCCCCTGCGGGGGACGATCAGGGACCGCAACGGTCACATCCTGGCTCTCGATACCTTTGAATTCGAGATCACCGCTGCCCCTCCCATGATAGCCAACCCTGAGGAGGTGGCCGACCGGCTGGCGCCCTTGTTGGACCAACCTCGCGACCAAGTTCTGGAATGGTTGAAATCAGGTCAGCCTCACGTGAGACTGGCGCGGCGCGTCCCGCAGCAAGTCGGTGAAACCATCGAGTCGTGGGGTTTGAGTGGCATCAGGGTGGAACCGAGGCCCAAAAGGGTGTGCGCTGAAAACGACCTGGCCGCCCATGTCCTGGGTTTTGTGAATGAGACCAACAATGGTTACTACGGCGTGGAGGGCTACTACAACCAGATCCTGAAGGGCCAGGCAGGAGAAGGCCAAGGGGAAAGGGATCCGGTGGGAAACTATATCCCCATTGGTTTCTACCGCCTGGCCCCTCCACAGAATGGCCGAGATCTTGTTCTGACCATTGATCGAACCATCCAACACATGGTGGAAGAGGAACTGGAGAAAGCCATCGCCAGATACGGAGCCGAAAGCGGCACCATCATCGTCATGGAGCCCAAAACTGGAAGTATCCTGGCCATGGCCAGCTTTCCCTCGTATGATCCCAACCGCTTCGCCGACACGCCAGCCGAATTGTTCGTCAATCCCTCGGTCAGCGCTCATTATGAGCCTGGTTCGGTCTTTAAGATCATCACGATGGCCGCTGGCCTCGACGCCAGCGTCATCACCCCTCAGAGCACTTTCTACGACAGTGGGAGCATTGAGGTTGGTGGCCGCACGATCATGAACTGGGACCGGAGGGGACACGGCCTGGTGACCATGACCGATGTGCTGGCTCAGTCCCTCAACGTGGGGGCAGCCTACGTCAGCACCACCCTGGGCAGAGATAGGTTCTACACCTATGTCAGGCGTTTCGGATTTGGTCGCATCACCGAGGTTGATTTGGCTAGCGAAGGCCCTGGCCGGCTGCGACTCCCCGGCGATGGAGAGTGGCACGAGTCTGACCTGGGGACCAATTCCTTCGGGCAGGGGATGGCAGTGACGCCGCTTCAAATGATAACCGCCGTGGCGGCAGTGGCCAACGATGGCCTGATGATAAAGCCCCACGTGTTGGAGAAAATCATTGACGGCCAGCATGTCACTCCCATCCAGCCCGTTGCCGTGCGTCGGGTCATCTCCCCTCAGATGGCCGAGCAGTTGACCTGGATGCTGGTAGAGGCAGTGCAGAAGGAGACGGACCTGGCTGCTGTGCCTGGTTATAAAATCGCAGGCAAAACAGGCACGGCTCAGGTTCCTATCCCAGGGGGGTATCATCCCACTTGGACCGTTGCTTCCTTTATTGGCTATGCTCCACCGGAGAACCCGGCCTTTATCGTCCTGGTCAAGATTGACAAACCTGCTGTCGAACCCTGGGGTTCCAAGGTGGCGGCTCCGGTCTTTAAGGCCGTGGCTGAACAGCTTTTCATCCTATTGGGAATCCCGCCGGACGAGGCAAGGGCCGCTGGCGGATGATTCCCTGCACCGCAATAATGGTGACTGGCTTTTGCCATCGGCTGAAATGCGAGGCGGAGCCCAATCTCGTGTCCCAGGGCAGCCCGTTGTCGCGGGAGGCAAAACTGTGGCTGCCTTTGGCTATATCCTCCTTCATCCCGAGAGTCTCCCCTCTCCGTGGAGGAGAGGGGAGACACCGGGAGGGTAGGGGGCCGTCCACTCGCAGAAACTGCAAAGGTGTGTCGCACTTGCGAGAGGTGCGTCGTACCTGAGGACTGAGGCGATGCTTACTCTGGCTGATCTTGTGGAGGGGCTCACTGGCCAAAGACCGATCCAAGAGGTGGTCCCCAACCTCGAATTGAGCAAAGTAGTGATTGATTCACGGGAGGCGTGTCCCCATAGCCTCTTCGTGGCCCTGCGTGGCGAGCGTCGGGATGGCCACGACTTTGTGGCCGACGCTTTCGCCCGAGGGGCGGTGGCCGCTCTCGTCGAGAGGGAAGTAGATGCCGAATGTCAGATGGTGGACACGAAAGACCCCTTGCCCAAGACCCCCATCGGGCTGCCTATGTGCCTCATGGCCGAGGACAGTTTGAAAGCTTTTCAGCGTTTGGCTGCTTTCTGGCGGGTCAGGTTCTCTCCCCGCGTTATTGGCGTGACCGGCAGCGTGGGCAAGACAACTACCAAGGAGATGATCTGGTCGGTTCTGAGAAAGAGGTTTCGTACCTTGAAGAGCTGGGGAAGCTACAACAATGAAATCGGCCTACCATTGACTCTGTTGTACCTGGATTCCAGCCACGAGCAGGTCGTTTTGGAGATGGGCATGTATGCCCTGGGAGAAATCGCCGAACTGGCCTCCGTGGCCCGCCCTCACGTGGGGGTGGTGACCAACGTCGGCCCCACCCACCTGGAGCGGTTGGGGACCATCGAGCGCATTGCCCAGGCCAAATCTGAACTGTTAGAGGCGCTGCCTCCGGCCTCCGAGGGGGGAGCAGCCATCTTGAACGGGGACGATCCTATGGTGCGGGCCATGGCAGAGAAGACGGAAGCCAAAGTCTTTTGCTATGGCCTGGACCCTACCTGTGACCTGTGGGCCGGCCGCATTGAGAGCCAGGGTCTAGAAGGCGTCCGCTTCCAACTCCACCATGAAGGAGAGAGACTCCACGTCAAGATTCCTCTTCTAGGCCGCCACAGCGTGCATACCGCTCTGGCTGCGGCAGCCGTAGGGCTGGTGGAAGGTGAGTCCTGGGAAGAGATCATCGCCGGGCTGTGGGACGTGACCGAGCAAGTGCGTCTGGTGGCGGTTCGGGGTATCAAGGGCTCGACCATACTGGATGATACCTACAACGCCAGCCCTGCCTCCACCATTGCCGCTCTCAACCTCCTGGAGGAGCTGTCGGGGCGCAAGATCGCCGTCCTGGGCGATATGTTAGAGCTGGGTGATTTCGAGGAAGAGGGCCACCGCAAGGTGGGACGGCGAGTTGTTGACGTGGTGTCCGTGTTGATCACCGTGGGGACACGCGGCCGGATCATCGGGCAGGAAGCGCTGGCCTGTGGCATGGCAGGAGGAGATGTTTTCATAGTGGAGGACAACGAGCAGGCCAGCGCCCAGTTGCGCCAGCTCGTAGGCCAGGGTGACATCGTGTTGGTCAAGGGTTCGCGAGGCATGAAGATGGAAGAGATCGTCGCTGCCCTTACGGCTCCGCTGGATCAATCGCAGGGGGTCAGCCAGCCATGACCTCAGCCCCCATGCCCTTCGCCCTGACCCTGGGGACGGTGTCTTTCTTTCTGGCCGTCATCTGGGGCCGTCCGTTGATTAACCTGTTGCGCCGGTGGCGCATCGGCAAGCAGATCTTGCTCAATGGTCCCAGTTCCCATCAGGCGAAGATGGGTACCCCTACCATGGGCGGCCTGATGATCCTGGTGCCGATCTTTGTGATTACTGTCGTCCTCAATTTTGCCAACTTTTTGAGCGGCTTTGCTGCTGGGCGGGCTTTTCTGTCTTATTTTGGTTTTGAGCATGGCAGCACACTCATCGGCAAGTCTATCCTGGTTCCATTGGGGGTGATGGTAGGGTTTGGCCTGTTGGGGGCTTTGGATGACCTGGTCGGTGTGCGGAAGGAGCGTCATGGGATAGGGCTTCTGGCTCGCTACAAGCTTGCGGGTCAGGTGTTCACCGCCCTCGTCACGGCTTTGGGGTTACATTTTGCCCTGGATCTGCGCAGTGTGGCCCTGCCCATGATGGAGCAGAAGGTAGACATCGGCGTGTGGTACGTTCCTGTGGCCATGTTCATCATCGTTGGCTTTTCCAATGCTGTCAACCTGACTGATGGTCTGGATGGGTTGGCCGGGTCCACGGCCGCGCTGGCCTTTGTCGCTTATGGCGTCATTGCCTACCTGCAAGGGCAGTACCCGTTGCTGGCCTTTTGCTTCACCACCGTGGGGGCTTTGATGGCCTTTCTGTGGTATAACGCTTACCCGGCCGACCTGTTCATGGGCGATACCGGTTCCCTGGCCCTGGGGGCGACTTTGGCTGTGGTTGCCCTGCTGTCGGGGCAGTGGCTGCTGTTGCCTGTCGTGGGTTTCATCTTCGTAGCCGAGGTAGGGTCAGTGGTTCTGCAGGTGACCTATTTCCAGTTGACCAAACGGCGCTATGGCCAGGGGCGTCGCATCTTCAAGATGAGTCCTTTGCACTATCATTTTGAATTGCTGGGCTGGTCGGAGACCCAGGTGACTCAGCGGTTCTGGTTGGTGGGTGTCCTGGCGGCAATGCTGGGCATAGCCCTGGCCCTCTTGTGAGTGCTGGTCAGCATTCCGTTTCGCCTAGTATTGAGGGGGCGTATTCCCAATGTTACCCCAACTTCTGTATGCGCCATATGGAGAAGACGTTGGGACCAAGATCAACAGGTTATAGAAAGCAGAGGGAACAACCGTGGAAAAAGAAGGAAAATCGTTAGCCATCGTGATCGGTGAGAATGGCACCTCTTCCAATGGCCAGTTAGCAGAGTTGCTGCAGGCCTTGCAGGCCCTGGAAGACCCCTCCATCCGACTCATCTTCACCACCGAGGGCGTCTCCCTGGTCACCCATAGCTCCCCGGTGCTCGACCAGTTGCGAATCCTGGAGGCCAAAGGAGTGCCGATATTGACCTGCTCTACTTGCCTGAGCTACGCAGGCATGCGGGATCAGGTCGCTGTGGGAAAAGTGGGTGGCATGAGCCGCATCATGGAAGCCATGCAAGCGGCCGATCAGGTGGCAGCCATCTGATGGACTTGGCCTATGGGCGGAGTAGCAGAACTTGTTCTGCACCGACCAAAGGCGAAACAAGTTTCGCTACTCCGGAAAATCCCTTTGGCATGGATTTCAGAGGGCAGCGAGCGACGGTCATCGGCCTGGCCCGGGAGGGCACGGCCCTGGCCCGCTTCCTGGCCCAAGGTGGAGCCACTGTCACTGTCAGTGACATAAAAAGCCGAGAAGAACTTGAAGGCATCGAGGCCCTGGCGGACTTGCCGATCCGCTTCGTGTTGGGCGGGCATCCGACGGAGATCTTGGAGGCTGATGTGGTTTTCGTCAGCCCGGGCGTGCCGCTGGAGGTCCCTATCCTGGCTGAGGCCAGAAGACGGGGGATACCCATCAGCAGCGAGACCAGGTTGTTCGCTGAGCTGTGCCCGGCGCCCATCGTCGGTATAACCGGCTCCAGCGGCAAGACCACCACGACGGCCCTGGTGGGTAGGATGCTGGAGAAGGCTGGCTACCGTGCCTGGGTAGGGGGTAACATCGGCCAGCCCCTGATCGGACACCTGACCGATATCCGTCCAGAAGACAAAGTGGTCATGGAGCTTTCCAGCTTTCAGTTGGAATTTTTCGCCCCCTGGTCACAGGAGCGCATCCAGGGACCCTTTGCCTTCACTGGCCGAGGCTGGAGCCCGCCTATCGCTGCCATTTTGAACATCACACCCAACCACCTGGACCGCCACCCGACGATGGAGGCCTACACCGAGGCCAAAGTCAACATCCTGCGCTATCAGGGGCCAGGTGATATGGTCGTGCTGGGCTGCGACAACCCCATTACTTTAAGTCTCAAGTCTCAAGTCTCAAGTCTCGAGTCTCGATCGGTGTTGGGGTTTAGTCTGCGGACCGAGGTGGAGCAGGGGGCTTTTTTGCGAAATGGTGAGGTCGTGCTCAGGTTGGGGCAGGAGGAGTGGCCGATTTGTGCCGTGGCCGACATCAAGCTGTTGGGGCGACATAATGAGGAAAACGTGCTGGCTGCCTGTGCTATCGCCGGGGCGGCTGGCGCCGATCCGCAGTCCATGGCGCAAGTGGCGACCACCTTCGCTGGTGTCGAGCACCGGTTAGAATTCGTCCGGGCACTGAGAGGGGTGCGCTACTACAACGATTCCATTGCCACCTCGCCCGAACGCACTTTGGCTGCCCTGCACTCCTTCGAGGAGCCCATTGTGCTTCTGGCTGGGGGGCGCGACAAGCATCTGCCCTGGGAGGAGGTGGCACAACTGGCGTTGCGCAAGGTGAGACATTTGGTGCTTTTTGGGGAGGCAGCACCCATTATCGAGAGAGCGGTCCACGATGCAGCGCAACAGTGCTGTGCCCCATACGCAATGCCCAGCGCACAGTTGGCTGTTTATAGATGCAGCACTCTTGAGGAGGCCGTAGAGGTTGCGGCCAGGAATGCGCAACCTGGCGACGTGGTGCTGCTGGCACCGGGGGGCACCAGTTTCGATGCCTTCCGTGATTTCGTTGAGCGGGGAGAGCGCTTCCGCCAGTTGGTAAAAGCCCTTTAGAGGACAGATGGCTACAGCTAAGAGACGAGTCAGCACCAAATCAACAAATAAGCGAATCGGCAACCAAAGAGTAGGCTTTGACTATCTGCTCCTGGTCATTGTCGCGGCCTTGTCGATCATTGGCCTGATGATGGTCTACAGTGCGACCTTTGATCTGGCTTTCAAGGAATATGAGCAGCCGACCTATTTCTTCGTCCGCCAGGTCCTTTGGACAGCTATCGGTGTGGCGGTGCTTTTAGCAATGGCCCGCGTCGAGTATCACAACTGGCGGCGCTTTTCCATCCTCATCATGGCTGGAACCTTGATTTTGCTGGGGGCAGTGCTGTTTTTCGGGAGCGAGAGGTTCGGCGCCCAGCGCAGTCTCTTCAAGGGCTCTATCCAGCCCAGTGAGCTTTGCAAGCTGGCTCTTATCATTTATATCGCTCACTGGCTCTCGTCGAAAGGGGATCAGATCCGCCAGGTCACTTATGGCCTCATCCCCTTCGCCATCCTCATTGGCTTGGTGGCGGCCCTGATCATCCTCCAGCCTGACTTTTCGACGGCGGTGCTGATTGTGGTTACAGCCGTGGCCATGTTCTTTCTGGGCGGTGCTGACTTGTTTCAATTGGTGATTTGTTTCGTCGTAGGCAGTGCGACCTTTGCTTTCCTGATCACACGGGCTCCGTACCGTCTGGCCAGGGTCGTCTCTTTTCTGGATCCACTGGGCGATAGCTATGGCAGCGGATATCAGGTCAGGCAAACCCTGATTGCCCTGGGCTCGGGTGGGATCAGCGGCCTGGGTCTCGGTGCCAGCCGCCAGAAATTCGGCTATTTGTACGCCTCTCATACCGATGGTATCTTTGCCATCCTTGGGGAGGAACTGGGCCTGGTTGGCTGCCTGGTGGTGATCGGGCTTTTCACCGCTCTGGCCTACCGTGGCTTCAAGATCGCCGTGGAAGCCCCGGACGACTTTGGAACGCTCCTGGCTTCGGGCATCACTTGTTGGCTGATCTTTCAGGCTTTGATCAACATTGCTGTGATCACAGCTACGGTACCGTTCACCGGCATCCCCTTGCCTTTCATCAGCTTTGGGGGTTCCTCTCTGGCTGTTTCCATGGCCGGCATAGGTTTGCTGCTCAGCGTCTCCAGGGGCGGGCAGCAGGAGGGGCAGCGGAAAAGTGCGCGTCATGATCTCGGGCGGCGGCACTGGCGGCCACGTTTATCCAGCTCTGGCCGTCGTCCAGGCACTAGAACCGGGCGAAGGAGAAATTCGGTATCTGGGGTCCGCTCCAAGTATCGAGGCTGAGCTGGTAACCAGGGCTGGATTGCCTTTCGCCAGCATCAGCGCTGCGCCCATACGGGGACGTGCCTCCTGGACAGTTGCCCGTAACCTGGCCCAGATGCTGGCTGGGGTCCGGCAAGCTCTGAGGGAGATAGAGGATTTCAGTCCTGAGGCCATCTTTGTCACCGGGGGATACGTCAGCGTACCGGTGGTGGTAGCCGGGTGGCTGCGACGAGTGCCCATATTGATCTACCTGCCAGACATTGAGCCGGGCCTGGCCATCCGTGTTCTGAGTCGGCTGGCCCGGGGAGTGGCCGTCTCCGTTGAGGAGTCGCAGCGTTACTTTCCGGCCCACAAGACGACCGTCACCGGTTATCCTGTGCGGTCGGAGCTGCTCACACGAATCGGCGAGTCGGCGAATCGGCGAATCGGCAAAAGGAAGGCCCGAAAGGCTTTGGACCTGGAAGAGAGTCTCAAAACCCTGCTGGTCTTTGGCGGCAGCCGCGGTGCGCGCAGTATCAACCTGGCCCTGAGCAAGGTTTTGGACCGTTTGCTGGATGTCTGCCAGATCGTCCACATCTGTGGGCGGTTGGATGCCCAATGGGTGGAGGATCGGCGAGCCGAGTTGCCGGCTCGCCTGCGAGCTCGTTACAGAGCTTATGCCTACCTGCACGAGGAAATGGCCCAGGCCCTGGCCGCCGCCGACCTGGTGGTGGCACGGGCCGGTGCAGCCACTCTGGGTGAGTTACCGGCCCTGGGCCTGCCAGGCATCCTGGTGCCTTATCCCTACGCTGGCCGACACCAGGAGTTGAACGCCGACTACCTGGTGTCTCGCGGCGCAGCGGTCAAGGTGGACAACGCCGATCTGGAAGAGAAATTGCTGCCCAGGGTCTTGGAACTCTTCGGCAACGAGGAATTCCTGGCCCAGATGGAGGAGAGGGCTCGCAGCCTGGCCCGGCCCGAGGCAGCACAACGCATCGCCCAGGAGTTGTGGCGACTGGGTGCTGAGAGGCGGAAGGAAGAGTAACTTGACCCTGGACGTGAACTATTATTGCGCCTTGACCTTTCTGGCGATGGTGCTGTTCGCCCTGATCGGGTTCGCGCTTTGCCGGGCCAGGAGCTTTACCAATGTGATAGGTATCTTCTTTGCCTATGTGCTTGCCGATAAAAGTGCTATTTTTATACGCGACGGCCTCAATTTCGTTTTTAAACTGGAACTTGGCGATGAGATTCTGCCCTGCCTTCAGGGGACGCTCTTTTTCGCGGCTGTCATCGCCATGACAGGTTGTCTTTTCGGCTCGGCTTACAAACACACTTTCAAAGAACGATTGGTTGGGATGCTCCTCGGGATCATGGGGGGTTATCTCGTGAGCGTCTTTGCCCTGGAGTTTCTCCGTGGACTTTTGGTCGGCGTGCCTGAAGAGCGGACCGTCATGTTTGACTTTAGCTATGCTCTTCCAGGCCGAGAGGGGCTGTTTGTCCTCACGCTCAACTTTTTCCCCAATGCAGAGGACGTCTACAGGTTTTTGAGCAAGCTTCTGGTACCGGTTATGCTGTACATCCTCTTCCTTCTGATCGGATGTGCTCTCCAGTGGTTCATCGCTCTACTGGGCAAGATATGGAAAGGGTTAATGGATTGGGTTAGCATCGGCAAGAAAGATGGAAATGAAAAGAAAAACGAAAAGTAAGTGAAAAGATAATCATCTGCCGTGGTGGATCAAAACTCCCGGTCGGTGACCGCACCGTTAACGAGCTACGGAGGTTACACGAATGACAGTTACAGTGGACTATATGGTGCTGATGTGGATGGTCATCATCCTTTTCGGCCTGGTCGGTTATTACCGTGGCTGGTGGAAGGAGGGGCTCACCACGGGTTTCCTGACCCTCCTGGTGATCCTGCTCCAGTTCCCTGGCCTGGCCGAAGCAATCATCAACACGATCAACAAGCTCACCAAGCTCGTCTACATCGTACTTAAGGCCCGCAGCCTCGATATAGACAGGATCGCCGAGGTTGCCAGACAGATTGGGGAGCCGCCCATCAAGATAGACCCGACAGCCAACGAAACGTATATTGCTGCCCTGATCGTCTTATTGGTCCTTTCCTATATGGTTGGCCGCGTTAGCATCAGTAAGCAGGCCATCGGCCCCAGTTTTCTGGGGTCCCTGTTCGGGGTCATCTTTGGGTTGCTGAATGGTTTCACCGTGGTCTCCCTGGTCAGGGAATACGTGGTCGGCCGCTACCTGCCCGGCGCCCCTGACACCGTTGTAGCACAAGCCGCCACGGCGACCACCATCTCGTTGACGTTAGCAGACATGCCCATGCCCAGCATCATGGAAGGGCTGGCACCCTGGCTGCTGGTCTCCATTGGAGCGGTTGCTCTCTTTGCCGTCCTGGCCACACGCTGGAGTGTAGAAAGGGCCAAAGTCAAAGACGTGGCCCCACCTCTGTACAAGAGGGTGAAAGAGCCGGAGACAAAGCCAGATGTCGTAGTCGAAGTGAAACCCGCCAAGTAACGATTCCAATGAATTCACGCTCTCATGGTACAAATCACCATAAATCATCTGTGGGGCAACGCGTCCACTTCATCGGCATCGGCGGCATTGGGCTCTCGGCCATGGCCAAAATCCTGCTGGAGGAGGGGCATCAGGTTTCTGGTTCCGATTTACAGTTGTCACCTCTGACGGCCAACCTGGAGGCCTTGGGCGCCAGCATCTACCGGGGGCACGCCCCCGAGAACGTGGGGCCAGCCGACCTGGTGATCATGTCCTCGGCCATCCGGTCCGACAACCCCGAGGTGGTGGCGGCCCGGCAGAGAGGGATACCGGTCATCAAGCGCGACCAGATGCTGGGGCGTATGATGGAGGGCCGCTACGGCATCGCCGTGGCTGGCACCCACGGCAAGACCACCACCACGGCCTTGATCGCCTGGCTTCTGACTCAGGCGGGCCTGGACCCTACTTTTATCGTGGGCGGCGTGGTGGAGAACCTGGGCACCAACGCCCAGTCAGGGAAAGGGCAACCCTTTGTCATCGAGGCCGACGAGTACGATTACACTTTCCTGGGGCTGAAACCGCGCCTGGCCGTGGTCACGGTCATCGAGATGGACCACCCCGACTGCTTCCGTGACCTGGATGAAGTGACCGAAGCTTTTGGTAAGTTTGTCAGCCTGGTGCCGGAAGACGGGTGTGTGGTGGGGTGCGGGGATGAAAGCAGGGTGAGGGCGGTGATTGGGAAATACGAAGAGCACGAAAGGGCGAAAGAAAAGCCCCGGGTTGTCACTTATGGTTTAGGGGCCGGTGTGGATTGGCAGGCGGTGGAGATACGGGCCAACGGGGTGGGGGGAAGCGATTTCGTGGCTCTGAGAAAAGGGCAGCGTGTAGGACGGTTTGGCTTGCAACTGCCGGGGCTGCACAACGTCAAGAACGCCCTGGCGGCCATCGTCGTGGCCGACCACCTGGGTCTGGACCTGGCCGATGTGGGGACGGCCCTCGGGGAATTCCAGGGCACGAAGCGGCGCTTTGAGCACAAGGGCACGGCCGGTGGTGTGATCGTCGTGGACGATTACGCCCATCATCCTACAGAAATCCAGGCTACGTTGGCTGCGGCGCGCGGGCGCTACGCAGGCCGTGAAATCTGGGCCGTCTTCCAGCCCCATACCTACAGCCGCACCAAGGCTTTGTTAAACGAGTTCGCGGAAAGTTTCGACGACGCCGACCACGTCATCGTGGTGGATATCTATGCCGCCCGCGAGTACGACGATTTGGGCGTCAGCACCGCTGACATCGTGGCCCGCATGATGCACCCTGATGTCCACCATATCGCCACGCTGGATGATGCGACCGATTACTTGCTCAAGCACTTGAAAGCAGGCGATGTGCTCATTACCCTGGGAGCAGGTGACGGTTACCTGGTAGGGGAAAGGGTCTTGGCAAGTCTGGGTCAGGAGGCAGAGAATGATTGATACCAGGTTGGTAGGGAGCTAAACAATGCCGGACGCACCGGGAACCCTGTCCGCCCTGCGGCGGGCCCTTGAAGCGGAGGTCGGTGCCAGGCTGCTGGCTGACGAGCCCCTTTCCGCTCACACGTCCTACTGCATCGGCGGCCCGGCTGATCTCTTTATAACTGTGGAGAGCCAGGATGAGCTGTGCCGAGTTGTCACCCTGGCCAGAGACTATCAGGTGCCGTATTTTCTCCTTGGCGCAGGCACCAACATCCTGGTCTCGGACAAGGGCATCCGTGGGCTGGTGATCGAGAACAGGGCCAGGGGCTCAAGGTTTGAGGTCCGGGGGGAAGAGGCGGTTCTGTGGGCCGAGGCCGGCGCGTTTTTGAGGGACCTGGCTAGGGAGAGCGTGCAGCGCGGCCTGGCGGGCCTGGAATGGGCGGTGGGCATCCCTGGAACAGTGGGTGGAGCGGTGGTGGGAAACGCCGGAGCTTATGGCGGTTATGTGAGCGACATTTTGACTCAGGTGGCGATATTGCGGGCGAATGGTGGGATACAGGAGTTAAGAGCGGAGGAGTTGGGGTTCGGTTATCGGACGAGCCGCTTCAAAACGGCCAACCGCGAGCAGGGGGCTGTGCCCGTCATTCTGTCGGCGCAGTTCAGGCTGCAACCGGAATCGGTGGAGGTGCTGCAAGAACGGGTGGCCGAGTACACCCGTCAGCGGGAAGCCAGACAGCCCGGCGGGCTCAGCGCGGGCAGTGTCTTCCAGCGCACGGCCCAATATCCGGCCGGCTTTCTCATCGAGCAGGCCGGGCTCAAAGGGAAGCGCATCGGCGACGCTCAAATCTCGCCCAAGCACGCCAACTTTGTCGTCAATCTGGGCCAGGCCAGGGCCAGCGACGTCAGGGCCCTGATGGACATGGCGCGGGACGCGGTGCTCAATCAGTTTGGGATCGGGTTGGAGATGGAACAAGAGTTGATAGGGGAGTGGAATGGCTGAGAAAATCAGGGTCGGCGTCGTCTTTGGTGGGCGGTCGGGTGAGCACGAGGTGAGCCTGGTTTCAGCCAAGGGCATTATGAACGCCATGGATGAAGGGAAATACGAGATCGTGCCCATCGGCATCACCAAAGAAGGGCGTTGGATCGCTTCTGGCGACCCGATGAAGGCCCTGGAAGCAGGCACTCCTGAGGAGAGTGTCCCCGCTGCCCTCCTGGGCGACCCTTCCCAGAGGGGCCTGATGTGCCTGGAGGAAAGCGAGACAGCCGTGACCACGGCGCGCCTGTCCGAGATTGACGTCGTCTTCCCCGTCCTGCACGGCCCCTACGGTGAGGATGGCACTGTGCAGGGCCTGCTGGAACTGGCCGACCTCCCTTACGTCGGCGCTGGCGTGCTGGGCTCGGCCCTGGGTATGGACAAGGCGGTGATGAAGACCGTCTTCCAGGCTCATGGACTGCCTGTGGTAGCGTATCTGGTCTTTAAGCGCAAGGAATGGGAGCGCGACCCCCAAGGAGTGATGCAGCGCATCGAGGAGGCCCTGGACTACCCTTGCTTCATCAAGCCAGCTAATTTGGGCTCCAGCGTGGGCATCACCAAGGTTCACGGGCGGGGTGAATTGGCCCCTGCCCTGGACCTGGCCGCCCGCTACGACCGCAAGATGCTGGCTGAACAGGGGGTCAACGCACGGGAGATTGAGGTCAGCGTCCTGGGCAACGATGATCCCATCGTCTCGGTGCCGGGGGAGATTATCCCCTGCCGCGAGTTCTACGACTATGTGGCCAAGTACATTGACGACCGGTCAGAGCTCGTCATCCCTGCCGACCTGCCACCGGAGACGACACGGCAGATCCAGAAGCTGGCCATCGAAGCCTATCTGGCCGTGGACTGTGCCGGCATGGCGCGGGTTGATTTCCTGTTGGACAAAGACAGCGGCCAAATCTATGTGGGCGAATTGAACACCATCCCCGGCTTTACGCCTATCAGCATGTATCCCAAGCTGTGGGAAGCCAGTGGCATTTCCTATTCGGAATTGATTGACCGGTTGGTTGAACTGGCCCTGGAACGGCACGCGGACAAGAGCAGGTCAGAGACCTCGTATCAAGTGCCGGAGGCTGACTGAAGGAGCGGGGCCATAGCCTGGCGAAGGTTTGCTGGAGTAGAAACCAATGCGTATCGTACCTTCAAAGCGCCGCCCTCGTCGCTCTCGCTCACGGCTTGGGCGTGACTACGAAGCCACTGCACCTGGAATCAAGCTGTCGCTGAGGCCGGTAGTGGGCTTTTGGCAGGATCAGGGAGGAAAAGCCCTGGGGTTCCTCCTCCTGCTGGGTTTGGGCTGGCTCATCTACCAACTTTTCGCTGCGGAAGCCTTCTACGTTTATGAAGCCAGGGTGGTGGGCAACCAACTGGTGCCAGCGGAAGCGATTTATCAGAACAGCGGCCTGGAAGGGACGAGCATTTTCTGGGTCAACCCGGCCCAGGTAGAAGCCATCCTGGCCAGGCTGCCCAACATCAAAGGAGCCAGGGTACACTGTGGGCTGCCCGGTCGGGTGACCATCGCCGTTGTGGAGCGCCAACCGCAGGTCATTTGGCAACAGGGGGAGAGGCGTTATTGGGTTGATGAAGAGGGCACTGTCTTGCCAGCCTTGGGAGAGCTGGCAGAGGCCACCGTCATTGTGGACCTGGAGGAGCGCCCGGTCCAGCCTGGGGATCGCGTGGACCCCCAAGTGATTGCCGGGGCCCAAAAGCTGCGCGCGCTGTTGCCAGAACTCACCACCCTCCAATATGCGCCCCATACAGGCCTCAGTTTTCAAAGCGAGCAGGGCTGGCCCATTTACATGGGTCAGGGCGAGGACATGGAGCAGAAAGTAGCCATCATGAGGGCCTTGCTTCAGGAGATAGCGGCCAAGGGCATCCAGCCTCAGTTCATAGATTTGCGTTTCAAAGGGAGTCCGTATTACAAATAGCGAATGGCGAATGGCAAATGGCGGATAGAGGATGGCCTTGAGATCTATTGTCAGCATTGACGTAGGCACGACCAAAATATGCACCATCGTGGCAGAGGCGGACGAATATGACAGCCTGCGCATCGTCGGCGTGGGGGTAGTACCCTCCAAGGGGCTGCGCAAAGGGGTTGTCGTCAACGTAGACGAGGCCACGAGTGCCATCTCTGCTTCGATTGAGCAAGCCGAGCGCATGTCCGGCTACAAGATCGAGGGCGCTTACGTCGGTGTGGCCGGGGGGCACATTGCCTCCGTCAACAGTCGAGGGGTGGTGGCCGTCTCGCGGCCGGAGCGGGGCATCACTCAGGACGATGTTGACCGCGCCCTGGACGCGGCCCAGGCCATCGCTATTCCCTACAACCGCGAGGTCATTCATACCATCCCTCGGGGCTTTATCGTTGATGGACAGGATGGCATACGGGACCCTTTGGGCATGGTAGGTTACCGCCTGGAAGTGGAGGCCCACATCGTCACCGGAGCCTCGGCTTCTGTTCACAATCTGGTGAAATGCGTTCAAGGGGCCGGGGTGGGCGTAGACGGGCTGATCCTGGAGCCCCTGGCCTCGGGGGAGGCCGTGTTGACCAGCACCGAACAAGAGATGGGCGTGGTCCTGGCCGACGTAGGAGGGGGCACCACAGACATTGCCATTTTCATTGAGGGCAGCATCTGGCATACGGTCGTTCTGGCCACCGGCGGCAATCATCTGACCAACGACGTAGCCGTCGGTTTGCGGACGCCTTTCACCGCGGCTGAAGAGATCAAAAAGGCCTATGGTTACGCTCTGGCTGGCCAAATCGAAGATGAGCCCATTGACGTCTTTGCCTTTGGGGACAGTGTCCGCCAGGCCGTCTCGCGGCGCTTTCTGGCAGAGATCATCGAGGCGCGGACCGAGGAGATTTTCAGTCTCATTTTACGGGAAATCAAACGCTCCGGCTACGATGGCCTGCTGCCGGCCGGAGTGGTCCTCTGCGGCGGCACGTCCGAATTGGCCGGCATCAAAGAGTTGGGCCGCCATGTCTTGCAACTGCCGGTGCGCGTCGGCTCCCCCAATCATCTGGAGGGCCTGGTAGATATCATTTCCAGCCCGGCCTACGCCACCAGTGTGGGGCTGTTGTTGTGGGGACTGCGAGAAGAAGGGGCCTCACGCCCTGGCAAAGAGAAGAAGGGCTTTCACCACCGCATAGGGCGATGGCTGAGTTCGTTTCTGCCTGGCTGAAGGGCCTGTTCGTGATGTCAACGAGCTAGCATTCTGCTACACTGATTTGGGTGATTTGTCATTCTGAGCGCGAAGCGCGAAGAATCTCGTTGTCACGAGGGCAAATAGCAATCTGAGTACGAGATTCCCTTCGACTTTGCTCAGGACAGGCTTCGCTCCCTTCGCCTGCCCTGAGCGTAGTCGAAGGGGTCGCTCAGAATGACACGTCGGGTAGTGAGGTGCTGGTATAAAGAGAAGGAGGAGTAACAATGCAGCGCAACTTGGACACAGAAAATTTTGCCCAGATCAAGGTGATCGGCATCGGGGGCGGGGGATCCAACGCCGTGAACCGCATGATCCGGGAAGGGCTGCGGGGGGTGGACTTTATCGCCGTGAACACCGATGCCCAGGCCCTGATCCTGTCCGATGCCCCCCAGCGCGTCCGCATCGGCGACAAGCTGACCAAGGGTCTGGGGGCGGGTGGCGACCCTGTCGTCGGTGAAAAGGCAGCCGAAGAGTCCGCCGAAGACCTGGCTGAGATCCTCAAAGGGGCGGACATGGTTTTCATCACCGCTGGCGTAGGTGGGGGCACTGGCACCGGGGCCTCGCCCATCATCGCCAGGCTGGCCAAGGAGATGGGGGCCCTGACCATCGGCGTCGTCACCAGGCCCTTCACCTTCGAGGGGGCCAGGCGCCGCCATGTGGCGGAGGAGGGCCTGGAGAGGCTCAAGGGGGAGGTGGACACCCTGATCATCATACCCAACGACCGCTTGTTGCAGATCGTGGACAAGAAAGCCTCTATCCAGGAAGCCTTCCGGGTGGCCGACGACGTCCTGCGCCAGGGCATCCAGGGCATTGCCGAGCTGATCACCGTGCCGGGCCTGATCAACCTGGACTTTGCCGACGTGCGGACGATCATGTCCGAAGGCGGGGCGGCTCTGATGGCCATTGGCCGGGCCAGCGGGGAGAACCGGGCTGTAGATGCAGCCCAGAAAGCCATCGCCAGTTCTCTGTTGGATGTCACCATTGACGGGGCCAGGGGGATCCTCTTCAACGTGACCGGAGGGCCCGACCTGACCCTGTTCGAGGTGAACGAGGCAGCTGAGGTCATCCGCGCCAAGGCGCACCCCGAGGCGAATATCATCTTTGGCGCGGTGATTGACGAGTCCAACGATGGGGACATCTCGATCACCGTCATTGCCACAGGCTTTGATACTGTCGCCCGTCAACAGAGGCAAGAGGCTGGGGCCTCCAAGATC
>Ga0180437_10004565_pt1 | contig 19637 bp, 21 predicted proteins | sample SS_ome_4_FD_132410 | JGI IMG/M metagenome (GOLD analysis project Ga0180437, IMG submission 132410) | Hypersaline lake sediment archaeal communities from the Salton Sea, California, USA - SS_3_D_1 metaG | ecosystem: Environmental > Aquatic > Non-marine Saline and Alkaline > Hypersaline >... | reverse complement strand
CGCCGACATCGGCATTCTCCTTGTGCTGTAAGTTCCTGTAAAACCTACAGGTACAAGATGAGCGTGCCGATGTCATCTTCCATTCACCCCTTCTTTTGTGGCAACTGATTGGGAGAAGAACCTATGTTATGGATGAGCGGACCGAGGGGCGCCCCCTCCCCTTGACGGGGCTACGTCTTTTCAGACCCGATATGAGTCCAAGCCAGCCGCAGTGCTTGACGGGCGTTCAGGATGAAGGCAACCTCCCGCGTGCGCTTCTGGGCGGGGAGTAGAGGGTGGCCGTCGCGGATCTCGCCAGCCCGCTGCATGAGGTCGTCGTAGTCACCCGTGCCAATCTGCCGGCTCAGATGCCTGCTGTTGGTGGTCACGCCCGCAAACTCCCGCGTCCAGACCTCCGAGATCGCTTCCGGATCGCCCGAGTCCAGTCACAACTCCGTGCCCAACTCGCGCAGACGGCGCCAGAGCGGTTGTGAGGGGCACTCCGCATTGTCCCTTGCAGCGACAACTTGGCGGATCAGCTGCGCGAGCTGCTCTGTTTCCCGGCTCAGTTCCGAGTTGGGTCTCGCTGTCGACATCTGCTTCCCTCCGCATTGCTCGCTCGGTCCGAAACGTCAAGTGGCGATCCGTCGCCCAGAGCGACCAGGCATCCGGAATCCCCCGGATGGCCTCCAGGCGACGATCGCCGCCGGCCTCTTCCTCGATTGTGTTACCGGTTGCGCCGTAGCACGGCCCCGGGCCGTTTCCCCACGCCGTCCCGATCCGCGACACGCGAGAAGTGGCTTCACGCCACAAGCTGCTCCTCGATCGCCGCGCGGAGCTTGACCAGTGCCCTCCGCGCGATCTGCCGGACGCGCTCCTTGGACAGCCCCAGCTCCGCGCCTACCTGCGGGAATGTCCGGGGCCGACCTTCGCCGGGAACGAGGTACCTCTCATAGATAATCCTCGTCTCCTTCTCTGTCAGCCCCGCGAGGTTCAGCCGCAGCGCTCTGCGTAAGGTGTCGACCGCATCCTGATGCTGCCGGCAGCGCCTTCGCTCGGCCTCATCGCTCCGTTCCATCGCCGGATCGAGCTGAACTGGGAAGCGACTTCGGCGTTCCCTCGCCTTGTTTGCCAACCGATGGAACGACGTCAGGATCGCTCGGCAAGCGTACGTCGAGAACTTGTAGCCTCGGGACGTATCGAATGTCTCGATGCACCTGAGGACGGTCGCGTAGCCCTCTGAGAGCAGGTCGTCGTAGTCGACCCCCGACAGATGTGTCCGGCGGGCCATGCTGGGCACCAGGGCGAGGCTCGCATGGACCAGCTTCTCTCTGACTTGCCTGGCTCGCCCGTGCCACAGACGAGTTGCTGCCGAGCGATCCCGGGCGGATGTCCCTTCCGTGTGGCGCGAAAGCTGATGCAGCCGGTACTTCGCGTAGTTGTACCTCAGAAACAGCGTTCTTTCCTCGTGCTGCCCGAGCGCGAAACCTCCCCTGGGCCGCTTGGGGACTTCCGTCTGTGCCTCGGGCAACAGGCCGTAGCGCGGCACAGGAATCTCGGGGCTGCTCAAGCCCCACAACCGATGCCCCGTGGCTGGCAGTGAGAAGGACGGATGATGGACGTAGTCCGATGCACGTGCTGCCGATTGCCCCTTCTCGACATCCGCCGCCTTGGTCTTGCGCGCAGCGGAGGGCGGAAAGGAAGACGCGGGCAGAGAAGCGCGCCGGGGTTGGCGCGCTTCGGGCGAGCCGGGGAGAGAACTCGCCTTCCTCCGCCCGCAGTCTCGGTCCGCAAGCTTCGGGATTCTCCTGGTAGGAGCTTCTGCTCCTGACGAATGCGTTACCGATCTGCTGCTGCTGTTTCCACTCATTGGCTCACTTGAGCTATAGCTTTGCCTCTCCATGTGGGGCTCAGCCGGTTCGCCATGCCACGGCCCGTGTGGGCACCTCGACGACACCGTCCGGGCCAAAGGGACCGTACTCGACGCCGAAGGCTGCGAAGTCGCAGAACCACCTGCCATCGGCGACGTAGCGGAACCGGTAGGTCCCGGGCGGCAGCCGCACGGAGGCGATCCAGTATCCATCTTCTCGTCGCCGCATCGGCAATTGGCCAATTCGCCAGGCGTTGAAGTCGCCAACCAGAGACACCTGCGAGGCATCAGGTCGATAGAATCCGAAAACGACGCGACCCCCGATCGCCGTTACCATGAGGGCGTCCTCAGCGTCTTTGCTGGCTTGCCGTGGGCCGCGGCCGGCGCTCACAAACTCAATGCTGCATCCTCGTCTACCGGCGCAACGGAATTGAAGGTACCGAAGGGGTTCTTGGCCCAGCGGCTGTTGTCCGGGTCCTTCATCCATTGCCCGTCCACGATGAACTTGTACTCGAAGGTCTCCTGCGAAACGGGCACGTGTCGAACGAAAGCACCGCTCTTGCCCTTCCCCAGGGGAACAGGCTTCCAGTCGCTGAAGTCGCCGGCCACGGCCACCTTGTGCGCGCCGCCGTCCGGCTTGAGGACGAATCGCACTGTGCCCTTCTTACGTCCTTTGCTGTACATGTTGATGCCTCGTCGGTTCCAGCTTCCGCATACACTACAAGACGACCGGAAGCAGGGCCCGGGGTCAGGCCGCGCCGGCCGCTATGCGCACCTCCAGCTTCCTGCCCAGTTCTTGAGGCAGGGCGACATCCATGCTGGCCACGTACCCGGCAACCGCATCGCGAATCTTGGACTTGACCTCGGCCTTGGTGGCCGCAGACGCCGAGCAGCCCGGTAGGGCCGAACACCAAGCCCGGAAACCACACCCCTGCTCTCTGGCAATCTTGACAACCAGTCTCAACGCCCTGATTCCCTTCTGGTCGGTGGGCTGTCTCTGGCTTGCTCCCGCAGACGCCCTACAGAAGCTCTCCCTTTCATTGTGGGGGCGCACGGGCTTCGTATCAATCGGAGCAAAGCCCGGTTCCCTGGGCCGTAGATCAGCCAAGGGACGTAGGAAATCCACCCATGCAGGCAGGTTCTGCCGTGCGACAGACTTCCGATCGGATGCCGTAAAGGGATTCACAAAAACGGCTTACGGAGAGAACTACGTGTCTTGCCGGCCCTGGACCCACTGGATGGCGTGCTTTAGGAGTTCCGGGGCGCTGTCCAACGCGAGCTTCTCCTTGATGTGCTCGCGGTGGGAGTTGACCGTCTTCGGGCTGATGTGCAGCTTCTTGGCGATCTCGCGCGTCGGGAGGCCTTGTCCGATCAACTCGTACACTTCCAGCTCCCGGTCGGTTAGCGCGTGGATGGGCGATACCGTGGCCTCATCCGCGCCGGCGACGATCTTCGACATCACCTTCGAGGCCATCTTCTCGCTGACGTAGATCTGCCCCTGGAGGACCTTGCGAATGCCTTCGACGACACGCTTCGGGCCCTCTTCCTTGGTCACGTATCCTCGCGCCCCCGCGCGAAGCACGCGCTCGGCGTAGTAGCCCTCATCCCGCATCGACAGGACCAGCACCAGGAGGTCCGGATGACGAACACGGATGTCCTTGATCAGCTCCAACCCGCTGCTCTCCTGCAAGGTCAGGTCGATCACCGCGAGGTCGGGCGAGGTCTGCTCGATGACCTGGAGAGCTTGGTAAGCGGACTCCGCCTCGCCACAGACAGCCAGATCCGGCTCGTGAGACAGGAGCATCCGGATCCCTTGTCGAATCAAGGGATGATCATCCACGAGCACGATCTTCCGCGCCTGCCTCTCGCTGCGGTTGCCTGGTGCATCACTCATGCGCGTCCCCCTTCCGTTGCGAGGCTTCGGGCTTCGGGAATGCACACGCGACGGCCGTACCGCCGCCTTCCCTGGCTCGCACGGTCAGCTTCCCGTCAATCGCGTCGGCGCGATAGCGCATTACTCGCATGCCCATGCCCTCTGCCTGCTGCGCACTGCCCCCGATCCCGGTGCCGTTGTCCATCACGGTGAGCACGACCTCCTCCTCATCCCCGCAAGACAGCGCGATGCTGATCTCGCTCGCGCCGGCGTGTTTCATCGCGTTGTTGACAGCCTCCTGAGCGATGCGATACACGTGGGTAGCGACGCCCTCGGTCAACACAACAGGCTGATCGCACTGGAACCGACAGGCAATCTCGGACATCGCCCGCACGTCTTCGGCCAGCCCCTCAAGAGCGTTGGCCAGCCCGTCCTCCTCCAGGCCCACGGGGTCCAGTCCCCTCGACATGGCCCGGACATCGGCGACACATTCGTTGACGGCTTCCACGATCTGTTCGGCGAGGCTCAAGTCTCCGGGGGAGCCCTTGACATACTCCTCGCCGAGAGCGCCGACGAGGTATCCAACCCCCGTCAGCTTCTGCCCCAACGTGTCGTGCAAGTCGCGGCCGAACCGACGCCGTTCGGCCTCGCTCGCTTCGGCGAGCAGCCTCTCCAGTTTCCTCCGGTCGGTCACGTCAATGCCGAGCTCGAGCATCAACTCCGTGCCGTCCGCGTCTACGAATGGGTGGGCCCAGAGCCGGTACGCGCGCCCGTTGGGGAACGTCCGCTCCCAGTGCTCTGGTTTCTTCCTGTCCAGGACTCTTGAGATGGGGCAGTCACGACATGGCTCGTTTCGGCCGCACTGCACGGCGTAGCACGTCTTGCCGCCCGGCTCGGAGAACGCCTCGAGGAATCCCTGGTTGGCGTATCGTATGGCGTAGTGGCGGTCCTTGAGCACCACGTATCCGGGAAGCAAGTTCAGGACGGAGAACAGCCTCTTGCGATCGGCCTCGGACCTCCTCTCGGCCTGTTGACGTTCCGTGACGTCGCGATCGATCTCGAGGATCGCCGCCGGGTCGCCGCCATCGTCCCTCCGCAGCACCCAGCGGCTCTCGACGACGATACGCTGGCCATCGCGCGCCGTGTGGACCAGTTCACCTTCCCAGCGCCCTTCGCGAATCAGCTCCGCGGTCAGCTTGACGAGCGGACCCGGGAATTCCGTTTGCAGGAGCGTGTGGCTGACCTTCCCGACCGCCTCCTGCTTCGACCACCCGTATGTCTCTTCCGCTCCGCGGTTCCAGAAGGTGATGTGCCTGTCCATGTCATTGGCGATGATCGTGTCGTGGGCCAGATCAAGAAGCTGGACCTTCCCTCGCAGGTCCTCTTCCGTCTCCTCCAGCACGTGCTCCGTCTGGATCCGCTCCTCCTTCTCCTGCGCCAGCTGCTCCGCCGTCTCGACGAGTTCCACCGTCACCTCTTCAGCCCTCGCCTTCTGCCGGTCCCGTGCCTCTCTGACAACCCCGTCAGTCTCACTGCGGCGACCCAACTCGGCTTCCAGCTCCGCAATCCGCCGGCGCAGCCGGTCCTCTGTCGCGGCATCCGACTCAGGCGGCTCCTGTCTATCGGCGTCGAGGCCGGTCATGAACTCGTCCCCTAACGGTGCTTGGTGATACTCTCCGTCACAGATGGCAGTCTACGGCGACAAGACATCAACATCAAGCCGACGTCATCACTGGCAGCGCGAAGCAACCTCCCTTCGCGAGTCCCGGCGCTCCAACGGTGACAACAGAGGCCCATGCTGTGGCATGCAGAATGGAGCCTTCACCAGCCAGTGCAGGATCCCCGGAGCAGGGCGCAGCGATGGGAGGCGCCGGGCCAAGCCGGCCCAGCGCGGATATATTCTTTTCGACACGCTGAATACAAGGGCTTTCTGACGATAATTATAAGTGTGAACAAACTCATATACCCCACGACAAGCAAAACGGAATTCCATATAAATCCTTAACATATAAAGGTGTACACAGATCACCGTCTTCGTGGCATGGTTTTCTGCGTTTTCTTCTTGCTAAAGTATTGTGTGTACAATAGATTCTTGTACGATGGAACACGGGAGAGAAGACCGCGTGAACGTCCCTGGGCAGCATGTCACCGAGTTGGTGGTCACGGCGCTCCGCCGCGTCATCCGCAGTATCGACATGCATTCGCGTTTCCTCGTCAGCAATTACGGCCTCACCGGACCTCAACTGACCGTGTTGCGGGAGCTGTCGCGGGGGGAAGGCATGTCCATTGGCGAGTTGACGAGGGCAATCCACCTGAGTCAGGCCACGGTCACCGGCATCCTCGACCGCCTCGAGAAGCGGAACATGGTCCATCGGCAGCGGTCTGATCGTGATAGGCGTCGAGTGTTGCTGACTTTGACGCCAAGGGCCCACGAGATCCTGTCGCTGGCGCCGCCGCCGATCCAAGAGAACTTCACCTTCGAGTTCGGGAAGCTCGCGGATTGGGAGCAGACGCAGATCCTCTCTTCCCTCCAGCGAGTGGTCGGCATGCTGGAAGCCAAGCATCTCGATGCGACGCCGATTCTCACCACAGGCCCCATGGATGCGAGCACGGAAGAAACCGGAGCATTCCTCGGCCAACCACAGGGGGTCACAACGGCCGGGTCAGTTGAGGACCAGACGGACCCACGTTCTGCCACTGACACGCCGGCCGCTGGGAGGTCCGCTGCCCAGCCGGAAAGCCACAGGCATCGTTAGGCGCCTCGGTGGAGTCCCTCGCAGGCGGCCGGGCAGTGCGGGCATGCGCGCATCCGGTTGGCTGCCGCGCCGAACCTCGCACGGCCTGCGGGCGGCAGGCCGCACGTGGCGAGGGCCCGTGCCGTTGGGCGGGAGTGAACGCAGCGAAGTTGAGGCGCATGGCCTTGCAGGAACGCATCGTCAGGACAACTGGATGGGCATCAAAGTCAAGCTACGACACAACGAGCCGGTTGAGAAGGCCCTGAAGCGGCTCAAGAAGACGCTTCAGAAGGAGGGCCAGCAGCGAGAGCTGATGAGGCACCGGTATTTCGAGACGGCAAGCGTCCGGCGTCGGAGACGGCGCCGCAAGAACGCCAAGAAGGCTCGCGCGAACGGCCGGCCGTTCGGCTGACCGAAGTCGCTTCGCGCCGCTGAGAAGGCGTGGACACCTGAAGAACCGGGAGGGTCAAGGAACACGAATGACTGTTGCAGCACACGAACGCTTGGGGCTGTCCGCTTCACTCTATCGGCCCCTGAGCGAGTCGGACATCAAACGGATTGCCGATGCGGCACTGGAGGTGCTGGCCGAGTCGGGGATGGCCGTGCACGCGAAGACGGCCTTCGAAGCGCTGCGAAATGCAGGCGCGGATGTTGATAGCGCAAGCCGAGTCGTACGCTTCCCTCGCGGCCTCGTCGAGGATGCGATCGCATCCAACCCTTCGTCGATCACGCTGTTCTCTCGTGACGGGAAGAACGACGTCGTCCTGGAGGGATCTCGGGTTCACTATGGTACGGGCGGGACGGCCCTGTACGTGCTCGACCCCGACAAGGGGCATCGACGGGAGGCGAAGGTCTCCGACGTGATCCTGAACGCCCGGCTGGTCGATGCCCTGGACAACGTCCACCTCCACACGATCAACGTCTTTCCCCACGACGTGGAGAACACCGACGACATCGACGCAAACCGCTTCTTCCACTCGCTGAATCACACGACCAAGCACGTGATGGGCGGGGTCTACTCGGCGGCCGGCTGCGAGAAGGTCGTCGAGATGGCACAGATGATCGCGGGCGGGGCGGGCGCGCTGCGAGATCGGCCTTTCGTCTCGTTCATCACGCTGATCATCAGCCCGTTCAAGATCGACGACCGCTACGGTGAGATAACCTGCCACCTGGCCCGCGAAGGCCTGCCGGTGGTCGTGCCGACCGAGCCGATCTGCGGCACCACCGCGCCGGTCACGCTGGCCGGCAACGTGTTGACGCACGTGGCCGAGACACTGGGCGGCATCGCGATGATCCAGGCCGTCCGCAAGGGGGCGCCGGGCATCTGCGGCAGCGTCGGGTCAATCCCCGACCTGCGGACGATGAACCACCTCGGCGGGCCGATCGAACGGGCGATGATCAACGCGGCCGTCGCCCAGGTCATCCAGCACTTCAGGTTGCCGCTCTACTCGACCGGCGGGACGACGGACGCCAAGGAAATGGACGCCCAGGCCGCTTACGAGAGCGCGATGTCCAACCTCCTGGTGGCCATGTCCGGGGCCAACTACATCCACGACGCCGCCGGCCTGATGGAAGCGGATCTGACCATCTCTTACGACAAGCTTGTCGTCGACAACGAAGTCCTCGGGATGTGCCAGCGCGTTCTCCGGGGCATCGAGGTCAGCGACGAGACGCTGGCCACGGATCTGATGATCGAGAAGGGCCCCGGCCAGGACTACCTCGTTGAGGACCACACGATCCGCCACATGCGGGGTGAGTTCTTCGAGCCCGCTCTGGCCAACCGACAGAAGCGCGAAGACGAGGCGGGCCTGGGGGATGCCGTATCCGCGGCGAGAATGTTCGTGCGGCGGATCCGAAGAAGCAGACCGACCAGCCGCCTGGACGATGCGGTTCGCCAGCAGATCCTCGGCCAGTTCCCCGGGATTCTCCCCGGCGGCGTTCGTCCGCTCCGCAGCCCCTTGGGCCTGTACGTCGCGATAGAGCGCGCTCTGGCCGGTATCGGAGCTTGGGAATAGGCAGCAGATGAGCAGAACAGAACAACGCGAAGGCATCGTCGTCAGGCCTGACCTCCGCCTGTCGGACGACAACGTCCGCCTGATCGACGGCATGTCACGGGACCTGCTCTACGACCCCGGCCTGTTGTGCTACAACGCAGAGGCCGCCGAGATACTCAAGAGGGCCGGGGCCGTCGTGGAGCCGATGGCGGATTGCGTCCGCGCGCGCATCACGGAAGCGATGCTGGACCGGGCTCTGGATACGGCACCGTCGCACATCGTGCTGGGAGCGCGCAAGGCTGAGAACCGACTGGTCCTGGACGCCGCAGAGCCGCGGGTGCGATTCGGCAGCGGCTCGGAGACCAACATCTGGCTGGACGTGACGTTCGACGGCCCTGCGCCGAGGTTCACCCGCCGCAACGGAACCGTGGGCAGGTTGTGCAAGGCCGCGCATCTGTGCGAGAACCTCAAGAACCTCGATTTCTTCATTCGCTGCGTGAACATCCAGGACGAAGGCGTCACGGCTGAGAACAAGGATGTCAACAAGCTCTTCGCCAGCCTCAACAACATCACCAAGCACGTCCAGGCGGGCCTGACCAGCCTGGATGCCCTGGACGATGTGGTCGAGATGGGCGAGATCATCGCCGGCGGGGCGGAGGCATTCCAGCGGAACCCGGTGCTGTCGTTCATCACCTGCGTGATCAAGAGCCCGTTCCAGATCGTTGACGATACGGCGGCCAAGCTGATCGCGATCTCGAGGAAGCGGATCCCGGTGGTGGTTTCCAGTTGCCCGATGGGAGGCGCGACGGGGCCGTTCGACGAATTCGGCATGGTCGCGCAGATCAACGCCGAGCTGCTGGCCGGCGTGACGCTGAACCAACTCGTCTCGCCGGGCGCTCCGGTGCTTTACGGTGCGGTGCCCGTCCGCACGCGCCTGGACAATCTCAACGACATGTACGGCGCGCCCGAGTTCGTGCACTACAACGTGGACTGCGCGCAGATGGCCCGCTTCTACGGGCTGCCCTGCTACTCGACGGCCGGCGTGGGTGACACGGACGTCCCGGGCATTCAGGCCAACACGGAGAAGCTCCTGACCTTGCTGACCGTGCCGCGCAGCGGGGCCCAGTACATCCACTACGCGTTCGGCCTGCTGGAGCGGACCAACGTGTTTTGCCCCGAGCAGGCTGTCATGGACGACGCACACATCGGCATCGCCAAGGAGATGCTGCGTGAGCCGAACGTCGGCGTGCAGCGGCGCGACGAGGTGATCCGCACCATTCGCGAGGTGATGGAGACCGATCACAGGACGTACGTCTACCATCTGCCCCTGCCGTCGCGCGAGCCGGTGTACGTGAAGTATCCCCTGGAAGACGAGGGCGGCGACGCCCTGTATGCGGCCCACCAGAGGTATCGTGAGATCCTGGACCGTCCTCGGGACCACCTGCCCAGCGAGATCCAGCGAGACATCGCCGTCGTGATCCCGGGCATTCTGCCGGAATGCCTGACGTCCTGAAAGGAGTCGTTTCGCACCATGACCATCGCAGCAGGACAAGAACAGATGCCCGCGTATACCGAGGCCGTCCAGAGCGGGCTGTACGCCAAGCGGACCGGCCTGGTGGGCAAGTACGATAACGTGCGCCGCTACTGGGAGGATGAGATCACCAGGATCTTCCTCCGCCCCCACCTTCAGAAGCTCATTGACCGAGCGCAGTCCTCGATGCGGCGGCTTCGGATCATGGACCTCGGCTGCGGCAGCGCCGACGGCTACGAGCTGTTGGCCGGCGTTCGGCAGCGCGACGCCGACCTCCAGCAACTGGAGGTGGATCTCCTTTCGGAGGAGATCCTCGGCCAGTACACCGGCATCGATCTCAATGGGGACCTGCTGGACCAGGCAAGGAGCATCTACGGCCACAGCCCCAAGATGGTCGTCCGACAGGCCGACTTCACCCAGGGGCTCCCCGTCGGGGCCGAGGAGAAGCCCTACGACCTGTACTTCTCCTCCTTCGGGACGTTCTCCCACCACAACGACGACGAGACGGCCGTACGACTGCTCGCGGAGATCGCCGAGAGGACGGAGGACTATGCCATCATCGTCTGCGACTGGCTGGGCCGCTACTCCTATGAGTGGCAGAACCTCTGGAGGGCCGATCCGAAGGACCTGGAGAACATGGATTACGTGGTCTCCTACATCTATGGCCCGGAGGAGCGGGAGGAGCGGCGAGACCAGCTTCAGCACCTGACGCTCCGTTTGATGAGTCGCGGCGAGGCCGACACGATCGTGGCCGAGGCCGGCAAACGGGCGGGCGTGGAGATCCGGCCCCTTCAGTTCTTCGACCGCTCTGTCTTCTGTGGTCGGCACATGGACACGGCCGAGTACAACCCCCACGCCCAACCCATCCGCAGTGCGATTAACAACCTGCACGAGACGAACCTTCGAACCGAACTCCACACACTCCTGATCGATTACGTCGGGAAGCCGGGCTTCGATTTCCTCAACGAGTACTACGAGCATGTGCAGATGTGCTGGAACGCGATCGTGCATTACGTCGCCCGCCTGATGGAGATCTTCGACGAAGACAAACGAGCCTATGCCGAGCAGCTCCCGCCTCCGCCGGTTTCCTGTCCGCCGGCACTGCGGGATATGATGGAACGGATGAGGCTGGTCGTAGAGGGCATTGGATGGCTGCGCTACGGCCTGCCGCGAGAGAACATCATTGAGCCGCAGCTCGGCTACGCGCTACGGTACTTGATCTGTAACCTCCAGCAGGGACAAGGCTGCGGCCACGGTCTCGTGGGGATCTTCGAGGTAGACAGGAAGAAGCCAGAGACGGAACAGTGACCCCCCCCAGGCTGATCCACAAGGCGAGGAGACGGTCCTCCTCCGGCAGCTTCCGCGCACGCTTGGCCCTCGAATGCGCGGGGAGGCACCGATGCTGAGACGGATGTTCCTCAACGAAGAACGGGCCGAACGGATCCACGAGGCAAGCCTTCAGGTCCTTGAGGGAACGGGGATATGGCTTGACCACGAGGAGGCGGAGACCCTACTCCTTGAGGCCGGCGCCAAGCGCGACGACGAGCACAGGATCCTGATCCCGCGGCGTATGGTCCAGGCCGCGCTGGAGAAGGCCTTCGCGAAAGTGCAGTTCTTCGATCGCGACGGCAACCGCTCGATTGTTGTCCGCAACGGCCAGACTCACTTCGGCACCGGATCGGACGCGCTGTACAACATCGATCTGGAACGCGGCCAGCTCCGGCGCTCCGTCCTCTCCGACATCACGAACAACGTGAGGCTGGCGGACGGGCTCTCGGGGTTCGGCTTCGTGATGTCGATGGCCTTGCCGGCCGACGTCGAGCCGCGGAAGCTCTATGCCGTGATCTTCGCGGAGATGGTCCGCAACACGTCGAAGCCCCTGGTCGTCACCTCCACGACGGTCGAAGACATCGAGCAGATCCACAGGATCGCGAGCATCGTTGCGGGAGGCGAAGATGCGCTGAGGACGAAGCCGTTCTTCCTGGCGTACCTGGAGCCGATCTCGCCCTTGAGGTTCAACCGGTCCATCGTGACGAGGGTGCTGTACTGCGCCGAGCACGGCATCCCCATCCTGTTCGCCGCCGGCGCGAACTGCGGAGGCGGCGCGCCGGTCACCCCGGAGGGAGGGCTCGTGCAGGGCAGTGCCGAATCGCTCGCCGGGCTGGTCCTCGCGCTGCTCAAGAACGAGAACGCCAAGTTCGTCTACGGCGCGAACACGTCGGTCATCGACATGCGGACCAGCATCATCTCCTACGGCGCCCCGGAGTGGTACAGGACGGTGGCCATGTACGCCGACATGGGCAAGCACTACAACCTCCCGAGTTGGGGCACGGCCGGCTGCACGGACTCCTTCGCCCTCGACGCCCAGAGCGCAATGGAGGCCTATGAGGGCATTCTCTTGGCCCTTCTCTCGGGAACGTCGCTCGCCCACGACGTGGGATTCATGGCCCACGGAGCCCTGTACGACGCGAGAATGTTGATCTTGACGGATGAGATGGTCAAGCGCGCGAGATTCCTGCTCAAGGACGTTGACGTCTCGGATGACGCGCTGTCGGTGGACATGATCGACGAGGTTGCCCGGACGAACGCGCTGTATCTCGCGCACCCGCGCACGTGCCAGATCTTCCGGAACGTCCTCTGGCTGCCCCCCGCGTACATCAATCGGAGCAACATTGCAGACTACGTCAAGAAGAGGCCGCTCGCGGACTACCTGAACGAGGCCGTCGCGGGGGCTCTGTCCAGCCATCAGCCCAAGGAACTCCCCGAGCCCAAGGTGACGGAAGTACAGCAGTACCTTGATTCACTCTAGGGTGGCGCAGGCCGGCCGCGCCGCCCGGCAAGAAAGGGCCGAAGACGTGTGTGGAATTGCGGGAATCTGGGGCCGGATCGACGAACGGGCCGTCCGAGAGATGATGCGGCGGCTGTCGCATCGCGGACCGGACGCCGAGGGGATCCACGTCGGCCGCGGGGGCGTGCTCGGGCATCGGCGGCTGTCGATCATGGACCCTGCCGGCGGCGACCAGCCGATTCTGTCCGAGGACCGTCTCCGCGCGGTGGTCGCCAATGGGGAGATCTACAACTACCCCGACCTCCACGGGCCGCTCGAGGCGGGTGGGCACGTTCTGGCTACGGGCAACGACAGCGAGGCGGCCCTGCACCTGTACGAGGATCTGGCGGGGGCAACCGCCGAGCGGCTTGACGGCATGTTCGCCTTCGCGATCTCGGACGGCGAGGATCTGTACGTGGCTCGTGACGCCCTGGGGATCAAGCCGCTCTATGTCGGGCGGGACGGTGCGGACCTCGTGTTCGCCTCGGAGCTGAAGGCCCTGGCGGACCTGGCCGACGACGTGCGGGAGTTCCCGCCCGGGAGCTGGTACCACACCCGCCTGGGCCTTCGGCGGTTCCGCGAGCTTCCGGACCGCGAGCCGCTGGAGCTTCCGGTCGAAGAGCACTGCGGGCGCATCCGCCGAACGCTGGAACGAGCCGTCGTCAAGCGGCTCATGAGCGACGTGCCGGTCGGCGCGTTCCTCTCCGGCGGGCTGGACAGCAGCCTTATCGCCGCCATCGCCCGCCGCCATGTCCGCCAGCTGCACACCTTCTCCGTGGGCATCGAGGGCAGCCGCGACCTTGCCGCCGCGCGCGTGGTCTCCCGCCACCTCGACACCGTCCACCATGAGTACGCCTTCACGGTCGAAGAGGTCCGGCAGCACCTGCCGGAGATCATCTACCACCTGGAGTCGTTCGACCAGGACCTGGTTCGCAGCGCGATCCCCTGCTATTACACCTCGCGGCTGGCCTGCGACCACGTGAAGGTCATTCTCACCGGCGAGGGGGCCGACGAGCTGTTTGCCGGCTACACATACTACCGCGAGATGGCCGGCGGCGCCTCGCTGCACCGCGAGCTGCGCCGCAGCGTCGCTTCCCTGCACAACATCAATCTTCAGCGAGTGGACCGGTTGACGATGGCCCATGCCATCGAGGGTCGCGTGCCGTTTTTGGACCTCGAGATGATAGAGGTGGCCCAGGCCGTGCCTCCGAGCCTGAAACTCCGCCGAGGCCCGGACGGGCGGCAGGTGGAGAAGTGGATCCTCCGGAAGGCCTGCGAGGGGCTTCTGCCCGCCGAGATCCTCTGGCGCCCCAAGGAGCAGTTCGACGAGGGCAGCGGGACCGTCGACGTGCTCAGCAGGGCGTTGGAGGCGTTCGGGCCTCCCTCGAGTGACCCACAGAGCGGGTGCCCCGAAGGCATCCGCATCCGGTCTGCCGAGGAGCGGGCCTACTACGACCTTCTCATCGGGGCCTATGAGAAGCCCGCCATGGTGGTCGGCAACGTCGCCCGCTGGTCGTTCCGCGGCGGCGACCTCGACGAGCCGGCCGCACACCCATGTTTTGAAGGGATGAGATGATATGGCCGCAATAGCGGGAGTTGCCGGGCCCCCACCGGAGCCGAGCCTCGCGGAGAAGATGCTTCAGACCCTAGCTCACCGAGGCCCGGACCATCTCAGGCTTCATCGGGATGGTCGGATCGATGCGGGCGTGCGGGCGTCGCAGCTTTCGGCGGCTCGGGGCGACGGCTTCGCCCAGGCCGACGGCGTCACGATTCTGTTTGACGGCGAGATCTACAACGACCGCGCGCCCGGCGAGTCCGACGCGAGCGTGGCGTTGGAGCTGTACCGGAGATACGGCCGAACGTTCGCCTCACACCTGGAGGGCGTCTTTGCGTGCGCGGTATGCGATGGAGAGAGCGTCCTTCTGGCCCGCGACGCCGTGGGCGTCAGGCCGATGTACTGGGGCACGACCGGCAAGGGCGACCTGTGCTTCGCCTCGGAGATGAAGGCCCTCGTCGGGGTCTGCGAAAACGTGGTGGAGTTGCCGCCAGGGACAACGTACTCCGGCAAGACGGGGCTGGCGAGCTTCCTGTCGCACTACCCGAACGTCGCGGTGGGCGAGTGCTTTGAGGATGCGGCCGGTGCGCTTCGCGGGTGTCTGACCCGGGCGATCAAGCGGCGGCTCGAGGACGGGGCCGTCGGCGCATGCCTGCTCAGTGGCGGGCTGGACAGCTCCGTCATCGCGGCGGTCGCCCGAGAACTCGGTGCCGACGTTCCGCTGGTCACCGTGGGCATGGAAGGCGCGCCGGACCTCGAGAACGCCAGGATCATGGCCGAGCATCTGGGCATGGAGCATCACGTGCTCCTCTACGACGCCGATCAGATCCGCCGGTCCGTGCCCCGGGCGGTGTGGATGCTCGAATCGTTCGACGAGGACTGTGTCAGCGGGGCCGTCTCGAACCTGTTCGCGTCCGCCAAGGCCAGCGAGTTCACCAACTGCATCCTGAGCGGCGAGGGGGGCGACGAGCTGTTCGGCGGCTATCACCTGCTGAAGGACCTGCCCACCGAGGCCCAGCGGCTGAGCATGATGCAGCGGCTGATCGAGATCGCCTACAACACCGCCGTCCAGCGGCTCGACCGCGCCATGATGGGCAACGGCATCAACTACCGCACGCCGTTCATCGACACCGAGGTGATCGCGCTGGCCCTTCAGTTGCCGGTCCGATGGAAGATCCATGATGCCGGAGGCGGCAAGCTCGTCGAGAAGCACATCCTGCGCGAGGCCTTCAAGGACCTCCTGCCCGAGCCGATCTACCGCCGGGAGAAGCTGCGCTTCTCGGCCGGAACGGGCACAGACAACCTGATGGACGAGGTCGCGGGCAACGCCCCCGGCCTGCGGGAACTCGACGAGGCATCTCGCCGGACCGGCGAGGGATACACGCTGAACTCCGCTAAGGAGCACTGGTACTACAGGCTGTTCAAGGAGAAGTTCCCCGCGCCGTGCTTCGAGCGGCTCGTGGGGCGGTGGGATCCCGACAAGTAGGCCGGACGGGCGCAGACACACAGAGTTAGACCGGGAGCGAGAAGTTGATTCGTCTCGAGCAGGTCAGCAAGTCCTACGATATGGGCCTGACGTTCGCGGTGCGCAATCTCTCGCTCGAGGTGCCGAACGGCGAGACCTTGGTCCTGCTCGGTTCTTCGGGGTGCGGCAAGACGACAACGCTGAAGATGATCAACCGGCTGATCGAGCCGACGTCCGGCCGGATCGAGATCGACGGCACCAACGTGCTCGAGCGGGATCCGGTCCATCTTCGCCGATCCGTGGGGTACGTGTTCCAGGGGATTGGGCTGTTCCCTCATATGACGGTTCGTCAGAACGCCGAGATCGTGCTGCGGCTTCTCGACTGGCCGGCCGCCCGGCGCCGGGAGCGGTCGATGGAGTTGCTCAAGATTGTCGGCCTCGATCCGGGGACGTATGCGGACCGCTACCCGGACGAGTTGTCCGGCGGCGAACAGCAGCGAGTCGGGGTCGCGCGGGCGCTGGCGGCCAACCCGGAATACCTGCTCATGGACGAGCCGTTCGGGGCCCTGGACGCCGTGACACGGGATGCGCTTCAGCAGCAGTTGCTGGCGCTGAAGCAGGAACTGGGCAAGACGATCGTGTTCGTGACACACGACATCTTCGAGGCGTTGATCCTGGCCGACCGAATCGCCGTGCTCCACGAGGGGCGATTGGAGCAGGTGGGCACGAAGGAGGACCTTCTGGCCCGGCCGGCCAGCCCGTTCGTTCGCGAGCTGTTCGCCAAGCCGGCGGAGCAGTTGGCCGCCTACGGGGACTTGAAGGCATGATGATCGCGGCAGAAGCAGGGCTCGTCGTTCAACGTCTGCCGGACCTCTGGCGACTGACGGGGGAACATCTGTACCTAGCGGGCACGGCGACGATCATCGCCGTGATCGTGGGAATCCCGCTCGGCGTCATTTGCCACCGCGTTCGCTCGTTACGGGCCGCGTTGTTGGCCGCCCTAGGCACACTCCAGGTGATTCCCAGCTTGGCGATGCTGGCGTTTCTCCTGGGAGTTTTCGGGATCGGCGTGCCGCCGGCCATTGCGGCCCTGATGCTGTACGCCTTCCTGCCCATCGTTCGCAACACCTTCACGGGCCTGGAGCAGGTCGCCCCGGAAGCGATCGAGGCGGCTCGCGGCGTCGGCATGACACCCGCCCAGCGACTCGTGATGGTGGAACTGCCGCTGGCCGTGCCGGTGATCGTGGCGGGCATCCGGACGGCGGCCGTCATCAGCGTCGGTATCGCGACGCTGTCGGCCTTCATCGGCGCCGGAGGCCTGGGCGAGTTCATCTTCCGCGGGCTGAGCATGGACAACATCCCCCTGATCCAGCTCGGCGCCGCGGCGGCAGCGATCCTCGCGCTGTTGGTCAACTTCACAATCGGGGCGGCAGAGTGGGGGCTCCGCCCGACCCGACAGAGCGACAGAGGCACGTGGAAGCCGAAGCTCAAGCCCGTCGCGCTGGCCTCGCCCGCCCTACTGATCGCCCTCGGAGTTGCCATGAGCCTCGTGGATCTGGCCCCCTCAGTTCCGCGGGCGCCGGCCACCGGGACGATCCGCGTCGGCTCCAAGGAATTCACCGAGCAGTACATCCTGGGCGAGCTGATGGCCCAGATGATCGAGGACCGCACAGATCTTCGGGTGAAGCGCACCTTCGGGCTCGGCGGCACCATGATCTGCCACGGAGCGTTGGTGCGAGGTGAGATCGACCTGTACCCCGAGTACTCGGGGACCGGTTACCAGGCGGTCCTGAAGCTGAAGGGCTCGACCGATCCGAACGAGGTGCTGCGGCTGGTGAAGGAGGGCTACCGGAAGCAGCACCAGGTGGACTGGCTCGAGCCCTTCGGCTTCAACAACACATATGCGATCACTGTGCGGGCCGACGACGCCGAGAAGAACAACTGGCGGAGGGTCTCGGACCTCGCTTTCTCGGCATCGCGACTGCGAGCCGGCTTTACCAGCGAGTTCCAGGAGCGCGAGGACGGCTACCCGGGCCTCCAGAAGGCGTACGGCCTTAGCTTCGCCGAAGCGAGGGACCTGAGCCCGGCCCTGATGTACCGAGCGGCCGCCCGGAAGGAGGTGGACGTGATCTGCGCCTTCGCGACGGACGGACGGATCGCGGCCTACCGCCTTCGGCCCCTCCTGGACGACCGCAAGTTCTTTCCGCCATACCACGCCGCGCCGGTCATCCGGCAAGAGACGCTGCGGAAGCACCCGAAAGTGCGAGACGCCTTGGCCCCGCTGGCCGGCCTGCTAGACGACGCGGCGATGCAGCGACTGAACCACGAAGTGGACGAGAAGAAGCGCAGTCCGGCGGAAGTGGCGGCCGAGTTCCTCAACGCCAAAGGGCTCATCGGCGGCCGGACCACGGGCACGCGAACCGTCAAGGAGGGCCGAAGCGGCAGTTCTGGCAAGATCGACGGGAGATGAACATGGCCCATACAGTCACCTGTCCCCACTGCGGCAAGTCATATGGCACGAAGGCTCGAGCCCTCGGCAAGAGGGCTACTTGCCCAGACTGCGGGAAGCAGTTCGTGCTGAAGGAGACACCTCTGTCCAAGCAGCTGTCGAATTCGGCCGCGGATCGCCTGAAGGCCTTGGCGAAGGCCAGCAGAGCCTACGACCAGAAGAAGCGGCGGCGCAAGCCGAAGCAGCAGACTTGAGGCGTGAATCGAGAGTCGCCGTTGTTGGCTCCTAACGAAAGATGAGGGCGGATTTGGTAACAGGCATACAAGGTGCACTCGCCGAGCTTCGGGAAGCAGTGGCCAGCGGCAAGACAGAGTCGATCTGTCTGGCCTATCTGGCGCTTCGCGGAGCAGCTACGGCAAGCGGTATCAAGGCTCCGGAGATGTTCAAGCGTGCCGACAGAGCGATATCCGGCAGCGCCATCGATGTGGTCGCCTCGGCCTTCTCGCACAGGCACTGCTTCATGTGTCAGAATGGTGTGGTCCCATGTGATGGTTGCGAAGGGGCAGGTTCTACCGAGGCCGCCGGAGAGTGCCGCCCTTGTAAGGGGACCGGCCTAATACCTTGCACTTTCTGCCAAGGGACCGGCTGGGCCTCCCGAGACATGATCCCAACAGAGTTCACGCCAGGGATCCTTAGGAGACTCCGGCTTGCCAGTACCGACAGGGACCTGAAAGATCTGGCCGAGGTCGTCGGCAAGCTCGGCGGGGCCAAGGCCAGGCGGCTACCGGACGAAGAGCGCCGCAACCTGACGGCGCTGGTCATGCGTCTTCAAGCAAGGGTCGAGAGCCTGGCTGAGGGAGAAGTTGCGGGCTCCCACCGGAGAGAGCGACTACTGACGATTGCCACCACCCTCGGCACGTACCTGACAACGCTCCGTGGCGCCTGATTCGGACATACAACGTGATGCTATGGGCCCACAGGAGGCGTCCTTGAATCCATGGCGCCACCTGGGGCGCTCCCATGACAGACGCTCAGATAGGAGAACGGATCCCTCTATGATGCGGAGTACCCGCAACCTGTTGATCGTTGGCGGAGTGCTCGCGGCGGCCGGCCTCGTGGCGATTGTCGTTGGGCTTGTGATTTTCGCGCTCGTGCACAACGGATGAGGCCCAGCATTGCCGCGCTGTCAAGCTTCGAAGAACTGCGGGCGGACAAGATCGGTCCGGGGGTGTTCTGGTGCGCCGGACGGATCTGAGCTGCCTTGTAAGGCTAGTCCGTTGCCTGCTGGTGGCCTGGCGGATCTGGATACAGCTCGCCGTGTTCATCGGCTCGCTTCTCGGCGCTCTGTGGCTGTGGTCG
>Ga0180437_10004564_pt1 | contig 19639 bp, 22 predicted proteins | sample SS_ome_4_FD_132410 | JGI IMG/M metagenome (GOLD analysis project Ga0180437, IMG submission 132410) | Hypersaline lake sediment archaeal communities from the Salton Sea, California, USA - SS_3_D_1 metaG | ecosystem: Environmental > Aquatic > Non-marine Saline and Alkaline > Hypersaline >... | reverse complement strand
TGAAAATAAAGAAAGGGTAATAGTTAAAGAAAAGGCAACACACGAATGGTTCGAAGAAGGTGACCTAGTAACTATATATTTTCATCCAAGAGAGACTCTAATTTTTGATTATCCAGAAGAAGGGCTGGAGAAGGCTTTAGAACTGGAATAAATATCTTGTTAAATGATTTTAACCTTAAAGCAAAAAACTTTGTACATTATAAGTTAGACGATATAAGATTAGTTATCTTACTTCATCTCGCAAAGCCATCAATTTAACTATGTCGGCTGTATCCTCACATGCATCTGAAATGTTTTCAATACGTTCAATAAATTCGTGAACTACTATCGCTTCAAACGGGTTCACTGTGAGGTTAGACTTAATTAAAAAGCTTTTAACTTTTGAATTCAAGAGATCAACCTCGTGTTCAATATTCCCAATCCTGTCTGTAAGACGCAAAATTTCTGATGCATCAATTCCGAGTTTTTCAATACATTCCTTTAGCATGTCACTACATTCTAATGAATGTGACATCATCTTTGAAACCAAATCTTTGAGTTCATCTGGAAATGCTCCCACATTAAGTACAGCCAATCTTCTGACCGCTGCATTGGCATTGTTTGCGACATCGTCCATCCTTTTGACTATATGCATTAGGTCTTCTCTCTCATTTGGCTTGCTGAGTTCTCCAGTCGTTAAAATTGAGAAAATTTCTCTTCGTAAAATATCAGCCTCATGTTCGATTTGTTCAGTTCTTTTTTGAGTTCTTTTGGGAGTTTTGCCTTCAAAAGCCTTCTTAATGAAGGCTTGTGTTTCTTTAACAACTTGATTCACTTTTAAGGCATGTTCCCTTGTTTTTCGAATTACTTCAGATTCACGTCTTGTTTTAAACCATTCAAGAAGACCGCTCATATATTCACACGCCCATTTCTAATCACAAAAAATAACTTTAAGAAACTAATAGTCAAGTTTTAGAAACTTATAGTTTTTGGTTTTTGAGTTTCTGCAGAAGTTTTAATTGGAATTAGCAATGACATTCATTGTATCGGAAAACCAATGATACACTTTGTGATGATAATGAAATTGAATTTCAACAAATTCTTATCCGACCTGAAAGAATTTCCAGCAATAAAAGCGAAAAAAAATACCGAACCGATCCTTAAGGAATTGGAAATCAATGGATTCAAATCACCTCACGTTATTTTATTCAAAGGTGAAGATTGTGCGAGCGTTGAATTTGATACAAAATCAGACTATGAGGTAGTATTCCATGCGGATAGCATAACTGAGAAATTCATTGAAGTCAATCCATATATGGCGGGTTATTCACTTGTTATGGCAAATGTAAATGACATATATGCAACGGCGGGTACGCCATTAGCAATGGTCTTAATATTGGCATATGAGAACAATCAAAAGAAGATTGGCGATGAACTGGTTAAGGGGATCATTGATGGATCTAAGAAATTTAGAGTACCCATTGTAGGTGGGCACACTCACCCAAATGACACCAGAAATATTGCTAGTGCTGGAATAATTGGTAGGGTTCGAAGAGAACACAGGATTTCAAGTAGTGGAGCCAGAGCAGGGGATATTATACTCTCAGCTATCGATACAAAGGGGCATGTAGGGCAAAAATACACTTTTGGTTGGGATTGTACCTCAATGAAAACATCGGAAGAGGTACTTCGACAGAGACAAGCTATTTGTGAAATCGGGAAAACTGGATTTGCAACAGCTTGCAAAGATATAAGTAACGCTGGGATTCTAGGAACACTTGGCATGCTCTTCGAGGCAAGTAAAGTTGGTGCTATTATCGACCTAAACCAAATTGAGAAAAATAAACCTGAGCAGGTCCCACTTGACCACTGGACAAAAATTTTCATTTCTACAGGGTATATACTTACGATTAAGCCAAATCATATCTCAATGGCGATCGAACTTCTTGAATCACATGATTTGTCAACATCTAATATTGGAAAAATAGATGACACGAAAAAATATAAAATAACATATGATTCAGAAACAGCTGTCTTTTTCGATTTCAATAAGGAAAGTATTTTAGGATGAGTTACTCATCCCATCAGATAGGAAATTCCCCATACAAGTGGATAAAAAATTAAAAGAACGTTTTTACTTAAGTTTCTTCTTACTCGTCTTCCAGAAGCAATGCATCGATATCTTCTTCATCTAAGTCTTCTAATTCATCTATTTCTGCTTCGATTTTGTCTAATTCTTCATCTGTGATTTCCTCGTCCTCAATTTCCTCACTTTCTCTTTTAAGATGCTTTTGTGCGTTTTTTACCCAGTTCCTCAATGAGTTAGTTGAAATATCTGCTGTTTCTGGTATCATATCTACTTCAAGTGCTGCCAGTTCCTCAATCGATGTAACTCCTAGATCAACAATTTTTTCTGCTGTTTTCTTTCCTATTCCGCGAACTTGCATAAGTTCTTTATATATCTCTTCCTTCTCAGTAACTGTAACCTCATCTTCTGATATTTCCTCTACTTCTTTTTCCTCTTCTGACCCAATTTCCTCTAGTTCTGCCTCTAAATCCGTTAGTTCAGTTGCCTCAAGTTCTTCAATTTCTTCCTCCAATTCTTCTAGTTCTTCTAGTTCTTCTTCCTCTTCTTCATCAATATCTTCTCCAAGATGTTTCTTCGCGTTGCGAACCCACCGTTTTATTGTCTCAATTGGGATATCTGTATCCAGTTTCTCTACTTCGAGAGCAGCCAGCTCTTCTACAGATGCGATTCCCATTTCAACTAATTGCTCTGCACTTGATAAACCTATTCCTCTTATCTGCGCAAACTCTTGATATTCTTCTTTAATGACTTCTTTTTCTAATTCGGCCCGGACTGAACTCGCTCTTTCTTCCTCAAGAAGTTCTTTTAAAACAGAGATATTAAAATCATGCATTGACTTGCGTTTGGTATCTATAGGAATACTAAATTTACGTGCTTCTAAGACAGTACTTCCTGCTTCTTTCAACTCCAAACGGCTAAAACCTCTTCCTTTTCGCCTTATTCTGTTTCTTACTGGCTTTCCAACTCCTAACTCTACTTTGAATACTTTAGCGCCTTCTTGTTCGTTGCTCATCTTCTTCAACCATCTTTTCATCATTCAAATATTATAAACATGAAAATCAATTAAGCGTAGTGAAATGTAATTTCTTTTTTTGTTTTTAAAGCTTCTTACACTTGCCTATTAAAAGCTTGGCAATGCGATGAGAATCTTAGTCTATTGATTCAGCAAGAAGTGCACCCGCAAGCGTTAACTTCGCATTAATCCCTTTTTCATTTGCATCTCCAGCTGTGAGCAAGCCCATATCTCGCAACGTTCTTAGGTTCCATTTTATGGTGGAATGGGGCAGATTAAGTTCCGTAGACAGAAACTCTGCTAAAGCTGTTAAAGTCATTTTATGAGAAGAAAGCAGATATTTTGACTTTTTTAACAGTAATTTCTGCTTAGAAGATAATCTACAGTGTGCTAATCGGATAAAAGACCGCTTCAAAATGGAAAACATGTTTTTATAGTCGAGATCGTTTAATAGATTCAAATCTAGAGTTTCTAATTCAAAAAACAATTCATTAGTGGATTTCGCGATTCCTCCAGTCAAGTCTTTGTGACTGTTTCACCTCATTCACGTCTCCAGAGTTTTCAATTTTTCTTATCATTAATTGTAGTAGTTTTTAAGTGTTTTGTTGATCTTCTAAAGCTAAATTTTGCCACTATAGATTCCTAAAGATATTGCGCCAAATGATATAAATGCTAAAAAACGAATCTAAGTATTTGAAAGCAAATAAATTCCTTATTGACGTTTAGTGTGAAACCTATGGAGAATAATGCCACACAAGTAGTTCTATCATCATTACTCAAATACAAAAATGAATCAATTAGTATAGAATTGCTTGCTGGTTTGACAGGAATTAATGATCTGGATTTCATAAATTACATAGTAGATGATCTTGTTACAGATGACATTATAACAAAAGATGATCACAATCAGGTCAATTTAACACCTGAATCAAGAATGAAATTAGCTTTTTTACTAATTAAAGCAGGTCTTGATATCGAAGCTGTTGCAAAATATCTCGATTGGAAAGAATTCGAAGCATTTGCTCGGGATATCCTACTTTATCATGAATTTAAAGTATATTCAAGAGTTCGATTCAAGAGTTCAAAGAAAAAGCGTTACGAACTCGACTTATTGGCTATACGTAACCCAATTATCTTATGCATTGATTGCAAACACTGGAGCCCTAGGGCTGGAAAGAAACATGCATTAAAGAAGGCTGTTAAAAAGCAGGTAGAAAGAACACTAGCCTTTTCAAAAGATGTAGATCTTTCAAAGTTCTATATTGAAAGTAATGATGAGCTTTTTCTAATGCCTCTCTTAATCAGTTGGTTAGTAGAAGATATTAAAACCTATCAAAATGTTCCGATCGTCCCCGTATTTCAATTATCATTTTTTCTCCATCAAATCGATGTTTACAGAGATGAATTTAAGATTATATCTTGTAACAAATGATATTAGTTCAATTAGCTGCACACATATGAATCTTTATCCATATGGAAACTATTTGAGGATTGAATATGAATGAGGATCAAAGTAAACCTCTTGATGCGGTTGTGATCCCAACATTATTTTGGGGAAAACTAAAATATCGCAAAGACGAAATTGCTATAATAGTCTATTTCGAGAGCATAAATGATATTTCAAATGCTTTACGTAGAAATGAAACTCCAAAAGGAGAAATTAATATCGGAATTCCAAATCATATCGATTTAAAAACAATTAAATTAACTGTCGAACGATTCTTCGAGCGTGGATTTGAAAAAGGCGCTCAAATTTATTCTCAAACAAAATTGATTCCAAATGACAGCGTTACAGAAATTTGGAAGACTATAGGCTTTATTTACTGGAATAATTCAGGTCCATTAAAAGAAAAGGCAAAAGAGGCATATAAAAAATCAGCAGAAATGATAAAGGAGATCGCAAAAAAGGATAAAAAGAATAAATCTCTACTTGAAGAACTAGAAACATTTCTTGCGCTTTGTGTTTATGTATCAGATAATACACCTCCTCTAAGTCCGAACGTCGTCAAACAACTTCTACCAACTTGAGAAGTTTACATGGTAAGTAGCAGGGGATCCAATGGTTGTAGATGAGAATTTTATTCACAGAATGACTTTACGTTTTGTGGGAGCTATTAATAAAGCACGAGAAGAAAAAATTCAAGACTTAGGAGATTTTTTCAAAATTTTAAAGCAACATTATTCCCAGGAGTCACTTAGTCATAAAGACATAAATTTAATTGATGTATTTGAAAAAATTGAGGGAGAAGTGCTAGATAAATTAGCACAAATCGTTAATTCAATTACTGTTAAAGCAATAGGTCATCTTGGATTCTTGAGAGAAGAAATTATTCAAAAAGGAATGACTTTAGATCAAATTGAGGAAAAACCTACGCAGATTGAGGCACAGCCTTCAACTCCATCTGAAACAATGGACAGACACAAAATTGAAACAGCAAGTAAGATCAAACGAGAAATTTCTCGCAGGAATCGAATCCTCAAGGAACTACTCGAAACTGTACCTCAATTCAAAATTTTGGCTATCATTGAAAAAACCAAAGCAAACAACTACTCAACTATTAGTAAAGCAACCGGATACTCTACCACTGCTGTCAGAAACTATATAAACGAACTAGAAGAGGACGGCTTCATAAGAGTAGATAGAGCTAGGAAACCCTTCATTTTTAAGATCGAAAAAACTCCATGGTAGTTTTTTGGTTTAGATTTTCAACTTTTTTGCAGGAATATTAATAAAAAAGAGAAAAGATTTGATTTATTCCTTTTTCACACGTCTTACTAGAAATACTACAATTATTGCAAGAACCACAACTACAACGACGACTTCAATGAACAAAATGTTGCTTAAGATACCAGGAAATCCCTGAAAAATAGAACCAACATCACCAAAACCAAAGCCTCCTGTACCTTGATCTGTAGGCGAACTAAGAGATTCTGGTACTCCAATCGACATCTGATGAATGGTAGCCTTACCTATATTAGAATAGGTAGACATTATAACTATTTGAGTCCCAAATGCTTTGTAGGCATGAAGATCTAAGGTATCTTTGTTATCCTTGTTTGCCAAGCGCATAAAACCCATCTGTGCATTTGTCGAATTAGTAACAGATAGTAGGTGCACATTAGCAGGTTCGAATTGTGTATAGTCATTCGCAGATTGTACTGACTCTTCATTTATTGTGGCAGAATCTCCAGACTGGATTTTAAGCGATGAATTCAACGCAAGTATGTTATTATCTTTATTAAAGTATTCCCAATCACTCACAATTACTTCAATTGCCATTTCTACTCCATCTTGAGGTGCATAAGAAGCAGCTCCACTACCTGAAGCGGAAATTGTGAAGACAAAACTGACATCTCCAAAACCAACACTATCACCTTCGGTATCGACAATGTTACCTTGAGCCCTAAAAGTCAATTCAATACTGTTTGTGGACACTTTTTTCGTTATATCGTAATTTTGACCTTTTAAATTGTTTGGGTTGCTCACGTCAAACTCACGATAGAGTATGTCACCTTTATCATAGTAACTTGCACCGTCATTATCAAAGAATTCCTGTAACTCTAACATAGTAAGAGTAAGTTTATGCTCGTTTGTTTCCTTGCTATACCACTCAATAACTGGCCGTTTTTTCACGAATTTGATTTGAATGAAATCATTGTCAATGTAGAAAGAATCGGTTTCAGTAAAGATAAGTTCTTTCGATTTTTCATCCTGTGCTGCAGTTGGAGTCGTCATAAGTGCTAAGGAAATCAATGACAACACTAGAATCGCTGATATGAAAAAGGTAAGCGATTTGTTAGATGGCCACCTCATAGTAATCCTCCAAATAAATAAAGTGATAGATCTTAATTTATTCGTTATTATATTTTTGGACAAAATGGTTTATATCATTTTTTTAAGTTGACAAAAATAATTTTGTGAATGATATAATTTGTAGTCCTTTGAACAACTTGATAGAAAATAGGGCTAAATACAAGATTTATGAAACTTTTTTCTTTTATAAAAGCGCAGAGACCTGCTGAGCAGTTCGTTTCATATCAAGGAAGATTAGGCCTAATAGGGCTCCGTCAGGTGCTAGTGCAACTAAAACTGCACTTGGACCTGCAGCCATTATCACCAAATATCCTTGATTTCCTTTGACGAAAAGTTGTTCTAAATTACCTCGTGTTAATTCATCAACAGCACGTTCGCCAAGTGAAAGCATGGCAGCGGTCATAGCCCCAATTATCTCTTCATTGACATCTGATGGCATAGCTGAGGTTATAGGTAAACCCTCTCTACTGATCACAGCGCTAGCTGTTAACCCTGAAGATAGTTCCATCTTTTTAAGAAGTTGTGTAATTGTGTCGATTTTTGATGTTGAAGTTTCCCCCATTTTTATCACATTATTCCTCTAACGTTAGATCAGACTCTCTCTTTGGGGCGTGTATTTAACCATTCTAATGAGCTGTTGATGTACTAAATGCCATTATTTTAAAAGAGCAATCTCTCTTAAATAACTATTGTCTACTAATAATTAAGAATTATTCGCTCTTAGATTAAAGCATTAGTACACTAGAAGCGCTTTACCTCTTGAGTTATGAAAAAAGCATACTTAAAGGCAGCGGGAAGAATCAATAAACTAAACATTTCAGAAAAACATTGATTTCCGAATCTGATGATGTTTCTTGGATGGATGTTAAATGTCCGATAAAAAGGAATCATCAAATTACAAAGCAAATTACATTAAAGTTCGATTTTCAACTAAAGAAGACATTATTAGTCTAAAAAAGATGTTTAACAAGGTTGTTAAAGAAAAGCAGTTTTTACCTACGCTGCAGGAAATAACAATCGAAGAAGTCACGAATGGATGGTTTGATCTTGGAAATTATGATTTAATTATAGTAGCAGAAATTCAAGGTGAGTTAGTAGGACAAATTCAATTGGAACGTTTAGAAGACGATGCTGCTCAGCATGTATGTGAAATTGGAATTATAGTAGATCCTGATAACAGAGGAAAAGGCGTAGGAAGCAAATTGCTTAAGAAAGCGATAGAGAATGCAAAACATCTAGGATTTGAAAAAATATGCCTTAGTACGTTTCACACAAACCGAACTGCAATCGCTCTTTATAAAAAATTTGGCTTTCGGGAAGCGGGAAGAAGAAAGAAACAGTTTAAGATTGCAGATGAATACATTGATGAAATACTTTTTGAACGTTTTTTAACTTGAAAGCAGGAAAAAATACTTTGGGGAATTACTAGTTATATGAAAAACATATTTTGATGATTTAGGATTATTATCTTCAAGCCATAAGATTTTTAAGTTCTCTATTTTATAAAAAGTCGGAAAAAACGTACTAATTGTCTTTGCAGTTTTATAGCGAACTCTAGAAAGAAAAAGAAGTAAATATAATATAAGAAACGCTGTGGCGTTGGGTGATTCTCATGGATGACTCAGAACTTGAGAAAATCAGAGCAAAAAAAAGAGCAGAGTTACTGAAGGCCATGGAAAAAAAACAGAAAGAAAAGGAAATGGAAAAAAGCGCAGAAATGAAAAGGAAAGACCTTGAAATGCGAAAAAAACAGTTGATACAGCAACTACTAATGCCTGATGCCTTAGTATACTTAGGTAAGATTAGACAACAAAATGAATCTTTAGCGATGAAGATTGAAGAGACTATCATGGTAATGTACGTAAATCACGTAATCGAAGAAAAATTAACTCTAGTAGATATTAAAGCCTTGGAACGTCGTTTTACAGGACAGGACTCGTCTATAATGGTTAAGAGGCGAGGAAAAGATGCTAAAACGCTTTCTGAGGACCTGAAATAGTGACACTATCAGTCTCCATATTTTCAAACGCTCAGTAAGAGAAGAAATATTCGCCTACAAGTCTGTTTATTTTTTAATCGTATTAGGTGGTCATATTTTCTAATATTTGGAGTATCCCAAAAAGTTTCATTCCAAGATAAATTGAATAAATTATAGAAATGACGAGAATAAAGGAAAGGACTACAAAAACAATTGCAATATATTTGCTTTTACTCTGTGCAAATCTGAATAGTGGAACTAACTCGGTTGGTAAGAAATCACCGATGACTGGAATGAATTCAATTAAAAGCAACAAACTAGAGGGGCCTACGAAAATTAAACCTCCAATCATATCGAGTAAATCTAAAATATCGCCCACCAGTGGTATAGCTCCTATAACGAAATAATCGAGAAGCATGAAAATAAAACGAAAGAATGACCAGGCATATCCTAAAGGACTCTCTCTTAACAATTGTATAAGTTCTTTGTATTTATCTGATCTCGGCGAGAAGACTCCTTCCGAAAGGGTGGAGTAGTTCACTCCTTTTTTCTCAAGAATCAGGAAATTGAGAAGAATAAATAGCCTACAAGTTCATCTAGAGGGTTTTTCTGGACTTAAAAAAGGAGACATTTCATCTACAATTTGTTCTATTTTCTCCATCGTATTAACGTTCTCATAAGGCTCCTTTTCACATTCATCATCGTATCCAGTAAGATCTAACTGCAAATCGGCTAATTCATTTATCACAGATGCCCAACATAAAGCTGCAGCCATAGGATCATAACCTCCGCCACCAAGAACTATCAATTTCGTTTTGTTACTATCTATAACGCTTCTTATCAAACGAGCCACTTCTTGATAGGCTCTCTTAGTCAATAAAAGGTGAGATTGCCAATCACGACAGTGTCCATCAACTCCGCTTTGGAATATAATAAATTCGGGCTTATACGAAGAAACAACAGGTAAGAATATCGACCGAAATGCATAAAGAAACGCATTATCATCAGTCCAAATCGGAAGTGGAACGTTCACATGATAACCATACCCTTCGCCTTCACCGAAAAGATAATCATCAGAATAGGGATATAAAGATTCGCCGCTTTCGTGAAATGAAAGTGTAAAGAATGTGGGGCTCTCTTTATAAAAATGGTATGTTCCATCACCGAAATGGGCATCAATTTCAACATATAACACTCGCTGAATCCCAGAATTTAATAGAATCGTCCCTAAAATATTGACATCGTTGAAAATGCAATATCCTCGCGCTTGATCTGGTTTCGCATGATGAAATCCTCCCGAAAGATTCATTGCACATTCTACATCTCCTCTTAATACAGAACGCATTGCTGTAAGCGACCCTCCAGTTGTTAAAAGTGCAACTTCAGAAATTCCTTTATAAGCTGGAGTATCGTGATCAAATTGTCCCTTTCCAATTTCACTAAGTCTCTTAACTAATTCCAAATGATCTTTTGTATGCGCGAGTAAGATTTCATCAGTAGTTGCAGGTTCTGGGTCAATCAAATTGATGTTTGGCTTACTAAGAAGTCCAATCTCTTCAAAAAATTCTATACTTTTTAAGTAACGACTTCCTTGAAGAGGATGATTAGGTGGATTTTTAACATTTGAATACTTAGAATTGTAAACGATTCCAAATTCCCGATTCATGGAGTTCTACACGACCTGAAAACAAAAAACAGCGAAAAAGTAGAAAAATAGATTATGCACCCTGAAATTCACGTTTTTTCATATTCATATGTTGAATAATGCACATAGAGAATAAACAGGAAAACACCAATCAGGACATAATAAAGATGCCAAGCGTACAACCACTGCACAATTTCCTCAGGTGCTGTTCTTGGGTAGTCCCAGATAAAGTAGGCTATAATAGCAGTTATAATGGCTGGTGTCAGTACTTCATACCATCCTGGAAGATCTCCAGCCCCTTCACGATATGTTGCCAAAGCTAGGATGAAACCAACATAGAAGAAAACGAGCAAAAACACGCGTACAAAGGTTATCAGCGATATTCTGTAAGTGAAATCCTCACCTATACTAAGCGGTTCAGTTCTGATGTCAGAAATAAACCTAAATCTTCCCGGATCACCCCAGATCCAGAAAGTTACCCCAATGCAAATGCCAGCAATAATTAGACCGAGTATCATGGTCCTATTCATCTTGTTTTGCCATAATGTATACAACTACGTCCACCACTCAACAACTTTCACTTATAATCAATAAAAATGTTATAGGTTTAAAATTTTGAAACGACTATCGATCAAACCATAACTGTCAGTTTTTAAAAAACCATCGCTTTTATGCCATAAGCTTTTTATGGAAGAAGCACAAATTGTTAGTAGTAAAATTAGTGGAGAAGAGGTTGATGGATAGACCTGACGAATACGTTTGTATTAAGTGCGGGCACAGATTTCAAGAGGCGGAGTATAAACAATTCGAAGATGAAGACGGGCTATTTAAATTACATCCTACGTGCCCGAAATGTGGTTCAGCAGAAATCACGCTAAAACAGTGGGTTAAAGAGAAAAAGCAAGAATAGTTTAAGACACTCTATAAGTTGAGTTTGTTTACTAACACCATCATTCCTAAACGTTATTTTTATCTTATCCGTTGAGATTACCCAGAATATTAATATCAAAATATCACGAGGGACAATATCGAATTTTTTTACATTTGAACTCGATGTCTTGCGTGATAGGGTGCGAGGTATGTTGTACTAATCTGGTGGAGTTTATTAAAGAACATGAATAACATGTAAGGGAGAAGACGACCACCATGATACAGACTGTTAAATTCCGAATGTATCCAGAGAAGGAACAAGAACAAAAGCTTCACGAGATCTTCACCATCTTTAACCAGATGAAGCGTATCGGCTATAATCTGTTGTTCCATGACGAGGATTACATGGCAGCACGCTTCGGTGAGGACAAAACCATTCAACAGTGCTTGATGAGTCTGTGTCACAACAATCCTTATGTTAATACTATCTTGATTGATAACAGGATGAAACTAGGGCAACAAAAGACCTGGTTGAAAAAACGACGCACACGCATGACACAGCAGATAAAAGAGATTACCAAGAAAATCTACAAAATTCAGGAGCAAAACACACATGATCGGCGGTTGAAAGGCTTATACGCCCGCAGATCATCGATAATAGCACGCTTAAACAATTTACAGCTCAAACCTTTGGTATTCGGCACTAAGAAATTATTCAGGCAAAGAATACGCGGCAACATAAGTAGGGAAGAGTTCAGGATACGACGGGACTCGTCCTTTGGTTGTATTGGAAAGAAGCAAAAAGGAGTGAAGAACCTAAACATCAAGATATTGTCCGATAAAACCGTCAAGATACGCACCTTTTCCAAACAAAAAGGACGCAAGTGGCTGGTCATTCCCATTTCCGTAAACTATGTACAGGAAATGTGGTTTCAGCAGCTTCTTACTACCGACAAATACACGGTAATCGTAAAAAGAAAGCTCTTCAAGGGGAAGATGCGCTACTTTGTCCATGTATCCTATGAGATTCCAGGGCCGACACCACGTTATGGCTACGAACATGGTGCCATCGGCTTAGATTTCAACTATAATTTTGCGGCGTTAACCAATGTGGATAAACAAGGCAAACTACTCTCTTATCATAGCATCTCGTTTGGCAATCAGCACAGCTATCGAACTGACAAACGTAACAATTATATCTCCTACAAGATGGATAAAATCGTCAATTACTGCATTAATAAAGGCAAGGGCATCGTGGTCGAGGACTTACAATTCGACCAAGAATTTTCCTATAATACAAAACGCAATCGAAAATTAAACGATATGAAGACCACCGCCCTGCAACTGTTAGAGAGAAAGTGTAAAAAGCGCGGTGTGTCCTTTCGAAAGGTATTTCCTGGATACACCTCTATAATAGGGAAATACAAATATTCACGATTACATAATTTGTCAGTCCATCACTTAGCAAGTTGTGTAATAACTCGAAGAGGCTTGGGTTTCAAGGAAGCACTTCCAGCCATCTACGATTGGGTGCTCTCACAAGTCGGGGAGTTCATCGAGCCCCGTGTGAAACAGGATAGTCCTTACCGTAGATGGTCACAAATCCATGACCTCTTCAAGAACAGCGGGATAACCTCCTTCAAGACTGTCGAAATACTGCAAAAATCAGTAATAATGAAGCATGTCTTGAACTCGGTGACGAGCGCACAGCTTGATAACCTTAAGGCTGGTCTTTCCGCCAACGGAAAGATTGATGATTATCACAAAACGTGGCATTTTATCAATCATTCCGCAGTTTTGTAAATAATTGTAAGGTTGGCGATGTTCTTGCCCCTTTTCGAAGAGGTCGTATTAACGAAGAATTTGCACAGGAAAATGCTAGAAGTAGCAAGAAAAAGTTATCCACTGGAAGGATGCGGAGTTCTATTTGGTCATATCGATAATAACAAAGCTATAATTCGCGACGTTATTGAAACCGAAAATAGTGCAGAAAATCCTACTGTGAGATTTTACATCGATCCTGAGTTGTTTTATACCATTCTTATATCTGCCGAAGAGTCAGGACTTGAATTCTTAGGAATCTTTCATTCACATCCAGCACAGCCGAATCCATCACCATGGGATCTTGAATACATGAAGTTACATCAAAATGTGTGGATAATAATTCAATCTCTCAACCGAGAAGAGAAGAAAATGAACATGAAAGCTTTTCAGTGGTATGACGAAAAACTTTTTGACGTCAAATTGAAAATAACCTAATCTAAGTTTCGACAACAGAAACATGTCGTATACCCATTTTGATTGATTCTGAAAGATTTCAGGCAAAGCACTTACAATTTATATAGAACGTGTGACACATATGGATGAGCTAGAAATTGGAAGGACAGATGAACAATGAGTACAAAACGTATTAAAAAACCAGAAGGGCTCTTAAAACATACACATTGTAAAAACTGTGGTGTTTCTGTCCCGTTTGGGCGAGAATATTGCTCACCAGAGTGTGAAATAGACTATAACAAGTTTAAAAGGCGTCAGCAGTATCAACTGCTCGCAATTATTGGTGCATTAGTAGTCGTAGTTGTGTTTGTATTTCTCACGCGGTAAAGCCGTTGATATTCCGTGAGGTTCTAGTAAACACGTTATTACTATAAGCATACTTTAATATTTGAAAATTTAATATTGATAGGGTTCTATTTTAATGGTTTAAAATATATTAGGAACGTTCACATCGTCATCTTTGACGCACCAATGTCAAATTTCATTGAAGAGATTGCAATTAGGTTGATAGAAATGCCTACTAATGAGAAAATCGTACTCTATGAGGAACCAGGTGGCATTTATCGAGTAGAAGTTGAGCTGCCTTTAAACTCAAAGGTGAAACCTGAAGAATTTCCTAAAATAAGGGATGAGTTAGGTATACCTTCCTATGTAGATTTAGATTATTTGCCAATAAAAGCCTCATTAGTTATGTTAAAAGCGGCAAGAAATGCCCATCAACTTCACACAGAATTTCCTGACGTGGTTCCGAAAAGAATTTCCAATAAACCCTTAAATATACTTATTTTTGGCGGGGGCGCATTTAAACTCCACTGTCCAAGTTGTAACGCAGGTGGCGTCTTTGAAAGGGTCCTCCATGATATTGATATCGTTGTACCCAGAAAACAGGGAGGCGAGATAAGAAAACTCCTTCTTGTGCTCGGTGATCTTTATGGAACGATGTTCCTGCACTTTATAAGTACCAGTGACAAAATCTTTACCATGCAGAGGCGCGGAAGACGTCATCGCGTACGTTCGATCAAAACATTAGGTAATGAAAATGACCTTCCGACAGTGGAAGTTATGGATATCCTGACGAATGAAATTGATATGAGGCACACGGTTAATGTCGAGGATGAACTCAAAGAAGACCAGAAAAAACTGTTATATACTATTGGTCTAGAAAAAATGATCGCCACGAAATGCCAATTTATCATGGACATGGACAAGGATGTCATTCCTGAGCTAGAACAAGCAGGAGTATTATATAGGCAACTTCACTACGATCATTATAATAAAGATAAGATTGTCATAGGAATGGAAAAGAAAGATATAAAAGATGTAAGTGCAGCCTTCCTTGATCATCCTCTTGGTGAAGGGCCAGAAGCAATTGATGTAGAAAAGTTGAAGCGAATCCTCTCGGACAAAAAAATCCTTAAAACTGTTCGCTTAAACCTAGCGAATATCTTACATAATAAAGATTTTCTTGAATCAACCGGAGCATCACCCAGTCAAATATCCGATATTACGACCAAAATTGAAGACTTATTAGAACAACTTCCTAAGTCTGACAAAAAGTGGAGTAAACCTTGGTGGAACCTTGACGTGGAAACACCAGAAATTTTTGAAGGCAACTAAAAAATCATTCTGGCTTTATTTAATGAGGCCATCAATCAGTTAATCAAACTCAAACTCTCTTTTCGTCGTCAGCGTCTTGAAATCCTTGAGTTTTATCATTTTGAGGATTTGTTTGCTTAACCATGTATCTGCCCGCACTACGATTTTGCGCTTTGAGTCGGTAAGTACCAATCCGATTTCCCGTGTTCTAACATCCAAAGTAACGTCTTTTGCTGGACGCTCAAATCCGCGTCCATTTACAATAACGAACGCAAATTTCAACTTTTTTTCCAGCATATATCTTTCTGCAGATTTGACAACATCGACTATATTTGACTTTGTCACCCAGTCTTCAAAATCGAAAATCATGGTAACTACGTCCCACTGTGGTGTCATTACAGCCGCTATGCGCGCGAGGAATACACCATCAGCCTTCCCAGTATTACCTGTAAGAAGATACCTAGCCTTAGCTTTATAGAGAGACACGTCTTCCTCTATGTCATACCAGATTGCGATGCCTTTATTTTTCTTAACTCTTGTTCTTAAGTAATCGACGAAATCCTCTTCGGCGAGCGTTTCAATTGTGCCTCTTTGACTCTTTATTGTATAGATAAGCGATCCAATACCTATAAAAATCATAGAAATTCCGATATAGGGGTACGCAATAATTATAAACACGCCTATTACAAGTAAAACAGCAGCTACCGCTCCTAAGCTTCTGGTGGAAATGATTTTATCTTTTTCATAGGTCTTTTTACTCAAATTAAATCCTCACAAGCTAACTTTGGTATCCAATGTTTTTTACTATCAGCCTTGTTGAACTACTAACCTGCAATCAGATGTGAAATTATGTATATGGTCCACACTTTATAATAATAAAGTTAAGGTTTTATGAATAGAAAGAGGGAATTATTTAGCTTTTCGAAAATAGTGGTGTATTCAGTATTTTGTTTAGCCGTTATTAGCTATCAATTACTATTTCAAGTTTTCATAGGGATAAGTTTGTGAACTAACTTAGCAGGAAGTTCCTCTACTCTTTGATGTAGTTTAGCCTCTTGTTCCCCAAAACTTTTCAATGCCATCTTCTGTCAAATCGATGATGTAGCCCCTTAGGATACCTTCACCATATTCAGAACCTGGGTTTACAAGTTGCGTTTTGCCAAGCGTTACAGCTCCAGCGGATTCGTGGATATGTCCATGAATGCCAAGTAACGGTTCATTTTTAAGAATTGCCTCGCGTACGGCTTTACTACCTACTGGTTGGGTAAGTTGGTGACCAGCAACTTGAATTGTTTTTAGTTCTTTGGTCAGCTTCGGTGCTTCATCGAGCCGGGTACCATATGGCGGGGTGTGAAAATTACAAATTAATTTTCTATAATCACCTGGGTCGACCATGTCGAATAATTTATCGATTTTTTTCCGTAATTTTTTTTCGGAACATTCTCTAGGAGAGTTCCAAGGTGTTGGGTTCACCCACTCTAAACTTATCATTGGATGATTTTCAGTATCGTCGAGATAGATCACGCCGTCTAAAGGATAAATGACCCGTTCAGTCTTTCGGATAACATCATCTATTAAAAAACTATCATCGTTACCTGGGTTTACAATAACTTTTACATGTTCTGGAACCCTTTCCTCAACCAACTCCATCCAACGTTCAATTTCTGAAACGATTACCTCATCAAATAACGTATCTAATGCTTTTTTATCATTTTCAAGTTCTTCCACACCAGCTGGTGTAGTTCGAAAGGGATATGAGCCACAATAGCGGATGATTCTCTCTACTTCTTGAATTTCCTCTTCGGTCTTCATGTGATAGTCCTTATTAAACGATGCCTTCCATGATCCGTCGCTTTGTTCAACAATCGGGACGATTACCTTACCCGTAGTATCCCCACCAAGTAGAGCTACGTCAATCTCTTTATAGAATGTTGTAACATTGAGAAATTTGCGCCAACATTGTTCTGATCCATGTACATCCGTAGTAAAGAAAATTCTGGTTCTTTTCATGTTACTACCTCCATATAGGTCTATTCTTATGCTCACTGTGTCAGTTTTCTTGAGTACTTGTTGCATCTTTTTAGAATTCACTCTCTAATAATACATTTTTTTTTTAAGGTTTTTCGATGACGAAATTTAAGTTCAATCGGCAAAAAGTAGAGGATCACAGATTCATTTTTGTTGCATAAGAATAAAAAAAAGAAAAAGAGAGATTAAGCTAGGCTGTCGCTATCGCTATTCAGGCGGAATCTCCGCGTATATTGTATCGACATCGATACCCATTTCTCTGTTCTTGGTTTGCATCCAGAGCCATACTATAACCGAGAGCGTGAACCAAACCATGATAACAGGCACACCACCAGGTACCGTGGCTGCTCCGCTTACTACGAGGACATAGGTATTAGAGACGAATCCAATGAACCCTAAGACCGCCAAAAGCGGTACTGGTCCTAGTTTAAACGCCGCACCCTTCTCGAATAAGTCTTTTCGCATATATGGCAACATCATTGCTGTTAAGCAGCCAGTCCACATCATGACAACATCCATGAAAGTCTGGGTGGCTACTACTGCAAACCAGGTGCCTAGGATAGGTGTAACACCCATGTCTTCACCCGTAGTTTGGAAAACTCCAAGGATACCTAAGAACGCTGTCAGGTTTATTGCCCAAACGGGAGAGTGCCACCTGTCGCTTACCTCCGCAAATCTTAACGGAAATGCCCTATCAAACGCCCATGCAAACAGCGTTCTGCTGCTTGTGATTAAGAAGGGCGGAATATCGTTTGCCAGCCATATAGCGCCTGTAATTGCTATGTACACAGCTACGGCTGGATTTCCATGCACTAAAATTGCGGCAAATGTTGGCAGCACCGCGACCACAGAAGGTGTATTCCCGTTTATTACGATGCTATTGGCGTCGCAATAGGCATACGCCTTTACGAAGTTCCCGACTGAACCGTACATCAATCCACTGATAGTCACGTAAAATACTGCAATAAGGACTGTACCTAGGCCTAAACCAATGAGCATGTTTCTCTTTGGTGTCTTTACTTCACCACCAATGAAGGCGGTAGCAGTATAACCGATGTAAGCCCATATTGCACCGACAGCCATGAATGTAAGCGTAGCTGACCATGAGAACGGAGCGGTCCATCCAGGCGCTCCAGCGGCCATTACCTGGTCATAGCTAGCATAGTAGAACTGAGTGGCGGGATTTCCAAACGGGCTGGAGTTCCAAGCAGAGGCCATTGCAGCCTCTCCACCGCCCATCATAGCACCCGCATATACGCCCATCGTGATGAAGCTTCCAATAATGGCGACTATAAACATCGCATTAAGGACCTTACCATAGATGTCAACACCCATTATTGCCAGTGCCCAGAATATGACTAAGATAATAAGCCCAATTACAATCCAGGCAACAGGATTATTGGCCATAACGGTTCCCGCATTATAGGTAGCAACGTTGTTTGTAGATGCGCCCGCTAACTGTAGACATAATCCCCAGAACCAGACGTCCCAAACCGCTAATGAGCCGTAAGCTGTAGCTGTTCCAAACCACCAAGCCCAGGAGGCGACAAAACCCGCGTATGGACCCAGAACTCTGGATACCCACACATATGGACCACCAGAACGGGGCATAGACGTAGCAAGAAGCGCAAATGCCCATGCAGTACAAATTGCTGGAATAGCTCCAATTGCAAAGCCTAATGGAATATTAGCCCCCCATCCAGCACCCGGAAAGTCTCTAACTGAGTGTAAATTGATACCACCGCCGATTACATAGCACATAACAGTTGTCATAGCTGTAAACCAACCAATCTCTCGGACAAGACCTGTAGCATCACGCGCAAAAGTTTTCGACATAGTTTTCCCCAATTTTTAAATTTTTTATTTTATTTTATATTTGTAAAACAATGTGTATGTTTTAGGAAATTGGCAAATATCTGATCGTTTCTTATATAAATAGTTAATGGCAAGCGAGTTTACATAACGATCAAAATGTATAGAATAAACAACCCCTGAGAAGACATTTGTACACAACAAAATGATATAGAACTTCATAAATTTCAAAGACAAATAACGTCGGTCATACTGTTTAACATAAATAGGTAGCAGAAATAAAATTATAATATAAATCATCAAATTCCTATTTGAATTAAGTAAGAATGAAAGACTTGAGTTAAAAAACCTCAGGAAGAATGAGAATTCATTAATTTTTGCAGTTTAGCTTGATGTAATAAAGACGCAATAACCTCTAAAAAGTAACAAGCAAACGAGTCTGCTTTAACATATTGGTGATATTGTTTTCCACAATTGTTATAAACAACAATTGCGTGAATATCACGCACTCTTTGCTGTCTTCTTGAGGTATTTAAATG
>Ga0180437_10004563_pt1 | contig 19640 bp, 16 predicted proteins | sample SS_ome_4_FD_132410 | JGI IMG/M metagenome (GOLD analysis project Ga0180437, IMG submission 132410) | Hypersaline lake sediment archaeal communities from the Salton Sea, California, USA - SS_3_D_1 metaG | ecosystem: Environmental > Aquatic > Non-marine Saline and Alkaline > Hypersaline >... | reverse complement strand
TCCCATTTATCTTACCCTCCTACCCTGAAAAACTCTCCATTCGGGCGAAAAAAGATCTCGAAAAAATGGGTGTCAAGGTCCTCACCGATACGAAAGTGACTGACATCTCCTATGAAGGAGTCACTTTTGGTGATCAATTTATCCCCTGCCGCAATGTAGTTTGGGCTGCGGGTAACCAAGCGTCTCCTCTCCTCAAAACTCTGGATGTCCCTCTTGACCGCGCCGGACGAGTCATCGTCGGGCCCGACCTGACCATTCCCGATCATCCAGAGGTGTTTGTGATTGGCGATGCAGCCCACGCCCTAGACAAAAACGAAAAGCCTCTCCCAGGAATCGCACCAACGGCGATCCAAATGGCTCAATATGTGGGCAAAGTGATCAAAAAGGAGATTCCTAAAGAGGGCCGTAAGCCCTTCAAGTATTTCGACAAGGGGAGCATGGCAACGATTGGAAAGTCAAAGGCTGTGGCCGTGATGGGCAAGCTCAAATTGACCGGATTCCTCGCATGGGCTGCTTGGTGTTTCATCCACATTGTCTACCTGATCGGATTCCGCAACCGGTTTGGAGTGATGGTTGAGTGGTTCTACTGCTTCACCACCGGACAAAGGGGGGTTCGCCTCATCTATCGATCGATTGAAAAGGCTCTCTCGAAGAAAAATGAGTAGGCGCCCCCTTCTACTTTGGGGACTTTATTTTCTGATCGGCTGCTCTTGGCCGATCGCTTTCCACTTTGCCACTCTCATTCCTCTCGCTATGCTCCTCTATTTTTTCCCCAGAAAAAAAAGTGGAATAGCTTTTCTCCTCGCAGGGTGCTTGCTCATCTACTTCCGCATCAGTGGGCCCCTTCCTGAGGAAGAACTAAAGGGAACCTTCCTTTTCAACCTCCAGTCAATCGACAAGTCCCAAACTCCCTTCCACTCTTCCTATGCCCTGAAAGGAACTTGCTTGGGCCGTGGCATCCCCTGTACGCTCTTTGTGAACAAGGTCCCCAAAACCGGATCCCGCTGGAAAATCGAAGGGAGACTTTCTCCCTCTGGCATCCTGAAGCCCAACTCGAAAACCGTTTGGGAAGAGGTTGACGCTCCATTTTCTCTCGCCCGGTTTCGCCACACTCAAAAAAAGCGAGTCGCCCGATTTTTTCGCGCGCAGATCAAAGACAAAAACGTCTCTCAGTTTTTAACCGCGATGACCACTGGAGAAAAGCCGAGCTGGCTCATGATGATGGAGTTTCGAAAAATTGGCCTCAGTCACATTCTTGCAATCTCGGGATTCCACTTTGCCTTGATCGCCCTTCTCATCTCGACCCTCCTCCGGTGTTTCCTTCCCATCAAACTCGCATCGATCGGCCTCCTTCTCCTCCTTACCCTCTATCTCCTTTTCCTCGGCGCCTCCCCTTCGATCCTTAGAGCCTACATCATGATCTCTCTCTTCGTCCTTGGACGACTCCTTCGGCGGCGAAGTGATCCACTCAACCTCCTAGGAGCGGCTCTTCTCATCGAGCTCCTTCTCGATCCCACTCACCTAACCCACCTCGGCTTCCAGCTCAGCTTTCTCGCCACCTTTGGCATACTCGCCTTCTATCCCATTTTTGAAAAAAAAGTTCGCTGGCTCCTTCCCAAGCGCTCATTGAAGGTAGCCAAGGAAATGCCTCTTCTCGATCAGCATGGCTATCTCCTCACGAGTGGAATCCGTTCCGGCCTGGCCCTCAATCTCGCTGTCCAAGTCGCTACCCTCCCTCTCATCTTCACCTATTTTGGGAGCTTTCCACTCCTTAGCCTCCCCTATAATCTCCTTCTCCCTCCGCTCCTAGCCCTTTCTCTGCTCCTTCTGCCCTTTGCTCTCCTCCTCCCGCCACTGAAATTGCTCCACATCCCCTACACCTCCTGGCTCCTCAATCTGATTGGCAATCCCCCCGAAGCGCTCCACTTCAAAATTTTTCTCCCCCCCTTCCCTCCGACCCTACTTCTCCTCTTCCTTACCCTCATTGTGTTTTTTGGATTGAAAAAAAGGACTCCTTCAAGCGAAAATAGGCTCTTCTCTTAGAGGGTGCTTGCATATTGCTTTCATCACAGGGAGATGAGATTTTTCTCTAGGAGACTTCTTTGGAGAACGGAGCAAGCTCAGATCGAGCTTGTGTAGTTTGAAAAGAGTCTCATAGAGGAAAAGCTCTCTTCCATAGGTGATGGAATGAATTTGCAAGCACCCTCTTATGGCGGTCGTAGCTCAGTTGGTTAGAGCGTCGGATTGTGATTCCGAAGGTCGCGGGTTCGAGACCCGTCGATCGCCCCATTTTCCACTGTACTTCTAGGCATTTTTTTGGTATCAGAAAGGCAAAACCCTACGTGATTCAATGTCTTTTTTCCATGCCCTCATCCTCGGCCTCGTCCAAGGGATCACAGAATTTTTCCCGGTGAGCTCCTCCGCCCACCTGACTCTAACCAAACTCGCATTTGGCCTATCCGACATCCCTCTCATTTTCGACCTTTCATGCCATTTGGGATCGCTCCTTGCCCTCGTTTGGTTTTTCCGGAAGGATATTGAGCAGATTTTTTGCCGTGACCGAATCAAGATCGCCTACCTGTCGATTGCCTTGCTGCCCCTCTTTCCCTGCATGTTTCTTCTTGCTCCTTTGAGAAAATTTGCTGCCAACCCTCAGTACCTCGGCCTCTTTCTCATGGGAACAGGAGCTATCCTCTTGCTCGGCCAAAAAATACGCATCAAGGGAAAAAGCCGGATTTTCCGAGACGTCCTCCTCATCGGCGCCTTCCAATCCGCCGCCCTCTTTCCCGGCATCTCCCGCAGCGCATCGACCATCTCATGTGCCCAGGTGCTCGGCTGGAAAACCAAAGAAGCCGTCCGCTTCTCCTTCCTCCTCGCCATCCCCACGATCGCTGGAGCCAATTTTCTTGAGGCCCATCATCTCTGGAAAAGTGGTGCCCTCCCCTCCCTCCTTTCTCCCTCTTGTCTCACCGGATTTTTCGTCTCGTTTTTCGCTTCTATCTTCGTGATCCAGTTTGCAATACGATGGCTTGAGAAAGGAAAATTCCGACCCTTCGCCTGGTACTGCCTCGTGCTAGGTTTTTGCGCTAACCTCTACCTATGGATCCAATGAAGAAGAAAAAAAAGCCCGCCTTTATCCTCCACCACCCTGAAGCCAAAGGACTCCTCCTCCTCGCCCTCTCTCTTGCCCTCCTCCTTTCCCTGGTGAGCTTCAATCCGGCAAGTGCTAAGGGGAACTGGCTCGGCCTCATCGGCTACGGACTAGGCTATGGTCTCACCTATCTTTTTGGCCTCGGCAGTTTTCTTGCGACATTTTATGCTGGCTACATCGGCCTCAAATTTGTAAGCCGTGGAAAAGTAGATAACCTAAAGGCAAAAAACTTCTACTTCGCCACTTTCCTCCTCTCTACTTGCCTCCTTCTCAACCTGATCGCAGAGACAGGCGCCTTTTTCCCATCCATGCTGAGTGCAAAAGTCCCCACCGAAACCATCGTGCTCGAGCTTCCCTATCCAAAAATCATCGCAAGGCACAACCTAGGCGGCGTCCCCCTCTATTTCCTCTACGCCGATCTCCCCACCATCAACCTCAAACACCTCTTAAGCAACGTGGGGATTGGAATCACCTTTTCAATCATCGCCCTTGTCTCTGGACTCCTCTTTTCCGAAGTGCGCGCCCTCACAGTTTGGATACTCATTAAACACAGCGCCCTTTGGGTCAAGGAGCAGTTTGGGAGCAAGAAGGTTAAACCCCGTTTTCCCACCATCGACCCGAAGCAAACCCCGGAAGAGATCGAGGAGACCCTCACTGAACATTTTCCCCCTCCGATTTTCCCTCCACAAAAAACCCAAGCAGCGCCCCGACTTCCAAGTCCAAAAAAAGAAGCCGCTCCCCCTCCACAACCTGCCAGAAGCAAGCGAGCTGAAGCCCTGCGAGCTGCGCGTGTGGCAAACGGCGAGTTCTCCCACTTCCGAATCCCTCCAGCCAATCTCCTTCGCCCTCCGAAAAAAATTGATACCTCCTCCCTGAAAAAAGACCTCCGCCGCCAAGCCGAAATTCTAGAGGAAACCCTTCTTAGCTTTGGGATCGAAGCCAAGGTGGGAGAGATCCATTCCGGACCTACGATTACCTCCTTTGAAGTCCACCCATCCGTCGGTGTAAAAGTCCAAAAAATCAAAGCCCTCTCCAACGATATCGCTCTCAACCTCCAAGCCAAATCGATCCGGATCATCGCCCCCATCCCAGGGAAAGCCGCCGTTGGAGTCGAAGTCCCCTCTCTCTTTCCACAAGAGGTTAGCTTCCGAGAACTCCTTGCCAACTACCAAAAAGGAAAGAACAAGGCGGATATCCCGATCCTCCTCGGCAAAACTGTCAGCGGCGAGATGGTCATGAGCGATCTAGCCAAAATGCCTCACTGTATCATCGCCGGAGCGACGGGCTCAGGGAAGTCTGTTTGTATCAATACAATTGTCATGTCGATTGTGATGAACGCCCGTCCTGACCAGATTAAACTCCTCATGGTCGACCCGAAAAAAGTGGAGCTCACTAGCTACACCAAACTGCCTCATATGATCGCCCCAGTGATCACAGAGGCCCATGGTGCCTATGCAGCACTCAACTGGCTCGTTAAAGAGATGCAGCTCCGCTACGAGATCCTCAAACAGCTCAAACTCCGCAACATTGCCGCCTTCAACGGACGCCGCCCCAATCGAGAGCTTGAAGAGTCGCTCGATCTGGAGATCCCCGACCAAATGCCCAAACTCGTCGCCATCATTGACGAGTTTGCTGACTTGATGATGGCCTCCAGCTCCGATCTCGAGACTCCGATCGCTCGCATCGCCCAGATGGCAAGGGCCGTGGGGATCCACCTCATCCTCGCCACCCAAAGACCTTCCAGGGAAGTGATCACCGGCCTCATCAAAGCTAACTTCCCCACGCGGATCTCCTTCAAAGTGGCTTCTCGGATCAACTCCCAAATCATCCTCGACGAGACGGGCGCGGAAAACCTCCTTGGCAACGGAGACATGCTCTTCCTCCCTCCCGGCTCATCCCACTTAATCCGCGCACAAGGGACCTACATCAGTGATGAAGAGATCAACCAAATCATCGACTATCTCTGCAGCCAAGCCTCCCCTCAATATTTAATTCCCTCATTTGATACGATGCAAAATGAGGAGCTGAGCGAGCTAGCAGGCATCCCCGACGAATCAAAAGATAGCCTCTACGAAGAAGCCCTTTCGATCGTGACTGAAACAGGGAACGCCTCCACTACCTTCCTCCAGAGAAAGCTTAAAATTGGCTATGCCAGAGCCGCTTCGCTAATGGATGAGCTCGAGACAAATCAAGTGATTGGCCCTCAGGAAGGGGCCAAGCCAAGAAGGGTATTGCTTACCCCTTTGAGGGAAAAGAAACCTGAGTCCTAGGGGGACGCTGCGTTGAAAAAGATCCTACTAGCCGATGCCGACAAGGCCCTAATCGAACGGCTTCTCGCAGCGCCTCAGCACGCTGAGTATGAGATCGAGACTGCTGCGACGGGAGAAGAGGCCCTTCGCAAAGTGGAGGACTTTGCTCCCGACCTCGTCTACATCGACCTCCTCATTCCCAAGATGCATGGGATTGAAGTGATCCACAAAATACGAGCACATTCCAAGGGAAAAGAACTCGGAATTATTCTCTCTTCAACCAGCTCGATGATTCAAAACTTCCACTTGGCTCTCCGAGAAGGGATCAACTTTTATCTCCGTAAACCCTTTGAACCAACTTTCCTCTTTGAACTCTTTTCCCGCTATTTTGCTGGAGAGCTTTCCCCCGATCCGTTCAAACCCGAAGAAATGATCCCTGAAGAAATCGAAGCCCCTTACGAACCTGACAAAGAAAACCCCTTTTCGTATATCCACTTTTGGGGAACGCGCGGCTCCAACCCCGTTTCAGGTCCTGAATATATTCGCTTTGGTGGAAACACAGCCTGTCTCGAAATTCGTGATGGTGATGACCTCGTGATTATTGATGGAGGAACTGGGATCCGCCCCTTCGGAGACACTCTCCTCACAGGCGAGAAGAAAACCATCCATATCTTCCTCAGCCATACCCACTGGGACCATGTGATTGGCCTCCCCTTCTTCGCCCCCCTCTACGACCCCGACATGCACCTCGTGATTTGGTCACCCGTCGGCTTTGAGAAGTCAACAAAAGAACTCTTCACCGAGATGCTCGCCTATTCCTATTTTCCAGTTCGCCTTGAAGACATGAAGGCAAAGCTCACCTTCAAAGACCTGCGTGACGGCCACCCCGTCTCGATCGGCGGAATCACCATCGACTCCACCTATGCATTCCACCCTGGAGCTACCCTCTGCTTCAAGTTTGGCGTGCAAGGGAAAACGTATGGCTATGCGACCGACAACGAGATGTTTCTCGGCCACCACGGGAACCCTAATGACGTAGATCCAGAGAGTCTGATGATTAAAGCCCATGAGAGGATCATCGATTTTTATAGAGGGTGTGATGTCCTGGTCCATGAAGCGCAGTATACTCCCCTGGAGTACCAGAGGCGAGTTGGTTGGGGCCACACCTCGATCACCAACGCAGTACTCCTCTGCAAGCTAGCGGAGATCAAGCATTGGATCGTCACCCATCACGACCCAAAGCATACCGATGAAGATCTTCTAGAGCAGCATCAGCTGCAAGAACGAGTCCTCAAAGAATGTGGTCTTGACTGCCGGGTCGAGATGGCCTTTGATGGACTCAATCTACCCCTTTAGTATTTACTTTAAACATCATCTAGTCTACCGTTGGGACGCCAAATAAATTTTTCAAGGAGACAACATATGTTTTACCCCAAAAAAATCAAACAGGCTTTTCCGCTTTTTCTTATTTTCCTAGTTTCAGCTATTTCCCCCATCTATGCAGATGCATGCAAGGTGAGATTTAAGGGAACCGGCGAATGTTCAATCCCTAGGAAAGAAATACGCGCCGAAATCCAGACCTGCCTTTCTTCAACCAGCTTACTCCCTTATTATCGTGGAGAGAAGCTGAGATATGTGATCGACCAAGTCATGGAAGATCTCGATTCAAGCATCCTCTATACCCTCGGCAACTTTGCTGAAGGAAAAAAGATAACGAAAGCCATGTTTGCGATTGAACGAGGATGGTTTTGGAACACAACAAAGCTCCTGTATATTGCTAAGGATACTCCACCCGATCCTCTTTTGTTTGCCGATGTCTGTGATGTGGCGACCAATTTCCTCCCTCGATCTCCTTCCAGCTATCACGTTTTCATCGAGAAAGCGCAAGTTGAAAACGAAGAAAATTCCCAAAAATGGACCTTCTTCCAAGGAGAAGAACATACGGAAGTTTTTGTCAAAACAATGGACGACGGCCAAGGGGGAACCACATTTATCGTTTTTCAAAAAGATCAATAAACTGAGCCAAAAACCCCTCATGTAAAATTGAGGGGTTTTAGTCAGTATCCTCTTTTTTGGGCGATGCTGCCTGATCTGCTCGCTCGAAAAAAGACTTTGCTAATTCGCCCATGTTTAGCTCTTGAAAACACTCTCCCATGTTCTTCAAACACTCTTGCTCAGCCTTCCTCGTAGGATCCATTGACGACTCGCGACATTCGCTAAGAGCTTCGGCAAAAAAGGGAATAGCGAGAATTGGATCTCCTTGGGCTATATGTAATTTTCCCTCTGCAATCCTTTCGCGAACAAATTTATCGGTCTTACGGGAACATGAAGCCTCGTTAGCTCTTCCTGTTGTAGAAAATAACCTAGCTCCTGGTTTTCCACGTGCGCTTGCGGCTTTTGGAGGAAATACTACGGGCCGGTTTTTAGCTTGGCTAGCCAATTCGGAAAAACTGTTAGCTATCTCCTCACTCCCAAGCGCCCGGTGACACTCTCCAATATTTTCCAAGCACCTGGCGACTGTCTGTCTGGAGACCCCCGTCTGATTTCGGCTTATCCTTAAGGCCTTGGTAAAACAAGGAAGGGCTTTGGCAGGGTCACAGTAGTGTTGATGGCCCCAGCCTAAGTTCATCAATCTATCCACAGAATGTTCGGGCCTTTCCGTGCTAAATGATGAGAATGAAGGAGGAGAAATTCGACTAGAAAATGCAGTGCGAGGTGCAAAAGCAATAGAGCGGATCATAGAATATTCCTGGGGTTGGGATAAAACTTGCAGAGGGTATCGAAAAAATTGTTTCTGAACAAGGGGCCTAGGGACTCTAGTTAATAGAGTGATTCAGGGTCGATCTCTTTTTTCCATGGTGGGATCCAAGAATTCGCAGGCATCTCTCTCACGATGTGACAACCCTTTTTGCTGAGATACTCGTTGAGATCAAGTTTCTCTGGCCTATTGCCCATGGTTTCTAGGATTTTGCGAATCCGAAGAGAGTGACTCGGATGAGTGAATCCAAACCGGGAATCTCCTTCTTCAGTGATCCGAATTTTATCCCACCATCTTGTAGATGCTTCTCGAAATTCTTTTGCCTGTTCTTGGTGGGCTTTTAACCAATAGATAAAGTCGAGTTTTTCTTCATCACCGACATGCTTGCAAGCTTCTAAGTCAGCTTGGAGTTCTCGGTGCTGAGAGTGGAAAAAGAAACAAGTAATGGCTATTCCATCCAAACAAAGGATAGGCAATACTCCAGAGAGTAAAAAGAAAGAGGCAACGGAAACAACCACGGCTGCAATAAAATACCAGAGGATATCATCATTTTTAATATGGGCAAGTTCATGAGCAATGATGAACTTATGAGATTTATCAAGAACCGCATGAATAGTATATTCACGAAAAATCCCTGGTTCTACAGTCATTCCTGCTCTTCCAGGTAGAAAAGAGCTCCCATGAGCGGCCCAGGAATGCCCCTTTGTATCCACAAGCTCGATCTTCTTGTGAATCCCCATTTTTTGGGCTAGCTTATTTGCATACCGCTCTAGCTGAGGAACCTTTCCCTTTTCTCCCTCTCTTAAAGGGACGGTTAAAATGCTCCGATAAAAATTTTGAATTCCCAGTGCAACTGGGACACCAACAGCTGTCATGCAAAAGATTTTACGTGACAAGGACCTTTTTTTCAATGTCAAACGCGGCAAAGTGACTCACCTGATCCTGATGAGCAATTGACACTTCTGCTGAAGATCCCTCCCGCTCAATCATCCCTCTCACAATCTTCTCGGCAAGATCTGGAGCATTGCACTCGCTTGATAGGTGAGCAAGATGAACATGCTTTAGGTGGGGATGGAGCACCTCTCTGAGGAGCTCAGCACACTGGTCATTCGACAGATGGCCAAGGCGCCCTAAAACTCGCTGCTTGTAGACCGCAGGGCGAGGACATGCATGGACCATCTCTGGTTGGTGATTGGCTTCTAAGTAGAGATAATCACACCCTTGAAGCTTGTTTTTTACGAGTGAGGTGGCAAAACCAAGGTCGGCAGCAAACCCTACTTTGATTGATCCCATCTGCAAGGTGAAGCCAACAGGATCGATCGCATCGTGCTGAATGCTGAACGGATGGAACTCTATATCTCCAAAGGCAAAGGTCTCCCCTGTCGAAAAAATCTTAAACTTGATCTCAGCTCGAAGAGTCTCCATGATGGCGCGGGCGGTGTCGCTGTTGGCAAAAACAGGGATCCCCCATTTTTTGGCAAGTGTGCCAAGTCCGCGGATATGATCGGAGTGTTCATGGGTGATCACAATTGCATCAATTTCTGCAATATCTACATCGATTTCAGCAAGCCTTTGGGTGAGCATCCGGGCAGAGATTCCTGCATCGATGAGCACTTTTGTCTCGCCGCTCCCGACAAAAATCGAGTTTCCTTTGGAACCAGAAGCAAGCGGACAAAAACCCTTCATACATAGCCTTAAACAATAATTCCCGCCTTTTTAACATTAAGACAAATTGCTATCAAGAAGATTTTTGTTTGACAAAAGAACAATTTTTTTATACAAAAAAAGAAATAGAAGGCGAGAGTGTTTTATGGACAATTCCAAGCAAGACATTTTAAGCGATATCGAATCGACACTTAATGAATTGATTGAAGTGGGATCTGCTTTAAAAGAGGCGCGCTTTAGCACCTCTTTTCCTCACGAAATCGAAGCGCTCGAAAAAACCCAAGAGAGTCTTCTCGCTCGTCTTATCCACAGAGAATCTCTTCTTGTTGAAGAACCCAAAAAGAAAATGCTCCGCTCAATTCGAAAGGAGATGGTAGAGAAAAAGATCGCCGATTCTGCAGTTCGTCAGAAACGTGCGAGTTTTCGCAGAGCTTCTTCTAAGTCGTGAGGCTGCGGAAGCACCTCGTCCTCTAGAATCTTACTATAAGGAACAGGGCAATCTTCCCCGGTCACGCGAATGATCGGCGCGTCGAGGTAGGCAAAGTTCTTTTCAGAAATCCTCGCAGCAATCTCAGCACCAAAGCCGCAGTTACCCGCTGCTTCGTGAGCGATGAGAAGCTTCCCAGTTTTCTGAACCGATTTGCCAACTGCCTCCTCGTCAAACGGGACGATCGTTCGAAGATCAATGATCTCGACAGAGATCCCCTCTTTGGCAAGCTTCTCAGCAACATCTACCGCCATGAAGATGGTCATCCCCCATCCAACAAAAGTGATGTCTGTCCCTTCGCGAACCACGTTGGCTTTGCCAAGAGGCAGGAGTTCTTCTTTTTCAGGAAGTTTCCGTGCAGAGAAGACTCTTTGCCGGTAGAGAGCTTTGTGCTCTAAAAAGATGACTGGGTTGGGATCGCGGATGGACGCTTTGAGAAGTCGCTTCGCATCGGCGGCGTTACTTGGAATCACTACTTTCAGTCCAGGACAGTGGGCAAGAAACGCTTCTGGGCACTGGGAATGATAGGGGCCCCCTTGAATGTATCCACCGTAGGGCATACGGATCACAACTGGACAGTTCCACTCACCGTTCGAGCGGTAGTAGAAGGAAGAGAGTTCGTTAAAGAGCTGGTTGATTCCGGTCCACATGTAATCGGCAAACTGAATCTCGGCAACCGGCTTAATCGGCTCGACAAGGCTGAGTCCGATTGAAAGGCCAACGATGGTCGATTCGGCAAGAGGAGTGTTGAAACAGCGATTTTCACCAAAGAGATTGGTGAGCTCTCGAGTAACCCCGAAGACTCCCCCTTTTCCACGAGCTACATCTTGTCCAAAAACAAGAACACCCGAATCTCTTTCCATCTCTTCTTTGAGTGCTTCATTCAGCGCATCCACCATGACATGGGCATCGCTGGTATCCATTTCTTCTTTTTCAGCAGCTGGATAGGTCTTTCCCTCTTTAAATACTTTGGTCGCATGAGATTCTTTCGTGGGGAAAGGAACTTTTTCTGCCTCGTCCGCCGCCTCTTCTACCTTTTGGAAACAGGCGCGGCGCAGTGTCTCTAGATCACTTTCTGAGGCTAGCCCCATCTCTTGAAGCCATCCTTCAAAGCGAGGAATTGGGTCTTTTGAAGTTTCCTTCTCAAGGACCTCTTCGGTCTTATACTTTTTCGGATCATCACTGCTACTATGAGGACCAAGGCGAGGGATTTTCGCAACAATTAAACTCGGCCCGTCTTTTTTTCGTCCCCGCTCAACAGACGTAGATAGAGCTTTAGAAACCTCTTCAAAATCACATCCATCAATCTTGTGAACGTCCAGATCGACATAGCCCTTTGCCATGTTGGCAATCGAACCACCACTTGTCTGCTCTTCTACGGGGACCGAAATCGCCCATCCGTTATCTTGAATCACAAAAATCAAGGGGAGCTTGTGGATCGTTGCAAAGTTGAGCGCTTCGTGGAAATCCCCTTCTGATGTGGATCCATCTCCACCAGAGACGTAGACCACCTCATCTTTTCCTGAAAGCTGGATCGCTTTGGCGACACCGACAGCTTGGAGAAACTGAGAGCCTACCACACTAGACTGGCAGGGAATGTTCATCTCTTTATGAGAAAAGTGTTCGGGCATCATCCGCCCACCCGAGTGGTGAGGAATGTCACGAGTAAGGAAAGCGGCAATCATCTCATCTAGCTTCACGCCAAAACCAACAGCAAAGGCACGATCACGATAATAGGGAAGTCCCCAATCGCGTCCAGCTTCTAGAGCTAGACCACACATGGTCCCAATCATTTCATGGCCCATGCTCGAGAGGTGGAAAGTTCCTCCCTTGTTTTGCCGGACCAACTTCGTCATCTTCTCATCCAAAAACCTCGTCAGATACATCGCTTCAAGGGTTTGAAGACATTTTTGCCGAGCTGTTTGTGAGTGAGAAACGGACGTCGTCATGATTTCTTTCCTCTTTTATGCTTAATTGGGGTCACTGTTTTTGCAGTAGGAGTTTCTTTTTTCGGAGCGTCTTTGTCGGCCTCTTGCGCTTTTTCTCTCTTCTTCGGCAAGAAGCCTTTGACTACGCGCATGATTCCTTTGCCGTCCCCCTCATCAGCATCTTCAGTTTCACTAGTAGAGACTTGTTTAGTGATCTCTGCCTGAATGATCTTATCTTCTCCCGCTGGCCCGAGCTCTTTGAGATCAGCCAATCGGGTAGAAATATGTCTAAGCGATTCAAGCCGCTCTGAAAGAGCTTCAAGCTTCTCATCCACTTTGACGCGAGAGCTTCCTCGTAGACTGGCAAGAAGCTCTGCCTCGTTGTCGTATCTCGCAGAGAAAGTAACTGCTGTAACACTTGAGATCTCTGGCTGAAAGAGAAAATGAAGCACCGAACTTGGCACCGTCGTATACATATCGATCGACACTTGAGGCTCGATTTCCACCTTGGGCACTTGTTTTGGCGGACGTCCTCTTTTCGGTCTTGGGTTGAGCGCTTCATTCGAGTAGTAAGTTTTGGCCTTCGTCTCAAGCGTTTCCCGCGCTGTGATCACATCTCGAGGCGCTCTCTTATCAAAGAGATGTTTCTTCAGCTTCTCAACGAGATTTTTCGTCAGGTCAATGTCCTCTTCAAAGACAAAATTGATTTTGTGATTTCTAAGCCATTCAATAATTCGGATCCGGGACCGCTCAATATAGAACTGTTGCCACTTTTCAAGCTCGGTCAGGTTGTCATAAATAAATTCTAGAAAGTTTTCCCTCGATTCCTTCGATCCGATGATATCAAGTAATTTCTCTTTAGTGTCGATATCATAAACTTTTTCATTTACAAAGCCTTCCATAAACTTTCTAGACTCATAGAAAGTCATTTTTGGAATGAGGATGTATCGCTCTCCATGTTCTAAAAATTCTTTTTCAAGAGCATCGAGTTCTTCGTGGCTTTTATCAAGGTCGATAAGAAGGATAAACCCTTCAACCTTATCGAGATAAAAGTCTCGTTCATCATCAGATTTCGCAAAGGCATCCATCAGTCGATGGAACCGCAAAATTAAAGGATTTTTTGCTTCTGGATAGGTAGATTTTGCCATGTGTTAGCTCCCCGTAGAAAGACAGAATGTACCACATATAGGGGGGATATTCAAGAGGAAATTCGTCTACCCCTCTTCTACTCCTCTTCTATTGGAACCACTTGAGGCTCTTCGTCTTCGAGCTTTCTCTTCCGACTATAGAGCCAAATAAAAGCCACACCCCCAGTAATCATGCAAATGCTCCCTACTGAAACGGGAAGGTGGGGATAGAGGGCCACGAGAGCCCCTGAAAACAGAGGGGGGATCGCGATGGCAGCCCATTGGACCGAATTGTAAATGCCCAGCACTTCGCCTTGAGTATGTCTACTACTTGCATTAGAAACGATTGTAGCAGCTGTTGGAAAAATCAAGGACTCCGAGAAGCCGATGAGAGGAAGGAGCCAAAAAAGACTTACAGCCCCTCTAGCCAAGAGCAACAAGGGCAAGAAACATCCGAGCCCCAAAAGGGCTAGCGGGAGGAGACGTTCTGGGGCGAATGCCTTAACAATTGGACGGATGAGTATGCCCTGGCACACTGCAATCCAGAAGCCTACCCAAGCGAAAAAGTTTCCAATCTGCACCACATTGAACCCGAGGCGACGAACCAGATAGACTGAAGAAAACTCGGTAAAAAATCCCCATCCCAAGGAAAAAATAAACATGACGAGGAAAATGCTTCTCAGCTCAGGAAGAGCAAAGGCTTTCTTGATCTGGTAGATCCCCGAAAACCAGCTAATTTTGGAAGGGACCTGTTTTGCGAGGCTTTCTTGAAACATAAAAACAAGAAGCAGAGCGTTGAAAAGACAGATGAACGCCGCAGCGGCAAAGGGGACTGTGTAACCATAGGCGGAAAGTTTCCCACCGAGGTAAGGGCCAATCACAAACCCGACTCCCCAGGCCATCCCCACGAGACCAAAATTTTTCGTCTTATCCTCATCGAGACTGATGTCTGAAATGACCGACTGAGCGACAGCATAGCTACCCGAAGAAACGCCCCCGATCATTCGGGCAGCGAACAGAACGAGCAAGCTTTGATAGATAATTCCGAATCCGGCGAGGATATATCCTCCAAATCCGAGCCACATCGAAATAATCAAGATCTTCTTCCGGCCAATCCGATCGGAGAGTGCGCCGAGGATGGGACTGCCAAAGAACTGCCCGAAGCAAAAAGAGCTAACAAGAACCCCAAAGAGAAGCCCTCGCATTGCGAGCGACACATCTGGCGAGAAGATCCCCGTTTCATTCCCCACGATCATGGGCGTGAAGATCGGCAACACCAGCCCGAAACCGAGCGTATCAATAAACACAGTAAACAGCAGCGGAATCAGGTGCATCTTCTTTTTTTCCTCTGCCCTAATGGTATGTTATGGCGGAATAATCTACCAGACCAAGAAATATCGATTTCCATAGACAAGTCGGGTGTCATCCGGCTCCGCCCCTTTTGCTCTCGCTTTCAGCACCAATGCGGACAGTTCTGCGAGAGGACATGAAAATGGGCGGAGTCCCGTTTTCATGCTCTTGCAGTCGATGGCTGCTAGCGCAAAGGAAAATCGGGCCGTATGAAGTTGGACAGTGCTGCGCACGGACGACTGAATGTAGGATCCGATTTGCCACAGCGATAGTCAGCTCAACGACGTGGCAACGAAGATTGCCACGCCAAAAAAAGATCTCCTCTTTTCCTGTAGGGACCAATTTACCGTTTTGAAAATAAGGGGGTGTTCTGGTTAAATAGTTGGCCATGTCGGTAATGTCGCACGAGCCCCCTCCGCATCCACTGATGCCCTCTCTTCTCGACTTTCTCGAGCTGGAAGATGAGCATGCACCCGCCCTTCCGCCTCTTCCTGAAAGGCAACTGGGAATTTTTGGAAAACTGATCCAATCGATCCACACATCGAATCTGGGATACAGAGCCCCAACCCTCTTCAAATTGGCTCAAAAAGTCATAAAGGTCACCCTGGCAGTGCTTGTTTCTGGAGCACTCCTCTATAGCTTCTTTGGCGCTCCCATTTTCATCATGGGGTTCAAAGAATACATTGAGCAGCTGAACAGAAGTGAGCATGATAGAAAGTTCGAAACGCTTTTTGAAGCAGCCACAACAAACTGTAAGGCGCGATTTCTCGACGGAAGACTTTCCCCCCTTAACCATGCCTCCATCAAGCTCAAAGACGCGACTATTCGTCAGATGGCTAGAGATCTCGAAGCCTGCCCACGACTCATGATGTATCTCTATCACGAGGATCAGGCAGTAAAGACAACTGCAAGACAATACCTCATTCGAAAAGCCGCAGTCCGTCATGTCGACTACCTTTCCCGGTATAATTTCAAAATCGCTCCAAAGAGTTGGCTGCCCTCAGTCTCTTCAATCTTTGTTCCTCCTCTTGAAATTGAGACCTCTGCTGTTGCTTTGCCAGATGCCGAAAAGCAAATGACTGGGACGATTGGAAAAAGTCTCGAATGGATCCAAGATGTGGCGAGGAAAGGAGTCGTCTACGAAGTAGCTGTCCAAATCACCGCTCTAGTCCTGTCTACTTTCCTGATCTGGAGCCTGGTAGGAATCCCCCTCTTCCTCATCGGCTTCTACGAATTCACCTACCTAAGGGAACAGACCTTCTATCACAATGCCTATGGGCGATTACAAACGATTGCCAAAGAGCAGCAGAATCAAAAATTCCTTGAAGGGCGGATAGCCCCACTTACCAATGCAAAAGTTCATTTAGGTTGGAATATCCGCAGACAGATTTATGCCGATTACCCAATGATCCAGAAAAAACAGGACAACCTCCTCCTCGCCACTCCGGCTGCCGATCGAGATAACTTCCTCGAAAAGTATGGGCTCCAACTCAGAGTTTCTTGACTAGACTAGACCCTTTGTTTAGAATTGCCTCTTTACCCTATAGGATATTTCATGCTCGATATTAAAGAGATCCGAAGCCAGCCAGAGTCTGTAGAGGCTCGACTTAAGTCCAAAGACCCCACCGTGACCCTCTCCCCTATTCTCCTCCTCGATGAAGACGTGCGCAACCTCAAAACGGAGGTGGAGGAGATCAAGAACAAACGAAACTCCCTCTCTAAGCAGATCGGGGAAAAGAAGCGTGCTGGCGAAGATGCGGCCCCCCTCATGGCTGAGGTGGGAGGCCTTGGGGATGCAATTGCTGAAATCGATAAGCAGCTCGCCTCCAAAGAAGAAAAGCTCCACGATCTCCTCTCAAGGCTACCTAATCTTCCAGAGGAAGGCGCTGCCATCTCCCAAAATATCGAAGACAATGTCATCCTTCGGACCCATAAAGAAAAGCCCGACTTTGGTTTTGAGCCCAAAAATCATGTCCAGCTCAACGAAAAGCTAAACCTCTTTGACTTCAAACGGGCAGCCAAGGCAAGTGGGAGCAACTGGCCCGCTTACTGCGGCAATGGGGCAAAGCTCGAATGGGCTCTGATCAACTACATGCTCGACTACCACCAAGAAAATGGCTTTCAGTTTTGGCTCCCTCCCCTTCTCGTTCGTCCAGAAATTGGCCACGGAGCAGCCCAGCTTCCGAAATTTGAAAAACAGCTCTTCAAAATTAAGGACGAGGACTATGACCTCTACCTAATCCCCACTTCCGAAATGGCACTAATGGGGCTCCACCACTCGGAAATTCTCGATGAAGAAACTCTTCCTAGAAAATATGTCTCCTACACTCCCTGCTTCCGAAGAGAGGCTGGAGGGCTCGGCGCACAAGAGCGTGGCCTCATCCGGATGCACCAATTCAATAAAGTGGAAATGTTCGCCTACGCTACACCTGAACAAAGTGAGGCGCTGTTCGAAGAAATGGTCGGGCATGCTGAAAAGTTGATCGAAGGACTCGGGCTCCACTTCCGAACGGCAGAACTTGTGACCGGAGACATGTCCTTTGCCGCTGCCAAAACCATCGATCTCGAGGTTTGGCTCCCAGGCCAGGATCGCTACTATGAAGTCTCCTCCATCTCGCAGTGCACCGATTTTCAGTCCCGCCGCTCCCATACCCGTGTGAAAAAAGGACAAGATAAACCGAGATTCTGCCATACATTGAATGGATCGGGGCTTGCTACCTCTAGGCTGATGGTGGCACTTCTCGAAAATAACCAGCGAGAAGATGGAACGGTGGAAATCCCCCTTATCTTGCACAAATATTTAAACGGGATGAAAGAGCTCACATGACCCATATCCTTGAAGACCTCCCCCATTTTCTAGCAGAGTCTCCAACCTCATGGCATGCCGCGCGGGAAATGGGCAACCGTCTCGCTTCAGTCGACTTCACCCCCCTTTACTCCAACGAAAAATGGAATCTCGAAAAGGGCAAGAAATATTTCGTCATTCAAGATGGATCGATCATCGCCTTTGCCCTCCCCTCAGAAAAACTCGAGCGAATGGCGATTATCGCCGCCCATACCGATAGCCCCGCACTCAAACTCAAACCCTCTCCCGAAATTGCCAACCACAATGCCCTCTACTTAGGCACCGAAGTCTACGGATCTCCGATCCTTCCCAGCTGGGTCAATCGAGACCTTGGGATCGCCGGACGAGTGATCATCGACAAAGGCAAAGGAGCTGTGGAAGAAGACCTCGTCTATTTCGATGATGCACCCTTGCTCATTCCACTTCTTGCCCCCCATCTCGATCGAGAGGCCTACAAGAAAGGGGCCAAACTCAACCCTCAAGACCAGCTCCTTCCCATTGCTACCCTAACTGATGAGCCCTTCAATGGTCACTACCTAGAAAACCTCCTAAGGCGCCACCTAACTTTTGACAAACTCCTCGACTTTGACCTCTTCCTTGTCCCCCTCGAAGCACCCCGTTTTCTCGGAGCAAGTGGAGAACTCCTCGCGAGCTACCGGCTCGATAACTTAGGAAGTGCTCATGCAGCCCTCGTCGCCCTCGGCTATCTCGACGCCCCTCCGAAAACCACCCTTCCCATCGGCGTCTTCTGGGATCATGAAGAGATCGGCTCAAGCACCTCCTCAGGCGCCGAATCCCCCTTCTTTCGAGATGTCTACAAGCGGATCACCGATTTCTATAAGATAAACTCTGAAGAAGAGATGATCCTGAGGCAAAATTCCCTCTGTCTCTCGGTCGACATGACCCACGCAGTCAATGCCAACTACGAAAAAAAGCACGACTCTAAACATCTCCCCCTACTTGGTGGGGGTGTCGTCGTTAAATACAACGCCAACATGCGGTATAGCACCACGGCTAAAACGGGCGCCGTTGTGGGAGAGCTTTGCAAAAACCTCGGCTTAAAATCCCAAAAGTTTGTCAATCGCTCTGACAACCCTGCAGGCTCCACTGTCGGTCCGATTTTTTCCACCCAGTTTGGAGTGGAAACCGCCGACATCGGGATCGCCCAACTCTCCATGCACGCCGCTAGAGAGGTGGTCAACTGCCAAGACCACATCGACCTCTGCGCACTCCTCACCCAATTCTTGCAGGAAAGCTCATGACCCATCCTCCCGAGCATTTCCAAGGAAAAAGTGTTCCCGAGCATCTAAAAGATGCCAGAAAAAAAGGAGCTCTTGCCACCGCTGAAGTACATGGTCCTGAACTTCCTGGACACCTTGCTGCTGCCTATGACTCAGCCAAAGATACCGCGACTGCTCTCTTAGTTTTATGGGCCTTATCTTTATCCCTTTTGCCTGGCGATCCCATCGTGTTTCCCCTCCTCCTCTGCTTTGGCTTTGGGTTTGTCCTCTGGAAAGCGGGACGAACAGCTCTTCGGGGCTGGAGCCGACTCGAAAGACTCCACAAAGTGATTGAAGAAGAGCGGTGGGAAATCGAACATCACCGAGACCAAGAGCGGGAAGAACTCGCCGAAATGTACGCCGCAAAAGGATTCACAGGCAAACTTCTCGATGAGGTCGTCGACGTTCTGATGGCCGATGACAACAGACTCCTCCAAGTGATGCTTGAAGAAGAACTCGGCCTCTCCCTCGAAGTCTACGAGCATCCGCTCAAACAGTGCCTAGGCTCATTTATCGGCGCGTTCTCCACAGCCGCACTCCTCCTCCTCGCCCACTTTTTTTGGCCCCTTTTTGGTATCCCTACTTTAGCCCTCCTCGTGATTGGCCATGCTGCAAGCCGAGGAGCGAAACTTGAGAAAAGAGGGCAGCTCACCGCCGTCGTCTGGAACTTCTCTCTCTCGGTTTTTGCTACAGCGGCCACCTATTTTTTGGCGAAGTATCTAATATGACCAAACAGAACGCCCCCTACATCTTTAATGAGTTCTTCGCCTCGGGGCGAGAAGCAACCGTCAGCCCTTTTC
>Ga0180437_10004562_pt1 | contig 19643 bp, 17 predicted proteins | sample SS_ome_4_FD_132410 | JGI IMG/M metagenome (GOLD analysis project Ga0180437, IMG submission 132410) | Hypersaline lake sediment archaeal communities from the Salton Sea, California, USA - SS_3_D_1 metaG | ecosystem: Environmental > Aquatic > Non-marine Saline and Alkaline > Hypersaline >... | reverse complement strand
TGTTCCTATTACTACATGAAAAACCTTAGCAAAAAACTCAAATCCTACAAATAGATCAACAATAGGTTCAGGGGTATCTCCAAACCAAATGTTTAGCCATAAAAACATTGGTAAGAAAGCCATAATAAAATTGCCTATTAGTGTATATTCCGCTCTCCCTAATACTGTCGCTAATGCTCCCAACATTGTTAGAATTGCAGTAAATATGAACAATGGATCATTTAGAATTGAGTTAAATACTGCATTGGTTTTATCCGCAACATCATTATCAAAAAATCCCTCCCCACTAAAAGTAGTTAAATCATATGTAATGCTAAAGCTAATAATTCCAAGAATTAAAAATATAATTATCACTATGGCAAAATATAAAGTAATTTTTTTCAATTCATCAGTAGAGATTTCATATCTAACGGCTTTTTTTAATAATTTTCTATGCGTAAAAAATAGAATCCCTAATGGAATTGCAGTAGCAAGAATTAAAACGAATAAAACAGAAAAAGAATCATTATTATTAAAAGTTAATTCATATTCTTGCGTAGGGAAAAAGATTGAATATGCAATAAAAAATAAAGCAACCAAATACAAGATTATAAATAATAAATAAAATCTTCTTTCAAAATCCTCAAATTCTATCTTAAAAAGCAGAAATACAGATGTCAAAATTAGTAGGATAATTAAATAAACTGTGCCCGTTGAAAATATCAATTTAAAATATACGCCTATAACAACATGACTGATAAAGAATCCTGTAATTATCACTAAATAATATTTAATACCTTTATAGAGAGATTCGTTCATTTTAATATCTTCAGTTCTAAATATGATAAAAATTGCTGGAAATATTAATAGAATAGCATCTAAGATTAATATCGAAACTTCCATCTAATCCACCTTCCTAACTATATTTTTTATTATATTATTAATCAAACCTAATATAAGAATGTATATCGACATTATAAAAAAATATGCCCATAAATTCAAATTTGATAAATACTTTCCAAAATCATTAATATCACTAAAAAATAACCCAAAGAGTATAGCAGAGATAGTTAAGAATAAATATTCATCTAAAACTTCTTTATCTTCTAAATCTATATTGTTCAAGATAATATAAACAAAGGGAATTGCATATATTAAGTAATAGAAATCAATATCTTTCATTGATTCAATAACCATCCCTAAAAAGAAAGAGCCTGTAGATATAATATAGCAGATATATAAAAACATAAAATATTTTTCTTTAAACTTTTTTAAATTCATTTATCTCTCACCCTATTGTTAGAATAAAATATATGATGGCTGTGGCGTAATAGTTGTTGATTATATGAAGCATAATACTGGCGAAAATACCGTATCGCATACGAGCTACGCCAAGCATTATTCCTAATAATGTTAGAAAGAATATTGGGAAAAAAATATGGATTTTTATCTGATGTCCTGATAAATTTAAATAAAAATAGGGAAATGTCGCGGGATTATAGAATTTGGGAAAATGATATAACCCAAACATTATACTCGTAAGGATAATTGCCATCCACCATATTATTGTTTCATTCCTTTCATAGTTTTTCCCATTTCTATTAGAATTGAAAACTCCGCTTAGAATGAATACAATTATAAATATCCCCATTCCTCTAAAAACAAGCTCCTCAGTTGTAGGCACTCGTAATAATGAAAATAATTCATTAGCAAAATCTCCAGATAAAAATGCATTTTGCATTAATGGAGCTATAAGATAATTAATTAGCGAATATATTAGGAAAAGTGAAATTATGAATAGAAACATATAAATAAAGTCTGTAAATTTGTAGAATCTAAAAAGGGTTTCTTTTTCCTTTTCAAATTCCAGATAATCTTTATTTACTATATTATATATAAGTGCTATGATAATTAAAAATGCTAAAATAATAATTCCATAAAAAAAAATCATATATAATAATTCATATGCTTGGAAATAAGTAGGGTAAATACTTCTTACGAGAAATAATAATGAAGCTACAACAATCAGAGAAATAATAATTACAATATATATTAATTCTCTCTTATCGCTTTTTTTTTCAAATAAATAGAGAGCTATGAATAAGATACTAAGAAAATCAAAAGCGAGATAAAAAAGATTCATTGAAATTAGATAGGTATCTTCGGAAAATGTGAAAAGAAGTATGATAAAAAACCAGCAGGTTATATAAAAGAAAATTCCTAAATCATCTCCTCTGCTTCTTCTCTCTTTATCGCCTTTTATGTAAAGATCAGAAAGAGCCGTTTTGATTTTCTGAAGAGTTGTATTTTCTTCTTTTTCCATATTACACCGATTTTTATTGATTAAGGTCTATAATAAATGATTCAGCATATTGTCCCAGATATTTTTTTAACAAAAACATCATGCCCCAACATAAAAGTAGTGCATTTCCAATTGTATATGTCCAGAGGAAACCCGCGACAATCATTCCAAGAATCCGAATTAATACTTTCATTGCTTCCCAAATTCCGAAGAAATCTGGAAAAATATTGATAATTGCCAAGAGTTCTTTAATAATAAAGAAATCTTCGGAATATACCAGCAAAACCATTAAAATTATAACTCCAATTATAGTGAGCATAATCAATAAATCTGGTAATCTGTGCAATTTCCCAGTAGCAAAGAATAGAAGAAATGATACTGTAAATACGATAATGATCGCAAACATAAATGTAATCAGTATATATAATCCCCCTGCTCTTGTAAAAAAACTCGCCATCAAATCTGATAAAGATGGATCTTCAATTTCAGTATAACCCCATTCACCTCCAGATACATCGCTTACAATCTCTATCCAAGTCCATGTTAAGACGAAATCTAAATCCTGATCTTCATCTACGTCTGCTGTAAAAACAAAATAATAATACGCATAATCTTCATTCCCATCGCATTGATCTCCCTCAGCGTCATTTGAATCATAACGCCAAGTAATATCATCTCCTTCCCACCATGCACTCTCATTAACATAGATATCAAAATTAAATAATTCTGTTTTTGTTGTCCAATCAGTATCATCGCTTCCATAAACCACCACATTTAATTGAAAATCCTGAAATTTAATATTAGTCTTAATATGAAATTTATAAAAATCATTATCACTTCTCTCACTTGAAGATAATTTATGATATAATGAAGCTTTTACGGGAAATCGGACTTCCCCTCTTGGCTCTACTTGTCCATTCGCATTTCTGAGGTCTTTATCAAAATACCAAGATTCCCCATCAAAAAGATAACCATTATATTCATATTCAATCCTCCCATCATGAATCGTAATTTGTTCATCTGGTTTCGTGATAACCGTAAGGAACATTGTAATATAACTTATTCCAATTATGGTTATGAATAATAAAGTTAATCTCCTATGTCTTGCTTCACTTTTCTCTTTTCCCTTATAATAACTTACAGCTATTATTAAATATAAAATTCCGATAACTAAATTGACGATAAAAATAGGAATAAATACTAAAAAGAGAATCATAAATAAACCGGATAATGAAATAACATAGACTTGTCTTTTATTTGCTGATAAACGCGTTTTTATTTCTTTAAGTTTCATATGAAATGATAAAAGATTGATTTGCTAGATTGATTAAATTAAATTAAGATAAAAAGCATTAAAATATTTTCTTAATCTCGAAACTTAAAAGTAATTTTAAAATTAAGTTTTAAAATCTTAAAATAAAATGTAATGGTAAAATCATATTAATTGAGGATGTAAAATTTAAAAATAAAAATAGATAGTAAAAAGAGATTTATGCCCAATCTGAAGTTAAGGCTCGGCTACTGGCAATAAATACTCCCATAACGGATATAGCAATTACATATGTTAGAATCAGCCCCATTCCGTAAATAAAAGAAGCTACAGGTCTGCTAAGTCCAATCACGTCAATTAATTCTTGTGGTGGTGGAATAGAACCAGAGATTGCTGTTAATACTATTAACATAGGAATAATTGCGATGATTCCTACCGCTACGCCTGCAACATTTCTCCCGATTTGAGCTTGGTTTTGTGCGAGAATGACTGCTATCGCTCCAAACCCCATGATCGCTATCATAAAAGCGGGCAAAGGGGCTTGGAAAAAGATATAAAATGTGTATCCAAACCAATCTTCAATTCCCTGTCCGTAGAAATGAACTCTTTCACCAGAATATTCCGCATTAGAAATTACTCCATCATGGATAAGTGTATCAACTTGAATAAAAGTTGGGATTAATACTGCAATTAATATCGCAGGGATTACAATGAAGAAAAAGACATACCAAATTGCAAAGGATAATTGTCCTTTTTGTCTTTGTTTTTGAAAATTCTCTCTATGTTTGTAAATAAGTAGTATTCCAATAAGCATCATGGAAGCAAAAATAGAGTTAATTGAGATACTTATCTCGTAAATCCATTTGTTTGTTAATCCTATTGAATTCCACATGCGGAAGTCATAAACAAGATTAAACATCATTATGAAAGCCCATGTAAATACGGCATATTCGACAATAAAAATAATAACAGCGAGTTTTGGATCTTTCTTCTCGGCTCTTAAAATTTCCTTAACATCTTCATTGGATAATTTATCTACTATAAAGGCAATTACACGGATTATTACTAATCCTGAACTTATGATAAAAGCAGAAACATTATCAAAGATATTATAATAATATGCTATAAAAGTGCCAATAATTGCAAAAATAGTAAAGATACTGTAAAAGAAATTAACTTTTTGGTCTCTTGAACCCATGACATTACCTAAAAGAACGCGAAATTGCCCTTTTTCTTTTAAGAATTTCTCTTTTACTTTTCCCTTCCTAAAATCAATGGAATACCATTTTTCCTTCTCTCTTTCCTTTTGCTTTGTTTGTGTCATCCTCACAACCTATGATTTTATTTGAAGTAATTTTGTTTTATTGGTTAATCATCATAAAAACAGCCAGCACTTCCATCGTCTTCATCTATAACTTCAGCGTGGCTACCTTCTTCACAGAATAATCCTGCTTTAGTATTATTTTGTTGTTTCTTAATGTATTGTTGTCCATCTTCAGTTTCAATGAAATCTACACCCCCTCTTTTTAATCTAACAGAGCGGATTTTAGCTAATTTACTCATATCCGGTTTTCCAGACTTCTCTGAATCCTTAGCTGTAGTTTTCTTAGATTTCTTTGTCTTTTCTTGAGTTTTAACACTTAATTTATTGGTTAAATTTGCGATTCGTTCTTCAGCTTTAGTAATGATATCGGTTTTTTCACTACCAATATCATATTTCTCCATAGTTTTTGTTCGGTCATTTTTCATATAGTAATTAAATGCATCTTCAAAAGAAATATCTTTTTCGAGGACTAATGAGGCGACTCTTCCTACAATTCTTCCAGCATCTTGAGGTCTTAATTTTTTATTACCCATAAATCATCCAAATCCATAAAATTTAGTTTTTTATTCAAAATAAAATGAATATTCAAATTAATTTATGAAATATTATAACTAGTATCTATTTAAATTTTTATGTTTTGCTGATTTCATATGAATTTCTAAAATTAAATTTTTTAATTATTAACCAATACCTAAATCTTGAATATATAGATGAATTTAATATAATAATTGATTTAATAATATCATATGAAAATGAAAAATTGATTTTATTCAATTATGGCTAAAACATCAAATCTACCTAAAAAATTAGTTTTTTCAAATGAAGCTGAACTAACCATTTTTAAATTTTACAGGTTAAAGGAGATTTTATTAGAAGAATTGAAAGTTCAGGGTAAAACTAAAAAAAATTTATTATCAAATACGAGAGCCTTTGAATTACTTGTAGAAAAGGTTTATCAAATTTATACTAGCGAAGAAATGAAAGCTTATGAAAGATTAAAGGATTTTCAAGAAAAAGCTCTTAAAAGTAAGATTGAGATGTCTTTAACTCAAAATGTAATTGCTAATAGAGATTTTTGGAATGAAGTTAATAAAATTACAGAATAAATAGTGGAGGAAAAAAGTAAATGGGAAAGAATAAAATAATAGGAACTAAAATTGAAGCTTTAATTACAGGCGAATTTCCGGAGGTTTTAGAACCATTCGTAAAGAATCCTCGATGTATAACTGCGATTGTGCCAGATATTTTTTCTATGGCTATTAAAGTGCCATTAATAAATAATAATATTTTACTTTTAGTTACCAAATCTATGACTGGACAAGAAATACCAGTTAATTCATGCTTATTAGGAGGCGACCATATTGTATGTGGTGATCTTATACTTCCTAATAGTGAGGGTATAAAAAAAGCAAAAAAAGGACAAATTCAAGAGATTAGAGGAGAGATTACATTATTAGATTTTGGTTTAATTGGTAAATCAAAAGATATTGCTAAGAAACTATGGGAGAAATCTGAACAAATCTTAAAGGAAAAAGATGAAGAAATGGATAAAATGCAAGAAGATTATGAAGAAAAATATCAGACAAGAATAGCTCGATTGCAAAGGTCTGTAGATATTTTACAAAAAACAATTGATCAACAACAAACACAACTTATGACTAAACCACAAATATACCAAACCAAAATGATAAATCTAATCGTTGGAGTAATTGTTAGGGAAATTGAATCTACAACCCTCAATAAAGAATTGCAAGTTGATCTTAAACAAATTGAGGAAGAGATTTATGAGGATTTGGGTATTAATGTAAAAGAAATGAGCATGGATGAGATATTAGAGATAATTAATAATCAAGAAAATGATATCAAAAAGGAATTAAAGGAATCTATAGAAGTTAAAGAGTGATGACGCATAAGATGACGCAGGTTGAGAAGGTTAGAAAATCAAATTCTAAGATTGAATCTATTAATGATATTCGTAGTGAAGCTTCAGAAAAAAAAAGTAAAATCCCCAATATTACAACAATTAGTGCCATCGCTGATTATGTTAATAATTTTAGAACAAAGCATTTAGAAGCTATAACCGAACTCACCAAGAGAATAAATGCTTATGCTTCACGAATAAAATCGCCAGAAGCAAAGGAAGAGTTTTTGAGAAGAGTTATGGAACATCAGATATTTGTAGTTGTTAATAAAATTCTACCTGTGTTCTATAAAATAGTAGGTGTAGAAGGAAGTGAAGTGCAAATGGTTTTAAGTAATTGCATAGCAAAAATACAAGAGCTTATGGATCGGGCAAAAAGGGAAGGTAAATTAGATGGTATAAGAAAGCGACAAATGGGAGCTGTAATGGGAGCATTAGATGAATTGAGTTCATCTGTTTTACCAGATACTAATGAATTAGATTTATTATCGGCTGATTCTACACATTTACATAAGATGTGTCAAACTATTTTTGTAAATACGGCAAAACTTAAGTCATTAGAGAGAGAGATCGCTGGCGAGGGTAATCCTATTATTCAGTTTCAAAAGGTCATGGACACTCTTACGGATGAGATGGAGGAGGCGATTGTGAGAGATTATTTAGTTCCGAGTTTTAATGCTGAATGGATACCAGATATGGATTTTGATACTAAAACTTTGATGCTACATAAATTAGTGACTGACCAAAAAGCAGAGATTCTTGCAGAACCTTTATTATTAGTAGCATTATTTAGAAAATATAAACCAAGAGAGAGGCAATCTTTTATTGAGCATTTAATCCCTGAGATAACCGGAAATGAGAAAAAACAACTTCTCGGAGAAGAATAATGACACAAAAACTTGAAAAACCCGAAGAAATAGAGAAGCGTGCTGAGGAGTTAGGCAAAAAGATAAGAAATAATATTGCTTCTGATTCTGAGCAAAACTTATCTTTATTACAAGAAAATAGGATAGTAGATATTGCTGAGGCAACTATGAAAAAAATGTTTATGGAAGAAGCAAAAAAATTGAAGCTATATTATGAAAAAGAATTAGCAAAAAAACAGGAAATTATAGATGATCTTAAACCGAGAGAAGCAGATTATATTTTCAGGAAAGATTGGCATAAAAAAATAAAACTCATTACGATTGAATTATATACTATTAAATCAAAGGATAAGGTCAAAGGTCAATGTCCTATTTGCAATAAATTCGAGGCGTTAGGGTATATCTCGCAATTAAGTAATTTATATAAGGAGATAAATCTTCCTAAAGAGAAATATAAACTTGAAAAAATCTTTACTGATCGTGCAGATAGGTATCTTAATGATAAAAAGAGTAAGTCTTATAGTAATAGACTAACGAGTAGGGGGGAGAACCATTTTGTTGCAAAAGGATTTAGTATTAGAGGTTTCCCAACAATTATTATTAATGTGGATTTTATTCAAGGTAAAAAAGAGAGAATAGAACCATTATGGGACATTAAAGAAGGTTTAGGAAGACGAGATGGAAAAATTTATTTTGGTTCTTTTATCGAGCATATTAAGAATTTCTTGGTTAATTGGGATGAAGAAGAATTGATGAAAATCCCTACTCATGAACTTGGTTATATGCATGATATGGAAAAAAAATAATCTAACTTAGAGAAATTGTATTTACTTTAATATCTTTAAACACAGAATTAAGTTTTTTAAAATGTAGATATTTTGGACTTTTCCCTAAGTTTTTCAATTTATATTTTTCGAGTTTTTCAAATATTGTATTAAGCGTTTTGACAATTTTTTTATTTTTAATCGTAGATTTATCTAAAAACTCACTTATTTTAGCCGTTGCCATTTCAATTTCATCAGAGATTTGGTATTTATATCTTTCAGTAATTAAATTTACTAAATCTTCTAAATTATTCGCTTTAGTTCTATTGAATCCTAAGAAATCTGCAAAATCATTGATAAACTGATTTTTATTCGTATATTTTTGCTCTCCAAATATCCATTTAAATTGTTTTTTATTTTCTTCAAACATATTAATCAACCTCTTTTTTATGAATGTTTAGTTTTTCTAATTTCGATTAGATTGTTTTTATTTTATTTGATTTAATATTCTATTTTGGAAAATCATTCTTATATATCCTATTGGGGATTAGCTTAGTGTTTATGAACATCTGGAAGATTACAAGTATGTTCCAGAAGAAATGTAATGTAAGCGAAAAAACTATGCCAAAGTAGTAAAAGGCAAAGCCGAAAAATATCCCTGCGAATGTTGAATTGATGATGAATATCCACCCTCCATTGATATAATGCATCAATCCAAAAATAATCGAGGAGATAAATATAGCTAAGATAAAATGCATTTGAAAAGAAGTAAAAATATTAATCAAGAAAAAGCGAAATATAATCTCTTCAGCAATCGCAGAAACTGTTAAAAGTGCAAATAATTCTAATACTTTCTTCCAATCTGTATCAATAAGAAAATAATCCCATACACCATATTCATAAGGTTTAGCTTCTTCGAGCTTTATTTTTTTTCCTTTCATTTGCCGATATAAAATTACTGCTATTATCGTATCCGCTATAATTGCGAATAAACTTAATAAACCATAGTAAGAAAAAAAAGCTTCTAAATCAAATCTTACCTGAAGCCCTATGGGATTATGAAAAATACCAACAATTAAGATTTGATAAAAGATATTTGTAGGTAGAAATAATAAATATAATGAAGCAATAACAATCAAATAATTAATAGGCTTTTGTTGGTCTTTAAAAAACATAAATAATGCTAAAATAAGGATACCGAGCATTGAAATAAAATATACTTCCGGATAATTATAAACGGCTAAGAAGAAGGCGAATGTAAGAAAACCATATAGTATAATCTGAGATTGAAGTCCTCTACCTATGTTTTTTAAGATTTTTTCTTCTTGTGCTTTACTAATATCTTCCATATACATTTCTTTAATCAATTTATTTATAAAAATACTTTTCTAGATTTATGATTTCATATGATATTTGAATTTAGATTTATTACTTGTATAAATTAGAGTTCTATAAATTTCACGAATAAGTTTTTGTTTGTTTCATATGAAACCATGAATTTATGAACTTGAATTCTTGATTACTCTTATCTGGTTTTCAATCCTCTTCTTATAGTTTTTATAAGACAGGATTATTACTAATAAAATAAATTTTAAAAAGAAGTGTAGTGAAATTTTAAAAAGAGAATAAATGGATTATTTTTTTTTTGGTTTTTTAGCTTTCAAATCCAATTTATTACGCATATCCCTGAGAATTTGAAGTAAAAAGTCTTTTATTATTTCTAAAGTAAGAGAATCTAATTTCTGAGGAATAAATTCATCTTTAACAAATTTATCAGGATGCTCATTAATAATTTCTACATAAGATTCAATAAAAGAAGTTCTACCCGAATGAACTCGATCTACCGCTACTTGCATATCTGGTGATTCTACTCCCGTCTTCTTTATCACTTCATATTGTCTCAATTTAGGGAGTGTAGTGAAATTTTTTACATTGCTTTTTTTATAATTATGAATAATATATTGCACAAGTTTATGAACATCAAGCTCAAAAGGTTTTGCTTTTGATTTAAACGCCTTTTTCCTCTTTTCATATAATTCATTTAAATCTGGTTTATCAGCATTGAGAGATTCAATTTCATTTTCAAGATTTTTAATTAAAATAATATATTCCATTTTTGATTCTGTTTCTTGCTCATGGGCTTGATAGACTTCATCAAGTATATCTTCCATATCTTTAATACCGGTTGTCATTTCTTCCAATTTAGTATCTTGATCTTGGACTTTTTTCTTAAGTTCCTCAATAGTCTTCTTTTCTTCTGCTTTTTCCTTTTCTAATGCTTCTTTCTTCTTTCGCTCTGTTTCAAGCTTCGCCTTTCTCCTCTCTTCTTCTTCCCTAAGTTTTGCTTGTCTCTTCTTTTCTTCTTCTTCAAGCCTTTTTTGAAGCTCCTCATTCTTAGGACATTCTTGTTCTTCATGTCGCGTTTTCCATGATTCTGAACTATATTCTTTACCACAGTATTTACAATAATATTTTGGTTTATCTTCTTCTTTCTTAGTTTCAGTCTTTTTACCAAACTTAGAATAATCAATTCCCATCAAATCACCTACCTTCCAGCATTTCTTCAATATTTGCTATATCTTTATTCATCAGAGCTTTAATTTCTCTTTCCTGTTCAGGACTCCATTTAATATATGTTTTAAATGATTTATTATTTTGATATTCCTTCTCATTTACTCCTGCAAATATCATTAGTCTAAAATACTGAATAACAATATTCCTATAAAACTCTACTTGTTTTTTAAGCCCTTCAATCTCTTCTTCTAATGCTTCAGTTTCTTCACTTGATATACCAGCCTTTTTCATAGGCATTACTACTATATCTTTTTGGCGTAAGGTTGATGTTAGATGATTTAACTGTTGTTCCATAAGTTCTTTTTTAGCTTCATCTCCAAGATATTTTGTTTTTCTGTCTTCATCGAGAAGAAAATTTACAGCACTTATATTATTACCTAAAGAAGTAAAAACGGCATAAAGATTTTTGATCCCTTCTTCATCTTTAAAGCTCTCAAGCCTATCCCTTATCTCTGATTTTGAAAGCCCTTCAGCTTTTAGTTCATTACGCCTTTCTTGGTATTTCTCCATACTCTCAATAAACTTTTCCTCAAATTCCTTCGGAACTATATGTTTAGGGATTTGAGTAGAAAATGACCAATATTTACCATCAAAAACAGCATAAATTTTATTTATTTTTAAATCTGGCATAATAATATCTCCATATATTTCAGAATATCATTAAGATAATATACTTTATACAGCAATATAAATCTTTCCATAAAGTAGATTTCATTACAATATAAAGTAAATTTGAATACTTACTAAAGTAGGTCTAATTCTATAACTGATTAAAAATTTAAAAAAAAAACTCCATTCAAAAGAAGATAATAAGAAGATAAAAAAGATGAAATTACTTTTCTAATCTAAATTTAGTATTTTGTAAAAAAAATTTAATTCTCAGGAAGAATAAAATCTTTATTACAAGACCAGCATTTTTCTCCATTTTTTTGAAGAGCTTTAATACATTTAGCACAATAAAAGGATTTACAATGTGGGCAAATATATATATTAGCCCCTCCTATTATGCCCTTATGGACAATACAGATAATCTTACTCTCTTGAATCTCTACCTCTGATTCTGTTTCCCTTAGTTCTTTTATATCTTCTTTTGATAGCTTTCTTATTGTCATTCCTTTTGATTGTTTTGTTTTCTTTGGTTTAGCTTTTATCATTTTTTCTCTTATTACTTCACTTGATTGGTTTGAAGATCGCAATAATGCCTGCCGTTTCATCCTTGCTCTTTCCATTGGAATAGGGGATAAATCAAGCTTTTCAGAAGTTTTAGTTGAATTTGCCAGTTTTTCTTTAAGAGATAGCTTTTTTTTTTTATTAAAATAACCATGCGAAATTAATCCAAATATCCAAAATATTGGGAATAATAATAAAAACATTGTAGAAAATATAGATATAAGCATTATATTTATGTAAAATAAGGATGAATTGACAAAGATAAAAATAAATATATGAAATCTTAGAATCAGGCTTAAATTTATTTCAATCTTCTGTTTGAGGCTATCTTGATTCTGAAATATCATTTTCTTTTTTTCTCTATCGTTTTTTAATCTTCATTAGGTCGATTTTATCTTTATAATTTGTGTATTTTTCCATAAATATTTGGATTTCATATGAAATGGGAAAAATATATTTAATAACTTGTTAATATATAAATTATAAAATTATGTCGAGGAGATCAAATGTATTCCTTTGGTAAAATATCATTGTCGAAAGAAAAGATTAAGGAAAGTTTGAAATCAGCCGGCAAAACCCTTAAGGAAACAGCGAAGAAGGGTGTTGTTAAAGGTAAGGAGATTTTTGGTAAGTATCTGGAGGATTTTGAAATGACTTCCGATCCCCATAAGACGACTGCTAAATATAGTAAATCATTTTTCTATAAAATGAATAAGGGAATTAAAGAAAGTGATGAGGATTTTAGGGCATGGCGAGAATGGGCTATTAAGAAATTTGCTCAATTTGGATATCAAGCAGAACAGAGCTTATTTACTACAGATCAAAATCAAAATATCTCAACAATTACTTTTGATTTTCAAAAAATCGCTAAATATGATTTGGATGCTAAGAGATTTTGGGAGCAAAAGGTTTATGCTACAAGATATTGGGAAGAGAAATGGAAAGCACAACAAGAAGAAGGTAGATGGTGGGAAAATAAACCTCAACCGTTTCAACCCTCCGGAAGAATATGGGAACAACAACCAAAAGAAAAAGAGATTGAATATCAAAAAGAAATGCCACCAGCAAATTTAAAAGAAATTAAGATTATCGGAACATTAAATATTCTTTTATTGTATAATAAAGAAAGAATTTCTGTTGAAATGCTCATAGATTTTCAAGACCCTAGAGTAAGAGATATCGATCAAGATTTTTTAAAAAGAATTGCTCGATTAGTTCAATTAATTATTAAAAATCTATCATACCTATTATATTCTGAATTCACTACATTTGAAGTTAATAAATTAGTTAAGAAAATTGATGAATCTATACCTGCGGGAGTTGGAGAAGAGAAATTAGAAAAAGAAATAGGAGATATTATAAACGCTTTTTTCCATGCTGAAGAAGATTTAGCTATTACTAATGATGAAATAGATTTAATATTAAAAGAAATTAGAGACATTCCGGATCGATTATTTCAGGAAGATATGGTAGAGATTGTCAATAAATTAAAAAATGTCAATGATCCATTACGTATGAGAGAATTATTTAAACAAGCTAAGAAGATTATTAGTCATTTCAAACCCACTTTCTAATAATAATATAAGTGAATCTAAATGGAAAATCCAACAACTTATCTCATAGATCAATTATCTCTCATTAGAGATAAGATCAAAACTTTGAAAGATATAGATAAGAGAGATATTTCAAAGTTAAACTATAAAACAATCGAATTATGTCAAAAAGTTTATAGTTTAGATTTGAAAAATACAGAGGAATTAATTGATTTGCTGAATGTTATTAGGGATAATTTCGGATTAGAAGATTTAAACAAAATCCGTTTGTTAAAATGGAATTTCAATATTATTTTTATTGAAAACGAAGAATTAGAGGAGGAAATAAGGGATTTTATAGGGAGATCAGCAGAACAAATCGACTTTAATGATTTATTGAGGATTCTTATTCACATTGAAGATTATTTAGTTTTGAATCAAGATAGATTTAATAAGGATGATTTAAAATCACTCGTCTTAAGTTTTACTGATTTTTACAAGAAGGTCTATGAAAACAGAGAATTAGAAGAAAAGCAGATAGATATCTTATGTATTTGTCTTAATTTTCTTTATGGAAGTATTGGTTATGTTCCAATGAAAAAGGATGGAGAGTTTTTTGAAGTTAATACATTGAAAAAATGGCTTGATGAGGATTTTAAGAAATATTCCGAACTTAAACAAGAGATTAAAATACCGAGAAAATCTCTAAAAAGGGAAGAGAGAAGTGAGAGTGAGGAGCAACTTCAAGAGCTTTATCGTAAGGAGACTGGGAAATCTAAGACTAAATATCGAGGTAAAGATACTAAAGACTTTGCTGAATGGAAAAGAAAATATTTAGGGAAAGCGATTCCAGAGAAAAAGCAAGAGAAAAAGAAAGTAGCTGGAAAATCTAAAGGAAAAAAACAAACTAAAAAATCTCCAAGCTCGCAGAAACTAACGAAAGAGCAAGAAAAAGCAATCAATATGAGTGAAGAGCAAGTAGAATTATATTTTTTCATAAATCCTATTGAAGAAAAATATAAAGAATTAATAGAGAGCCTCTATTATACTAAAGTATATAATCCAGAATATGAGAAATCTAAGAAATATACCGGTTTTGAGCAATATAGCGGAGCAATGGCATATTTAAAAAAGCCTTATACGAAAATAGAGATGCTTTTTATTTTAAATAAATGGAAGGAAAAAGATCAAAGAGAACTGAAGGCAAGATGGGATGAATTAATGACTTCAGAGAAATATGGATATGGGGCAATGGCTGTTTTGACACCTTATCTATTTTTAGAATCTATTATTATTGCAGAATTATTATTTATGAAATCTGGCACTCAATCCCCTGAATTAATACATTATCCTGAATATAAAAGAAATTTATCTGATATTACTCCTAAAATTAAATCCGAAGTTCAACAAGAGATTATGAACTTCCTATTAAATCTTACTAAAGAATTTGAAAAAATAACTGGAAAAGAAATTGAATTAACTGAAGGAGAGCCAATTTATCAAGACTTTAAGAGTTTGCCTGATTCGATTAAGCAGATCTATCGCTTCCAAGTCTATTATTCACTTAAAAAAAAATATATTAAATTATCTAAACAGGATTTAGAACAATTTACAATTGATCTTATAGAAGAGATTAAGCCATATTTAGAAAAGAAAATTAAATTACTTTCAGAAAGTAAGAAAGCTACTCAAAAGCAAACAAGCTCTATCGCTATAATGGAGTATAGATTTAAGAGTATTTTTAAAATCTTTAATGTCAAGAAGAATGAAGATTATTAAGGTATTTCTAAGTGGATTCAAAGAAAGATACAAAAATTTAATAACTCAAAGAAGATATTTAAATTAGGAATGATGAAACAAGAAGCAGAAAAAGGAGAAAAACAAATGCCAGAAAATGTTGAAAAGACAACTAAAGAATTAATCAGAGATATTATTAAAGAAGATAAAAAAGTGCTTGATGCATTAGGAGAAGAAGAAGATTAATTCAAAAAATATTAAAAACCTATTTCTAAATTCTAAATTAACTTTTTAATCTTTATCTTAACTTTCTATCTTAATTCTTGGTATAATTAACACTTAAATAATACTGAATCTTGATATTCATTATGACTATTTCAGAAAAGCTTGAAACTATTATTAACAACAATCAGAAATTATTTCTTAGTGGCAAAGAGAGTATTGAAAACATTATTCTATTTCTTATTTCGACTTCTGAGCAAGATAAAATATTCATTCCTCTATTACATCCCAGTTTGCCTAATGTAAAATTATTGGTTGATGTTTCTTCGAGAGAAGAGACGTTTTTTGAAATAAAAGTATTGTTTAATTATAGGATTATTAATGAAAATGAGAATATTTTAGATGAGAATACCATTACTAATTATTATATTAATTATGGAATCAATTTTGATCAGTTCTTTCCTGATATTCAGCAGTCTTTTCTTGATTATTTGGATCATATTAGTTCAGCTTTCTCTGAATTAAGATTATTGGATATAAGGGAAAAACTAATTATTGAATTAAACAATACTGAAAATATTTTTAATAAATTAAATGAAATAATTGAGCCAATTTTAAAGAAAACAAAAAATGGAGTTTTACTTAAAGAGGACTATAAGAATTTTCTCGTAGATTTTTCAGATAATAGAAATTTTCAATTTGAGGTAAGAGATGCAAGATTAATTTTTTTAGAAGACGTGCAAATTCTCTTAAAATCAAAAAATGAATCTAAAACATTTGTTATTCAAATTGGGGATTTCATTATTGAACATGAATTCTTAAAAATACAGGATACGATAAATGAAACCAGAAGAAATATGATTCTAAATGAAATTCAAAAAGGAAAGAGGAGTAAATATGAATATATAGAGGAGATCGCTCCCACTTATTCAAATGGAGTAATTAAATCTATAACCATTAGATATTCAAGCCCAAATGGAGAGACATTTACAATAGGTCAAAAATTTAAGATAAATAAAAAGGAATTTACATTAGAGAAGATTCTTATTCCTGATTTTATTCCAATTGATAATATAACTATAAATGGTAATTTCTCTAATAGCCCCGATATAGCAGAGAGTTATATTTTATCAATAGATTCATTTAATTCATGTGATTTAAATTCTACGAGAATTATAAACGAGATACCATTTTTAAAAGATAAACTTTTCGATTTTCAAGTAATTGGGATATCATATATTAATTCGCCTAAAAATCTTAAACTTAAATGTATTGCTAATGCTCAAAAAACTCCTTTGGCTAAAGGAAAAGAATTTTGCTTGAATTTAATGGAAACCGAAGGAGAAAGGCTAAGATTTAAATTATTTATAAAAAATTTCAATGATACAAAATATTCTGATATTAAAAATATAAAAGACTTAGGTAAAGCTAATAGATTTTATTACTATCATTTTATTAATCATGAGGATAAAGAAAATTATATTTATGATGGTGAAAAAGGATATTTTATTGTAAAAGCATTAAGTTTTGAGAATATAACTCCTATTTGTGAATATCCTTTTAATTTTGAATATCTACCTCAAATTGATTCTTCTATTGTATTTATTACCCGAATTGATAAACTACCTTTTTTCCTAAATGATAGGTATATCTTAATAAACTATTATTTTGAGGAGATTCCTGCATCTCCGATAAAGGATGTCTCCTTACATTTGGATATTAAAAGTCAAGAGATTATTGAATATCTAAAAGATTACAATAATAAGCTTGATGAATTCGGAATTCTTTATAATACAATTTTTAATGATGAGATAATTGAGACATTTAAAAATATTTTAGAACAAAGCTATGAATATTACAATGCTCCTGATGATCTACGGAATTCAATAATAAATCGTTTTGTAGATGTAATTTCAAGCCAGAAATTTATTGATGGAGATAATAGGTTTAATATAAATTCTACAACGATTAAAAAGAAAGGGGATCGTGAGTATAGACTTCTAATCTCATTCAATTTTTTTGGTTTGCCAAAGGAGACTTTTGCAATAAAATATAAATTGGGAGAGAAATTCTTTCAAATAGATTTGATTACAGAAAATCAAGTTCATAAGAAACTCTTTGATGAACAAATAAAGCAAATAGACCGCAATTTTTATCAAGAATTAGAACCAGATTTTTATTTTATTTTGCCTAAAAAAAAGCTAAATATAATTTCTCTTAATGAAATTGAGGAATTCATTCGATTATTATTAAATTTCGTATATCCTTACAAAAAGGATAAAGATTCTAATAGTATTGGCTTTAAAGTAGGACAGATTAGTATTATTTCTGAGATTAAACAAGATGGAAATATAATAGAGAGAATAGATAATATTTATATTGGTGAAAAGTTCAATAAGATTGCACATTTTGGGGAAAACTATTTTAAAAAATCAGATTTGAGCAAAATTATTGAAGAAATTAATGTAACTAAAAATTATTCTACAGATAAAATTATTTTTACTCATTTTTCTGGAAAAGATAGAAAGTTCGATTTAACAATTGATAATCTATACAGTGGGTATAAAATAAAAGAGATTCTTCTAAAAAAATCTAAATCATTAATAGATTTAGAGAAGACTCGGTATTACAAGAGTTATAATGAATTATATGCTAAAATTGGTAAGAAATTAGGTGATTCGGAAGCAAAATATTACTTATTTAAAGTAGGAGATAAAGTAAAGTTAGATATGTTTGGACAAACTGAAGAGCAGAAAATAACCGATATCAAATTCCATTTTGATGGGAATGAAGCGATTATTATTACAGATAAAGAAAAGTATTTATTAAAAAATAAAGATCAGGTTAAGATATTTTATAATAATGTTTATACTTATTTTACGGAATTAGATTCATTCATTAAAGCTAATATTCATCCTTTTTGCTTGGGGTTAAGCGAAGAATATGGGAAAATGGAGGAATTAACTGCTGTTCTCATTCTATTCTTGCGTGATAATGGGAATTTAGATCAAATATGTTATGAAACTAATAAGGAAAATCCAAAATATTCATTAATAACTGATTCTGGAACAGTAGAGAAGATTCAAATTACAGACGATAGTTTATTTGTAAGAATAACACTAAATGGGAATGATTATGATTTTGAAGTGGGAGAAGATAAAGCTTATGATATTTATAAATCAGAGAATCAAAAATATATGAAAATTGCTAGTGATCTTTCTATTTTTGTGATATATAAAAATGAACTATTATTAGAAGAGCCGACATTCGAGGAGGAAACTGAATTTAATATTAATAATGTTAAAGCTGAATCCTTTTTTAGTGATATGTCGATTTGGGATGTGAGTATTGCTAATATAAATGATTTGGATAAATCTATTAAGGATTTACCTATGTTAAGATCAATTGAATCAATACTTAGTGGAGTAGAAGAGAAAAGACCTGAGAAGGTCGGGGAAAAGCCTAAAGAAAAGATCAGAGAAGAGCCTAAACCTAAAGAAGAGATGGGAGAAGAAGGAAAAGAATCGGTGGCAGGAGAGATAAGCGAGGAGGAGCTTGCACAGTTATATAGAAAAGAGACGGGTAAAAGTAAAACCAAATATCGAGGTCAGGATACTAAAGACTTTGCTGAATGGAAAGTAAAATATAGAGCAAGAGCTAAACCAATTAAGCAGAAGTCTGAGGAAAAGGAGATTCCTAGCGAAAGTCCAGAAGAGTTTTTGAGTGAGATGTGGTCTAACCTAACAAAATCACAGAGAATCGAATTACTAAATCGAATATTAACATTATCTGAAGAGAGACTTATAAATGAATCTGATAAGGATTGGGATGATTTTAGCTATAAATTAAAGTTTCATAGACAAATAGAAGAGATTAAGAAAATTCTACCAGAAATTCAGAAAATAAGCGAGATTCCACAAGAAAAGAAAGAAAAACCTTCAGAGAAGAAATATAAAGTAGAATTTTTTGCAATAGAAAATCA
>Ga0180437_10004561_pt1 | contig 19644 bp, 9 predicted proteins | sample SS_ome_4_FD_132410 | JGI IMG/M metagenome (GOLD analysis project Ga0180437, IMG submission 132410) | Hypersaline lake sediment archaeal communities from the Salton Sea, California, USA - SS_3_D_1 metaG | ecosystem: Environmental > Aquatic > Non-marine Saline and Alkaline > Hypersaline > Sediment... | reverse complement strand
GTGACCCCTGCATTGCCAATGATCGTCTGGGTGCCAGGGGCGGCTTGTCCGCCCCTGCGATTCCGGGCAGCGGCAGGCAAGCTGCCGCTGGCACCCGCGCATTAGCTGCGCAGGACTCAATAATAGGGCACATCGCTAGCTGCAGCCGTGCTGGGACCCGGCTTTGTGACGCTTTAGTCTGCTTGCAGGCAACGGCCCCCTGGGGGGCCGTTGCCGCGCGTTGCGCTTCGCGGTCTCAACAGCACGGCTGCGGACAGCACGTGCGGGGACGGCATGTTCGCGGACGGCAAGTCCAGGGTCGGCACGTGCTCGGACGGCAGGTCGTCGGGCGACACGTCCGTGGGCGGCATGTCAGCACGGGGACGACCCGCGGGACGCACGTGGCCGGAGCACACGTGGCTGGAGCACACGTCGCCGGTTCAGGCTGTTCCAGCTCGACTTGCGCGGGCTCCTCTTGCGCCGTTTCTTCTTGCGCCGGTTCTGTTTCCACCGGCTCTGCCGGAGTTGGCTCCACGCTCGCCGGAGCGCAGGTCGCTGGCGCGCTCGTGACGGGGACGCACGTGGCCGGGGCGCACGTCGACGGGCGGCACGTGCGCGCGCTGAACCGGCCCCTCAGCCGGGCGAACAGACCGCCCGGCTTACAGGTCGCCGGAGCGCACGTGACCGGAACGCACGTAGCCGGCTGGCACGTGACCGGTTTGCATGTCACCGGGACGCACGTAGCCGGTACGCATGTGACGGGTGCGCAAGTCGCAGGAGCACACGTGGCTGGCGCGCAGGTCGCCGCCCGCAGCAAGCCGGCGTCGGCCGTCAATGCGCTAGAAAGCACGGCGGCCACCGCCACGACAGATAGAAGGACGTAGCGATTCATATAAATACCCTCCCTTCGACGCTGGAGCGGAACACGTGGTAACGGAGGTATAGGAAGTGGCGTTTCGCCACGTAGCTTTCGGCACGGCCGCGCGGCCCCCCGGAGGCCAGTCATCGCGCGGCGCCAGCTCCGACCCGTCTCGTGTCCCGGCCTTGCCTCGTTTTCCCCGACACAGCCTGTCCACGTCCGCCAGAAACGCCTTCAGTTCCCTTTGGGGCGGGTCGCCACGGCCACGCTCAGCCTCCCCGTGGTGAACCCCGGCGACCGACTGGCCGTCCATTACCGTTCCCCGTCCCGAAGCCGCGCGCTGCCCGCCATGACCATCTACACCCACCTGCGGATGACCGAGGGCCTTCGACCCGATTTCCGGCCGCAGCACAGCCCCGCCGACCAAGAACCCCCGCATCACGTCTCCCCCACCCAGCCCGTCCGGTGGGTGGCTGCCTTATGCAGCGAAGCCGACCCGAAACCCCATCCCCTGGCCTCCGTCGAACCGATCCTCCGACGCCAACGCGACGGACAGGAGACCCGTCTCGACATGACCCAAGACCCCGCTTTCCCCGGCGTATCCATCACGCCCACCGAAATGCAACTGGAACAGGGCACCTACGACGTCGAGATGCACTGTGTCTCGCAGGTCGTAACCGACCCACGCCCGGCCGGGTGCGTGTTCGCGCAAAACTGAGCGTCATGGCGAAGGCCCGGGGGCGGGATAGTCACCTGGGCAAAGCCCCCCTCGAAGAGGGGGTGCATCGCAACTTCGCCACGTGGTCTGGGCTTGGCCTAAGGCGCGGAGGTCTGCGCCGCCGCGCTTTACGCCCGCTACGAAACTGCGGGCGGACCGCGCGCAGGGACCCAAATTTTGGGGCCCGTCAACAGCCTCCCACCATGCTTGAACACTCCCCCTGTCGGTGGTAAACTCATGCCCTGATCGATGGTGACGCTGCGGGGCCATCTGCCGTTGCTGGTGCCCCGCCATTTCCGTGGCGCCTGCTCTGCGTGCCGGGATGAGCGACAGCCTCAACGCCGGTGACCAGTCCGGGCCAGGAGCCCCTACTTCTACGTCCACCAGTCTTTTGGACCGAGTGAAGGCCCGGGACCAGGAGGCGTGGACGCGGCTGGTCGGTCTCTACGCGCCGCTGGTCTACGACTGGTGCCGTCAGGGCGGGCTCCAGAGCGAAGACGCCGCCGACGTGGGGCAGGAGGTCTTTGGGGCCGTGGCAGCCAAGGTCGCGGAGTTTCGCCACGACCAGCCGGGCGACAGCTTCCGCGGATGGCTCTGGACCATCACCCGCAACAAGATCCGCGACCATTTCCGGCGGCTTGAGGGCAAGGCCCGAGCCCGCGGTGGCACCGACGCCCTGGACCGATTGGCAAAGATACCCGACGCGCCTCCTGAATCCTCCGCCACCGGTCCCCGCTCAGGCGAGGGGAGCGAGCTGGAGCATCGCGCCATGCAGCTCGTGCGTCCGGCGGTCGAAGAACGGACATGGCAAGCGTTTTGGGCTCTCACCGTCGAGGGCCGAGCCGCGGCCGACGTGGCCGACGAACTGGGCATGAGCGTGCCAGCCGTCTACAAGGCCAAGTACCGCGTCATACGCCAGATCCGCAGCGAGCTGGAATGACGGACCGGCCGAACCCGCCTATCCCCCTTCGGAGGCATCCCGAAGAAGTCGCGGGTAGTCGCCGCGTTGTTCTTGTAGAGGAGCAGTTCCGGCAAGGGGTGCCAGTCACTTCTTTCCGGACGAGCCACGAAACTCGGATTCCCACCACAGGGGGTAGAAATGGCGGCCGCCAATTGCCCAAGCCGTGAAGACCTTTTTGCGTTCATCGTCGGGACGCTCCCCGAGGATGCCGCCGAAGGGGTCTTCGAGCATGTTAGCGCCTGCCCCGACTGCCAGGCGATGCTCGAAACGTTCGACGACGCGGATGACACGCTTGTCGCCCGGCTCCGCCAGCCTGCCGTGGAAAGCCCATACGCCGCGGAGCCGCACCGCCAGGAGCTTGTGGCCAGGGCCAAGGCATTGGTCCCCGTGGGCGGCGGACCAGGTGTTGGGCTTCCAGAAGAGCCGGTCGTACTTCGGGAGCTGGGCGAATACCACCTCCTCGAAAAGCTCGGCGAAGGGGGCATGGGGGCCGTGTACAGGGCCCGGCAGACCAACCTGGACCGTATCGTCGCGCTCAAGGTGCTGCCTAAGACCCGGATGGAGGACCAGCGGTCGGTCGCCCGTTTCTACCGGGAGATGAAAGCCGTCGGTCGGCTGCGGCACCCGAACATCGTCGAGGCCCACGACGCCCGGGAGATCGAGGGGACGCCGATCCTGGCCATGGAGTTTGTTGAGGGGCTCGACCTCTCACAGATCGTCCGACGACTCGGGCCTCTGCCGATTGCCGATGCCTGCGAGATCATCCGTCAGGCGGCCACCGGTCTGCAGTACGCCCACGAGCACAGCTTAGTCCACCGCGACGTCAAGCCCTCCAACCTCATGCTGGCCGTTCGTAGTGACCGCATTCATGCGGTCCCTTCCCGCCGCGGACCCGATGAATCGGGTCACTACGAACCCGTCGTCAAGATCCTCGACCTCGGCCTGGCCCTTTTGGAGGCCGGGCAGCAGGCCGGCGACGAGATGACCGGTTCCGGCCAGGCCATGGGCACGGCCGACTACATGGCCCCGGAACAGACGTTCGACAGCCACCAGGTCGACATCCGCGCCGACATCTACTCACTCGGCTGCACGCTCTACAAGCTCCTGACCGGCCACGCCCCGTTCAGCGGCCCCGAGTACACCAGCCAGATGGCCAAGATGATGGCGCACGTGCAGGAGCCGGTGCCGCCGGTGACCGACCGCCACGAGGAGGTTCCCGAGGCGCTGGTCGAGCTGTTGGATCGTATGCTGGCCAAAGAGCCCGCCGAGCGGTTCGCCACGCCGGCCGAAGTGGTTGCCGCTCTGGAACCTCTTGCGATGGGCAGCGACCTGCGCCGGTTGCTCGCGGAAGCCGAAAGGGCGGAGAAGACAGGAGCCGAGGCTGACCGCTCCGTTGTGAGCACGGAGGAGTATCACTCCTCGGCGTTAGTCGGGACGAAGCCGCGGCACGAGTCCAAACCGCGGCCGGCCACGGCGCCGCGACCCGTCTCGCTCTCGAAGAGGGCCAGAGAGGTAATGCGACACCGCCCGAAGACCACGGCAATCGCCGCGGGCCTGGTGCCGCTGCTGTTGGCCTTGGGCATCGTCATCTGGATCAACCGGACCCGGATCGAGGCGCCGGAGGGCAGTGACATCGAAGTAAGAGAAGACGGGTCCGTTCGGATCGTGACGCCCGGAGCGCGGGGGGCCGCCGAGAAACACAAGCCGGCGCAGGCGGGAACGGCCGACGTGGTCACCCTGGGCAATGGCCAGCGAATCGGCAAACCCGTTACGCCCGAGGCGCCCGCGCCGCCAGCCGCCACTTACCAGGTGCCCGATCTCGAGAAGGGCGGGCCGATCAGCCCGGCGGCACTGGTGGCGCGGCCGGCGGGGATCGCCGGGCTGAAGTCGTGGACGATCGAGACGCACCGGCCGCGGGGACAGGTCACCAGCATCCGGTATAGTCCGGACGGCAAGCTCCTGTTAGTCGCAGCGGGCGACGCCGTGAAGGTCCTAAGCGCCGAGACCTATCGCGCCGTGCTGATCCTGCCCGGGCACCCGAGCGGCGTCTCGTCGGCGTGTTTCTCGCCTGACGGGACCATGATCGCTTCCGGCGGAACGGGCGATCCGTGGGTTCGCGTCTGGGATGCAAAGACCGGTAATTTGATCCGGAGGTTTCCCGGGTCCACCGATCTGGGCTGGAAACCGCAGAAGGTCTGCTGGTCGCCCGACGGCGGGACATTGGCTTGCAGCAGCGATTCGAGCATTGTTTTCCGGGAGGCGACGACCGGCCGGCTGTTGCAGAAGATCCCGCCGCCCGAAGGAGCGTACTGCTCGCCTTGCTTCTCCCCGGACGGCAAGACCTTCGCTGCGACCCTAAGGACCCCCCCGAGCATCTGCATTTGGGACCTGCCGCTGGGCGCGGAGCCGCGACGGTTGGTGGTGCCGGGAAGTTCCGAGATGCTTTTTTCGCCCGACGGCTCGAAGCTGGCGGTCTTGCACCGGTTCCCGATCTACAAGGTCTTTCTGGTGGACGTGGAGAAGGGTGAATCCATCTTTACGCTTGATGGGAAAGGACGAGGAGGCGAGGTCCAGTTTTCGCCCGATGGTCGCTTCCTGGCCGTCGGGCGCGGCAGTCTTGCTGAGCTGTGGGACACGTCGGATGGGCAGTTGGCAAGGACACTCGGCGAGGGAGTGACGCATGGGGGCTACTTGAGCGCGAGCTTCTCCCCGGACGGGCGCAGGCTGGCCATTGGCTACGCGGACCATACATTCCGGGTATGGGACACGCAGTCCGGCCAGCTTCTTCACACCGAGAGCGGCCATGGCGGAGTAAGCGGCGACCTGAGCATCGCGCGCGACGGCACCGCGGTAGCCTGGCGAGACGGCCGGTCCGTTCATGTCCTGCGTTCCGGCCCGGAGGTTTCCCTCATCTTGTTGACTGCCCAAGAACTCGACCGGATCGTGCTGTCGCCCGGCGGTGACTACATTTCCATTGACAAGGCACTCTTGCATGCCTCGGTCGGCGTCGAGCTGCACGCGATTCCGGGCGAGAATTGGGCATGGTCACCCGACGGTGTGACGCTGGCCACTTCTCCGCCCATCAAGGTCGTCGACGCACGGACCGGTCAAGTCCTTCGGGAACTCGATTGCAGCAAGGCACACGCGGCGGCATGGTCGCCTGACGGGTCGCAACTGGCGACGCGCCATGAGAACGTGGTCCGCGTCTGGAACCCCGAGTCGGGCCAGCTCGTGCGCACCATGCAACTGGAAGGGGCCGTGAACAACCGCGAAGGAGGTTTGCCCCTGTGCTGGTTCCCTGACGGAAAGGCTTTTGCCACCTACGGCGGCCACGTGGTCCAACTCTGGGACGCGGACTCCGGGCGCCTGCTCGGTACGCTGGAGGGCCACGCCGACCGCGTCGCCGCAATCCACGCTTCGCGTGACGGCCGACTTCTGGTCACCGGCGCCCGCGACGGGAGGATCGTTCTGTGGGACGCCACCTCGGGCAAGGCGCTAACGACCATCGAAACGAGCACCCCTTCGATCGACGGGCTGGCCTTCTTGCCCGACGGCCGGAGCTTCTGGGCGTGCGGCGTCAACGAACCCTTGCGGCTGTGGGACGTGGAATCGGGCCAACCGATCCTGACGGTCCTGCCGCTCGACGGCAACCGCTTCGCCCTGATCGGATCGTCAGGCCACTACCGCGGATCGGCGGACGTCGAAGACGAGCTGGTGTACGTCGCCGTCACCGACGCCGGCCGCCACGTCACCCTGAGCCCCGCCGAGTTCACCGCGGAATACGGCTGGAAGAACAATCCGGAGAAGGTGACTTTGGGGCTTCCGTCAGCAACGGACACGCGGCATCCCGCAGCGGAGCCTCCCGTTGAACCAGACACCGTCGAGCAAACGCCGATCACCGTCGGCCCGCCCACCAAGGTCGAGCCCGCGACGATCAACATCCGGCCGGAGCCGGTGGAGTTGGAGCGGGGACAGCCCCTCAGCGGCATGGCTCTGGTGAGTCGCCCGACGGCGATCGAGGCGGTGAAGTCGTGGACCATCGAGACGCTCGAACCCCGCGGGCAAATCCACGGCGCAGCCTTCAGTCCGGACGGCAAGCTCCTGGCCACCGCCGGCGACGACGGCACGATTCGCCTTTGGGAGCCCAAGTCGGGCCGACTGGTCCGCGCGATGCTCGGCCACAACGGTCCGGTCAAGCAGATCGGCTGGTCGCCCGACGGGGGCGCGCTGGCCAGCAGCGACGATGGCAAGACGGCGCGGCTCTGGGACCCGACGACGGGCAGCCAGCTCCATGTGTTCGAGGACCGCGCGAATCACGTGTCGGAAATCGCTTGGTCGCCGGACGGCAAGACGCTCGCCACGCGCGGCGATACGGCCGTATGCCTTTGGGATGTTCTGCAAGGCAACCTCCTGTTTTCACTCAGGGGGCACGAAGACGTGATTCGCAGTATGGCCTGGTCCCCAGACAGAAGGCACTTGGCCACCGGCAGTAACGACAGCACCGTGCGGACTTGGGATGCCGTAACCGGGCGCCAGCTTGACGTCCTCCGGGGCCACGAGGGGGAAGTCGAAGCGGTGGCCTTCTCTCACGACGGGGAACTCCTGGCCTCCGCCGGCGGGGACAAGACGGTGCGGGTCTGGAAGGTCGGATCGGGAGAAGCCATTCACACGCTCCTTGGGGCGGAAAACCCGCTGAGCCACGTTGCCTGGTCGCCGGACGACACCCGGCTTGCCGCCAACGGCAACAAGGATATCCTCTGCTGGGTTTCTGCTACGGGTGAGTTGCAGCAACGCGTGCCGGGCCCGAACTACTGGGGCGACAGCGGGCTGAACGTGCGCTGGTTGGCCGGCGGCCGGAGACTGGGGTGGGGCCAGCTTCTGAGCGGGGCGCCCCCGCACTACCGGATTCTCGAAATTGCCTCGGGCAAGGTCTCCACGATGTTCGACTGCTCGCCCCGCCTCTGTTGGTCCCCGGACGAGACCCTGGTAGTCGACTTCGGCAACCCGGGTCTGGTGATCCGGTTCGCCGGGACGGGGACGGTCCTGCAGAAGCTGCCGGGCCACGCCCCCGTTGGGGAAGTGGCCTGGTCGTCGGAGCGCAGTGCGTTGGCTGCGGCACACCGCGACGACGGCACTGGGCGCGGGGCCGTGATCTGGAGGGATGCGCCCGATCAATGGTTCGAGTCACTTCAGCAGGAGGAAGAGCCGTACGGAGGCGCCTGGCTCGTGGCGTTGTCTCCGGACGGGACAAGTCTGGCCGTCGGTCGGCAAGGCGAGGACTCGATAGAGATCCGGTTCATGCAGCAGCGCCGGCCGCGCCTGCGGCTCGTCGGCACGAAGGACGAGATCCTTCGCTTGGCCTGGTCTCCCGAAGGCCGGAAGGTGGCCGCCGTGACAGGCCGGCATTTGCTGATTTGGGACGCCGAGTCAGGCCGGCTGTTGCAGACGATCGAGAATGCCGGTGGCGATGCGTTCGCGTGGTCACCCGCTGGAGAACGAATCGTAACCTCCCTGATGAGCGACGCTTTCCTGTGGGACGTGGCATCCGGCGACCAACTGCAAAGTTGGCACGTTGGGTCCGGGTATGTTAATGCTGTGGCGTGGCATCCGGATGGGAAACAAGTTGCGATTCGCAACGACTATTACGCTCTTGAGGCCCCGTATGTCCATCTCTTCAACACCCAGTCAGCCGAGCGTTCGTTGATAGGACGGGGTCTGAAGGGTTCATCGCTCCCGCCGGCATGGTCTCGCCACGGCGACGCACTGGTTTTTCCCGAGAAGAATGGAACACTCGTATTCCTCGACCACGTCACGGGTTTGACGACACGGGGAGCCGAGCTTCTTACGCTGGGGGGCACACTCTCGCCCCACGCCGAACTGGTCGCCTATCCCCGTGCCAACGCGGTCTGTCTCATGCACAGCCGTGACGGCCGGCCCTGCGGAGCGCTGGTAGCGCTGCGGGACAAGCAGGCCCTGATGGTCCGTCCCGACGGCCATTACCGGGCGACGCCGTTGGCGGAGCAGTTTCTGGTTTACGTCGTCCGGACGGATAGCGGCGAGCAGATCATGCTGACGCCGCAGGAGTTTTCCAAGCGATACGGCTGGAAAAACGACCCGTCGAAGGTGTGGCTGTTGGCGGAGGATGCACCGGACGAGCCAGCCGGCAGCGAACCCGTCGAAGAAACCTACCGCCCCCCGGTGGTCGAGACGGAGAAAGTACGGTTTTTCGAGCACCAGGACCTCTACAAGTTCCTCACCGATGTGGTCGACGACAGCCGCAGCGACTTCATGCAGCGGCTGTTGTATACCGAGATCGCGGCCACCATGGAGCGCGAGCACGTCGGCTCGTGGCGGATCGGGCCGGGGATGAGCCGGGACGGGAAGGCTTACGTGTTCGACGTGAAGAACACCCGGTGGTTCGCCCGAAAGCTCAGCGACGACGAGGCGCGGGAGTTGGGCCTGTCGGGCAACCAGTGGGGGCGGTCGATCGACGTGATGTGGTCCATGCCGGTCGAGCAGATCATGGAGATCGAAGCGGCCGACGCCCGTGTTGAAACCGACGCCGAAGGGAACCGTGCCCTGGTGGGAACCATCCGCTGCAAGGTCGACGCGCCGCGGCGGGTCGACTACCTGTCGCTCGTGCTGAGCACCCCTTCGCCCGAGCAGGGGGAGAACGTCACGCGCGAGGTCTACCAGTACGTGCGGCCCGAGCGCCTGCCCGGCGAGACGTTCCAGGTCCGCATCCCGCTGGACCCCGGGCAGGACGTTCCGGGGGCGGGGCGGTTCTACTTCCAAGCCTTCCTTTTCGAGCCCAAGGCGAGCTTCTACCGGATCAGCAACGAGTTGGTGTGGACGGGCGGGCGTGGCCAGCCGAACTGAGAGGGCGTTCCCCAACAGGACGTTTTCGGGCCATGTTGGCGCTGCCAGTCGCCTCCCTTTATAGAGTTCGGGACGTCGTGCTCAAAACACCACGCCCGTCAGGATACCACCCGCTGCAAGGATGCCGTTCAGAGGACGGTACCTTTCCTCACTAACAGGAGGGCCGCGGCCATGAGAGTCCTTTCGATCATTGCTGCACTGTTCATCGTGACGGCCTTCGCAACAGAAGCCGCCGCCAGGACGTGGGTCGACATTAGCGGCAGGTTCAGCACCGAAGCCGATTTTGTGAGGCTTGCGAACGGCAAAGTCGTGCTGCGGAAAGCGAACGGTGAAACGATAGCGGTCCCGCTCGTCAAGCTCAGCAACAAGGACCGTGCCTACGTGCAGTCGCTCCAAGCCAAGGACTCGGCGACCGGTTCGACCGCTACGGCGCGTGTCGCGAAGCCAGGACCGGAAACCAAGCCGAAGACGGATATCCAGCCAAAGAAGGGTCGCTACACCTCACTCACTGGCGAGGGATTGGCCCAGTTGTTGGGACCCGCCCTGGCCGCGAAGAGCGACACAAAGACGACGGCCTCGCTGGTCTTCGTGTTGTCCGGCGATGGGAGACACGTGCGAATCGAATCCGGCAGCGTGGCGTCGAGTGATGGTAAGATCAATTTGATCCCGTCGGCGTTTGACCTGGATGTCAAAGGCACCCGATTCGCAGGCCAAGGGCCGTTCTCTATACCTTCGGTCACGTGTGAGGGGGAGTTCGTCAGTGCCACCGAGGCCAAGGGAACGCTATCCATCACAATTCCCGCGGGCATACAACAACGCACACTCGAGGGCAAGTGGGGCGCGCGCTTCAAGGAAAGCGTTCCCGAGCAAAACGAGCAGCAGTTGCTCGGGAAATGGAAATTGGAGCGAATCGGAGCGGGAATCATCTCGACCGCGCTCCCCGAGGGGCAGGGAACGCTGCTCGAGTTCCGCCAGGGCAGAGTCGTCGTGGTCACTGAGATTGAGGACGGAAAGCCCCAACCCCCGGAGACGGGAAAGTACAAGATCACCGGAGGGCGCATTGAGTTCACGGTCTGGATCAAGTCAGCGGAATGGTCGCTGAAGCAGGCGGACTGGCTGGAGTTGAACGAGGGGGGCTTGACCTTCGCTTTTCGCAGGCATCGCCAGCCGTGATCGCCCTTCGGATTCCTCCTGAAGGTTCGTTCCCTGAGCGACTCGACGAGACGACAGTTGCGGTCCCCCGGGCAGCGACTTCAGCATGATCGCCGATCTGCTGCTGCCGGCCATGCGTTTCGTCCACACGGTCCACGAGGGGCTGGCCACCGGGCTCGGCGGTGAAGCCCGCCGTGTATCAAACGAGCTCGGCACCGGGGAGAACTACAACTAATCCTAGTCAAATGTCCCCTGGACCAGGCATCTCAAGAACCACGCCACAGGAGCTGAAGGCCATGTTTCTGGCGAACTTCTACATCGTGTTGGGTGCCTATGCGCAGTTTGTCCTCACCCAGTACCGGAGACTGTGGGGCGGTGTCGTCGGGCTGCCCTTGACCACCTTCATTTTGGTCGTCGGCCTAATGGCGTATCCCTCCGGGGAGTTTATGGCTTTGCGAGGGGTAATCGCCCTGCCGCTGCCGGTGTTTCTGCTTCTCGTGGCTGCATGGTACGTCGCGGACGTTGCGTTGATTTTCACCGGTCAGAAAGCGGAACACGAGGTCCGGGAGGAAGACCGCTTGACACCCAAGCAAAGAGAAGCCTTCCTCAGGAAATACAGGAAGATCGGCTGGATTTCCATCGGCACTTGCTGGCTGCTTTGCTTTCCGATAGCCTTCTTCATCGGCGGGATGGGAATTGTCATGTGTGGAAAGTTGCTCAAGCAGGGCCAGCCGCTTTCGCCCGAGCAGGAAGCCGACATCCGAAAGCATCTTCGATACTGCTTCATCGGTGCGGGAGTCCAATTCGTTGCGTGCAGCCTGCTACTCCCCTTCCTGGTTGCATCTGGGCTTGAGTAATTGTGAACCTGACATCTCTTGGTGGTTGCGACCCAATGAAACCTGTCTGGCCGTGGCACGACGTCAAGGGAAGTCTATTCGTGCGGTTGATGGGCATCGCGGGTGCCACGGTGGCCATGGTGATTCACGCCGTAGCAATAGGACCGATTTCGCCCGATGACCCGTGGGCAAACGCACAACTGTTGGGCTTAGCTCTTGCTGGAGCTTTCGTCGGTTTCGGGCTGGGCTGGCTGGTGCGGCTTTGTCGGCGGTCAAGGAAGTGAGGACGGTTCTGTCGGTTCTCGTGAGTGGTGGCTGTTCTTGACGTACCGAATGCTCCCAGGTAGATTGCTTATTCACGGGAGCCGTTCCGTCTTCCGTGATGCAGCGAGATTCTAGACTTGTCGTCATATTCGGTGAGTGCGTGACCGTCCCTTCGGGAACGGCCGAGGGCACCAGACTCGACTGCCTGGAAACAGGCCGTGCTTGGAGGTGTGCGATGAACGGTCTCTGGGATGTAAACGGTTCCCCGCCGCTTCGTGAGCATCTAAGGGCCGCGGGGATCGGCAGCGTGGTGTTTGGCGCGATTGCGATTGCGACTGGTTTCGCTTCATTGGACATCCACGCCCTTAACGGGCTGGCTTCCGTGATTGGCTTGTTTCTTCTTGTGGAAGGGGTGTGGTTGATTCTCGTGCAAAGGAGGGTGGGCCTACTGATAGATGGCATCGCCCTGTGTGTACTTGGGCTGTGGAACTCCTTTGCGGTCGAGTGGAACCGTCTTATGGTCGAGATGTCCGGCGGGGCAGGGGTGCGCGGCGTATTCTATCCTCTCGCTATCCTCCAGATGCTTTGGGGCTTTGACAGCTTCCGCCGATACCGCCGAACGCCGCGGGATGTAATGCTCCCTACAACCCCCGAGGCTAACCGTCTGCTGGTCTTTTTCGGGGTTGTTTACGGGCTGACCTGGTTGATGGCAATCCCGGGCCTCTTCGAGTTTTACGATTCGGCAGGCGCTCGCCACTTGCGTCCGTGGCTGTTCGAGGCCCCACGCTTCGTGCAAGAACTGGCGCTGTGGTCCGCGCGTCTTGAGTCTGCCTACGTTGTCTGGGTCATACCTCTGTTTCCAGCCTTGACCGCCATTGGCTTGGCTTGGCTCGACGACCGGAAGCGGGGCGCCGTGGAGTTGCTGGCGCCCCTGACACGCTGGCGAATTGGGGCTAGATGGGGCGCCGCGACCCTGCTTCTGCCGATTGCCATCCACATCGCTGTGGTCGGAACATTGGCTGCTCGCCACAAAGTCTGGCCCGTTTTTGATTTCCACTCGATTTGCCTCCTCTTTGCTTCACCCTGGTTCTACACGTCCACCCTGTCCGCCGGGTTGGCCTACGTTGGGTGGATCGGCTACGTCTTGCCCAGGCTAAGGGTTGAACGAACGCCGCTGGGCGCCGTGTTGCTTTTGGGCCTGCTCATTTGGGTCTGCGGAGTGCCGGGACGGGCGACGGCCCTCTCGACCAATGAAGACACATTGAAGGTCATTTGGTGGATCATTGTGCCGCTAGTTGCGGCTGTCTCATCCACGATCGTTCTATGCTGGCTCCATGGTGGCACTGAAGGGAACCTCTTGTCGGTTGTCCTGTTTGTCGCGGTACTCGCTGGTATCTCCCAACTCGTGCGTCTTCCGCAAGGGGTTTCCGCATCACTCGGCGACTGGTCTCTCGTCGCCGCTGTCAAACTTGTTCCCGCGATCGCCGTTCTCGTCTGGGGACGTCAATGTCTCATGCGCGTCCCAGTTGCTTCGCGTTCCGCTGTTCCCGTCAGCGATGACCCCCGCCTGGGTGTATGCCGCTGAGAACTGTGGGCTGCCAAGGCATGGCAAATGAACGAGTTCGAGGCTGATGGACTGACCCTCGCCGGTGGCGCCGTACGTTGCTGTACCTCAGGCCAATGAGGATGCAGACTAAGCCCTCCGGGGAGGACGATGGGGATGGTCTTTTGCCGTAGGCGCCCAGGCCGAAGCGCAGCTCTTCGATTTGCCGCTCCGTGGCCGGAGGCGCGACACACGCGGACTACTGACGGTCCGGCGCCGAAGCGCCGGAGGGAAGGGGGCGGATTTTGACGTTTCGGTACCAGACCGGCCCTTGTCGGCATTGTAGGACGATAGGGCCGCTTTGGCGTTTTGAGAAGTCGACTTCGTCAAGTTGGGCCCTCTTCAGCCGCTGGAGAAAGTCCGTGCTGCCCAGGTCATACTCGACAAGTTTGACGTCGTTGAGCCAATGCTCGACGTGGCTGCCACGGACCAGCAATCGGGCCCGGTTCCAATAGCCGGCGGGCCTGGTCACCTCGCGCGTGGCCGAATAGAGACCCAGCGCCGATCCGGCGGTGGTGTGCGGGGACTCTCCGGTTCGCACGGCGGCGCTGTCGGCCAACTGCATCTCCAGAAACCCATCGGGGAACAGCGAGAAGTCCTTGACGGCCCGATACAACACACCGCCGTCGCCGCCCGGTGTCACGCGCCAATCCAGCTTCAGCTCGAAGTCCTGGAACTCCTCACGGGTGAGGATATGGTAGTCGTCGCCGGTCAGTCTCAGGGCGCCGTCGGCCACGTGGCAATCGAGGCCGGGGTACTCGTGGCCGGATTCCTGCCAGGCGATGGCCGACTCGCCATCGAAGAGCAACTGCCAGCCGGCCTGAACCTCCGCGTCGGTGAGCGTGTTGGGGGGTGTAGCATCGGAACCGATGGTCGGCAGCAGCTCGGGGTCGCCCGCGGTCGGCGAAGGGGCTTCGATCTGCACGTCCCAGAGCTTGATCGTCTTGTCCCAACTGGCCGAAGCCAAGGTTTTGCCGTCGGGGGAAAACACCACGCAATCGAGGGTGTCGGCATGGGCGAGAACGCTGGTCAATTGCCGGCCCGTGTGCGTGTCCCAAAGCTTGATGGTCTTGTCGGCACTGGCCGAAGCCAACGTCTTGCCGTCAGGTGAGAAGGCGAGGTATCGCACGCAGTCGGTATGTCCCTCCAATGTCCGCCGTGCCTGGCCAGTTTTCGGGTCCCAGAGCTTGATCGTCGCGTCGTAGCCACCCGAGGCCAGAATTGAGCCATCGGGCGAGAAGGCTAGACACTGAACGTTGTCGGCGTGGCCGAGCAACATCGCTTGTTCGCGGCCGGTTTGGGGGTCCCAGAGTTTGACCAAGTAAGGATGACCGCCGGAGGCTAACGTTGTGCCGTCCGGCGAGAACCGCACCGAGCGGACGTATTGGTGATCTTCTCGCAATAGTACGCGGGGCTGCCGTGTCTCCAGGTCCCACAGTATCACCTCGCCTTTGTCCAATGGCGGAGGCGTCGCGGCCCCGGAAGCCAAGGTTTTTCCATCGAGCGAGAACTCGACGGAAAAGACTTCCCTCTTGTGTCCCTTGAGTGTTGCCCGTGCCCACCGGGACTCCACGTCCCAAAGCTTGATCGTCTTGTCAGAGCTGCCCGAAGCGAGCGTCTTCCCGTCGGGTGAGAAGGCCACGGGCCAAACGGCGTCCCTGTGGCCGACAAGCGTGGCCGTCTCGCGGCCGGTCTGTGTGTCCCAGAGTTTGATCGTTTTGTCATGACTGGCGGAAGCCAGCGTATTGCCGTCCGGGGAGAAGGCCACGTTGTGCATCTGTTTGGTATGTCCGTGGAGGATTGCCCTGAGTTTCAGGCTGGCACGAACCGTGGCCGGCTGCTCGGCCGTGTCGTCCGCCGTCTGCGTCTGAGCCATGCCCGAGTCGACGCACACCAGGCGAAAACCGATGTGGGTGAACTGATCCGCGGGTCGGGCCGAATAGCGGTCGGCGGATCGGACGTACCAGCGCTGACTGATGAACGACCCGCCCCGGATCACGCGGCCGTCGCCCTCCGGGGGGCCGGCCGGATCGGTTCGCTCGGATCGCCCGTAGTAGTCCTCGCCATAGCGGTCGGCGCACCATTCCCTCACATTCCCGTGCATGTCGTGAAGCCCCCACGCGTTCGGCTTCTTCTGGCCCACGGGGTGGGATTTGCCGTCGGAATTGGCGTCGTACCACGCGTACTCCCCGAGCATCGACTCGTCGTCGCCGAAGCAAAACCGCGTGGTGGTTCCCGCCCGGCAGGCGTACTCCCATTGTGCTTCCGCGGGCAGAGCAAAGGTAACGCCGCTGTCTGCGAACCTGTCGTTGAGCCTGCCAATGAAGGTCCAGCAGTCGTTCCAACTCACGTTTCCAACGGGGTTCTGCGGACTCTTCGTGCTGCTCGGGTTGTCGCCCATCACGGCTTCCCACTGCGCCTGCGTCACCTCGTGCTTGCCGAGATAGAACGGTTTGGCAATCTCCACTTCGTGGGCCGGTTTCTCGTTGTCCTGAGCGTCCGAGTCGGAATCGGAAGATCCCATCATGAACGACCCGGGCGGGATCAGCACGAACTCCATCCCCATCGGATTGGTTCGCTCTACCGGCACTCCGAGATACTCGGCCCAGGCCTGCTGGTGCCGTTTTGCCTGCTCGGTGCCGAAGGGGGCGACGGCGGGCGGCGGTGGCGCCGGGGTGATCTGCAAGAGGGCGGCCAACGGCAGGAAATGCGCCAACAGGGCGAGCACCGCCAGCAGTATGGGGAGGGTCAGTAGCGCCTTGACGGCCCGCGGCGCGGTCCGTTTTCCGGGCAGAGCGGCAGGGGCCCGTTCCGGTTCGATCGTCGTAGCGGTTGTCGGCTGCGTCTGCTCCGCCCAGGGATCTCGACCGGTCGCCGGCAGCGGCTGCTCCGCCGCTTCGTCGCCTTGGGAAAGGTCGCGGAGGAACGACGCCAATGCCCGGTCGCCGGAGCGCTGCACGGGCGGCGGGAGCACCGGCGGCTTGCCCGGCCGGCGGCACGATTCCAGCGCCGCGATCACCTGGCCCATCGACTGGTAACGGTCCTCCGGCCGCTTGGCCATCATCTTGCGGAAAACCGCGTCTAAGCGCGCGGACACGTCGGGCCGGGCCTGGCACAACGAGGGGATCGGGGCGTTGCGGTGGGCCAGCACGCACTTGACCACCGTGTCGGCCGGATAGGGCGAACGCCCGGTCAGCAGCCGGTACAACGTGCAGCCGAGGCTGTAGACGTCCGACCGGTGATCGGCGTTGCGCACGTCTTCCGCCTGCTCGGGGCTCATATAGTCGAGGGTCCCCATCACTTGTCCGCTGTTGGTCAGACGCTCCGAGGCGCCCGGCCCGTTCGGCTCCGCCGACCCGACGGTCTCCTCCATCCGCGCCAGGCCCATGTCCAGGATCTTCACCGTGCCGTGGTCATCCAGTAGCAGATTGGCGGGCTTGATGTCCCGGTGGATGATCCCCTCGGCGTGGGCGTGCTGAAGCCCGCGGGCCGCCTGGAATATCACGTCGATCGCCTGGTCCACCTGGAGCGGCCCGTTCTGTTTGACCAAGGCGCCCAGGTCGCCGCCCTCGACGTATTCCATGACCAGGTAGTGAAGCCCTTCGTGCTCGCTGGCGTCGTAGGCCGTGACGATGTTGGGATGGTTCAGCAGGGCGGCCGCCTTCACTTCGCGGCGGAACCGCTCGACGGCCTGGGGCGTGTTGGTCAGCTTCGGCGGCAAGACCTTCAGGGCGACGATCCGGTCCATGGCACGGTGCCGGGCCTTGAGGACCTGCCCCATGCCGCCGGCCCCGATCCGCTCCAGGATGACGTATTTGCCGAACACCAACGCCTTGGTCTTCCCCTGGTAGACGCCCGACGCCTGGTACTTGGTCAGCTTGCCCGCGCGGACCAGCGCCCGGGCGAGGCCCTGGGCGTCGCCGGGGCGTCTTTCGGGTGTCAGGCTCGCTCGGAAGGCCGAGATCTCTTCGGCCGACATCAGACCGCTTCCGGCCAGGTTCTCGACGAACTGCTCCAGCGTGAGCGACTTGTCAGCCCGCGACGTGCGGGTCTGGGCGGGGGCATCCGGCGAACGCGCCGCCGCTTCTTCGGCCAGGAATTGGTCGACCTCCGCAAGCCGCGCGACTAGCTCCGCGGCTCGACCGGGAAAGCGCCGCAGGTACTCGCCCTGGCCGGGACGGTCGCCGAAGCGGTGCCGTACCCGGTACTCGTGGCAAATCATCTCGTCGGTCAGTTCCGCCAGTGGTCCCAGTGCGGGAAACCGGGCCACGTAGTCCTCGAGGCGCGGACGCTCGGGGATGTCCCCTATCGCTACGGCAGTCTCCTCGTCGGATGCCTTGGAATCGCGCGTGCCGTCCCGGTTAATGCACCAGCGGCGCTCCAGGTCGATCATCACCAGCTCGGCGAGAATCTCCCTCGAGGGCGCCAAACCCGCGCCCCCGACCTGGAGCAGGTAGTCTTCGATCCGCGGCGTTCGGCCCGACTCCCACGCGGCTTCAAATGCCTCGCAAACGCCGTCGATCTCGCCGGCGAGCGACCTGGACGGTTGGGCTTCGCTGGTGCGGGCGTCGTTGCTCACGGCCCTGCCTCTTGTTGCCACTTGTCGCGGATTCGGCTGAGCTTCCGCTCGACGGTCCGTGTGGTGTAGCCCAGCTTCGTAGCGATCTCTTCGTTCGAGTACCCCTCCATTTTGCAGAGGGCCACGTTCTTGAGGGTCTCGTCGGCCAGGGATTCCAGCAAAGCCGCGCAATTCTCGGCGACCATGGCCGCAAACGCCGGGGTGGGCTCGCGACCCATGACCTGCTCGATCCCCACGCGGCTGGATGAGGCGTGGGACACGAAGGCCGACTCGCCGCGGACCCGGCCGCCGCCGCGTTTCCGGGCCCGCACGGCCCGGGCCTGGTCGACCGATTTGTGAACCGTCAGCGTGACCAACAGGCGCCAGAGGTCGTGGCGGTCGCGAAGCCGGGGGTATCGCCCGTCGCCCACACCCCGGCAAAAGCTGTTCATGGCGCTTAAGGCCACGTCCTCCTCGTCGGCTGCCCGGCGGGGAAGCCCCTCGAGGTGCCGCCGTGCCAGGAAGACGAGCCGATCGAAGTACTTCTCGAAGATCGCTTGGGCCGCCTCCCGGTCCCCCCGGCCAAGCTGCCCGATCCAGCGCGTCACTTCGTCCTCGGCCATGCCCATCGCCCCGGGGTTTGCGCCTGCCGAGTCGCCCGAACACCCCCCATTATAGCCGGCATAATCCCGCCCGCAACCGAGCAGGGAGGTGACGCGACGGGCCGCCGGCTCGACTTTCTCATCCGGCCAACCGGATCGGCGGCGCCCGTGCTTCGCCCCCCGGCAAGGGGGATGCGCTCCCGGGATTTGGAAAAATTCCTGTCCCGTTGTCGGGCGCGGTGAACGGCCTCCGCTTGTGCTAACAGCGGGCCGCAAGCCCCATCGTGTCCTGCCCGGAGCCCAATCCGGAGCCGAAATCCCTTCAGCGGAGCCGAAACCATGTACTTCGAGCTATTCTGCCCGCACTGTTCGCAGCGAGTGAAGGTCAAGGAACAGAATGAGGGAAAGACGGGACGATGCCCCTGCTGCGGGGAACGGATGAAGCTCGAGCGCCCTCGGCCCCAACACGTGCCGCCGCCGCTGCCTGTCGCGGCCGGGCAATCCCCGCGCGAGGACAGTGAAGCGTGGGCCGCCGAGCCGTGGCTGGCCGAAACCGCGGTCGAGCCGCCCGCGCCTCCGCTGCCGGGCGAGTGGCCGTGTTCGGCCGCTCAGGGCGTCGAGCCGCCCCCGGTCCCGCGAATCGTGGTCACCGATGAGGTCCCGTTCGCTCAACCCAAGCGTGGGCTGCTCGCCGCACTCAGTCCGGCCGGGCCGCGTCACTACCACGACAAACCCAACGGCACGAACGTCGGCTTCCTGAAAGCGACGGGCCTCGGTCTGCTGCTGATGGGCGGATGGTACGCGGCGGTTGTCCTGCCGTTGCACGCCACCTACTTCGGCAAGCTGTTTCTCAATCGGGGCTGGGTGCCCCACGCGATCGCGCTGCTGACCTGCTGGTCGGTGGCCGCACTGCTGCTGAAGGCATACAAGCTCAACGGCCAGCGCAAGTCGCTGTCGCTGGACCTGCTCCCCAGCGAGCTGAGCCCCGAGATCCGCGCCGAGAACGTCGAGCAGTTCCAGGCCCACATTCGAGAGAGCTGTGAGAGCCCGAAACACAGCTTCGTGGCGAGGCGCGTGCTGCGGGCGTTGGAATACTTCAAGGCCCGGGGAAACGCCGAGGAAGTGGCCGCCGTGCTCGGCTGCCGCGTGGTCCCGCTGGAACTGGTCGACCCGCGCTACTATCACCTCGATACCTGCTTCTGCTCGCTGGCTCCCGGTGTGGCCGCATATTAT
>Ga0180437_10004559_pt1 | contig 19647 bp, 19 predicted proteins | sample SS_ome_4_FD_132410 | JGI IMG/M metagenome (GOLD analysis project Ga0180437, IMG submission 132410) | Hypersaline lake sediment archaeal communities from the Salton Sea, California, USA - SS_3_D_1 metaG | ecosystem: Environmental > Aquatic > Non-marine Saline and Alkaline > Hypersaline >... | reverse complement strand
TTACGAAGGACATCGCAGCAACGTCGTTGTTTGAAAGCTATCAGTGAAGAATGCAGAACAAGTCGAACGACACCGTTACATTTTCAAAGGGGTAATCCAGGGGGTCGGCTTCCGGCCGACCGTGTATCGCTGTGCGGTATCTCTCGGATTGACGGGATTCGTCCGCAACGAACGATCAGAGGTGGTGGCGGAACTGCAGGGCCCACCCGCCGCTCTGGGGAAGTTCCCGGCAACCCTTCGGGAGATGCTGCCCCCAGCCGCAGTGCTGGATCGTATGGACTGCGAGCCGATTCCACCGCTGGAGGAGGAGTTGTTTCGTATCCTGGAAAGCAAAGCCACCACCTACAGTTTCCCTCCGATTCCTCCGGACCTGGCAATCTGCCCCGAGTGTAGAAAGGAACTGTTCGACGTAGAGAATCGCAGGTATCTCTATCCGTTCATCACCTGCACGCAATGCGGGCCCCGCTACTCCATCGTCGAAGACACCCCTTTTGATCGGGACACCACCTCGATGATCGATTTTCCCCAGTGTCCGGACTGTCTGGTCGAATACACCGATCCGGAGGATCGGCGCTTTCATTCCCAGACCAATTCCTGCTGGTCCTGCGGTCCGACCCTGGAGCTTCGGGCTGCCGGCGGAACTGCCGTGGAGGGAGATCCGATACTGGAGGCCGTGACGGCTCTAGGTGAGGGGAAAATCATAGCCATCCAGGGGATCGGCGGCTTTCACCTGGCCGCGGACCCGCGCAATACAGAGACCATGAAGCGGATGCGCCAGGACAAAGAACGGGAGCGCAAACCCTTTGCCCTCATGGTGGCCGACAGATCGGAGGCGAAACGGTTGTGTCGCCTCCGCGAGGAGGATTGGGAGAAGCTGACCACGACGGCCAGCCCCATTCTGATCTTTCCTCTGGCCGAAGGTGCTCCCCCTCACCTTCAGGCGGTTTCTCACACCGGGACTCTGGGCATCATGCTGCCCTACACGCCCCTGCACCTGCTGCTGTTTCACTATCCCGACGTGGAGATCTCCTACCGGCATCTGGTCATGACATCGGGGAACCTCAAGGGAGAACCGATCATCACCGAGCCCGAGGAGGCCTTTGCAAAACTGGCCGAAGTGGCTGATATGTTTCTGTACCACAATCGGCGGATCCTCTTTCGCACCGATGATTCGGTGGAACGGTCGACCCGTGAGGGACAGCGTATCTTCCTGCGGCGCTCCCGCGGGTACGTTCCCCGCTTGATCCCGCTTAAGAGCGCTTTGAAACACACGGTACTGGCCGCAGGGGCGGATTTGAAAAACGCTCCCGCCCTGGGCAGAGGATCGGATATCTACCTTGCTCCCTACATCGGAGATCTGGAAGATCCCCTCACCCGACGTGATTTCGAGAGCCAGGTCCATAAGATCCTCTCCTTGTACGAGGTGCAACCGGAAACCCTGGTCTACGATCTTCATCCCGGCTATCATTCGACCCGTTGGGCCCTGGAGCACAGCATTCCCCACAAGGTGGGGGTGCAGCATCACCACGCTCACCTGCTGGCGGTAATGGCCGAGCATCAGCTGGAGGAGGTTATCGGGCTGTCCTTCGACGGCACGGGATACGGAACCGACGGCACAATCTGGGGCGGCGAATTCCTGCTGTCCCGGCGAAACGGTTTCCGGCGGCTGGGACATTTCCGCCACTTTGTGCTTCCCGGAGGGGAGGCCGCTGTCCTGCACCCGCTGCGTATCGCGCTGGCTCTGCTCAAAGGCGTCCTGAATCCGCAGCAACTGGAGCAGCTATTCTGCGGGGAGTACCGGTTGCCGGAGCAGCAGCTGATCACCATGAGCGAGATGATCTACAAGGGCCTCAATACACCGGTGACCTCATCACTGGGACGGATCTTCGACGCTGCCAGCGCCCTGCTCGGGCTGGTGGAATCGGTGAGCTACGAGGGGGAGGGACCGATTCGCCTGGAGGGCCTTGCCCTAGAGCGTTTCGACGGAAAGCCCCTGAAAAGTTCGGCAAGCTGCAGTGACTGGCATATCTCCGTTGAGCAGAGCGACGGCCCATTCCAGATCGACTGCCGGGGATCGCTGCGCTACCTGGCTGAATCGTTTCGCAGCCGTTCGAACACCGGTGATCAAGCGGCGGCTGCTCTGGCGTTGGAGTTTCACAAGGGGATCGCGGCTGCCGCGCTGGAGGGTGCCCGGCGCATGCGGGAGCAAACCGGCATCGACCAAATCGCGGTTTCAGGAGGCGTTTTCCAGAACGTTCTGCTCTCCGAGCTGCTGCTGCCGGCTCTGGAACAGGCGGGATTTGAGGTGTACACCCATCGAAACATCCCCCCGGGAGACGGCGGAATCGCCGTGGGACAGGTTTATTTTCTGCCTGGGAATGGTTAAATTGAAGATCTGGAGGAGCTCATGTGTCTGGCTGTGCCAATGAAGATAGAAAAAATACTCGAGGACCGGAAGGCGCTGGTGAAACAGGATGATCTTGAGACCGAGGTCGACCTGACCCTGATAGAGGACCCGAAGGTCGGCGATTATGTGATCATTCACGCCGGCTACGCTATCGATCTCCTGGACCTGGAGGAGGCGGAGGAACGATTGAAGCTTTTCCGAGCCATGGAAGAATCCGGATGATCGGCGCGCGTAATGAGCGTGAGCAAGCGAAGTTCGAGTAGATAGATGTCTTCGCTTTTGCGACAGAGCCTCCAGGACCGCCGCCTGGCGGCGCCGCTGCTGGAGGAGATCAGGAAAACCGCTGCGGATATCCCCGGCAACGCAAGGGTCATGGAGGTGTGCGGTACCCATACCGTAGCGATTCGCCGCTCCGGAGTCCATTCCCTGCTGCCGGACAACATCCTCCTGGTCTCCGGTCCCGGGTGCCCCGTCTGCGTCACTCCGACCAGCTATATAGACAATGCCCTGCACCTGCTGGAGACAACCAAAGCAACGATCGTATCCTTCGGGGATATGCTGAAAGTTCCCGGCTCCGACGGCAGAAATCTGGCCGGCTACTTGGGCAGGGGCCGGGTGCGGATTGTGTACTCACCGGCTGAGATGCTTCCCATTGCTCGAGAGAGCGCCGAAGCTGTGGTTTTTCTGGCAATCGGTTTCGAAACCACGATTCCCACCGTAGCGGCGGCGTTTCTGCAAGCCCGCCGAGCCGGAATTGAAAATCTGTTTCTCTATACGGCCTTCAAGACGGTGCCTCCGGCCCTGCGCGCGCTGCTGGACAGTCCGGACAGGAATTTAGACGGCTTCCTGCTTCCCGGCCATGTTTCGGTGATCATCGGCGAGCAGCCCTATCTGTTCCTGGAGAAACGGGGCGGCGTGCCCGGGGTGATCACCGGTTTCGAGCCTCTGGATCTGCTTCAGGGGATTTCGGCTGTGCTCAAACAGATCGCCCGGGGCCAACAGCGGGTGGAAAACACCTACACCCGGGCTGTACGCTCCGGCGGCAATCCTAAGGCAAGGGAAATTATGGAACAGCTTCTCGAACCTGTGGACGCCCTCTGGCGCGGATTCGGCCGGATTCCGGCCAGCGGCCTGGTCCTGAACCAGGCCTTCCGGGACGCGGATGCCCAACTGCAATTCTCCCTACCCCCCCTCCGCAATGTCGAACCACCGGGTTGTCTCTGCGCCCAGGTGCTGCAGGGTCGGGTTCTCCCGGCTGAGTGTTCCCTCTTCGGAAAGCGCTGCACCCCTGAGACACCGGTAGGACCGTGCATGGTTTCCTCCGAAGGCACCTGCGCGGCCAGTTTTCGATATGGAGACGCGGAGCCTTGAGTATTTCAGAACGCATCACTCTGGAGCACGGCAGCGGCGGCGCTCTGTCCAGGCAACTCACCGAACAGCTGATTTATCCGATCTTGAGCAACGATGCATACCGGGAACTGGCCGATGCCACCGACTTCGAGATCCCGGGCCGAACCTTCATCACCACGGATACCTACGTAGTGGATCCGGTGTTCTTTCCAGGGGGAGATATCGGCACCCTCGGGGTATTCGGCACCTGCAATGATCTGGCTGTGTGCGGCGCCCGGCCCCGCTATCTCACCGTAGGGTTGGTTCTGGAGGAGGGGTTTCCCACGGCGGATCTGCGGCGGGTATTGGAATCGGTTCGAGCATCCGCCGAACAGGCTGAAGTGCGGGTAATCAGCGGCGACACCAAGGTGGTGCCCTCGGGCAAGGGAGGCGGGATCTTCCTCAATACAACCGGCGTGGGTGAAGCGCTGGGGGATCACCTCCTGTCGGTGAACAACATTAAGGAGGGGGACTCGGTTTTGGTCTCCGGACCGGTGGGCAGTCATGGTTTGGCTATCCTGGCCATCCGGGAGGGCTTGAAGATCGGTGCGACCCTGCAATCCGACTGCGCTCCCCTTTTTCCCCTCTGCGAGGCCCTCTACGCCCTGGGCGGTTCCTTGCGCTTTATGCGGGATGCGACCCGGGGGGGAGTGGCTGCCGTACTCAACGAAGCCGTGGCCGAAAATCGCAAGTGCGGAATGGAGATCCAGGAAACTGCATTCCCGATTTCCGGAACCGTAGCGGCGGCTTCCGATCTGTTGGGACTGAACCCTCTGGAGATAGCCAACGAAGGCGTAATGATAGCCGTTGTAGCGCCGAAAGCTGCAGCAGAGGCGTTATCCCGTCTGCGCTCCTTCCAGACGGGCCGAGAAGCCTGCCAGGTTGGAGTGGTGAGCGTCCGCTACGCGGGACGGGTGATCCTGGAGACCGCGGTCGGCGGCAGGCGCATTCTAGACCTTCCTCGGGGACTGCTTCTGCCCCGAATCTGCTAGAAAGAGAAATGCTATTCGCCGTGATACTGGATGAGGGTGCGAACCCGGTAATTCCGGAGAGCGTCCTCATAGTTGAGGAAGGGAAGGCCGACCACGGCGAAAATGCCTGCCACCTCCGCCCCTGCGGAGGTGAACAGATCCGCCGCCGCCTTGATTGTTCCGCCGGTGGCGATTAGATCATCCACAAGCGCGATTCTTTGACCTGGCTGTACGTCGGCCTTGTGAACCTCGATCTCATCCTCTCCGTATTCCAGCGTGAAAGAAGCGCGGTAGGTCTCTCCGGGCAGCTTCCCCTTCTTGCGTATGAGAATGAGGGGAAGCTCGAGGCGATGGGCCACCGGTGCGGCGAATAGAAAACCCCGGGCCTCCACCGCCGCGAGGGCTCCAGCTGCCGACTGTTCACAGAAGGCGATTGCCTGGTCGATGCAATAGCCGAATGCCTGGGGGGTGGTCAGAATGCTGGTGATATCGTAGAAGAGGATCCCCGGTTTGGGGAAACCCGGCACCTTGCGGATCGCTTGATCAAGGTCGTACTCAGCGGGCACGGGTAGGATCCCCCAGCTGCCGGGTGAGGGCATCAATCCAGCCCCTCAGATCCGACGATTCGAGATGCTCACTGCTGATGTTCAGGAAGTTCTGATCGGGAAGGATCAGCTCACAGTCCCGAAGTGCCTCCCGGAAGGCCCTGACTGTGGGCTCGCTGTCCACGGAGAATGCTCCCCCCACCCTTCCGGCCAATGTGATTCCTTGGAGGGCGCGGAGCATCTCCGAGAAATCGGGATGGATCGGCTGCCCGACGGCAGGAAGAGAGGCGAGCAGAAAAACATCCGCTCCCGTCAAATCGGGAATGGCGGCTTGATCCGCAGGTTTAGTTTCAACTTTGAATTGTTCACCGTCAAAACAGTCGGCCAAGCGCCGAACAAGACGCTTCATCAATTCCTCGGCTGGTGCGTAAATGATAACTCCCCGGTACATGCCTATTCCTCCTCCGTTCAGCTAAAGCATCCTATTATGGATATTTTCTCCGGTCAAGGTAGAGGATGATCTGGGGGAGTTCTATGACTGAGGGCGTTTTTAGGGGAGCACTCCCACACGTTCCAAGTGCTTGCGCAATATTTTTTTATGCTCAGCCGAAGATTCTAACAGTGGTAAACGGGGCGGACCCACCGGAATTCCAGTCATTTCAACGGCTGCTTTTAGAGCCGGGATGGGGTTCACACCTCCAGGGGGCGGCAACGCTTTGAACAGGGGATCGAGGGACATGTGAATCTCACGGGCTTGCTCGTGTTTGCCTGCCAAAAAGAGCTCTATCATTTGTTTCATCTGCGTGCCGATGACGTGTGATCCTCCACTGACGACGCCTGCTGCTCCTTGAGCCATCCCGCATAGGACCATAATGTCATCACCATTGTATATCGTGAAGCGATCAGGAGTTACCCTAGCGTATTCGGTCATCTGCGTGGGATTTAGACCTGCTTCGTCCTTGATGCCGAGGATATTATCCAACTCAGTCAACCCGGCTACGGTAGCTGGATCGATGTTCACGCCCGTAAAGAGCGGGATATTGTACAGCATGATCCTTATTCCGGTCTGTCTGGCTACCATTTTGAAATGTTCCAGGATTTCTTCTTGGGTGGGCCGGCAATAATACGGTGCGACGATCATTGCGCAGTCATAGCCCATCTCCTCTGCCTTCTGCGTCAAAAGTATTGTTTCCCGGGTTGATGCGGCTCCCGTTCCGGCGACCATCGGCACCCTGCCATCAGCAGCTCCCTTGGCCGCACGGAATAGCTCTACCCTCTCCTCAAAGCTCAGCGTATTGAATTCCCCGGTTGTGCCGGCTACCAAAATGCTGTCGCAAAGCCGGTCGCGGATCAGGTGATCCACTAATTTTTCCGTGGCGGCATAATCCACATCCTGGTTCTGCCGTTTGAATGGAGTAACCAGCGGAACGATAATGTGTTTTAAAATTTCACCCAGCTTTTTCATGAGACTTTATCTCCTTCATAACAGGATGCCTTTCGTGCCTGACCTATAGCGCTATTTTCAAATAATTCCTATAGACTTCAGCACTTCCTCCAATTCCTCCCTCTCTGCATCCGAAAGATTTTCCATAGGCTCCCGTACTCTACCGCCGGGCAGACCGCAAAGACTCATGGCCGCTTTGGTAACACTCTGGTACAACGGCAGCTCCCCCACCGGAAAGGCCGGCGAGAGTACGGTGGGCACAAGGCTTCTCCTTTGAGCACAACGGGATAGAAAATCATAGAACGGTGCGATCTTGTCCACCAAAGATGTAAGGATTGAAAAGTCTCGCGCCGCTGCGGCTTTGTATATGTCAATGGCCAGATCGGGAGCGAAGTTCACCAGCTCGGTAACGAAAGCGGAACAACCATATAACGCCTCGAAGGAAAACATCAGGTGCCCAAGCCCGGCCACGATAACCATATCAGCAGGATCTACTGCCCTCTGCATGGCATAGTAGGCTCCGGCCGACGCTGTATTCTCCTTGTCGGCAATAATATTTTCGATCTTTGACAACCTGTTCATGAGATCAGGAGGTATCCAAAGCTTGCTGGCCACCGGATTGTTGTAGATCATGATACCGATATCGATGCTCTCGGCAATCTTCCGGAAATGTCTATACAAGCCTTCTTTCGTTACTGGTTGATAATAAGGACTAACTATGAGAACACCATCGGCGCCGGCGTCTTGGGCAAACTGACTCAGTTCAATCGTTACCCTGGTGGCAGCCCGGCCCGTACCTGCAATTACCGGAAATGACCCTCCGACCTCATCGACAACGATCCGTATGAGCTCCTTGTTCTCCTCTTCGTTGAGGGCATAGAACTCTGCCGTGCTGCCCGTGGAGAGGAAAATGGCATCCTGCCCTTTCAACGCTCTCATGGCATGCCTCAGTCCAGTCCGGACGGCCTTGCAGTCCAGGCGTTCTTCTTCATCGAAGTGAGTCATCACCAGATGAATCATCCCCTTGATCTTCCTTATCAGCTTTCTCGGGGCCATCGACATGAATCTCTCCTATCACGTGACTGAGTTCGCATCGGTCGCGTCAATCTCCGATGGGTATCCCAAAGCCAGGGAAATGTCCCCCGTCGTTTTCATCACTTTTTCTGCCAGTTCCGGAATCCTTTCGATTGGAATCCGCATGGCGGGACCGGATATGCTTATTGAAGCTACGACCCTTTTATCGGTGTTAAAAACAGGAGCCGCTACACAGCGTATGCCCTGCTCGTTTTCCTCGTTGTCTACGGCGTAGCCTGACCGGCGGATCGCTTGAATTGCGTGTAACAGAGCCGTCCGCTCAACGATAGTGTTGGGTGTAAATCGAGGAAGCCCCTCTTTCTTTATGATTCCATCGATCTCCTCGTCGTCCAGGAAAGCCAGGATCGCTTTACCAATTCCCGTGGAATGCGGGAAGACCCTCTTCCCGATAGGCACCGAGATCCGAAGGGACTGATCGCTCTCCACGCCCTCGATTGAGACCACCTTGCTGCCATCCAGAACACCAAGATGCACCGTTTCGCCACTGACCTTGGAGAGATCATCGATCAACGGAAATGCAATCTTACGCAGCTCAAAGTTGCGAAGAACAATACTGCCGAGCTCGAATACCTTGATTCCCAAGCTGTACCTCCTAGTATGAGGATTTTGACGGATGAAGCCTCGATTGATCAGGATTCTCATGAACCGGTAAATGGATACCCTCGGAATAGAGAGCTTCTCCTGCAAGTCCCCGATTGAGAGCTCGGGAGCATCGATGGTGAAAGCTTCCAGGATTTGCAGAGCCTTGACTACGGATTTGAGTTTGTCCGCTTCGTTTTGTTGCAGCGCCTGCCCCTTGCGCATGATAGTTGCCTTCCTTTGACTTCTGTACTGTTTGGGCTCCCTTTTAGGATAGGGGGAGCAACGTCCGATCGCTCCCCCTTTTCAGTTCAGTTCTGGAACGACCAATCTAGCCCTACAGACCGTATTTCCTCTCCGCCTTGGCCACCTCTTCCAACAGCATGTCTAACCATTTTTCTTCGATTTTTGGCTGATCCCTCATCCAGTCGACAACCGGCTTTTGTGCGGCGTTCCTAAAGGTGGCTTTTTCAGAAGCCGTGGGTGCGTACACTTGCATACCATGATTTTTAATGAACTCCAGGGCAACTTTGTTGTTTGTATAGGCAGCTCCCCTGCCACAAACAGAGGCGATCCTCCCCGCGATTTTCACCGAGTTCTGAATATCTTTGGGCAGACTCTGGAACCACTTCTCGCTGACCGCGAACACCGCCAGGCTCAACGTATGCTCATCCAGTGTATAGTATTTCTGAACTTCATACAAAGAGCCGGCAATGATCGTTGCCGGGGAATTCTCTTGACCATCGACTACACCGGTCTGCAACGAGGTGTAGAGCTCTACCCAGGGGATGGGCGTCGGCGAGGCCCCAGTCGAAGACACGATTTTCATTTCCGTGGGACTTTCCATCACCCGTATTTTCAGTCCACGCATGTCCCGTGCAGTACGCACTTCCCGCCTGTTGTTGGTAAAACTCCGATACCCGCCGTTGTCGAAGATCGTGATCACCCGAATACCGGTTTTTTTTGCCATGTCTTCAAAGAAGGCTTCGCCGAACGGCCCGTCCAAGACTTCCCAGGCTACCACCGGACTCTTCCATAAATATGGAATGGAGAGAATCTGGATGTTCGGATAGAAACCAGCGAGAGCGGGAATAGCCGGCGTCGTTGCTTCTATGATACCGGCTTGGGTCTGGGAGAGAGTTTCAACCTGGCCTCCCAGGACTCCGCTATGTTTGAAATCCACATTGAAGGCGCCACCGGTCAGGCTGGTTATGGCGTCTTCAAAACCGTAGACCGCAGCCACAGTCACGTGAATAAGCCTTTCATCTCCGATACTCAATCTCGGAGCATCCGTGTAGGCAATTCGGAAAGTATATTTCTGAGCACCGACTGTGACAGCACACGCTACCAAAAGAACAGCAACTGCCAAAATCACAAATCTTTTCTGCATGATTTCCTCCTCCTCCTTTAAAACAGAAACAGAACTATGTCGCAATATCGAACCCAAACGCGTCAGTAGAACATCGTACTCACCCCCTTTCCACCCTGCTCACCATCAAAGCAAACCTATGAGCTTTGGGATAAATAGAACCACCGGCGGAAAGTACGTTATCAAGAACAACACGCCGACGTTTACCAGGATAAATGGAAGCGCCTCCCTGGAAACATCTTCCACCTTGCACCCGCTGAGAGACGAGACTGCAAACAGGCAGACTCCGAATGGAGGCGTGATGAGTCCGATGGTCAGGTTTACGATCATCACCATTCCCAGGTGGAGCGGATGGATGCCGAGGTTCAACAAAGCCGGCGCAAAAACAGGCCCCATTAGAATGAGCGCCGCTGTTGTTTCCAGCCACGTCCCCATGAAGAGAAAAATGATGTTCATCGTGAACAGGATGAGGTATTTGTTATCTGTCCATCCGAATACGTACTGCCCGATCAACTGAGGAATGTTTTCCATCGCCAGTACCCACGAAAAAATAGTCGCAAATGCGACGATGAGAAACAAGGTGCACGTTTTAATTATTGTGGACTTCAGAATACGGATGAAGGCGGGAAGATCCAGCTCCCGCAGAAAGAAAAAACCGAGGATTAATCCGTAGAACACGGCCACGGCACCTGCCTCCGTTGGCGTGAATATGCCTCCCAATATTCCACCGAGAATAATGGCTGGAAGGAGAAGTGCGGGAAGCCCCTTGGCCAAACTTACAAATAAGTCCTTGAAGGAAAATGGGGTCTCTCGTTTGGGGAATCGTCGCCGTTTGGACTGTACGGCCACGATCACGCAGTCGCTCAGGCCCAGCAGAATACCGGGAATGAACCCCGCGGCAAACAATCCTCCAACGGAGCTGCCCATAATCGATGCATAGATGACGATGATTATACTCGGCGGAATGATGGGACCCTGGATGGAGGTGACGGCGGTAAGGGCGGCTGAGAATTTCTTGGGATAACCGTCCTTCTCCATTGCCGGAATTACTATAGATCCAAGCGCAGCGATATCCGCCAGGGCAGCACCGCTGATTCCGGCGAAGAACATACTATCGAAGACGTTGACCTGGGCCAGTCCACCGCGTACGTGCCCTACGGCGGAGTCTACGAAGCGCACGATGCGGTCCGCGATTTTGGCCTCGCTCATGATCTCTCCCGCCATGATAAAGAACGGAATGGCGAGAAACACAAAAACATCCATTCCCGTAAAGATCCGGTTGGGCACGATCGCCAGCCACTCCGGCCTATACAGAAGAATATACAGAAGTGTGGGAAAGCCCATCGTGAAGGCGATCGGCATACCCAATATGAGGAATAGAATGAAGGTGACGACGATCAAGACCAAAGGGCTATCTCTCCCCCCTAGGAGTATTTGCTTTTTCTTTTATTATCTGCAGGAGAAAGTTGATATCTTCCAGCAAGATGAAAACAGCTTGAAAGACCATCAGGGAAAAGCCGATCGGCAGGACAAGATGCGGCCAAAACATAGGTATCCCGATGGAGGCCGAGTATCTTATTATAGATTGAGTAACCAGAAACTGGTAGCTTGCCCGGGCTAGAAATCCAACCAGAATGATAATTATCGTAAAAAGGACGATCTCGATAATCGTTGCAGCCAGTCTCGGAATTCTCAAGACCAGGGTTTCCAACCTGATATGGGCACGCTGTTTGATGGCAACACTGCTGGCGATCATGGTAAGCCAGATCAACAGATAGCGTGCGGTTTCCTCGGTCCACTGAAGCGGATTATTGAGAACGTAGCGGGTGAACACTGCCAGCCCGACGACCAGAGTCACGGCGATCAATAAGAAGTAGCATACAACCGTGCAAAACACTGCAAGCTTCTCGGCCACCAGACGGTAGACTACGTAAAATGCTGAAAACGGATTCTTCACATGGTTTTGTGCCGACATGCTTTGTAACACATTTTGATAATATGTTTTCGAATTACGACATTATATCAGTAAAATTTTACTTGTCAAGTTGGAATCAGTCGGAGTTAGTTCAACCTCCGTCAAATCTTTTCGCCGAGCACTTCCAGCTCACGTATTGCTGACATCACCATATTCTCGCTCACGGGGAAGGGCATCTTCTGCATCGCCTCATCAACGCAAGCAACCTTGGCGATCGTCCTGATATTTTCGTTTGTTGCCCGGATGCCAACACTGCCCAATTTCGGTTCCAATCCCAGGAGGCGAAAGAATTCAATAGTCTCCATGATGAAGTTCATGGGCTTGCGTTCCAGGAATTGCTGGACCACAATACCGTAGCCAACCTTGAAACCATGCAGAACACCGTGGCTTGTTTTTATGGCTGTCAAGCCGTTGTGCACCGCATGGGCTGCGCCCCCTCGAAGCGTATACAGTCCCAAACCCTGTACGATTCCTGTCAGGTAGATATTCACGTCGATAACATCCTGCAGCTCTTGTCCATTTCTCCCAAGATGCACCAGCTCCATGGCTCGAGCACCCTGACCCTTGATCCGATGGTACATGAACTCCGTCAGCTGTACAGCGGCTTCGGTGAGTGCACCCGGATGAGGAATTCCCCGCAAGACGGCCTGCCCTTCATACCATTTGGCCAGAGAATCAAACATACCCGAAGCTAAATATTTTCCCGGGGCATCGGCAATGACAGCCGGGTCGACAAGAACGAGGTTGGGGCTGGACGGAAGGTAAAGGGCACGCTCAAAGGTTCCTTCAGTCGTATACATTATGCTCAAGGCGGTAACAGCTGCACACGTTGCCGCAATGGTAGGAACACAAACCACTGGAACTCCGGCACCCCAGGCTGCCGCCTTCGCCGCATCCAGGCATTTCCCACCTCCCACACCTATCAGGACGTTTGCTCCCGTCACTTTGGTGCTTTTTACGATTGCGGATACATTTTCTGAGGAGCATTCTCCTGGAAAGAATATTCGTTTCCAGCGCATCCGGCCCTGTTCCAGGGAACGCACAAGATGGCTCTCGACAGCAGCCAAAGCCTTTTTTCCTCCGCAAATCAGGGCTCTATCTCCCAAGACATCAATGTATTTGCTGATCTGACTGCTGCTTCCTTCCCTGTTCAAGTACTGAACCGGAGCTGTCTGCATCAGGTAATGGGGAGTAGCAAGAGCAATAATATCCGCCATTTGTCTCTCACCAAGACGGTTCAAGGTTGACATGTTGCTATCCATAGTTCAAATATTCTATTATGATTATTAACTATCAAATTATGATACTCTTAATTTCTCAAGGACGCAACAATAAAATCCATGACGGCTAAAGAGCGAGTCAGGCGAACGTTGGAATTTCAGTATCCGGATAGGATTCCCCGAAGCCTCTGGCAACTCCCTGGAGTGCAAAGATTTCGAAAGAAAGAGCTTGATGAAATTCTTGCTGCCTATCCTGTAGACATCGTGCATCCGGACAAGCCTTACGCACCTGGGAAGAAGAGCTCGGGCGAACGCTACAGAAAAGATCAGGTGGCTACTGACGAATGGGGTTGTGAGTGGCGTGTCGCTGAGGACGGTGTAGCGGGGGAAGTCAAAATTCCTCCCTTGCAACGGATTGAAGATGTGTACACCCTCGAAGCGCCACACGAGATCCTCGAGGGGGCAGATTTCACAACGGTCGACGCCTTATGCCAAAAAAGCGACCAATTTGTCGTAGCCTGGACCACGGTTCGCCCTTTCGAACGAATGCAGTTTCTGCTTGGAACGGAGGCTCTGTATATCGAACTGGCTCACCAAAGCCCCCACCTAAGCAGACTGAGGGATATCGTTCATGCGTTTTTTACGAAGGAACTGCAGCTTTGGGCGCAAACTTCGGTGGATGGGATTATGTTCATGGACGATTGGGGCGCACAGAAGAGTCTGCTCATCTCACCGGAGCTGTGGCGCAAGTTTTTCAAACCTCTATACAAAGATTACTGCACTATAATTCATGACAGCAACAAATATGTTTTCTTTCATTCGGATGGATATATAGAAGAAATCTATGGTGATTTGATCGACGTAGGAATTGACGCAATCAATTCACAACTGTTCTGTATGCCGATCGAGCAAATAGGTACCAAATACAAGGGCAAGATCACCTTCTGGGGCGAAATCGACAGGCAGCGTTTGCTGCCTTTCGGCAACCCTGAAGAAATTACCCTGGCAGTAGAACGCATCAAAGAGGCGCTGTGGTCGCCTTCAGGAGGCATCATCGCCCAGTGCGAGTTCGGATTAAAGGATCCGGCTCGTAATATCCGAACGGTTTTCGAAACATGGGAACGACTGACACGTTCAAACACGCCCGCAATTCACGGATAGCCTCTGCGCAAACCTTTGATCCGGGCATGCGCGGTGAGATCCAGGCCAGACCGATCCCCTCTGGCGAGCAAATGGTAGCCGAGCCCGGCGACCATGGCCGCATTGTCGGTGCAAAGGCGCAGGGAGGGGAAGATCACCTCGAAATCTTTCTGCTCGGTCAAGCGCCTGCGCAGGTAGCTGTTGGCCGCCACACCTCCACCCACGACAATCCGCCGAAGATGGGTGTGGCGGGCGGCTTTGATCGTCCTGTCCACCAGGATATCGATCGCCGTGGCCTGGAATGAAGCGGCGATATTCTCGTTGCTCTTTTCAAAATCCCTGTTCCAGAACTGATCGAGCTGATTGACCGCAGCTGTTTTCAGCCCGGAATAGGAGACATCGAAGGGATGATCTCCCTTATGCAGGGAGGGCCAGGGAAAACGGAAGGCCCGGGAGGATCCTTTTTGGGAGAGCCTATCGATGGCCACGCCCCCGGGAAAACCCATATCGTAGTGCTTGGCAACTTTGTCAAACGCCTCACCGCAGGCGTCGTCGATCGTGGCTCCCAGTACCCGAATCGAATCAAAGCTCTCGACCCGAGCGATCAAGGTATGACCGCCGGAAACGAGCAGTCCGATGTACGGGTAGGAGATCTCCGACTCCAGATGCGGGGCGTATAGATGCGCCAGGATATGATCGACCCCCACCAGCGGCTTGTCCAGGGCAAAGGCCAGTGCTTTGGAGTAGGACAGACCCACCAGCAGAGAACCGATCAAACCGGGCTGGTAGGTGACCGCCATCCCGTCCAACCGGAGGGCCTCGATTCCCGCCCTAGCCAGAGCCTGCCCGACAACCCCGGAAATCGTCTCGATATGTCGGCGCGAAGCGATCTCCGGCACCACGCCGTAGAAGGGCCGATGGTCATCGACCTGGGAGGCTACAACCTCACTGAGAATCCTTCTACCGTCCTCCACAACGGCGGCGGCGCATTCATCGCAGGAAGTTTCCACCCCCAGTACGATCATGAGCCCGCCCCCTCCAGCAGGTCCGAGAGAAAAACCAGCTCCACCCCGGCACGATCCAGCTCCTCCAGCAGTCCGCCGATCACCTCCACGATCTGGGGGTTGCGGACATGTCCGATCATGACTGCGGATCCCTCTGTGCGAGCCACCTCAATGCCTTTTTCCAGGGACTGCCGAATCGCCTGGGTTTGAGTCTCGTTATCCAGGAAGATGTCCCTCTCCAGATACGGCACCGCATGAGCTCTGGCTGTTTCCGGTCCCAGCGTTTCCTTGGTGGTGCGGCTGTCGAGGAAGTAACGCCTACTCGACTTCAGGTAATCCATAACCACGTTCATGACCCGAGGATCCGCCGTGGCCCGGGATCCCATGTGGTTGTTCATCCCCGCCGCCTGCGGAACCTGGGAGAAGCCGGCGTCCAACAGACGGCGGATCTCTTCATCGTCCTGGCTGGTGAGGATCGCTCCGGGTCCGGGATCGCTTCCGTTTTCCGCTTCCATGGGCAGATGCAGCAGCAGTTCTTTTCCTGCCGCAAAGACCCGCCGTGCCGATTCTTCGCTGTGGGGCAGATTTGGCAGAACCGACAGGGTTAGCGGCCCGGGGAAGTCGAGGAACACCTGGAGCTCCTCCAGGTTGTAGCCAACATCATCGATTACTACGGCTACCCTGGCCCTGGGCAGCGGACGTTCCTGTCGTTTAGATCCGGCAGCTCCCGTCGCTTCGGGACCGGGACGCCTTTCGGTGTCCGATTCGATCTGTTGGGGACGGGTACGCTGCTGCGGAGCAGGTTCGCCGGCTTGCCTCTGCACTGGCCTTGCAGTCTGCTTCCGGGGAGGCAGGACGATCAGCACCGCAATCAGGCAGGCTGCGATCACAACCAGAAGCGCGGCTGCCCGCCGAACGCGAGACCTGTCACTCTGTCGCTTGCCTGCCTTGGACATGGGTCTATTTTATGTACGGGTGGGGGTTGGTCAAGAGCCGCCTGAAGATGCGCTTATCCGGTGTAGACGAACTCCCGCAGCTCTTCGGCGTTTTCCTTTAATTTTCTGAGAGCACGAATTTCAATCTGTCGCACAGTCTCCGGTGAGATGCCCATCTCATCACCTATCTTTTTCAGCGTGTACTTCTTTCCGCCGTAGAAAGCGAACCTGTACAGCAGGATCTGCTTCTCCTTTTCCATGAGTGTCTCCAGAAACTTCAAGGTACGCTCGCGAAGGTTCTCCCGCAGCAGATCCCTCTCCGGGACATATGAGTTGTCTTCGATCACATCCTGGAGGGTTCCGCTGTCCTCCTGGGTCGGTCCATCCAAAGAGACCACTGCGTTTGACAGCTGAACGATCGTCTCCACCTCCCGCATTTTCAAACCCAGTTCCTTGGCAATCTCTTCGATGTTGGGCGCCCTCTTCAATTCCTGGGACAGTGAATTGTAGGCTTTGTTGATTTTCCGCAGCTTTTCCTCTTTCCTGTGGGGAAGGCGGATCGTACGTCGTTTGTTCGATAGGGCACGGACGATTGCCTGTTTGATCCACCAGGATGCATAGGTACTGAACCGAACGTGTTTTCGGAAATCGTACTTGGAAGCGGCCTTGATCAATCCCAGATTTCCCTCCTGGATCAGGTCCAGAAGCGACACATCCCGGGTCATATACTTCTTGGCTATGCGCACCACCAGACGAAGATTCGACTCGATCAAGATTTGTCGGGCGCTGTCGTCGCCCTGCAGAACCCGGCGGGAGAGGGCAAGCTCCTCCTCGAAGGTCAACAGCCGGCTCCTCTTGATCTGGGCGAAATAGGCCCGCAGGGCGTCTTCTCTGCTGTTGGTACTATCCGCTTTCATTGCGTTTTCCTACACATTAATTTAGCAAGAAGCGTGCCAACTGCGGACAATTCTCTGCTGCAGATAACTATTTACCAGGTAAACATTTAACTTCGTGTTTTGTTTCGTCCCGAGGGGGTCTTGAATTCTGTATACTTTTTTATACAAAAAGGGGTTTACAGGGTGTACTAAAGTATTCACTCCATGCCGTTGAGGTTCAGCTGCCTGTAGATCATGTCGGCAATACCGAAACTGCCGCTTTCCGCCATTTTCTGTGCATATTCGTCGTACAGCATGTCTTCGAAGATCTCCTCCGCCATGCCTCCGTCCATCAGTCCGGTCTTGCTGACTGATTTCCGCATCACGTTGAGCATCTGCTTGATGAAAATCGCCTCAAACTGTTGGGATACCTTGTACAGCTTGCTCGATTTGTCGATTTTTGACTGTCCCCGCGCCAAGCTGGTTGCCTGGGCGGCCCTCGATCCCGCTGATGCCCGGGATTGCTGAATACGCGGCAGATCACGGTTGGGCAGGTATGGTTGGTACTGTATGTTCCCTATTTCCATCGCTTGAATCCTTACTGGACTATCAAAGTGCCGTACAGGGAGCCGGCCCTGTCGATCGCCTTGATAATGTGAATGATCGTCTGCGTTTCCAGACCGATTGTTCTCAAAGCATCCACCAGCTCCTCTACCGTGGTTGTCTGGTCGAATACGAAGTTGTGTTCCCTTTCCTCCTCGTCCCAGAGTCCCCCTGCAGGACGGCCGTACGGACCGATGTTCACCGAGATATCCTGGTAGCTGACCGCAACCTTTCCGATCCGTACCTGTTCGCCGAAAATGATCACTCCTGAACTCGAGTCGATCACGACCTTGTTCGAAGGCTCCGGTGTCACCTGGATCGATTCCAGTTCCGCAATGAATCCCACCGGGTCAGCCCGCCACTGATCCGGGATGGACAGCTCGATCATAGCCGCATCCACGGACTGAAGCAGGATATCCGGATACTTCTGCCGGATGGCCTCACTGACGGAGTTGGCCGTAACAAAATCCGGGTGGCGCAGGAGGATCGAAAGGGAATTGTCATCGAGGAAACTGGAAAGAACGTCCTGCTCTATGATGGCACCGCCGGGTACGCTTCCCACGGTCCTCTGGTTGCTCCCGGCAGCAGCCTGGGGAGTGAAGATCCGGCCCTGGGCCAATGCGTAGACCTCTCCGTTGGCCGCTTTCAGGGGGGTCTGCAACAGTACGCCCCCCTCCAAGGTGCGGGCGTCGCCGATGCTGGAAACAAGGATATCCACACTCTCTCCGGCGCGTACAAAGGCCGGTATCTGGCAGCTTACCGTGACCACCGCGCAGTTACGGCTGCGTACATCCGCCGGATCGATGCGAAAGCCGAAATTCGACACCAGGTTGGCGATTGCCGCTTTCAGCAGCTCGGAGTTCTGGGAGTCCCCTCTGCCGGCTAAGCCTGTAACCAGACCGATGCCCACCAGCTGGTTGTCGCGGATCCCCCGCAGATCGGCGATATCCTTGATCCGTACCGTTGGAACGGCAAAGGCCGAAACGCCCAGAAGAAACAGAGCAACGGCCAATCTAATGAGTTTCAACAAGCACCTCCCCTTTCGAGGTTATCCGGGCCTGAATGCGCTTGGTGGTTGCCTCAGGCCGGACATCGATGATATCTCCGACGCTTCCGGATCGAAAAGCCCGGCCGGGAAGACTTACTTGAAGCCCCGGGCTGGTAAAGGTAATCATTACCCTGTCTCCGGCCCGAACAGCCAAAACGCGCTGCAGACGCTGTCCGTCAACGCGTTCCCCCCGCCGGATCGAAGAAACAGTCTTGTAGCCGTGGATCTCCTCCCCCTGAAGCACGAAGGCCGACTGCAGCAGGGAAACGTCCTCTTCGCTGAAGACCACCACCTCTTCGGTCAAAGGTTGATTTGCCGGAAGATCCACCGCGGCCCGGGCGACCGGAAGGAAATGATGAATCCAGATGCGGAAGGAACCCTCCAGCTTTTCCCGGCCGGCACTCCCCGATCCGGAAAAGCCCGAGCCGCCGGCAGCCAAAACCCTGTAGGTCACCTGCATCGATCCGGCAGGGATGGTGTTGGAAGAGAGGGTAGTTCGGAAACCCGAGCTGTACGGAGATCCGCCGGCCTCAAAGAAAACTCGATCTTCCCAGCCCGAGGCCATCCCCAGCTCTTCAGCTTCGGCATTCCCTATACCTTCCAGCAGAAGCGGCGGGTTGAGCAGCTCGATCTCGATGCGCCCCTGTTTGTAGGTGTCCTGAGCTTCCACGAAGGCCAGCAGCGCCGTATAGAACCACTGTTGATCCTCCGGAATCGTATGAGCAGGCAGAATCGCTACCCGAGCCCCTACTACCACAGCTCCTCCGGCCACCGAAGCGATCCGCTCCTGTATCATCCTTGCAGGCAACAGGGTGGGACGCATCGGCGCAGAGCCCAGGGGCAATTTACCGAGTTCTTGGGAGCGTGCCGGATCAGCGCCGTAAACCGAAGCGACCTGCCCCAGGGTGTATTCCGGACCTTCCACTAGGGCGCTGCTATGAAGGTATACGGTTACAGCTTGAGCGGGTGTGGCTGATCCCGGAGCTGCGTAGCCGGCTGTTGGATCGGTCACCGTTAGGCTCAAGCCCGCCAGGACCAGGATCGTGAG
>Ga0180437_10004557_pt1 | contig 19652 bp, 14 predicted proteins | sample SS_ome_4_FD_132410 | JGI IMG/M metagenome (GOLD analysis project Ga0180437, IMG submission 132410) | Hypersaline lake sediment archaeal communities from the Salton Sea, California, USA - SS_3_D_1 metaG | ecosystem: Environmental > Aquatic > Non-marine Saline and Alkaline > Hypersaline >... | reverse complement strand
GTATTGCCTGATCTATAGCGGTAGTCCCGGAAGATATCGTTTCAACATCAAGTTGGTCTAAAAACATAAAAAAGGCAGAATAGTCTGATGTTAAAGGACATTGAACAAACGTAGAACCAGAAAATATAATTAATCCCACTCTTTCAGATTTCAACTTATTAACAAGCTCTTTTATTTTTTTCTTTGCAAATGCAAGCCTATTAGGCTTGCTATCCTCTGCAAGCATGCTTCGAGAAACATCAATAGCAATAAACAGATCCCGGCCTTCTTGCAATACCGTCTCTTCTTTTTTATCCCATTGAGGCTGCAATAATGCCAAAAATAGAAATAATAGCCCTATTGATGAAAGCAGAATCTTTATAGCCTGCCTTAAAGAAGAAAAATGTTTTAATAAAAAAGTAGACTGGGAACTTGAAACAAGTTTTTTTATATTTTTTTTACGTTTATAAAACCGCCAAATAAGCAAAAAGATCCCAATCACTAACAACGGCAAAAAGAGTAGATTTTGGATAGCTCCAAACGTTATACCTAAGATCTCAGTCTTCATAATGCAAACCATATAAAAGTAGAAAACAACAATTCCAATAAAATCATACCAAAAAGCGCCCACAAAAATGGCATAAATATGTCAAAATATCTACTATATATGTCAGTTTCATACTCGGTTGTCTCAAGCCTATTGATAGTCTCATAAATATTTCTCATCTCCTGTGGATTTTTAGCCATGAAAAATTTCCCCCCCGTTTCTTTTGCTATTTTCGTCAGAAGTCTTCTATTAACACCCGGTACAAACCTGTATCCATATAAAGGATCAATCTGATATTCCATTTCATCAGAACCTATACCTACCGTATAAACCTTTATATCCAATTTTTTCGCAATATCTATTGCTTCTTGTGGACGAATATCATCTGGTGATGGCGCTCCATCAGTCAATAAGATTATAATCTTCGTTTTTGCTTTAGAATCTTTTAACCTATTTGCAGCAGTCAGAATCGAGGTCGCTAAAAACGTACCGTCCGGGTCAACTAGTCCTAACTTTAGATCTTTTACCATAGCATGTAGTATCGTCTTATCAAGGGTAATGGGACATCGAGAAATCGAATCACGGCCAAAAATTACAAGCCCAATCGGATCATTTTCCCTTTTCTTTATAAATCGAATAGCCTCCTTTTTTGCAACGTCAAATCTTGTTTTTTTATCACTTTTGGAAAATGGCTCTTTCATACTACCCGAGGCATCTAAGGCAATCACAATATCAATACCTTCAACCTTTACGTTAGAACGAGGATCAACCAATTGGGGTTTTCCTATCAACAGAGCAAGCCCCAACAACGTTATAAAGCGCAATAAAAAAAAGATTTTTTTGTATGGATGCCTTGATGCCAACCCATTATCGCTAATAACTGACGCCAATGAATAACGATATATTATTTTTTTTACATATTTTAATTTTAAGATAGCTATAAACAGAACCAGAGGAATGAGAATATAAAGCAGAGATGCATATGCAAATCTAAGAAAAAACTCCAAATTTATTCCTTTTCAACATTATCAACAAACCAGCTTCTTACTCTATTTCTACATGCAGCATCACTCTCACCTTCTTTATAATAAAAAGGTTTTCCAACTATAACTTTTACAGGGTATCTATGAATTAAAAAAGACCCTGGTGGATACACTTTATAGGCATTCAAGATTAATACAGGAACAATAGGCCGCCCCGTCTTTTTAGCTATTATAACAAATCCAGAAAAAAAATCATGTATCTTATTACCATCTATATACCGCCCCCCTTCAGGAAATATAATAACGTGTCGCTTGGCTTCCTTCATCATATTAATAGCCTGAATTAATGAACGCATAGCCTTCATAGGCGAAGATGTATCAATTAAAATAGCCATTCGTCTTAAAAAGATCCCGAGAACATAAAAACGTTGCAAATTTGCCCAAGCCATCCAAATATGTGGATATCCATTCATTAATGCTCCAACTAAAGGAATATCAAGTGATGATTGATGATTTGGAACTATGATAGAAGGCTCATCTGGTATATTCTCTTTTCCTACCACCGTTATAGGAACAAAAGAAACCCAAAGCGTACTTTTATAAAAAAAATAAGATAGCCAGAAAAAAAGCTTATTATCATATCGCCATTTTGCAGGTAATAGTATAAAAATTAAACATGGAATAGCAATTATAGCGAGAATAAGACCCAACAAAAGATATGATAGCAATGTTCTTAATAGTATTAAAATCACCTTATCCCCTTACATATAATTTAAACTGATCATGCAAACGTTTAATATAGAAATTGGTAAAAAATGAGATCGAAATGGGTAAAAATAGGAGATTGCATATTTTATAGATCGCCAAGACAGCGTATAATTGCATGTCAACGAACCCTATAGCCACGAGTAGAATAAAAAAAGCCACTATTAAAAACAAAGCAAACAATACAAAAGATAACGTAAGACAAAAAGGATAATTATATTTCCCCATTCTTAAGGCTCGTAAAAATGATACCCATATATCACCCACTGTACCTCTGGTATCTATATAAAATAATGTAAAAAAAGTAGCCAATGCAGTAAACAAAACGACAGATTTAATAAGAGCTCTTATAACCATGGCCATATAAAATTCAGAGAGATTCCAACCAGAAGCAATAGAGGTATACAGCCCTATTTTTAATAATTGCCTTACACATACCAGACTTCCAAAGATGACAAGCATAGATACTCCTAAGATAAGCCATGAGATAAAGTGGCGCCAATAGGAAATAAAATAAGCCAGCGTCTTTCTTTTTGTAGAAGAACGGACCGCTAAAATCATTGTAAAAAATATAAGCAAATATATAATATGCTGAATGAGCAAGATAACCGATATCTGCTTAAAGCTTATGGTAGTGAGAGAGTGCATCCAAAAGGCCGGCTCAGTAAGCATATAGACCAAAATAAGGGGCCAAAAATAGAAAAACCATAGTCGATAGGTGGTAATTATAGCTTTTACGGTTACTAAAAAAAATAGTTTTAAATTACTGGGTAACAAGAATTTGAGGGACTCTTTCCATGATTTCAATAGATACATCTCTCTCCTTATAGTTAAAATTTAAAAAACCCATGTAAAGCTTATCATATTGAGACTCAATACACAATTTGCTAAATTTTATTGACATTTAGTAAATAATAGGGATATTATTAGATAATGAAAAGAAGAAAAGAGAAGAAGCATTTTACAAAATGAGAAATGAAATGCACAATAATAGTGCAAAATAATAGATAAAAAAAGATATATTATGAAGAAAAAATTATTAATTGTAGAATCTCCAGCCAAAATTAAAACGATATCAAAGTTTTTGGGAAAAGATTTTAAGATCATGTCCACCGTCGGGCATATAAAGGATTTACCAAAACGTGAAATTGGTGTACAGATCAATGGAAATATTGATATACAATATGTAACTATTGCAGATAAAGAAAAAGTTATTGCCGACATTTGCAAAGCTGCTTCTACATCAGAGCAAATATTTCTGGCTCCCGATCCAGATCGGGAGGGAGAAATTATTGCATGGCATATCGGCCAAGAAATCGAAAAAGTCATCAAAGACAAAGATCAGATAAAAAGAATTACGTTTAACGAAATTACAAAACCTGCAATATTGGAAGCTATCGATAATCCATCTAATGTTGATTTAAAAAAGGTTTCTGCTCAACAAGCAAGACGAGTTCTTGATAGATGGGTAGGATATGAGGTATCCCCTATATTGTGGAATAAGATTAAAAAAGGGCTTTCTGCAGGAAGAGTGCAATCGGTCGCACTCCGAATGATATGTGAAAGAGAAGAAACTATCAGGAACTTCAAGCCAGAAGAATACTGGAGCATAACGGGTGAATTTACACACAAGTCTGGAAAAATAATTGCTCCCCTTACGCATATAAGCAAGAAAAAAATAGATTTAAAAAATAAAAAACAGACTGATAAAGCCGTACAGCAAATAAAAAAAGAGGCCTTTGCTATAACGGCTATAAAAGATAAGAAAAGAATAAAAAACCCAGCTGCGCCATTTATGACCAGTACTTTACAACAAGCAGCCTTCAATCGCTTAGGTTTTACAGTTAAAAAAACAATGACATTAGCACAAAAGTTATACGAGGGTATGCCACTCGATGACCGAGCTACCCCTGTTGCATTGATAACCTATATGCGTACTGACTCCAAACGAATTTCGGATACCGCATTAAAACAGGTTCGTTCATTTATAACAAAAGAGTTAAGTAACGCATATCTTCCATCAAAAGCTAGGGTATACACAAAGGCTAAAGGAAAGGCACAAGATGCGCATGAGGCAATTAGACCTATCAATGTTAATATAACCCCCCAGGTTGCGAAACAATACCTTTCAAAAGATGCAGCTCGTCTTTATGAACTTATCTGGAAACGATTTGTCGCATGCCAAATGACATCAGCTCAATATGCGCAGCGGCAAGTGATTATAGAAGGGGGAAAATTTACCTTTAAAGCAACCGGATCATCATTGCTATTTGACGGTTTTTTAAAGGTGTATAAGGCAGATGAAGAAGAAAAAGAACAGAAAGTCGTACTTCCAAAAAATATCAAAGAAAAAGATAAGGTAAATCTTGCAAAATTAGATCCAAAACAACATTTTACTCAACCGCCTCCAAAATATACTGAAGGTTCACTCGTTAAGGAAATGGAAAAAGAGGGGATTGGCCGGCCAAGTACCTATGCCGCAATTCTCAATACCATAGAAGCTAGGGCCTATGTCACCTTGGATAAGAAAAAAAGATTTACACCAACTGAACTTGGATTTACCGTTTCTAATATGCTTACCGAAAACCTTCCTAAAATTATGAATATTAAATTTACAGCTCATATGGAAGAAGATCTTGATAAGATAGCCAAAGGAAATATGAATCGGGATGATCTGTTGCGAGAATTTTATGAAGCCTTTCAAAAGGATTTAGAAGCATTCAGAGACACAGATGACAAAAAGAAAAAAGCCTTACAAACTGATCTTTTATGTCCCGAATGTAAAGAACATCATCTTGCAATCAGGTTTGGAAAAACAGGTGAGTTTTTAGGTTGTATGGGTTATCCAGAATGTACATTTACCTGTAATTTCGAACGAACAGAAGAAGGTAAAATCAAGTGTGTTGAAATCCAAGAACCTGAAACATTAGATGAAAAATGTCCAAAATGTGGTAAACCTCTGAGGCAGGTGGTGGGAAGATTTGGACCATTTATTGCCTGCTCAGGGTACCCAGATTGTAAATATATCAAAAAAAATATTGCTCCATTTAAATGTCCATTAGACAAAGGTGATGTTATTGAAAGAAGATGGAAAGGCGGAAAGCTCTGGGGATGCAGTAACTATCCCAAATGTAAGTTTGCAGTTTTTGGCGAAATCGAAGAGACACCATGTCCTCAATGCAAGCTCCCCTTTTTAGTAAAAAAAGTCGATTCCAAAGGCAATATTACATTACTTTGTCATGATAAAAAATGTGGATATACAAAAAAATAGCGTATGTTATAGGAGGAAGAATGGAAACTATATATACTTTGGCAAGAAAGAAAACGTTTATATTACCTCTAGCATGCAGCATATTATTTCTATTTTCATCGACATATTCGATGCAGTTAGCCGTCGCTACCGATAACAAAATTCTACTATACCGCACCGACAATTTGAAACAAAAACCAGTCATTTTAAAAGCAAAAAAACCTATACACTCAATCCTATTTAGTCCTAATGAAAAAAGATTGGCAGCAGTAACACCCGAAAACAACACAATCACAATCTGGAATACAGAAAATTTAAATGAGAGCCCAATAACTTTAGATGGAGGATCTCCTATAGTATCAATACTATTTACCCGTCCTAGGGGAATAGGGCTTTTGGTAAATACGGGAAAAAATATTACAGCATGGGATCTTGACACCCTCCAAAAGAAACCCCTATTTACAAATATAACACCTAAAGTAGTCTCAATGCTCAGTGGTCCTCCTACAGAGTCATTACTCATATTAAATCTTGGTATAAGAATTGTAGTTCTCGAAAAGCTACGCAAGAAAGAAGTTTTGAATATAGGAGGTCAAATACGCTCAATGCTATTGAGTCCCGATGAAAAACTATTTGCACTAAACACAAGCAATAGTCTTCTACTGTGGAATACCAAAAATTGGAAGAAAACATTTGAAACATTCCACTCAGAAAAACCTATATCCTCACTACTGTTTAGTCCTGATGGAAAACTGTTTGTAGTACATACCGGCAATAAGCTTCTAATATGGAATGCCAAGAATTGGAAAGCATTGAAAAAAATCAGCTCAAACGATCCTATATCCTCACTACTGTTTAGTCCTGATGGAAAATGGCTTGCAGTCGATTTTTCTAAGAAAATTGCACTCTTGAATCCCAATAACTTAGAGCGAAAATCTGTATTGTTCAAACTGGAGGATGATGATTCTGAGGATGAAAACATACCAAACTCAATACTATTTAGTCCCGATGGAAAGCTACTTGCAAAATGGTATCACAACAAAATTAAAATATGGAACATCAATAATTTAAAAAAGAAGCCGATAACTTTATCTTTTCAAACCAAGATACAAACAGTTGCGTGGAAATCTGGCATTATACCACAGAAACTGGGTCAAAAAGCAAAAGAAACCAAAAAGTTTACTGATATTAAAATAACGACCAAATAATTTAGTGTAACTTAAAATATGCTCTCTTTTTTTCTATTCTCTTTACTTCACCAGATTAACATACTAGCTTAGAAATAGGTACTATTGTTCACCTTTTTAAAAGAGGTAAATCTATGAATAAGCCCCTTTTATTTTTGCTTCTTTTCATATGTAAAATCACTCCTATTTACCCAATGAAATCAATGCGCAAACATATTATGAAAAAAGTTGGCTATCTCTCCTATCATTTTAGTAAAAAATATAAAAAAGAAAGAAAAATAGAAGCTTTTTATAAAAAAATGGCAGACCTGTCCGATGATACCAATCAATTAGTCGCGAGTCTTGTTACAGCAAATTATATTCCTAAAGAAGGTACAATAAAAAATTTTGCACAAAAATCACTACAGTTTACTCATTTTTTTTATAACCAATACCCTCTTTTTCTACAAGACGCCAGATTTTGCAAACAACAGGAAGAGATTTTAAACAACTCAGCTACAAAAATAGCAGGCATACAAAAGGATTTTACAGCCTATAAACAAAAAAAATCTAACTTTCTAGAATCTGAATATAAAATGCGAATCGATAATGTCGATTCATCTATTAAAAAACTACAGCTTAAACTCTATGCCTTACAATCAACATATAAGCAACTTAAGTCCCACGATGAGAATATTGTAGAAACTTCCCCCCCCCAACCTTCTCACCTATTTCAGCAGCATAAAGCAACGCTAGAAGAGCGCTTTAAAAAAAACAAAGATCAAGGAATTGCATACATAAATCAACTTATTTCTACTCAAAAATACCGATTATTGCTCCAAATCATGAGAGTTAAACTATTTGAGATCATTTCCCATCTTTATGAGGATGACCTGTTGAAAGTCCAAGAATATAAACTCGTAAAATATGCAATAAACTCCTATTTAATTTTTCCCAAAATTGAGGAATGCCTCCCTTATACGGAGAGACCTCACTTATTATATAAGATTAACGAGTTAAGCAAAAAAATTGATCAGAAATTTTTAAAAAATATCATACTATCTGTCGGCTTATTCTATAACATAGAAGAGCAGGCTGAGCCAGTATCTACACCTACGATACAAAGCCTGATACACATACTCAAAGAGACCTATAATATTGCAAAACAGGACATAAGTAAATCTGACTATACACTAGCGCTTGAGGAGATAATAAACCACTCACAAGAGTTGATCTCATTGCAAAAATATCTAAAACCTGCTTAGCTCCGTTTACTTTTCATTTTAACCAATATGAAAGTTATTAAGCTTTTATTTTTTTATATCTTTTGTTTTTTTACTTTTTTTAATCTGTTTAGATAATATATTTGCTTTTTTAAATGCAACTGCCTCAATTTCCTCTTCTCCCAAATTAAATGTATAGCCTTTATTAAGATCATCAATATCCCATATATGGATATTTCCCAGGTCATCACCAAAGGCAAAAGACTTGCCACTACTTTCAAAGCTAATATTAGAAAAGGAAAAAGCATCACTCCCCCCCGGCACTCTTTTTTTCATTTCCATATTCCAATCGGTTGTGTTCAACTTTGTAATATGTATAGAATCTGATGAAATCAAATAATTTCCATTGAGACTAAAGGCAACAGCCGTTGGCTTACTCAAATACCATCTTGCCTTTTTGGTATCTATAGCTTTCCAATCTCTTGTAGTCAAAACCTGCGCCCTAATCAAACGAGACCCACTAGTAACAAGAAACTTTCCATCCGGACTAAAAACAAGAAAGCCTCTACTACCCCCTCCAATTGAAAGGTTTTTAACTTCTTTCCAGTTATTTGTTTCCCATATCTTTATTTGGCCTTCCTCACTTTTAGCAACAAGAAGGCTCTCCGTTGGACTAAATGCGAGAGCCATAATATTTAAATCAATAGTACGAACTGACACAATATCCGATTCCAACTCCAAGATTTTGATCAACTTCCATTTGTCTGTGCTCAATATGTTGATTTTGACACTTGCTCGTTCCTCACCCCATGAAATAGCAAGATATTTACCATCAGGACTAAATGCAGCTGCAGATACTTTTTCAAATTTTTTGATACTTTTCCACGTTTTTGTATCCCATATTTCGTTTCCCGCAAGGAGCATTTTTTCATCGGGACTAAATAAAAGGGATGAAATCTTAACGCTTCCTTTTAAAGTATGTATTACTTTTTTTTCCTCTACATCCCATATTTTAATTTCATTGCTATTGTCAGCAATAGCTAGCTGCATACAGTGTATTGCACTTGATACAAACAAGCCAAAAAAAACAATGGCTCCTACAAAAACATTTTTTCTTATAAACTTAAATCTACTTATCATTCTTAATCCTTATTAATCTAAGAGCCAACCAAAATCTCCACTTGGAAAATTGCCACCATTTTAACATGCGCTCACAAGCACCTATTACCTTGAATTATATACAAACTGAAAGCAAAAGTCAACGAGACCTAGCTCTTTTTTCTAAAAATCAGTCTATATTGCTTTCCATGCGGGCCTTTACCAATCCCAACATCTATAAACCCATGTTTTTTAAGAGCATGATAACTTCTTTTATTGTCTACATCAACATCTGCCCTATAAAAATGCTCTTCGGTCTTATTAAAATATTCCCGAGACAGTAATGTCAGGGCTTCTTGATACATACCCGTACCCCAATATGCTTCATTGAGCCAGCTATATAGTTGGCTGGAGGCCTCTTGAGGATTACGGATTTCTATGGCACCGATAAGTTTATTTTCTTTATTATCAAAAATACAGTAAAAAAATGTTTCACCTTTTTTTTGTTTTCCTATTCTATGTTGTAAGTATTCTATTTCCGACTCTTGTGAGGAAACATGTAAAAGCGCCCGCACTTTTGGCGAAAACATTTTTACATATTGAGGGAAAAAAGAGTCCTCTAGAGGCTTAAGTGTTACGAGCTTTCCTCTTAACTCCCCTATTTTCATCTGTCCCCCTAAACATCTCTTAAACATCTCTCCTATTTTGTCCCTATAAACAAGATAGAATGTTAGGGGAGCTTTTTGCAATAGTTATCTCAACAATTATCTTAACCTTGTCCCATTAGGAACTACAGCTTCAACAGTGACCATCTGCAATTTATCTTTACCTTCAGCAAAAAGCATCATCCCTTGGGATGCAATTCCCATAATTTTGCGCGGTTTTAAGTTAAGCACAAAAACACCTTGCTTACCAATAAGTTCATCCGGTTTATAATATTTTTTTACTCCTGCAAGAATTTGACGCATTCCATATGATCCGCAATCTATTTGAAGTTTTAATAATTTATCAGATTTTTCTATCTCTTCCGCTGTTTTTATAGTCCCTACTACCAGATGAATTTTTATAAAATCATCAATTGAAATCTCAGATAAGGTCTGGGGGATTTTTTCTTCCTGTTTTGTTATAACCCTTTTTTCCGGTTTTTGAAACAAGGTTTCTATTTTATTAAGTTTAAACCTTTTATTCCAATCACCAGTAGAAATATCCTCAAGCAGTTTTCTATCGGGATCAAATGTAAACCCGAGACTATAAAAAAGTTGTTCCATCTTTTTTGGCATTATTGGCCACAGGAGTACTGCAATAACATAAAGACTATGTGCTGTAGCACTCAGTACCTGTAAAAAAACATCTTTATCTGTTTTTGCTAACTTCCATGGTTCTTGTGCATGGAAAAATGCGTTCACCTTATTGATAAATTTCCACAACGACGCAATGGCCATATGAAACTGATAATTACCCATATAGGAGATAAATGAATCGATTGCATGCAAACTTTCATCCCGTAATTTGCACGCATCGGCCGACCAAACACTCGGCGGCTGCATGATCTGAATTCCATTTTTTTCTGCTAATGCAACCATTCTGTTAAGTAAATTTCCAAGATCATTTGCCAGATCAGAAGATATTCTTTGTTCCAAATCTTCAATTGAAAAATCTCCATCTTGGTTGATTGCCATTTGTCGTAATAAATAATATCGAATCGGCTCTGGTCCATACGCCTCATACAACAGTTGCGGATCAACCACATTTCCAAATGATTTAGACATTTTTTTCTGATCTACGGTAATCCAACCGTGAACTAATAATCTTTTGGGAAGGGGCAAATTTGATGCCATTAAAAAGGCTGGCCAATATACCGCATGGAATCTCACAATATCTTTTCCCATGATATGCAAATCGGCTGGCCACCAAAATGCAAAATCCTCTTTTTTTTCTGGCTGAGCATATCCTATTGCAGTAATATAATTGTTAAGGGCATCTGCCCATACGTAGGCAACATGTTTATCGTCCCCAGGAAATGGGATACCCCATCTAATTTTTGTTCGTGAAATACTCAGATCCTTGAGTCCCGATTTCACAAAATTGATCAGTTCTTTTAACCGTTCTTTTGGTACCATAAAATCTGGATTTTCTTCATAAAATTTCAGCAACTTATCTTGATATTTTGAAAGCCGAAAGAAATAGCATTCCTCAGAAACCTGCTCAGTAACCCGTCCACACTGATGACATGGGGGCCCTTCCACCTCTCCTTCATCAAATTCTTTTTCAAATGATTCACAAGCAATGCAATACCATCCTTTATAATAATCTTTATAAATATCTCCCTTATCGAGCAACTCTTTTAACCATTGCTGTACAGCCTTTACATGATACTCATCGGTTGTACGAATAAAAAGGTCGTAGGCTATTTCATACTCTTTCCAGGTAGATTTGTATGCATCAATAAAACTATCAACAAATAGTTTCGGTTCTTTACGAGCCTTTTTTGCAGCCTCAGCAATCTTTTGGCCGTGTTCATCGGTACCAGTTAAGAAAAAAGTTTTTTTACCCTGTAACTTATTCCAACGAGTAACAACGTCTGCTAATAGCGTCGTATACAAGGTTCCCAAATGGGGCTTGGCTGTTACATAGTAAATAGGAGTAGTAACATAAAATTTATTTTTCTGAGCCATAATCAAATCTTCACTTAAAAAAATAGTTTAGTTCATACCAACAATGTAATAATAAACCAAACTATCAGATCTGTAAAAAGGAAAAGCCCCGCCTTTTTAAAAGCGAGGCTTTGATTGTTTCTCTTAGATTAAGGACACAATGCAGGATCAATTGGACCTAGAATTGGAATTGTTATTGGAGCCACCCCAGGAGTTGCCACATATATATTAATTAACTCGTTATGCATAAGCCCAATATTTCTGTAGAGCAACTTCAACCATTCTATGACGCTATACTCTGCTTCATGAATTCCGCAGTCAAAAGCCGCAATATTTATGGGATTTAGCGCAACAGTCGCTGTAGGATCAAGAGGAGGCATAGGAGGAGCCGGATCCCATGGCATAAATTGGTCCGGTTCACCAATCTTGCTCTCTATTCTCATCACCTCAGGTATTAATGTATCGGTTAAAAGAGGGTCAATCTTAAGCAATAGCGCATTATTATCTTTAACGACCGTATCAATTTCTGTTACAGCCACATTTATAATATTCACTTCGGTGAGAATATCCTCAGTATTTGGCCCAATCCAGTTATCTAACTTACTTTCAATACTTACTGTTTCAAAATCTATGAGATCTAATTTACTGTCAATAGTCTCTAATTTTGGTATTACCGTATCTTCTAAGTCACCATCAATATCTACCAATCTTGGTATAATTGTATCGGTTTGGTTATCAAGTATCGTGTTGGTATTTGGCCCAATCCAGTTGTCTAACTTACTTTCAATACTTACCGCCTCGTCAAGTATGAGATCAACTTTACTATCCACGGTTTCAATTTTTTCCAAAACATCTATCTGATCAAGCGTACTTAGGATAGTAAATATTCCTTCTTCAGCAACCTCAATTTTACTTACCAAAATAGTAACGTCTATAAGAATCTCATCTAATGTAGCATTTATGGTATCTAATTTAGCATCTATGGTTCCTACCAGTTCTATCAGCTCATCGGTCGTTATAAAATCTAGTTGTGACGTAATATAATCCAATTTACTTTCTACTGTTATATGATGCCTATCGAGTGCACAGCCAACTCTGTCAATTCTTCCAGGAAGACCATGTCCACCAAACTCATACACAGCCTTTAAACCATCAGGCATTAAATCATAATATTTATCTGCCAAATCAAACAGAAATAGATCTATAGAGTCGTATAAGAGTCTGGAATCTTCAGAATAAACATCTTGACGATTTATTTGATTAAGTACCCCTTCTAAAGCATTTAAAGAGGAATGTAATAAATCTGAATTTTTTAAAATATGATCATCTGTTACATCTGCATTACTCAATTGCTGACAAATCTTACAAATCTCATCTTCGATAGATGGAAATAGATGCAAAAACTCTTTTTCATTCATCGATCCATTATTACTCCATAGTAGCTCACATGGATCAAAATTTCTATCTTCGGTTTTGTCTGCGATTCTTTTTATTAAAGGCAATAATGATGCATTACTGTCTGTCTCTAAAGAGATAGATCTCTCAGTCTTTTCTGTATCGACTGCATCAATCGCACTTAAAAATGAAACATAAGAACCAAAAAAGACCCCTACAAAAACTAATAGCGCTACCCTCTTTTTCATTTTCTTCGATGATAATTCACTCATTATCTCCCTTTTGTAAAACAATCTTTCTCTTTATTGTAAGAAAAAATAACATATTTTCAGTTCAACAAAAAAAGGGCTTCTCCTCTTTGTTGGAGGAGAAGCCCTTTTTTACATTCAAGGGTTTTGAACAACCGTACCTTTATAAATTAATTTCAGCCATTGTATTACGCTTAGTGTTGAAGTATTTATCTGATCATCGGTAATTGGGGTCACTGTTGGAAGCAGATCAGTCCTTTGACCTACATTATCATTTATGACCTCAACTATGCTGCAACAACTTAGATCCAACTCCGATATCTTACTATTGATTTCTACTACTAGAGGTCCTATCCATTCATCCAACTTACTTTCAATACTAATAAGTTCAGGAATGACAATTTCTGTCTGATTGTAGAGTATATCATCAACATACGAGAGGGTCTCATTGGTGTTTGGGCCAATCCATTCATCTAGTTTACTTTCAATACTAATAAGTTCACTAAGATCACAAGTAAGATTGTCCAACTTACTTTCTATACTTACATGGTGATCTTGGAGCGCACAACCAACATCATCGATTCTGCCCGGAAGACCCTGAGGAGGAGTCGATGGCGGATAAACCCCCTTTGTAACAAGTGTAATCATATCGCCAAAACCTTCTTCCAAGCCAAATAAAAACTGATCTATTGAATCATACAATAATTGAGATTCTTTTGAGTCTTTATTTTCTTTGGCCTTATTTTGTGCTTGTTGCAACACACCTAAAGATAATTCAAGAAGCTTACTATAATTTTCGAGATGATTAAGATCACTGATATTATCAGCTAATTTTTTACAAATATCGTTAATATCACGGCACACTAACGGCATTAAATGTAACAACTCTGAATCAATAGTTTTGTTGATAAGGGTATGTTTAACACCTTCTTTGGATCTAATCGTCTTTTTTATAAACTGAGTTAGTCCTTTATATTTCGTAGAATCAAATCGTTCACTTTTTCTCGTGGTATGCGTAGATCGCACAAGAGAAAACTGGGGAAACAATAAGAGAGAAAAAACAACAGCTAAAGAAATTCTCCTTGTAGCAATAGATATCTTCATTAGATCTCCTTTTTAAAAACATGAAACGTTTACCATTATTAAATCAAACTCCAGCAATCTATGATAAATCTTATTAAAAATTAGAGGTAATATCGCTAAAAGCTTTTCAAAATAGAACATTTTATAATTTCTTATATAATTTCTTAACACTCCAATTTGATTATTATGGGAATAAATGTATTTACCTTCTAGCTTTGACAGAACAACCCTCATATCTTTTATCTTATACTATCGTTTGAAAAAAATCTTACATTAAAAAATGATTTTAAGGGAGACCTTTTCAAAGGTCTCCCTTGCCTACTAATTACAAGGTGGTTCTATATTGTTACATACATAAAATATTGATTTTAACCACCAGAAAATAGTTTCTTCAGTCGCATTGATATCATCCAAGTTATCTGGCAAGTGTGTATAAGTCGGTATTTGGTCATCCATCTGGCCAATCAAACTACAGGCATCGCAACGATCTAGAAGTAGTTCAACCTTGCTATCGATAATATCAACTTTACCATCTATGGTTAAACTCAAATCCCAAATAACATTAACAATAGCATCTATTGTATCAACTTTATCTTCTATGGTTTCCAGCATTGGAATAACATGTTCATCAAGCTTGCTCTCTATGCTTATTGTTTCGTTAGAGATATCATCTAGTTTTGGTATAATCGTCGATTCTTGATTATCGATTATAGTCTCGGTGTTAGGACCAATCCATTCATCCAACTTGCTCTCTATACTTACTGTTTCAACGTCTATATCTTCTATGATAGCTGCAACTTTACTGCAACAGGTAATAGAAGCATCCAGTTTATCATCTATTGTCTCAAGAGCTCCTTCTATTGCATCAATACCTGCTTCTATAGTCTCTAATGCTGGGACCACGGTATCTTCTAAGATTGGAATAACATGTTCATCAAGCTTGCTCTCTATGCTTATTGTTTCGTTAGAGATATCATCTAGTTTTGGTATGATCGTCAATACTTGATTATCGATTATAGTCTCGGTGTTAGGACCAATCCATTCATCAAGCTTACTCTCTATACTTATTACTTCTTCAATTATATCATCTAATTTCGGTATAATTGTCAATTCTTGATTATCGATTATAATCTCAGTGTTAGGACCAATCCATTCATCAAGCTTACTCTCTATACTTACTGTTTCATTAAATATATCATCTAACTTATCAAGGATAGACTCAGTATTAGGGCCAACCCATTCATCAAGTTTACTTTCTATGCTTATGCCTTCATCAATGATGATCTCTAACAATGACTCGATAATGCAGATTCTCTGTCTAATTATACACACTGTCTGCCTGATATAAGCCAGATCATCACCACAACATCCACAAGATCCAGCACACGCCAGGACTGATCCTCCTTCGTTGCATGTTCCTGGCTCAGGGGCATCGTCACGCGGAGCCTTCATTATTTGCGCTACTTTATCCTTGTCTTTTTCTCTTCCATAGGCATCCAGGACACAAATGGTCGATAGCATTGAAAATGCTAACAAAACACCAACTACTCTCTTTACAGAAAAATTACTCATATTTCCCCTTTTCTCCAGAGATCAATACTACTACTAACGATTAAAAGTAAACGGTACAACCAAGATTTGCTTCAGTTTCTCTCATGCCATTCCATCCGGCTACAACACGAGAAGCTCCTGCATATAACTCAAAATAGTTCCAGCGATGATAAAATTGACCACGGATTTTGTGTGTTAACAAATCTGTATTTTTTTCTAATATTCTTGCATCAAGAGGATATCTCTCACCTAATAAATCTCTATATTCATAGTTGGCATCACATGGACAGAAGCAAACCGTATCTCTTCTCTTATAATAGATTTCATACCCTAAAGACATTCCCATATTTTGATTTTTTGGATGGAAAATCGTTATGTCTGCATGGCCTAAGAAATAGCCCCATTTAACATTAGCATTTATACAAGGGCCAATATTTTTTACTGTTGCACCTACAAATGATGCTGCCCTCTTTTCACAGGCATTAAATACACAGGAATAAGAAGCATCTGCATGGAAACCGAACCATCTCTTTGATCTCCAACCACCACCGACACCAATTCTACCTTCGACATGTCCATTGTTACCGGTAGGGATCCAGTAGATTCTTCTTGGATTTGTATTCTTCTTACCGGTTGGAAGCTTAAGTTCAAAGACAAGTTCTCCAAAGGATCTATCAGTGAAATCATATCCTAAGAAGCATTGTCCTTTAAGATCACCTACACCAAAAATATGTTCATTTTTACAGAAGCAAATACCATGATCGGAGAAGAAATCTATAGCAGAACCACCATCTAAGCGACCTAAAATAAGATCAACAATATTTTTAATCTTTGTAGCATCCCTCATGTAACCGACAGGATCAACTTCTGCGTTCAGGTAAGTATAGACCGGCACAATAAACAACTGTCCCTGATTACCTCTACAGTTACCTAACAGTCTGTAATCCTGGCTATCAACAAATTTTGCTCTTTCATCCCAAGCTAATGAGCCATTGCCTATACCAGGTACCACAGGAAAATCTGGATTAGGCACATTTGGATCAGCGCTTGCATCACCTATGTCAGCAAGATTGACTGCAAACATTTGGCCAACACCATGTCTTCCGTTAGGCCTTTTCCAAGCTACAACTGGATTGCTTATGTCATCGTTTGCTTTTGCTATCTCAACGCGCCCTATAGTAAGAGAACCATCGCCATACTCGACAAGAGGGCTGCCATCAGGCATGAGCAACGTACTCAAGAAATCAAGTCTGTAGGAGAATGAAACACCCATTCTTGAAAAATCAAGACGCCTATCTTCGGAGTCAGGCCCAAAAGTATTATAGGACGCTTGACACGCTTCCCATACCGGTAGATCTTCTGTTCTATACGCTACCAGATTATCCATATCTGGATCTTCTTTTTCTAAGCAACAGCAATCAACGGTACGCTCAATTTCAATTGTTTTAATAGGTAAACTAACGTTGAAACCAAATCTCCATTTTGTATCTATTACCGCTCTTTCTGCATGGAAACCAAGAACCACACCACGCTCATTATAATCAAAACGAGGTCTTAACTTTGAAAATACTAACCAAGGATTATCGGTTGGACGACCAATTAAACTGCCATTACCAAAAACTTCTTCTCCTCTAAATTCTGCTTTTCCAAACCACAACATCGAAAGAGGAATCTTATTAGGATTGCACGCATCCTCATCTACACAACAAACATCACTACTTGTGCACAGTCCTAAACATGCTGGATTCACATAATCTCTACAATCACTGCAACATCCGCCGCCACACGAAGGTACACAATAATCACAACAATTATTAACGTTTTTTACATTTGGAAACATGCTTTTCAAGTCATACACACCACAGCGGCCACACACATTTCCACAAGGATTACATAAGTAGGAATTATTATCACAGCAATCACACCCTCTCGGGGCCATTCCAAAATCAGCTCGTCTATAGTATGCACCCCCCCAAATATCAACACTCCATTTTGCACATTCATCTTTAACTCTACTTAACGGATAATGTATTGAACCATTAATTAAATTTAACCTACTATTGAGGCCAAGAGGTGTTCTTACCTCATGTACAGAAAATATAATAGAGCAGCTTGTAATTCCAGCTAATGCTACAAGCCTTAAAACTCTTTTATTCATATCTCTCCTTCATTTTTATGAAAAATAAACAACTTTCAATTGACTCACTTCCCTCTTAATGAGCCAGGCTGTTTTTGCCTGGCTCTCTATACTTTTTTTTCTACGGCATCTCAAAAGCTTGCATCACATTACGGCAACCAAGAGAATATCCTAATCTTACACCTACAGTCCCTATTTCCTGAGAATGTTCATGATCAACTTCTGATCCATCTCTACCTAATATAGAAGCAACCGGTGTTCTCACAATACAGCAAGCCTCTTGTTCATCGATCAGACCTTCTATAACATACCCGAGTATCGATTCATTGTGATCGCCTTGCGCCGCTGTTGCAAGGATTGAATTACAAAAATCAGATGCAAGACATGCTACTTTCAAATAGAGGTAAAGCACATACCCAACTGTAGTTCCAGGATTCACTTTATGTAGACCAAATATATCATGCAAGAACATTTTTGAAGACATTATGCCTACCCATACATTTTCCTCAGTTTGGCCATCTATATCTTCAACTACTGGATTAATATATCCTTCGTTCTCTTCCCGATCACATCCTATTGCGATTACGTTTCCACCGCCAAGTATTGACGCTTTAATAGGGTCGAAATCGAAGGTATACAAAGGAAGACCTTCTGCAGCTTGTATAGCAAATAAAGATGCGTTTGGATCAGACCCAGCATACGTTCTTTCATGACTAAATGTTCCGCTTTCAATGTTTATTTTTACTTCATTAAGATTGTAAAGACATCCAACTTTCCAGTCATTATGAGCATCAGGGGTATTATCAACCACACCGATTCCTAATCCCAAGAAGGAGTGGCCGCCGATTCTAAATCCTGGATTTTCACCATTTAAGAGTAAGGAGAAATGAATTTTAGCAGGAACTTCTTCTTGACTTTTATAGGTAGTATTACCAACTTGGAAAGCGCCACCAACATACTCATCACCATCTATACTTAATATAGAGCTATCTTGCAAATCAAATACGAGACTTGTTGTATTAATACAATCATCAGTTTCAATACCAACGTAAGCCCATTGCTCTATAATAAATCCTGAAAGATCTTGAAACTCAACCGTACCGACACCAATAAATTTGACTCTGATCTCATCTGTACTTGTTACATCTGTTGCATCACCTAATACATCGAGATCTTCAACAGAAGAACAGCTAATTGATGCATTATCTGTAAATCTTAGGGTTCCGCCATTGAGATAAATTTTAGCACCCGGTTCAAGAACAAGCGTCACAAGACCACCAAATTCAACAACCTGATCTGGTTCTGTAAACGAACAGAGATTCAGCACTCCGCCACTCTTTACTCTAAACTCTTTTGGTACATCTGACGTTATCCGTAATACTGATTCTTTCGAGGGACTTTTGCCAAAATTTGGGCCGGCTAAAATATGGCAAATATTGTTAATTTCCACATCTTCATTCAGTTTTACCTCTCCACCATCATCAACCTTATCATCGCTACCCTCGGCAATAAGTGTTATGCCGTTAATTCCAAGTACAATCGACGCACATAATGAATCAACATTTCTATGGGC
>Ga0180437_10004556_pt1 | contig 19652 bp, 18 predicted proteins | sample SS_ome_4_FD_132410 | JGI IMG/M metagenome (GOLD analysis project Ga0180437, IMG submission 132410) | Hypersaline lake sediment archaeal communities from the Salton Sea, California, USA - SS_3_D_1 metaG | ecosystem: Environmental > Aquatic > Non-marine Saline and Alkaline > Hypersaline >... | reverse complement strand
ATGGATGAGCCGTTCGGAGCGCTGGATAACCTCACTCGCGATGCTTTGCAAGCTGATTTACTGAATCTGCAACAGCGACTAAAAAAGACCATCGTTTTTGTGACGCATGATATTTTTGAAGCCGTAAAATTGGGCGACTGTATCGCCCTGCTGGATGACGGTAAACTCCAGCAGCTTGATACGCCGGCGCAACTCATCCATAAACCCGCCAACCGATTCGTTCAGCAGTTCCTGGGAACCCAGCGATTCCAGCTCATGCTGCTGACTCGGAATCTCGGGGAGATTATCGATACGAATAGCTTAAAAAAAAGCGATGAGCGTCTACCCGAAGGATTACCGGCCACTGTTTGTTTAACCGATTCCATCCTTGATGTGCTGGATACCTGTAAGAAAGATGAGTCGGCTTTTTTGGTTATTCAGGATGACGAAGGCGTCGTCGGCCGTTTAGAAAAGAAAGATATCATGACAGCGTTATCTCGTCTTCTTAAGAACTGGGTGAATACATGATTCAACAGTTTTTACTGAGATTCGGCGAAGATATCGGTGTGCACACATTTCAGCACATTTATCTAACGTTTATCAGTTTGACGTTGTCTGCATGTATCGCCATTCCACTGGGTATCTTTCTGACGAAAACCCGGCATAAAAAATTGGTGGGCGTTATCATGAATCTGGCCAATATTACCCAAACCATTCCAACATTGGCCCTCCTGGCATTGACAGTGACTTTATTTATTGTGGTCAACCGGATTGCTGGCGGTGCGGAATGGTACCGTGAAGGCGGCCTGATTCCCACCATCGGGCGGTTGCCCGCTATTACTGCCTTGGTGCTCTATGCCTTGCTCCCTATTCTGCGAAACACCTATACAGGGATTAAGCAAGTCGATTCTGCCCTGTTGGAAGTGGCCAGAGGCATGGGTATGTCCCAACGTCAGATTATGACGCAGGTCGAGCTTCCCCTGGCGTTGCCTTTCATGATGGCTGGCGTGCGCATTTCAGCCGTTTGGACCATCGGTATTGCCACTTTGTGCGGTTTGATCGGGGCGGGTGGTCTCGGCGATCTGATTCTAATCGGTCTGCGGAGCAATCGGTTTGATTATCTATTAGCGGGTACAATTCCCGCCGCTATTCTAGCACTGATTTTCGACGGACTGATGAGCCTTCTGGAACGGTGGTTAACTCCGATCGGTCTTCGAACGGCCGGTGGTATAGGATGATTGTTTTTCCTATCAATGTCGTTCTTACATTAAAAAAACACCACTATGTCTCTTAAGAAACGTATCCTAATTATCTTTTTTATATTCGTTGTTATCGATGCTTTTCTAATAGTGTTGTCGCCACGGTCATCGGGTGACGCTATCCAGGCTGCATTTGATGCAGAATTTTTCTCCCGACCAGACGGGTATCCTGGACTGATCAAACATTACGGTTTCAAGTTCCGAATCCCTCCCCTCCAAATGGACCCGGGCTTGATGTACCGCGCTTTGGCCAGTGGCACCGTGGATGTAATAGACGGCTTTGCCACCGATGGTCGAATTCTAGCATATAATCTTGTCACCCTTTATGACGATCAAGGTTTTTTTCCTCCTTATCATGCGGCCCCCTTGATTCGAGAGGAAACTCTCAATGCCTTTCCAGAAATTGAAGACATACTCCGCCTAATTGCAGAACGAATCGATGATTCTACAATGCAGAGACTCAATTTGCAAGCTGATGAAAAAGGACGAAAAGCGTATAATATCGCCAAAGAATTTTTAATAGAACATGGTTGGCTTGGAACGGCAGCCCATCCACATGTATCTGAGGAAAAAATCATTGTAGGGGGTAAACATTTTACCGAGCAGGAGATCGTGGGCGAACTCATAGCCATACTACTAGAAACGCATTTGAACGTTTCAGTAGAACGTAAACTCAATATGGGCGGTACAATGATCTGTTTTAATGCCCTTAGATCCGGCGATATCGATTTGTATGTGGAGTACACGGGAACAGGACTCATCAATATATTAAAAAGGAATGTTATCACTAATCCAAATGAGGTGTACACAAATGTTAAAGATGCATTCAAAAGAGAGTTTCAGTTGGTATGGTTGAGGCCGCTAGGTTTCAATAATACGTATACACTGACTATGAAAAAAGGATTTGCCGAACAACTTGGCATTGTCAGTATATCTGATTTAGCCCGATATATTAAAGGTAATTAATGTCTTATTATATATAAGGGCAGGTACAGTAGGTACAATGATAATTGGCAGTTAAGGTTATTTTAAATTTTATCCAAATGCTATATCAAATATCTGACAGAAAGGAGTCAATTGTAAACCATGTTGAACCAGCCAAAGATTACGAGTATAAATGATTATGAGCCTCTTATTGGATCAAGGTCGTTAGAACGCATACAGGAAAAGGCAAATTACTTAAAAGGGATGCATGTAGCTCATGTCAATTCGACTTATTACGGTGGCGGTGTTTCTGAAATGTTGTCTTCTCTCACAATACTGATGCATAGTGTGGGAATCCAGACAGGATGGCGGGTTATTCAGGGATCGGGAGACTTTTTTGGAATTACCAAGAAAATGCACAACGCTTTGCAGGGATCGAGTATTCATCTTACCGAGATGAAGAAGAAAATTTATCAGGAGGTTATTTGGGAGAATGCCATACGCAATCATCTGGACCACCATGTCGTGATTATACACGATCCCCAACCCCTTCCTCTGATTGATCATTATCAAAAAAACGGCCCGTGGATATGGCGCTGTCATCTAGATTTGTCCAAGCCCAACAGAGAGCTTTGGAATTATCTTCTTCCCTTCATCAGAAAATACAATGCGATGATTTTAAGTATTAAAGAATACAAGAAAAAGGTTGCAGTCCCACAATTCTTTTTCATGCCAGCCATTGATCCTTTTTCTATTAAGAACAGAGAATTAAGCCAGGAGGAGATAGACGAAAGACTTCATCATTATGACATTCCCTCTGATCTCCCCTTAGTCGTTCAAATATCACGATTCGATCGCTGGAAAGATCCGCTAGGTGTTATCAAGGCATATAAAATTGCGAGGAAAACAACGGATGCTACGTTGGTGTTGCTGGGAGATGTTGCAACGGACGATCCCGAGGGCGAGGAAGTCTATCAATCCCTGCTGGAGCACCAGGAAGAACGAATCCGGATTATTAGTCGTGAAGATACGGCTTTGGTCAATGCACTTCAGAGCCGGGCGGATGTGGTTCTTCAAAAATCGATACGTGAAGGATTCGGACTGACAGTTTCAGAGGCAATGTGGAAAGGCACTCCCGTCATTGGAGGCAATGTGGGCGGAATTCGATATCAAATCGATAATGGTGCGAATGGATTTTTGGTATCGTCCATAAAAGAGGCTGCCGATAAGATTGTGGTTCTTCTTCGGGATGAAAAAATGAGAAAACGCATGGGTGAAAATGGTAAGCAAAAGGTTCAAAAACACTTCCTACTTTCCCGTCTTTTAGAGGATTATCTGGATCTCTTCAATTCTTTCGAAACCATCTATCGAATTCGGAAGGCTGGACAGTGTATATCTGATTAAAAACATTTGATTTACTCGTCCAATGTTTTTCTGAAACAGAGTTTGTGAATTTAATTGAAAACCATTAATTTATTCATTATGTATCTTGATATTATTTAGAGATTGAAAATTCCCTAAGAAGAGCTACATCGGAAAGGAGTTCGAGAAGAGGTAACGTATTACACGGGGGAAAATAAAGTGTTTCCGAACGCTGATGTCATGGATATCCTTTCAGTGATGAGATGGTCAGGAGCCAGTCGCTAAATGGTCACCAGCGGCAACAAACCCGTTGGTATTATCGCGCTGAAAGATATTCTCAGATTAATCTCCTTGAAAGTGGATATTGAAAATGAATAACGACACCATACACAAAACAGGTGAAGGCATGACTCGAATCATTTTAGTTTCCAATCGTCTGCCGGTCAGTGTAGAGAAAAGGAAAGGCCAATACCGATATCGTCAAAGCATGGGAGGATCGGCGACAGATCTGTCAACATATCATTTTGAACAAAGCAACTTATGGATTGGATGGAGTGGTCTGCTTTCTGGTTCTGTGGATTCAATAGATCGAAAAAAGATAAATAAAGAATTACGATATAAATATCATTGTCTGGGTCTGTATTTATCAAAGATAGATCATCGATTATTTTATTCTGGCTTTTGCAACAAAACCATTTGGCCGTTATTCCACTATTTTACGGACTTTGTGAAATATGATGATAGGTACTGGGAATCGTACGTTCGGGTGAACGAGTTGTTTTGTCGGACTATTATGAAACATGCAAAAAATGATGATATAATTTGGATTCTCGATTATCATCTCATGCTCTTGCCTCAAATGATTCGTAAACACCTGCCCGACTGTCGTATCGGATTCTTTTTACACATCCCATTTTCTTCTTATGAAATTTTTCGCCTACTCCCCTGGCGCGATGAAGTGCTGAAGGGACTCTTAGGTGCGGATCTTATTGGATTCCATACATACGATTATATGCGTCATTTTATATCGAGTATCCGACATATATCGGGCTTAGAGCATCAATTCGGACATATACAATCTCAAAATCGTTTGATAAAGGTTGATGCGTTCCCCATGGGTATCGATTATGATTGTGATATGTCAGTTCTCGAAGGACACGGCTGTACCATGTACTAGTTTCTCTTTCTATATTTTTAAAGGTGTTTTTATAGTATTTGATGCAGTAATAAAAACAATAACATACTTCACCACTTACAATGATAGACGCACCGTCCCCTTGGGGACGCTTTTTCTGTCATTGATTTAATACCCCGATTCGATGTTTGATAACTTAGCGGGATTATATCTAATGGAAAAAATCATGAATGTGGAGCATGAGGTCGAGAGTTCAAATCTCTTCGCTCCGACTTAAAACAAGGAGCTAACTGCCGGAGCGCCGGCCTGTCACGCCGGAGGTTGCGGGTTCGAGCCCCGTTGGCCCCGCCCCTTTAAACCCTTGATTTTTAGAGTCAAGGGTTTGTTTTTTTTGCTTCTAAAAATAATGGCAAAAATAAGGGGGTATCAACAAATAGCAACAATTATATATAAAAATTGCCCCAGTTTTTGCCCCACTTTTTTAGGGGGTAAATTGCAAGATGCGGGTCCTGCTGGATTGGAAATAAAATGTACATAGAGAAATACATTTTTTCAGACTATGTACATTTCAGATGATGGCTTCAGGCCAACCATTTTACTTCGTTATTCCTCGGTTGGGCGACCTCAGGCGCTTGCTACGTATAGAAGGACGCCGTCCTTCAGCGGTTCCAATACACTGTTAATTGCCGCTGGAAAGTTATGGTGTTCCTTTATCAAATCCTTGGCATTAGGAAGCAATTCCTCCATCAACTCCCTTATCTCAACGTGCTCCTCGTCACCAGGATTGTAATCGATTTCGCCGTGAGCGAACTTATTTCGCAGTTTCTTTACGAGATAAGTATGCTTGCCACCTTCACGCGATTGGTCTGGATCAGTACGGTAGGGCACCACACCATGTGCTTCGAGTATGGCAACCATTACAATGATGAAGCTGCGATTGACAAAAGCGGTCATATCGCGTAGCTCGGCCAAATCATCCGGAGTAAATGGCTTTTCCGGTTTGACGAAGAATTTAATCCCGCGCTGGACGTAAAAACCTGGCGACGGATACCCCGTGCAACCAATCAGGTTATCGTTTGCGCTGGGACAGAGCGCACGCACCTTCAAGCAGGCTCGCCACGCCTGTTCAATGCCCTGATAGGCTTTGTTGTTCATGCTCGCCTCCATAGAAATTTTAAAAAGGAATAAACTATATAATAAGAAAGATTGGCTAAAAAACCAAGAAAAAACAGAAAAAGACGGTGTAGAATACAAGTCTGAATTAATTTATGCTATTTAAATTTTATTTTATCGCCAATCTGTATCCTCTTTTTACTATTAGTAATTTGTAAAGCTATTCTACGACCTTTAATTCTGATAATCTTTGCTATGCCGATTTCATTATAACTTGAATATTCACCTCTAACAATTATACAAATATCTCCTAATTGAAAATCAGCCGGATTATTAACTTTTATCAGACAGTAAGTTTTAACTATTTTTATTATTTCAAAGAACTTATCAACACTTCCATTTGTAAGCGATTCAAGGTATGAATCATAATTAATATCTTTCGTTTCCATTGGCATGACCGCGCCTCGACTTGATGGTGCCACGTTCTGATTTGCCATGCTATTCATAGCTTGTCTTCTTTTTACTTCTACTTCTATCTCATTGAATATCTTACTATAAAGTTCTGGCTCGTATATTTGCTTTACTTTCTGTTTAGATGTACCACTCCATATAGAAGATTGACCATAATTAGTCTCTTGGATATTCAATCTAATTTCTGTATTTGTATTACTTAATTTATTCACCATACAACTAACTTCAACTTCTGTACCCTTATCAGAAACATATCCCAAAAGTATGGCTTGGGTTACTTGAGAGCCTGTGCTGCTGGCTCGATCGACATTAGCTACTATTAGACCTGATTCCATATCTGTATTTTTTATTATGTAACCTTGATCCTGCAACACTGTTAGAGTTGCTCGATATGTGTCATCATAGGAACCATTTATAAGTTTAGTAGTAATTTGTCTAATCTGCATCGGGGATAATTGGGGACCTGTTGCACAACCCATTATTATAAAGGAAAATATTAGTATACAAAAAATTATATTTTTAAACATTTTCTAATACCCCCTAAAATAAATATGCTGCTGAGATTACACGGTAATCTCGAACAACGTTTTTCTTATCGAAGACTATAATTAAATCGAATGATTGGGTCGTAGAACTTCTCATAGCTCTGCTTCCACTCCAAAAAATTAAACTACCACCTTCCGAGCCAGTTGTAATTGTGTACGACATTCTATTATAATTCCAAACCTCATTACCATCACTATCCATTGTCATAAGATTTGGAGAGCCAAATAATTGTAATACATCTGATTGCATGGTTTTTCCCTTAATGATTTCTTTTTTAACGGTGCCCGCTGTTAAATTACTTTTTTGTACAGGCTGTGTCTCTTTTGGATAAGAAGCGCAATTTAAAATTATAATGATAATTAACGATGTAAAAGCCAGGATAATAATTCTTGCTTTCATGATTCTTTCCTCCTCCATGTGGATGTGTAGTACAATATCATATTATTATGTTCTTAAATTTTCTTGTTATGCCTCAAGAGTTATGCGAGCTTTTCATGGTCGAGGGTTTGTGTAGCTAACCTTAATAGGATTCCTACGGAGTAAATAAACGCTTCTACTTCTGCTATTGTTGGTTCAGGTTTTGGCTTTGAATCGCTCGCTCCATGGCGAAATGTATGAGCGTAAATGGATATCTCTTTAGCTATTTGCTTAAACTTTTGTGAGGCTTTTATCTTACTTATAAATATCTCTCGGATATCATCAAATTTCTTTTCAGTGTTGCAAACCTTTTTCGCCATTGCCTCTAAAGCATCATAGGCGTCCGTTATAGAATCAGTTAAAAAACGTCTATCCTTACGTGCTCTAAGGAAGTGGTCCAGGGCTTTTGTAAAGGGTTCGTACACAGTTTCTATTCCGTGATTCTTAATCCATTCGAGCGGATCGTTTATTAATTTATCGTCGAGTAGCCGTGCCCCTCTGGGATAGAATTTCCCGTCTTTCCAATCAATTTCGAGGTCAATTTCAGCGTTCTTCAATTCCTTCTGAATATGTTCTGACAGACCAGTGGCGGTTAGCCCCATTATAAAATCATCTTCATCCGGTAGTCTTGTAATTAGTCGCTCAATCAAATCAAGGAAACGATAGAAATCATTAAAAATAACTCTCTCGAGCTGGTAAGCATCTATGACTATTCTTCCCAGAGCCATAGACGCAGATTGTAAATCACTTTCTCTCATTTGTGGATAACGAGGAAAAAGAATTAGCAGTATGCGGTTCATGAAACGCTTACGCGCTTCATCTGCATCAATATCTATGTTTGTAAAGCGTTGATAAAATTTCATCTTTTATATCAATAAAAGATCACAATAAATTTAATTCCTTACATAAGGAATCTCGCTCCTCCGTTTTGAGCTCTTGAACCTTCCCCCGCTCAAAGGAATTTCTCCATTTGGAAATTTTTAAATGAGATGAACTATACGAGTGTATAATAAGGATGATTGGCTAAAAAATCAAGAAAAAACTGAAAAAGCCGTTGTAAAATACGAGTCCGAAGGGGTGGAAAATGAAATGTACATGAAGAAACTAATTTTTTCAGACTATATACATTTCATTTAGTGAACACAACTCCAACTAAAGCCTTGACATATAATCCATCTTTATCTAAATTATACACAAGTTAATATACAACCCTCCAAATTAAAAGGAGATCTTGCTTTATGGAAATCCCGTTCACCGTTGAACAATTCTTTTCCGTTTTTAAGACTTACAATGAAGCTATTTGGCCCGCTCAGATTGTTGCTTATGTGCTCGGCTTGTCGGTTGTCGTTGTTCTGATTAAACAGGCCCGTTGGTCGGGTCAATTCATTGCCGGTGTTCTTGCACTATTCTGGATCTGGATGGGAGCAGTCTATCACATTCTTCATTTCAGTGCGATTAATCCCATTGCCCGAGTCTTTGGGGTGTTGTTCATCGTTCAAGGCATTATCCTTGCTGTTTTCGGGATCATTCTCTGCCGTCTCGACTTCGGGCGTATAGAACGATTGAACGTAATTGTCGGTTCTCTGTTTATAGTATTCTCAATGCTGTTTTATCCCCTCCTTGGGTATGCCTTTGGCCACAAATATCCTGCTGCCCCCATGTTTGGAGTTGCTCCTTGCCCTGCTACGATATTCACATTTGGTGTTTTCCTGTTCGCTCGCACCAGAATTCCATGGTACCTTTTCATTCTGCCTTTGCTCTGGTCGATTGTTGGGATGAGTGCGGCCATCAACCTGCGAGTACCTCAAGACTATGGATTGGTTGTCGCTGGAATCATCGGTACAATCATGATTCTTGTGAACAACAGAAAACAGAAGGAACGCCCCAACCAATCGCTGCAGGGGACGCCATAAACAGAGCCTTTGAGATCAACGTTATGTGTTGAGAAATTTCAGATCTCGCTTGACACTTTTGTATTCTGAAAGTATCTTCGGTCAAGGAGATCTTTTTATTTGCTGACTGATTATTTTGCGCACAGAACTGGGTCTCCTGAGGCCGAGAGTTTAAATCGATCCGACTTAAAACAAGGAGTTAGGCTGACATGCTTGACTCTTTGTTTTTATTTATCGGAGATATGTCGGAAATGTGTGTATGAAGAAAAATAATATTATTCGAATTAGAGATTATTATATTAAAATATTATTTCATATCAATTGCTGATCAAGATTGTTTTATTAAAGTAAAAAAATCTTTTAAAACTTTAATCATACTAGTTATCACTACAAAGAATTCAAGTCTTCCAAGGAACATGCCGGCTATTTCAGTCCAGAGAAGAGTCCCCGATGTTGTAGAATTTGTGATACCAGCGGATAAGCCGACTGTACCTAACGCCGAAGAAAATTCAAATAAGGATTCTTTCAGTCCAAATCCATGGACTGTAAAAATACTTGTTCCTATGGCGAGCGTCAACAAATAAATAAATATAAAATTCGATATACGGCGAATGCGGGAATCATCGATGAAATCCTTCCATTGACCGTGCCATATATAATTCTCAACAACCGCCGTTTGTGGAAGTGAGGTGCGTCGGATGTCCCAAATAATGGATTTGAGAAGGACATATAAACGATATTGTTTTATTCCACCCGCTGTTGAACATGTACCACCTCCAATCACCATGAGTATAATGAGTATTAAAAAACCATAGGAATTCCACGTACCATAACCAACTGTCGAAAATCCGGTCGTGGTTAAAGCACTTACGGACTCAAACAATGCAACACGAATACTTTTTTCAACTGTCGGATAAATACGAACACATACAAATGAGAATGCTGTGATCGAACTCAGAAGTATTAGGATGGAGGCGACTCGTATCTCACCGTTCCGTAAAAAAGCCCTGAATTTTCCGTGTAAGATTGTATACGACATCAAAAAATTTAAATTCCCGAGTATCATGAGCATTATCGTGATATATTCGATACGAGCAGAGTTCCAGTATCCTATGCTTTCCGCTCGTGTTGAAAACCCACCTGTTGACAGTGCGGAAAATGCATGATTAACGGCATCGAAAAATGACATTCCGCCTATGCGATAGGCCGCAATTCCTACTAAAACATACCCTGTATATATACTCAATACCAGCTTTGCCGATTGACGAACATTGGGAACAAGCTGTTCTCGACCTTCGGCTGTAGAGAGCCCGGTGCCTTTGGGCCCCGCAATGGCAGACAACATGATAATGGCAAGACCGGCACCACCCGCCAATTGCATGATACTGCGCCATATTAGAATCATATGGGGGGCCGCAGAGACATCGATAACAGACAGACCCGTCGTCGTCCACCCGCTGACAGATTCAAAGACTGAATGCGTGATACTGAGTTTCAGTATAAGTCGGAAAGGAAGAGCAGAAAAAAGAGAAACCACAATCCAGCTAAACAGGACGATGATGCCGCCCTCTTGAGCAGAAAGAGCAGTAGGATATTTGGATCTAAAAAGTCGCCAGGTGGCTGAACCAATGAGTATCAGCACCATCGAAGGCATGAGAATACTCAATGCATGAATTTTTTCTTCTGGCCGTGCAATCAGCACAAGAAGAGGAGTGGACATTATGAGCCCGCCAATAAAAAGAATAAGACCGGTATAGGAGAAAATCGTGCTATACCGGTCTTTTAGGTAATGATCTCTGATCACGGATCCTTCTCCTTCAAACTGAAGAATCAGAGAGTTTCTTAAGCACGAGACCGTGATTATCGGGCAAAGTTATAACAACCAGCCGATCTCCCTTCTCAAGAACGGTGCCCCCACGTGGTATGATGACTTTGTCGCCTCTCAAGATACTGGCAATGAGCGAGCTTTCGGGGAGGTTAATTTCTTGAAGGGATCTTCCAATGACAGAAGATGTTTTACTTAAGGTGATTTCTGTAACGTTAATCTTACCCTCACCAACTGGTGTCAAATTGGTAATCTCTTCGAAATCGGTGCTCTGTTCGATCAAACTCGATAAGATGCGTGTCGTAGAAATGGCCGTTATACCTAATTTTTTAAAAATACTTTCATTGTCTGGGTCATTCACCAGAGCGAGTGTGCGCGGCACATTGAACCGGAGCGATCCGAGTTGACATATTGCGAGATTATCCTGATCGTTTGATGTGATTGCTAGAATTGCATCCGCTTTAGATGCTTCCACTTCTTCCAAAATTTGTGGATCACTGCCATCGCCTAAAATAACGAGAGCTTTCAAGTGTCGGGAAAGCCATACACATTCTTCTTTTTTCCGGTTTATAATCGTTATTGAATAGCCCTTTGATATGAATAGGCGGCTGAGATGATAAACCTCTTTACTATTTCCGACAATGATTATACGCATTAATCATTACCTTATTCGGATAAGGTTTCTTGATTCAAAATCGTCCTTAAAAATGCATTTCCTGAAATGATCGTCGGACAAACGGTATCGATCCCGATCTCCTTGTATATTCTTTCACGTTTGGGATCAAAGACTCTTGCTATCACTTTTTTAACATTAAAAATCTCCATGGCAACTTGAGCCACCATGAGGTTTAGATTGTCGTCGTGCGTTGTAGCGATGACAATATCCGCTTTATCTATTTTTGCCTGCCTGAGCACAGCGGCTTCAGTTGCGTTCCCTTCGATGCGAAAACCGCTGTATTCAGCCGTTAGCGCTTCGAAAGCCTCTTCAGATTTATCAATCACAACGACACTGTACCCTTCTCTGCTCAAGCTATTCGCCAGAAAAGAACCAAGACGGCCGCAGCCCACGATGACGACGTATGATTTTTTAGCTTTTAACATTTATTCGTTCTTGGAATCCTTTTTCTTCTTTTTATGATTATCGTTGATCGATTTCGAAATGTCTCCCAATATCACTTCGCCTTCTACATTCCATGAGGTTGTCCGATGAAGGTTGTCAATAGCAGGCTTGTAGGATGCATCCAGATCAAGCGCAGCACGATAATAATTTTGAGCCTCGTACTTATCACCTCTGATTTCATAAAGTGCTCCTAAGAGGTTAAACGCCTCTGGCCTGGAGGTATCCAGGGAAACCGCCTTCTTAATATGTTCTATGGCTGCTTCGAATTGTTTTTCATTGATACATCTTTTAGCGAGTTCAAGCCGGGTTGAGTAATCTGTCGCCTTTTTTACGTCTACCTTCTCCCGATCGATAACTTGTGTCACGATTTCACGTATTTCTTTCGGTGCAAACGGTTTTTGAATGAAATCAACTGCCCCAAGTTTCATTGCTTCCACGGCGGATTCAATAGTCCCATGGGCCGTGATTATGATGATGCGGATATCCGGCCTGATTTCTACCACTCGGCGCAGCACGTCCATGCCATCCATACCTGGCATTTTAAGGTCAAGAAGTATTAAATCATACTCTCTGTCCTTAAGCTTGCTCAACGCCTCCTCACCATTTATAGCTGTACCGGTCTCAATATCCATAGTTTCCAGTGTCTGAGTCAACGTTAGCCGGATGTTTTTCTCATCATCGACGATCAATACGGATTTTTTCTTCATTTGTTTATTCCTTTAGATATATTATTCTGCCAACGGAAGCGTAAATGTAAAAACACTCCCTTCGCCTGGTGTGGAATCCACCCAAATAGTACCACCATGGGCACGGATAATCTCTTTGCTGATTGCCAAACCGAGGCCGCTCCCTCCCGCTTCGTTTGCTCCTTTCACCTGTACAAATTTATCGAATATTTTAGCCTGATATTCATAGGGGATTCCGGTTCCGTCGTCAGCTACGGAGATGGAAATATACTTACCTGATGCCTTCGCAGATAGGTGTATATGACCACCACTTTCTGTATACCGCAGAGCGTTCGCAATTAAATTGGTCATTACCCAGGTTATCTTGTTTGCGTCTGCCCTGACGTTAGGCAGATTTTCGGGGATTTCCTGAGACAACTCGACTGATTTATCCTGTGCCTGATTCTTTATAACGGAAAAAGCTTTTTCGATTAGAATCCCCACACCTATAAACGCGAAGTCCATTTCCATCTTCCCCGCCTCAATCCTTGAAAGATCGAGCAGGTCTTTTATCAAAGCCTCTAACCGTTGCGTTTCCTCCTGAGCTGCACCAAGAAGCTGCTGTTCTTTTGGATTAAGTTTCTTCGCTGCTTTCTCTTTTAGCAATTCGATACTCATTTCAATACCGGTTAAAGGTGTTTTCAATTCATGCGAAGCTGCCATGACAAATTCACTTTTTAATCGATCCAGTTCTTTAAGTCGGGTGACATCTCGCAGAAGAAGCACCGCGCCAATCATTTCACCCGCTTTGTCAAATACAGGCGTTATCGAGAATTGATAGTGATTCCGCTTATCATCTTTTTTTATTGTGAAAATGTTTTTCCCCTCTTCGATGGAGGGTGTCTGTTTCGTTTCAAGAGTCTGTTTTAGATATTGAAACAGATTATCACTTTTTATGACTTCCAGGAAGTGTCGGCTCTGAACTGCCTCCGATTGTACACCTAAAATATTTGATGCAACAGGATTCACACCAGTGATTTTCAAATTTGAATCAATGACAATGATGCCGTCGTCGATGCTCTGTATAATGGCCTCACTTTTACGTTTTTCTGTGACAAGCTGAGAAACATTCAAATCATGATATTTTTTAAGCTTTGCGACCATTTCATTAAAGCCCTTTGCAAGAAGGCCCAGTTCATCGGAAGAAATGGATCTTATGGTCGTTTCATAATCCCCTTCAGAAATTACTTTTGTCGCGTCAACCATCTGGCGGAGCGGACGGACAAGAAAATTGGAGAGCATCATGCTGAATAAAAGCCCAACACATAATGATACGAAACCGATGATACTGACAGACCAAATGGCATTTTTTGCTATATTTTCTGCTCTTTCACTTGCCATAAACATCGTCGTCTGGTTCATATCACGTAATTGTTCACACATTGTACGAATAGATGTAAAAGCAGGAAGGAGTGTCTCATGATAATAGATATTTGACTCTCCTGGCGTCATTCTGTGCATTGATCTAAGTTTTGAAAACTGAACAAGATAGTAAGAATATGATGTATCAATACTTTCGATAATCTTATCTTCACCTTCAATCGTGATATTATCTTTCGCTCGTCCAAACCATTGCAGGAATTTGCTTTCATTCTCACGGAATTGTTTCAGCCCCTCCAACTCATACTCCAGTATTACTAGAAGGGAACCGCTGTCCTGCCTTTCAACGGCATCTATCATATTTTCTGCAGCTAGAATACTTTTATAATTATCTCGGAGAATCGAGTCGCTGGCACGACCCAGATCAAGAAGATGTACGATTGTCCATACTAACACGAAAACCATTAAAATAAATGGAATACCGTACCCAAGAAGTATTTTTTTACGAAGGGTCCAAGCCATTTTTATTTCTGATTTTATTCCGTTTGATATTAATATTATAAAAGAAATTTAAATATTATATCCTGTATAGTCAAGAGAATTCTACCCTCTCGATTTGTTCTTTTCTTAAATCGAATCCGATGTAAATTTAGATACGGGGAAATTGTGGAAGGAGAATAATTAATTTATAATTATTAATAACTGTATAAAAATCAATATAAATTAACAAGCTATATATGGTGCCGTCGCAAACACCACCACCAGCAACAACGCCACCCTGTGGTTCACATAAAAAATCCCGCCCAGCTATTTTTTATTTCCTTGATAACCGAATTACAACGTGGCCTCGTACGTCCAGAATTCTCATGACGCCCCGCCAAGATCCCACTCGGACAACGGTACCTGTTATTTATCCAAAAACTCTAAGGAATATAGGACGATGAGACAAATCAACCATATCCGGATTGCGCTGCATAATCCACAGACACGAGAGAAGATCGAGTGCTATCACCGGTTCGTCTAGATTGTGGTCATCCTGAATAATTATTATTCTCCTGAAGAACTTAATAGGGTCATCAGCCAATCTGTATAATACGGCAATTATCATCAATATCACATCAGGCTCTGAACAACCTAACACCAGCCGATGTCTGTTTCGGTTGGTCTAGGGCGATTCTGGATAAAAGAGCATTTATCAGCGAACAAACATTCAAAGTAAGGCGGTATCAAAATCTGCAAATAAAGAATAAATTAATCCTTGACTATGAGGAATGTCTCTCTTAACTTCTTGTATCAGAAGTCCATAATAACTCGACGACATACAATTTAAAGCGTTATAACATGGAGCGATATCGATCGATGAGCAAACGCCAAACAACGTCCCGTTTGAAGCGTAAGGCGGCTTATGATTTCCAGCCTGTATGGTGCTCTTCAGGATGTGTATCTGCGTGAATGACTTGGTTATTTTATGCAGATATTCGTGTCTTGTGCTTTAAAAATTCTCAACAATGACCAGTTACCAAGGCGATAAATATTCGTCTTATGCAACCTAACTTATTTTCACGAGAGTATTGAGGAACATAAAAGGCAAGGAGTATGGACATGGTAGATCTGAGAACCACTTACATGGAATTAACACTTGATAATCCAGTTATCGTTTCCAGTTGTAGTCTTTCCAAAAATATCGATGGAGTCCGTAAGATCGCCTCTGCTGGCGCTGGAGCCGTTGTTCTCAAATCACTATTTGAAGAGCAGATGGACATAGAGACTCATGAGATTGAACAATACATCGGTCATACATGGCATACAGAAGTTTTTGATTATATAAGAAATATGGGAATGCAACTTGGTCCGAAGGAATATTTAAAGCTGATCGAAGATGCAAAAAAAGCTGTATCGATTCCAGTGATTGCCAGCTTGAACTGCATTTCTCCTCGATGGTGATCGGAATATGCAAAGAAGTTGGAGAATGCGGGTGCCGATGGGATTGAGTTAAATATCGCTTATTTACCCATGAACATCAAACGCGATAGTTTAGAGGTCGAAAAAATTTACTATCAAATCATAGAGAAGATAAAGGGAATCGTTCGTATACCCGTAGCTGTCAAGATCGGCCCATATTTTACATCATTGGCTTTATTCGCTGATGAACTTGCCCGTCGTGGAGCCGATGCGCTTGTGCTGTTTAATCGTTTTTACCAGATTGATGTCGATATTGAAAAGATGGCGATAAAATCCGCACACCCATTCAGCAGACCAGAAGAAATAAGCCTTCCCATGCGTTGGATTGCACTTCTCTCCAATGAAATCCAATGTGACTTGGCGGGTTCCACGGGCATTCATGATGGTGAGGGAGTTGTAAAAATACTGCTGGCAGGCGCCAAAGCCGTACAAATCTGTTCGACATTATATGAGAATGGCCTCGAAGAGAACGAGCAGATATTAGATTATCTGAAAACATGGATGAAGGAACACAACTATGAATCAGTCGAACAGTTTCGTGGTAGAGTGAGCAGATCTCAGCTCGAAAAACCCGAATTATGGGAAAGGCTGCAATATATTAAAGCATTGGTCGGTATTGAGTAATAAGAGTCCAGTCATCATACGAAGATAGTAATACCGAGGCATAGTAACAATTGCAAAACAGTATATATAAATATTTAAATTTCATATTATTAGTCGTTTTCATCTTTCCCGTCAAAACCGCTAATAGTACAGAGGAATTTGCGAAGAGAACACAGCAAACGTGTTCCATGTGCCATCAGAGTCCGAATGGTGGTCCTTTAAATCCAGTAGGAATATCATTTATACGAAACGATTATCAATATCCCATTCCAGAACGTATTCTGGATAAATCACATCGACTATCACAGCCGTTCCATCGAATCATTCAACAGCTTTTGGGTTATCTTCATTTAATCGCTGCCTGCGTTTTAGTGGGTACCATTTTCTACGTCGATGTTTTAATCAAGCCCCGCTCTCTCACAACGGGCCTGCCGAAGGGTGAGCGTGTTCTTGGTCTATCTTGTTTTGTCGTGCTAATTATAAGCGGCGTCTACCTGACTTGGTACCGACTGGATTCGTTCAACGGCTTTTTTCAAAGTCATTTTGGTATTTTACTTTTTATTAAGCTTGTATTATTTATCATATTGGTAAGCCTTGCACTGATCTCTGTGACACGAATTCATCAGAAAATGAGACGAGGCGTTCTTTCGCGTAGTCCATCTATGAAGGATGCGGATTTAACTTCATCCAGTCTTTCTTCCTTTGATGGACAGGAAGGAAGACCAGCTTATGTGGCATACAAAGATAACATTTATGATCTATCAAACAGCCCGAAATGGAAGGGCGGTACCCATTTCCGCAAGCATATGGCGGGTAGAGACTTAACGGATGCAATAAAAAATGCACCTCATGGTAGTGACGTTTTCAACGGTTTTCCGGTGGTAAAGGAATTTAAAATATCCAACATGAAAAAACCTCCTGAAGGTGTTCACCGGATATATGTCTTCCTGGCGCACACCAATTTATTTCTGGTATTCCTGATCCTTCTCTGCGTAAGTAGCTGGAAACTTGGTTTTCCGATCAAAACAAAACCGTTCTACCGTCAAGTCTACGGAAATGATATTTCAAATTGTCTCCAATGCCATCAAAAGGAGATACCCGGAATATATAGCGATTGGAAAAGAAGTATCCATGCCAAAATGGGCGTCAGCTGTTCAGACTGCCATCAACAGGTGGATTCAACACTTGCCTGGGTAAATAAAGACCATTATCAAAATACGACGATCCCAATATCTGTCTTAGTGACGCCTAAGACCTGTGCTAAATGCCATGATAAGCAGAAACAGGAATATGCACAGAGCAAACATGCCCATACCTTGCAGATTATTAACAAGATCGACAAATGGTTGATCCATGGCATGAACAATCAAATTGAGCAGACGACAGGATGCAACTCATGCCATGGCACCAGAGTAGAATTCACTGATGGTAAACCACAGGTTGGTACATGGCCAAATGTTGGGGTCGGCCGTCAGAATCCGGATAGCAGTCTTGGGAGCTGCACAAGTTGCCACACGCGTCATTGCTTTTCAATCGTTGAAGCCCGAAAGCCCGAAGCATGCGATCAATGTCATCTAGGACCTGATCACCCTCAAATCGAAATTTACAACGAATCCAAGCATGGCACGATTTATCATGCGGAAGGCAATTCATGGAACTGGACGCCTGATGATCATCACTGGATTGCAGGACGTGATTACCGAAGCCCGACATGCGCAAGCTGCCATATGTCTGAGGGTATTCATGTTTCCAAAACCCATGATGTAACGGAAAGACTCAGCTGGGAGCTCCAAGCTCCGTTAACCATCCGTCCGGCAGAATTTGAACCATTTCCAGCTAAAACGGACTGGGTAAAAGAGCGTAGAAAAATGAAAAGCGTCTGTATGCAATGTCATTCTAAAGAGTGGACATTGGGTCACTTTAATAATCTGGATTCAACAATCTATAATTATAATAATATCTATTTTGTACCAATATCCGAATTAATGAATGAACTGTACCTAACAGGCGTTGTAAGTGAATCTTCATACTTTGATGATGAAATCGAATGGGAATTTTACGAATTCTGGCATCATGAAGGTCGTCGTGCACGGATGGGTGCTGCCATGATGGCACCCGACTACGCATGGTGGCATGGTTTTTATGAGTTGAAATATCGCTACAATCGTATTGTAACAATGGCTGGAGAAATTAAGAAAAACAATGGCTCAAAGAATTATCAAGCTTTTTTCCCAGGAAAATATCAACAAAATCAACAATGAGATTGTGTAAAAGAAAATTCGTAATTTTTGTTAAAACGTTCGGTTCTACCAGTGATAATCGTTTAGAGTGTCCTATGTCTATTAGAGGTAGTCATGATGACTGCACGTTTCAATCCACACGTTTATGTTAGGTGCAAGTTTTGAGGTAAGTATGATTTGTGGAATCTCGCAGGACACTGCTGTACTATGAGTTAGTTTATCGCTCAACATTTCAAAAGAAGTTTTTCTTTTATTTGACATACTAATAAAAACATTAAGTTGGCTCATCATTTACAGGGATAGAGTATGTGTCCCCTTGCGGACGCGAACCTCTGTTAACTATAACAATCAGCCCTCACTAATCTAACATTTTTATAAAGCAAATTAGTTTTTATTAATTGATTTCGCAATTTGTCATTTACAACAGCATTCACTCCCACACTGACCACCTCATCAAATCCAGCTTCAAGATCCTTCTTGATATTCCATAGAGCATTCGATCTTCCTGTCTCAATTTCAACAGCAATCTTATTTCCATTATTCTTCACGCAGATATCAACAGTCTTTCCTCCGTTAACAGACATTTCTTTGATCACGTTATATCCTTTTTCTTCATAATATTTTGCTATCTGCTCCTTCCAGAATTCATGTACAGCTCCACCTGTTCGTTTTTTATTAAAATCATTTTTATCATGATTTCTAAATATGCTTTTGCCTTTTTTTGTCAATTCAAGCAATACGACTCTCCCTTTTTTTGTT
>Ga0180437_10004555_pt1 | contig 19655 bp, 16 predicted proteins | sample SS_ome_4_FD_132410 | JGI IMG/M metagenome (GOLD analysis project Ga0180437, IMG submission 132410) | Hypersaline lake sediment archaeal communities from the Salton Sea, California, USA - SS_3_D_1 metaG | ecosystem: Environmental > Aquatic > Non-marine Saline and Alkaline > Hypersaline >... | reverse complement strand
GGCGGATAGACGTGGTTGCCGTCGAGTTGATGCCCGACGGCAGGCTGTCGCGCCTCGACGTCATTCGGAACGCTGTGGGGGAGTGGTAGCGTGATGGGTGTGAGCGCCGAGGTCGGCTCACTGTTGGTGATCGTTGGGCCGACGGCGGTGGGCAAGACGGCGCTGGCCATGCGCCTGGGCCAGGCTCTGGGCGGCGGGGTGGTGTCCGCCGATTCGCGCCAGGTCTATCGGGGCATGGACATCGGCACCGCCAAACCGACGGCCGAGGAGCAGATGCAGACGGCACACCACCTGATTGACATCCGCGACCCCGACGAGCCGCTATCGCTGGCCGAGTACCAGGCGCTGGCCTACCAGGTGGTAGATGACCTGCTGGCGCGTGGCCGGTTGCCCATGCTGGTCGGCGGCACTGGCCAGTACGTGCGTGCCGTCGTCGAGGGATGGGGCATCCCCGCCGTGCCTCCCGACGAGGCGCTGCGTGCCGACCTGTACGCCGAGGCCAAGGCGGCCGGCTACGATGTGCTGCACGCCCGCCTGCGCGACCTTGACCCGGTCGCCGCCGAGCGGATTGATCCCCGCAATGTACGCCGCGTCGTCCGCGCTCTGGAGGTCTGCCTGATTGCCGAGCGGCCTATCTCCGAGTTGCAGCGCAGGTCTCCGCCCCCCTATTGCATCGTGCAGGTCGGCCTTACCCGACCACGTCCGGTGATCTATCGGCGCGCCGACGACCGCGTGGAGGCCATGATCGCGGCAGGGCTGGTTGATGAGGTTGGCCATCTGCTTGAAGCGGGTTACGGCTGGCACTTGCCTGCGATGTCGGGCCTGGGCTACCGACAGATCGGCGCCTATCTGCGCGGCGAGACGTCACTGGAAGAGGCCGTCCAGGAAATCAAGCGACAGACCCGGCGCTTTATCCGGCAGCAATACAATTGGTTCCGCCCCTCGGATCCGCGCATCCACTGGTTCGACCTCGAGGTGACCCCTCTGCCGCAAGTCGAGGCCACTGTCACCAGCCTTCTTTCAATGTGACCTTCAGGGGGAGTCGATTTTCCTGCCCAGCAATTCGCAAATGTGATCTTTAGATGATGTTATGATACACAGATGGAAAAATCACCTCTTGACAAAGTGAGAGAATTATAATATAATCATTATACGTGTATGACATAACAGAGGATGGTACAGAGCACAATCGCCGAGGCGGGGAGCGTTCGATGGGCGATGACAAGCGCATCACAATCATAGTTCCCAAAGAGATGCACCTGGCACTCAAGCTGGAAGCGGCCAGACGGGAGACCACGGTGAGTCGCATTCTGCGGTCACTTATCGAGCACTGGCTGGCTGCCAATGCAGAGGGATCTGCGGGCCAGTCCTCATCCTCGTAGTTTGTCCGCCGCAAACGCATGTCTGTTCGACAAGTAGCACAACGACGCGGCTTGTGGTATACTAGGGGGGATCGAACTCTATTTTCCCTGCTTGTTGGCTGCGAGGGGCTGATGCGAGAGGCAAAGGCTTGGCAAGGCGCGGCACAGATAGACGGTTTGGCAGACTGGATCGCTCACCATAGACTGGTGACGCCAGCCCTGTTCCTGTTGGAGGTTAACAAGCCGTTCAGTTTTCTCGGTAGCCAGGCACTGTGGATGCTCCAGCCCCTGCTGGGGCCGGCAATGGGCTATGATCGGGTGGCAGTCTGGGCGCGGTTGCTGGAAGATCGAGCCAGCGTGGACCGTCTGCTCGAGCGTTTGGCGTCGCGCCGGAGCAGCAGTGACGGACCTGCTCTGGTGGATGACACCCTGTCCTGAGGCGGCGTGCCTGGAGGGCTGTCAAGTATGATCGAACCAGATGTTCTTGGCATAGAATCTGTCATAGCGATTCTAATCGTTTTGATCAGCGTGCCGCTATTCTTTTACGCGCATGCTCGTGCCCGCGCGGGGCACAGGCCACGTCTGCGACCTTTGCCGGCGTTTGATCAGCTCTCTGGACTGAGCGGCCGGGCTGCGGAGAGTGGCCGGGCGTTGCACGTTGGGCTGGGGACGGGCGGCATATCTGGACCGGACACCGCTGTTTCTTTGGCGGGCCTGACTGTGCTGACACATCTGGCCGATCAGGCTGTGGCCTGCGAAGCGTGCCTCGTCGTCACCGTCGCCGATCCCACCCTGTTGCCAGCGGCCCAGGAGGTCCTGCGGCAGGCCTATGCGCGGCGAGGCAAGTCTGACGTTTTCTCTCCGGCCCAGGTGCGGCTGTTGGCTCCAGACCCGACTGCCTATGCAGCCGGCGTCATGGGCATCCTGGAAGGCGAAAACCCTTTGGCCAGCGTCACGGTTGGTGCTTTTGGGGACGAGTATCTACTCATTGGGGAAACGGGTGCGAAAAGAGAGATTGAGCAGGTAGCGGGTACCGACGACCCGGCAGCCTTGACTTTTATGCACCTGACGGCCGATGAGACGCTGATTGGAGAAGAGATATTCGCTGCTGGTGCATACCTGCAGGGCACCCCCCAGTCAGTCGCGGGTCTCATGGTCCAGGACTGGTGGCGATACCTCGTCGTCCTTTTCATCATCGCTGGCGTCCTGTGGCACACGTTATTGTAGATGCTTGTCCAAGGAGACATTTCTGTGGAACGCAGGTTTCGCCTCGGCTCATTTCTTCTGGTGGGAACGGCTGGCGGTTTTGGCCTGGTCGTTTTCTTGAGCTACCTGGTGCCTGGCATGGACGCCATTCAAGCAGCCTTGGTTGACTGGGCGGTCATCGTTGGTACCATGTCCCTGGTCTTTCTGGGTGGCCTGAACGTGCTGGCCGTTCATTGGGACAAGATCCGCCACTTGGAAAAAGGTTGGGTGTATAGTCTCTTTCTGTGGTTGGGATTCGGGGTCATGTTGGGCACTGGTTTCGTGGAAGGGCCCGACGGCGAGTTGATTAGCCTGATCTTCAAGCACGTGCAGTTTCCTCTGCAGGCGACTATCTTTTCGCTGTTGGCATTCTTTGTCGCCACGGCGGCCTACCGGGCGTTTCGCGTGAGGAGTCTGGAATCGCTGGCTTTTCTTCTTGTTGCGGTCGTCGTTTTGTTGGGCCAGATCCCCGGCTGGGGCCTGGACGCCCTGAGAGAGACGCTTCCGTGGGCCAGAGCATGGATTCTTAGCGTGATGTCCCTGGGCGGTGCGCGCGGTATCCTGTTGGGTGTGGCGCTAGGGACCATCGTGGTTGGCCTTCGATTGTTGATCGGCATTGACCGTCCTTACACCGACTAGTGCGCTGTGAGCAGGGCCTATTGGGCAGCGAATGGAGCGATTTCTCATGATTCACTGTCCGCATTGTGGAGCAGCAAACGCAGACGACGCCAAGCTATGTAGCGCTTGTGGACAATCTCTGCCTGCGCTGACGGCAGGCAGGGTCAGATGTCCCATGTGTGGTGTGGAGAACGATTCGAGCACCGCGTTCTGTGGCGAGTGCGGCGCGCGCCTGAGACCTGTCTCCTCAATCACTACTGAAGCGGAACCGACGCAGCGTGCGCCGAGCGACGGCCTCTCTCCGCCTGAAGAGCCAACCGGCGAGCTCGACCTATCGTCGCTGCCGGGTGCCCCCGGTGGGATTCCTGAGGAGGTGCCGCCCTGGCTTGAGCAACTCCTCGTCACGCATGGTCTGGTGGAGCCAGAAGAGGAGGAGATCGAACCTCTCCATCTCCGTCGAGTGGCCGAACCCGATCGGGAACGTGAGCTCGCAGAGGAGCCTGTGCCTCTGGCCGAGACTGACACTGAAGAGTGGCTGTCTGCCATGCGAGAGTCTGCTGAGGAACCGGCTTCAGTCGAACCGGAAGAAGTGGAAGAGACAGAGGTCGTCGATTGGTTGGATGCCCTTCGTTCTGAAGGTGAACCTTGGGAGCCCGAGACGGAAGAAGCTGAAGAAACTGCTTTGCCCCTGGATGAAGACACGTCTGATTGGCTAAGGAGCCTTCGCGAACCCGGGGCCGAAATCGCGGTCGAATCCCCCGAGACAGACCTGGAGGAAGAAGGGCTTCCCGATTGGCTGCGTGAGCTGGGCGCGCCGGGAGCAGAAGAGGAGTCTCCTCTCCCCGAGGAACTGCCCCTGGCCGAGACGCCTGTGGCCGAGGAGGAAGATCTTCCCGACTGGCTGCGTGAGCTGGGCGCGCCGGGAGCGCCGGGAGCAGAAGAGGAGGAGTCGTCTCTGGCCGAGACACCTGTGGCTGAGGAGGAAGCTCTCCCCGATTGGTTGCGCGAACTGGGCGGACCGAGCGAAGCGGAAGAGTCCCCTCTTCTCGAGGAGCCGCCCTTTGTCGAGACGCCTGTGGCCGAGGAGGAAAAGCCTTCTGCCGTCGAGGTGCCACCATTGGTCGAGTCGCCCGAGGTTCCCGTCACGGATGAGGAGGAACTCCCTCCCTGGCTGGTTGAGTTGCGAGACGAGGTGTTCGAAGAGGAACCCTTTGAGGAAACTGACGGTGCGGAGATTCCTGATTGGTTGCGAGAAGTGGGGGAGCCAGAGGGAGAGGCTGAATGGGCCGAGCCACCGACGCCTGGCGCCCCACACGTACCCGTCGGAGAAGTTGAGGCTGGACAGGTCGAAAAAGAAGCCGAGATCGAGGTACCTGAGTGGTTGCAGGAGATCCGTGGAGTGGAGCCGGTTCCGACGGAGGAGTTGCCAGGCGAAGAACCCACACTGCCTGATTGGCTGGCACAGCCGGCCGTGCCCGAGGTGATCGTCGAAGAAGAAGTGTCGGCACCCGATTGGCTCCAGGGACCGGTGCCTACTGACAGAGAGGTGACACCTGAAGACGAGGATCGCCCGCCACCGGATTGGCTAGAGGAACTGCGGCTTTCTGCCGAAGTGCCTGTAGAGGAAGAGGCACCTCCGTTCGTAGGCGAAGAAAGAGAAGAGCTTGCTGAAATCACGGAGCCGTCTATCTCAGCGGAGCTACCTAGCCTGGAGGAGCCGCCAGTTGCAGAGGTGGAGGGGCACCTGGCGCGGGCCGATATTCCCGACTGGATGTTGGCGCTGCGACCCCGTGAACCTGGTGAGGAATCGGCTGAGGAACAGGGAATCGTGGAACTCAGCGGGCCGTTGGCTGGCATCAAAGGTATTTTGCCTGTTGAGCCCGTCATCACCTTTCCACACCTTGCGCGGCCGGAGCCGGTGGTGGCGGAGGCTCCTCCTGTGTCTGGCGATCTGTTTGCCGAGATCGTGGCCCAGCCGTCAGTGTCTACCGCTGCCGCGCCTCGGCGCGCGAAAATGCCCTTTGTGGCGGGTGTGCAGCGGGTTCTGATCTACTTGTTGCTGTTGGCAGCGGTCGTCGTGCCTATTTTGATGGTCCCTATCTACGGCCCTGCTGATGCTGAGGCCTTGCAGACCGGTGCGGAAGCTGTCTATACTTTGCTGGACGGTCGGGGTGCGATCGGCCTGCCGGTTGATTCGGTGGTCGTCGTGGCCTTTGACTACAACCCGGCGACGGCTGCTGAGCTGTCCCTGCAGGCGAGAGCCATTCTGGATCACCTGATGCGTCGTCGCGTGCGGATCATGGCCATCAGTCTTTACCCGGAAGGGGCAGCTCTGGCCGGGGACTTGTTGGATGAACTGGCAGCGAAACAGGGCTATACCTATGGCGAGGATTATTTACATTTGGGCTACCTGCCCAATCAGCCAGTCTCGGTGCGATACTTTCTCAACAGTGGCCCGGCAGGCAAAGGGCGGACTGACTACCGGAACGGACGAGAGGTCAGTCGTTATCCAGTTGCTCAGGGGGTGAAAGACCTGTCGGCGGTGCGGCTGGTGATCGAATTGGCCGGCAACGACAACACGCTGCGAACCTGGGTGGAGCAGATAGCCGTTCGCGCTAATGTGCCAGTGGTAGCGGGGGTGAGCGCCGCCATTGCGCCCTATGCTTGGCCTTATCTGGATTCGGGTCAGTTGCAGGCACTGTTGGTCGGTCTGCCCGGCGCGGCAGAGTATGAAGCGCAAGCCGGACGGCAAGGCAAGGCCATAGATAGTCTGGGCTCGCAGGTTGCTGCTCAGTCGGCCATCGTGCTGCTCATTGTGCTAGGCAACCTGGTCCACCTGGTCACTCGCGGAGGGAAAAAGTGACGGACTTGATAGGCCTGTTGGACGACTTTGGCCCCTGGTTGGCCTTTGCCCTGACCCTCATGGTTTTCAGCTATCTACTGGGCGACAACCCTCTGTTTCGCATTGCCGAACATTTGCTGGTGGGCTTGGCGTTAGGTTTTGCCTGGATCGTGGCTTGGCACAGCGTCTTCCTGCCACGTGTGATAGCTCGCATCGGCAGTCAAAACCCGTTGGAGGTCGGCTACACGCTGGTGCCGTTGGCCTTGGGTGCGCTCCTCCTGCTCAAAGGGCGAAGGTCCAGTTTCAAGATCAGTTCGCTTCCATTGGCCTATCTTTTTGGCGTTGGCGCCGCTGTGGCGCTGGGCGGTGCCATCTTTGGCACCCTGATCCCGCAGGTTTGGGCGACGGTACATGCTCTCAGTCCAGACTATCTGGCCGAGTATGCGCCGGAGGACGTCTGGTACCCTGTGATAAATGGCGTCTTTATTGTCGTAGGCACAGTCTGCACACTGCTCTATTTCACCTTCACCGCGGGGGGGCAGAGTCGCCTGGGCCGGTTGAGCGGTAGATTCGTGCAAATTGGCGCCGGGGTAGGGCGGTGGTTCTTGATGTTTACCTTTGGCGCGCTGTTCGGCAGCCTGGTGATGTCTCGCATCTCCCTCCTGGTAGAGCGGATCACATTCTTGATGAATGTCTTGGGCCTTTGATGATTTGACGTGTTCAAATCGGAGTCAAGTTATGGCCAACGGCAAGGTTGGTTCCATTCTGGCGTTAGATTGTGGCAGCACAACGACCAAAGCCATTCTGTTGGACGTGGTGGAGGGTCAGTATCGCTTTGCGGCCCGCGGTCAGGTGCCCAGCACCAGCGGTGCGCCGTGGCATGATCTAACCGCCGGCATCTATCATGCTGTTGAGCAGATAACCGAGAGCACAGGTCGCCTGATGTTGGGCCAGGACGGTCAACTGATTGTCCCGGAACGCGGCGGCGGGCAGGGGGTGGACATCGTCGCTGCTACCGTTAGCGCCAGTCGTCCTTTGAGGCTGGTGATCGTTGGCTTGTCCAATGACGTCAGCCTTGACAGCGCGCGGCGAGCGGCCCGTGTCACCTATGCGCACCTCGTCGGCTTGATCTCCCTGGACGAGCCAGAACGCCGGAGCGATGAGCAGTGGTTGCAGCTGGTGCACAACGCCAAACCGGATGTGATCCTTCTCGTAGGCGGCGTGGATGGCGGGGCAGCCAAGCCGGTGGTGGATTTGGCTCGGCTCATGGCTCTCGCCGTACAGCTGGAAAGCACACGGCCTCCTATGATCTATGCTGGCAACGTCGCACTGCGGAGCCAGATTGCCAAGCTCCTGGGTGAGCAAGTTGAGTTTCGGGCCCTTGACAACGTCCGGCCTGCCCTGGATGTAGAGAATCTGGGCCCTGTCCAGACCGAACTGGAGCAGATTTTTCGCCAGACTGTCGCGTCGCGGTTGTCTGGTCTAGATTTACTTGGCAGGTGGTCGCCTGGTGATATTTTGCCGACCGCTCAGGGTTTTGGCTACGTTGTCCGCTATCTGGATCGACTGCATGACCGGCCCCGGAACGGCGTGCTGGGCATAGACGTCGGTGGCATGACGACGACCGTGGCTGCTGCGCGAGATGGTCGCTTCTCGTTGGCTGTGCAGACCGAGCTGGGTGTGGGCGCTAGTGTTGGTGAACTCTTGCGCCGGGTACCTGTGGAACGGGTGATTCGTTGGCTGCCGGAAGACGTGACCTCGGAACAGGTGCGGCACCTGGTGATGAATAAGGAACTCCGCCCCTGGACAGTGCCGCAAACTGAGAAAGAGTTGCTTATCGAGCACGCGGTGACTCGCGAAGTCGTATCCTTGGCGCTGATAGAGGCGCGGCGCGGGTGGCACTTCCGGGAGCGCAGAGGATCGCCTGTGGTAAACGAGATTGTCGGCAGCGGGAGCGTCCTGTGCTATGCACCCTCTCCGGGCCATGCCGCTCTGATGCTGCTCGATACGGTTCAACCTGCACTTTGGACTTCTCGTCTGGCCCTGGACAAGACGGGAGCCCTGCCAGCCTTGGGGGCTCTGGCTACGATGTATCCCGTGGCGGCAGCACAGATGTTGGGACAAGATGGACTCCTCGATCTTGGCTCAGTCATCTCCCCTGTGGGCGTGGCCCAATGGGGCGACAAGGTGCTCTCTTTCAAAGTCAAGTCCTCCGTGGGCGCTTACGAGGGGGATGTGCGGTTTGGCTGTCTGGAGCGGATCATTGTACCGGCGGGGGTGAAGGCAGTTCTGGAACTTCGCCCGACCCGCCGCTTTGACCTTGGTGTCGGGCCAGGTAGGGGGGTGCGGATGGAAGCCTGGGGCGGAGCGGTGGGGGTGATCATTGATGCCCGGGGCCGCCCTCTGCTCTGGCCGGCGAAGAAAGAAACACGCCGAGCGTTGGTCCGCCAATGGTTGCGCGAGTTGGGCGTGTGGGCGTCGCCATCGCAGCCTGACTCGTCCGAGCAATTCGGAGATGTGTAGTATGTACTATCCTCCTGAGACGCGCGTGTCTTCCCTGACAACGATTCGACGACAGCGGACGTTGCCGCTGCGCGGTGAAGTGGTCGTGAGCGTGGGGCAGCGGGTGGAACCGTGGGATGTCGTGGCTCAGACAGCGGTGCCTGGCGGCTATCGCATCGTGGAAATCGCGCAGGCTCTGAAAGCTCAGGACGGCGACATTGAGCCATACTTGCTCAAGCGTGAGGGAGACGACGTGAAAGCCGGTGAACCGATAGCTATCCGGCGTGGGCTGTTTCGGCGCGTGGTACGCTGTCCAGTGGATGGCTTTCTGGTTGCCGTAGGGGCAGGACGGGCGCTCATTGAGGCGGACACGACGGTAGTGGAGTTGCATGCAGGTGTGCGAGGCCGTGTGGCTAGCGTGCGCCGAAGCTGGGGGGCCACTATTGAGACGGTGGGGGCGATTGTGCAAGGGGTGTGGGGAAACGGTAAGGAAGGGCATGGCGTACTCAAGACGCTGGCCGACTCTCCGCAAAGCATGTTGACGCGGGAAAAGATCGAGGTTGGCTTTCAGGGGGCGGTGGTTCTGGCCGGTCAGGGTATGACGAGCGAGGCCTTGCAACTGGCCGAAGAGATGCAGGTACGGGGTATCATCGTCGGCGGCCTGGAGGTCAGCCTGTTACCGTCGGCGATGACAGCCCCGTTTCCCATCATCGTCACCGAGGGGTGGGGGACAATTCCCATGTCACCGGTCATCTTTGATGTGCTCAAGTCCAACGATGGCCGCGAGGTATCCCTCAGTGGACAGGTTCAGACAGGTTGGGAGCCGGTGCGTCCGGAAGTGATCGTCCCCCGCGTGGCCAGTGAAGCGCCGTCGGAGGACACGGTGGCCGATTTGCCTTTGACGGAGGGTGTCACGGTGCGGCTCCTGCGTCAACCCTACGCGGGAGCAACGGGCACAGTCGTCGCTCTGCCAACTGTGCCAAGGAAGCTGGAGGCGGGGGTGACTTTTCGGGGCGCAGAGGTAGAATTGACAACGGGCGAGCGGGTTTTTGTGCCGTTTGCCAACCTGGAATGGATTCATTGATCGCCAGCAGCCATCGTTGCTGCCGTTCATGCCACATCAGAGCTGATCAAATCGCACAATGAGAGAGGAGCATCCAATGGTTGACAGATTCTCATATGGAACGGAGCAGGGAGAGGAACCGCCAGAGGAAGCGCAGGCTGGGGGCGGCAACCGTGTGTTCTTTATCATGGCCATTGGCCTGGTGGGGTTGATCTTTATCGGGATTCTGGGCATCGGGTTCTACTTCCTCCGCATCAAGCCCCAACGCGACAGAGAGGAAATCGCCCGCGTCACCCAGGCCGTTGCCGAACAGACGGAAATCGCCCGGGAGACGGCCCTGGCGCCAACGCCAACATCGCCGCCTACTTTTACCCCTGTGCCTACCAGCACGCCACCACCCACGCCTACCCCCAAGGCAACGAACACGCTTGTCGTTCTGACTCCCGCTACTCCCGGGCCGGGCGCTGCTCCGACACCGACCCGTACACCCGTAGGAGGTCCCCAGACGCCGGCAACAGGTAATGGAGGGCTGGGAGCTGTGCTGGCGGCTGTGGGGCTGGTGGCCGTTATCGTCGTTGCCCGGAAATTGCGCCTTGCCACTTGATCAGCCAGACAAACAAACAAACAACCAACCAAGATCTAAAAGGAGACTACAATGGCATCTCTCTTGCAGAAAATTGACACGCTTATTAAAGCCAACCTGCACGCACTGGTGGATAAAGCTCTCAAGTCCAACTCGTTGGCTGTGGTAGACCAATACGTCCGCCAGGTCGAAGACAATTTGGAAGACCTGGAGGATGCCGCGGCCACTGTCGGGGGGCAGGTCAAGACCCTTGAACGCAAGATGAAAGAGTTTGAGACCAAGGTGGCCGAATTGGATCGCAACATTGACCTGTTCCTGAAGCAGGGTCGAGAGGAGCTGGCCCTGGCCGCCCAGAGCAAGCTCAACTCTACACAGCGCATGGCCGAAAACTACCGCGAGCAATGGGAGCGTCAGCAGCGTGAGTACAAGACGCTGCTCGACGCCAAGCTCAAGCTGGAGGCCCGGTTGGTCACCGTCAAGCAGGAGCGTGAGGAACTTCGAGCGCTGCTTGAGTTGGCCAAGGCCAAAGAAGTCACCACCCGGGCCATCAAATCGCTGGACGATCTGGTGGGTGCTGGCGACGCGGATGTGGCCCAAATGGCTGAATCTATTCGCGCCCGGTTGGACAAGGCCTCGGCTCGTAGCGAGATGCTTGCCAGCCGCCTGGACGCCCAGATGGACGAGGTCCTGGAGCGCGATCTTCTCGACGCCCAGCTTGCCGAGCGCAAAGCGCGCCTGGGACTGTGACAAAGAATAGGCGATGTCTTTTCCTCCCCGATAGCTAGTTCGAGCTATCGGGGAGGGGTGCTGATTGGGTCAAGAAACGGTGACGGACATCCTGTGCGTGCGACCTGGATCAGGACAAAGTCCTGTGCACGCTCAGGGTGCTTGGTGCTACAAGCGCACTTGTAGTGGAGAAACGCGGCTTCTGTCCTGGGAGGCTGGCAGCCTGCGCAGGCATCTGGTGGAAGCACTCACCTAGCATCGGTCGCCAAGAGAGCAGCTTTCTGGAGCCAGAATCGAACGAAGTGAGGTTGTAGGATCAGGTGCTCCCGCCAAGGAGTGCTTTTCATTTAAGTTCCGCTATCCGTTTTGCGTAACTGGTGGAGTGAACAGTTATTGGGCAAGTTATTTCAGAGCAGACGAGGGAGATATGGACGATAGAGACATAGTTTTTCGTTTTCCCCTGACGCGAACGTTGCCTTTGCTGGTTGCGTTCGCCTTCCTGTTGTTGATTATCGCTGGTGGTTTTGTCGTGGGAAACTATCACCCCGTGGTGACGGTGATCCTCTGGTTGGCGCTCATTGGTTCTGGCTGGTTTGGCGCCGCCGATCTCATCACCCAGGTCGTCGTCAGGGAGAACGGCCTGCAAATCCGTTCGTTGGGCCTGCGTGGGGTCCAGACGAGTCTCATCCCCTGGGACGACATTCGACAACTGGCTCTGTCAGGTCGCATGCCAGACGTGTTGCAACTTGTTGCCCAAAAAGGCGTATCAACAAGTAAATGGACATTGCCGGCAGAACTGGCTCTGGCGGATGCCGTGATTCAAACGGCTGGCCTGCAACCGGATCCTGCCAACAAGCCGCCGGGAGTGGGTCAGGCTTTTACCGCGCTCCGCCAGACCAAGGGCAAGAGCAAGAAATATCTTATGTGGTGGCGGTGGAGGAGAGTCAAGAGGGAGTAGGAGATGAGCAGAACGCGCATTGTTTTCTTTGTGGTCATCGCGCTGGCGGTGCTGATCGTCGCCGGAGCGCTGCTCTGGCAGTGGGTCAACCGACAGGGTGATGACGCGCTTGTACTACCAGACGCACCAGACAAACTCGAGGTGAGGGTTGTCTGCACGTTGCCCGTGGAGCCCTGGGTGCAGGAAGCCACTCGCCGCTTCAACGATGGGAAGCACGAGCTGGAGGGCGTTCCCATTGAGGTGACGATCATTCCCATGGATGGCTGGACGGCCAAGGGCCGCCTGGAACGCGGCGAAATGGATCCGTTGCCGACGGCCTGGATACCCGAAAATCGCTACCTGGTAGACCTGGTCAATGTCACCTACAAGGAGCGGTTGGGTCGCGACGTGTTCCTCACTGACGGCGAGTACCGGGCGCGGCCTGTCGTCGTTTCGTTGCTGGCATGGGGCATCTACGAGAGTCGGGCACAGGTACTGGAGGCTGCTTATGGCGAGATCACCTGGCAGGCCATCCACGACGCGGCTCTTCTGCCCGGTGGCTGGAAGGACATCGGCGGCGAGGATAATTGGCTCTATTTCAAGCTAGCCATCTCCAACCCACGTAAGAACATCAGTGGCCTGTCGGCCATGATTGCTGCCGCTGGCGAGTACTACGATAGCACCAGCATTGGCCCGGACGAGGTGGGAAATTCTGCTTATCAGCAGTGGCTGGCCGAGATACTGTCTTCCATGAGCGACCTATCGGGCGGCGCGTACACGGTGGATGACCTGGCGCTTTTTGGTTACTCGACCGGCGATGCTGGTCAACTGTTAGAGAGCGACCTGCTGACCAACATGGCTGGCATACAGACCCGCTGGGCTGACCCGCTGCGCATCTATTATCCCAAATACGTCACGTGGTTTGACTTTCCGTTCACTGTCTGGATGGGGCCAGAGACCTCGGCGCTGGAAAAGAATGCAGCGCTGGAATTTGAAACGTTCTTGCTTTCAGAGGACATGCAGCGGGATGCACTGGCACGCGGTCTTCGTCCGGTCAATCCCGACGTGCCTCTCGATGCCCCGGACAGTCTCTTTGTACAGTGGCAAGAGCAGGGCGCGATGCTCATCGTGCCCCGCACCACCCGCATCAAGTCGCCCGACCGGGACACGTTGGTGGGCTTGCTCCAGTGGTTCGACCGCAACATAGCGGGTCGCTAAGGGAGGCATGGTGATGAGTCGAACAGGACGCCGCAACGCTTCCCGGGCCAAGAAACCCAGCACCGGGGGCTGGCTGGTTGTGCTGGGCATCTTGTTGGCGGTGATTCTCGCTGCTTGTTGTGGTATTTCGGTGCTGTTGTACTCGACCTTCACCGGTGACAAGGTCGGCGCAGTGGCGTCGCCCCCTGCGCGAACCGGTGCGACGTTGACCGTGGCCTATTCGCCGGAGAAAGAGGCGCTCTTTACCCAACTGGTGGACGAATTCAACGGCCAGGGCTTCAAGACGCCCGATGGCCACAAGATGGTCGTACAGACGGTGCAACTCAACCCGGAGGCGATGATTGACCGCGTGCTGGCCGGCGAGCTTGAGGCCATCAGCCCCGACTCGTCCCTGTGGCTCTATCAACTGGACCGGGCCTGGATGGACGATCGGGCGACCGATTTGCCGATCGTCGGCGAGACAGTGCGCTACGCTGTCAGCCCGGTGGTCATCGCCGTGTGGGAGGACGTGGCCCGCAGCATGGGCTACCCCGAAAGGCCCCTGGGCTGGGAAGACCTGCTGAACAAGGCGCAGAGTGATCCCAGCTTCAAGTGGTCGCATCCGTCCACCGGCTCTGCCAGTGGGCTGCTGGCTACGCTGGCCGAGTTCTACGCTGGCGCAGGTGTCACCCGAGGATTGACACTGGAGGATGCCCAACGCCAGGAAACCCTTGACTATGTGGCTGCCATCGAAAAGACCGTGCGCTATTACGGCGAGGGCGAATGGGCCGTAGTGCAGCGCGTGCTCCAAGAGGGCCGCTCTTACCTGGATGCCTTTGTCTGCCAGGAACAGTTGGTCGTTTACCTCAACCAGAACCAGTCTGAGCGGGTCGTGGCTGTTTATCCCAAGGAAGGCTCGCTGTGGGAAGACCATCCCCTGGCGCTGCTGGAGACACCTGATCTGACGACCAACCAGCGCCTCGTCTTTTCTCAGTTCCGCGATTTCCTGCGCTCCGATGACGCCCAGGCGCGGGTTCTGGCGGCTGGCTACCGTCCCGCTGACTTGAGTATCTCGCTGACCGACCCCACCTCGCCGCTGACGGCGGCTAACGGTGTGGACCCCGCGCAACCGCAGACCAGCTTACAATTGCCCAACGCCGCCGTGGTGGATGTGGTGCGCAACGTCTGGTGGTACACCAAGCGTCACACCAACGTTTATCTTGTGGTAGATGTCTCTGGCAGTATGAGGGGGGAAAAGATCCAGAATGCCCAGTTGGCACTACGAACCTTTGTCGAGCAGGTACAGGGCGACCTGGAGCGGGTGGGCCTCATCGAGTTCAGCACCGACGTGCGAGAGACAGTCCCCCTGGATGAACTGGAGGATAACCGGGCTCGGCTTTTGGACGCCATCGAGACCTTGGACGTGGGTGGCAACACGGCGCTGCTCGACGCCGTCGATCTGGCTTACGAGTCATTGCACAAACGGGCCGACGCGGAGCGCATCAACGCCGTCGTCGTCATGACCGACGGCCTGGAGAACGAGTCAGCAATTGGCCTTGGCCAATTGATCCGCAAGCTGGAAGCCCAGGAGGACGTGCCGGTGGTTGTCTTTTGCATCGCCTACGGCGAGGATGCCGACCGGCGTATCCTGCAGGGCATCGCCGAGGCGACTGGCGGCCAGTTGCGCGAAGGTGACCTGGAGACCATCCGAGAGCTTTACAAGATCCTCTCGACGTACTTTTAGGGGGTGGGCATGGCCAGAAAAGCCAGGAAACCTCTCGTGGGCGACGAACTCCGCAGACGGGCCTTGTGGGCCATGGTGGGTCACGCTTTCTTTCGCTTCGAGAGTGCCGTTGTCATCGGCTTGACCATCGTGCTGACGTTTCTCAATCCACTTGAGGGTCTGGGCTGGTGGCCAGAATGGTACTGGGTCGTTTTTGGCTTGGTGGCCGAGGCGTTGATCTTTTTCTCCACCCTGACCGACCCGGAGGAGGGCCGCAGGGCAGTGGCAGCCATGCTGCAGGAGCAGTTTAACCCCGGTGTGTTGAAGAACCGCGCCCTGAGCGAGCGCATCACCAAGGCGTTAGAGTACCGCGAAGGGGTCGAGGAGGTGATTCGACAGGCCCGCAGCAGCCTGCTCCGCTCGCACCTGGAGGATGACGCCCGCCAGGTAGATCGGTGGCTGGATCACATCTACCGGCTGGCCCAGCGTCTGGACAACTATTACCGGGACAAGGTCATCGAGCAGGACATGCGCTCGGTACCGCTGGCCATCAAGAATTTTGACGCCCGCCTAAAGAAGGAAGATGATCCGGCCGTCCGGGAGGAGATGAAGAAGACGATTGCCCAAAAAGAGGCGCAATGGGAGGCCCTGCGACGGCTGGAGAACACGATGGAAAAGGCCGAGTTCCAACTAGAATCGACCCTCACCTCCCTGGGCACAGTCTACTCGCAAATGCGCAACATCGAGGCCAAGGACGTGGACAGCGGCCGCGCTGCCCGCCTGAGCCAGGATATCGCTGACCAGGTGGCCCAGTTGGAGGGCATCGAGGAGGCGCTGGACGAGGTGTATGCGCGCCGGTAGTCGATCGGGAGAATTGAAAAAGCTTTCATTGTGCATCCGTAAGGTGAGGTGATGATGATGACAGGAAGTAAAACGCGTGGAATTCTGACTTTGCTGGTTGTCGTATGCTTGCTGCTCGCGGCCTGTGGCCCCAAAAAGCCCAAAGGCGAGGTTTTGGTCTACGTCGCCGTGCCGCTGTCGGGTTTTATGGCCAACGGTGGCCAGACAGTGCTGGGCGGCGCGCGCCTCATGGCCGAGCGCCTTAACCGCGAGGGCGGCTTGCTGGGTTACACGATCACCGTCGTCGGCATGGACGACGAGTCCGATTCTGACGTGGCGGTGACCGTGGCCGAGGAGATCCAGCAGGCGGTGCGCGAAGGGAAAAAGGTCGTCGGCGTAGTCGGCCATCTCAACAGCGGCCAGACCATCGAAGCGATGAAGGTTTACAAGGACTTGCCGCTCATTGTCATCACTCCCACTGCCAGCGAGGTGAGCATCACCCGGCAGGGGTATGGCAATTTCTTCCGCGTCAACGCCAACGACACCGTGCAGGCAAAGGTGGATGCAGAGTTCCTGGTGAACACGCTGGGCGCACGCCGGGTAGCCATAGTGTACAACGATGACCCCTACGGCATCGGCTTGGGACAGCTCATCGGCCAGGAGTTAGCAGCCCTGGGCGCAGAGGTGCCGGTCAGTCTCCAGGTGGCGGTGGAGCAGTCCACGTTTGAAGAGGAGATCCCGCAGATCCGGGATGCTGCCCCCGACGCGGTGTTCTATGCTGGCTACGAGATCGAAGCACCCTATCTGCGGCTGGAGTTGGTGGAAAGCGGCCTGAGCGACCTGCTCTTCCTGGCCTCCGATGGTGCGTTTTTGTCGGCGACGATTGACGAAGCGGGTGCGACTGCTGAGGGTATGTACGTCAGTGCCTTTGGCCCCAGCCCGGCCCAGGCGGTGGATAAGAACTGGATCCGAGAGTACCAGGCGGTCGAGTATCGCAACCCAGATACCTACTCCATCAACGGCTACAGCGCCCTGGCCGTCCTGGCCGAGGGGGTCAAGAAGGCCGGGAGTTTCGACGCAGCCAAGGTGGCCGATGCGATCCGTGCGCTGGACATGCAGACGCCCATCGGGCGGATGAGTTTCGACGTCAACGGCGATCTCGAATTACCACAGATTTACGTCTTTCAGGTGCAGGATGCCGAGTTTGTGCAGGTTTTTCCAAAGTGAATGGTGCGTTGAGAGTTGCGCATTGTGGAAGGGACCCCCTGGCCTCCGAAGAGGCCGGGGGTTTTCTTTGCACCGTTGGGGAGCTGGCTTCAAAGGCATCGCCGTTGTGCACTAATCCGATCTTCCAACCTCTATCGTCTCCAGCACCACCCGCTCGCCCATGGCCTGGCCTGCGCCATCGAGCAGCGAAAGACGGCTCCCAGTCTGCTCCTCGTACAATCCCACCTCGAGGAGATATTCGCCTGGCGGTGAATCGGCATCGAGTAGCAGTGCGTGGACGTCGGTCACGATTTCGCCGGGCAGCCAGCCGGTTGTGGGGCGCGTCCAGTCTACGGGTATGCTGTCGTCCTGGACGCTGACGTGCCCCTCGGCGTCGAGCAGGTGGACAAAAACTTTGTAGCTCTGCCGCATCTCTTGCTCGGCGCGCCAGTAGAGTGCCAGCTGGAGTGTATCGCCCGGGCGTGGCGATCTAGGCGACAGGTCGTAGCCTAGCAGCGTGATCTGGTCGGCAAAGTTGGCTCCTATTGCGTGCTGCATGGTCGGCAAGTCCGTTTGCCGCTCCAGAGCGACGATCTCGAGTTCTTGCCTTCGTACCTGCACCGTCCCGTGTGGTTGCTCCTCCCCATCATATGCGCGAAAGCGAATTGTGTAGTGACCCGGAGGTGCGTCGAGCGGGATAGTCCATACCTGCTGATCGCGGACGACTTCGCCTGGTTGCCAGCCATGCGTGGTGTGTTGTGGTGCGCCCGGCAGGAAAGCCACCGTGCCCGCAGTTTGGCCCTGCTCGTCCACCAGATCGGCATAGATCGTATAGATACCTTGCGGTGGGCGTTCGGCACGCCAGAAAGTGGTCAGGTGTAATGGATCGCCCGGCGCGACCGCGACACGGCCCAGTGACAGGCCCACCAGCGTCAAGTCACCAAGCCGCTTGTTCAAAAAGTAGGCTGCGTCGAGCGTGTCCAGGGCTGGTGGGTCGTCGGGCCGGGTGAGGGTGACCGTAGCAACCGCGATCGACTGGCCCAGCGGCACGCCTTGCTCGTTCAGCACGTCCAGGCCAGCCAGTGTTTCCCGCTCGAAGGCAGTGACGCGCAGTGTGTAGCGGCCCGGAGGCGTACCCGGCAGGATATCAATCAGGTGTGCGTCACGGGCGTACTCGCCTAGCTGCCAACTCTGCGTCTTGGGGAACTCGTGAAAGCCACCCGGGCGGCGCGTTCCCTTGGGGCTCCACTCGATGCCCTGCTCGTCCACCAGCCGTGCACTGAAGGCGTAATCCGCCGACGGTCGTCCCCTGGCAGCCCAGAACAGTTCCAGGAAGATTGTCTGGTTGGTGGCGACGCTCTGCCGGGGCAGGTTATAGCCCAATAGCGTCAATTCGTCGCCAAAGTTGACGCTGAGCGGCACATTCACTTCTTGCAGTGTCTGCCCGTCAGAGCGGGTCGGTCGGAACGGAGTTTTTCCGGCGTCGACCAGGGTGACTTTGACCCACAGCAGCCCACCGGCCAGCGTAACGAGGATCAGCCATTGCCACCAGCGGGCGGCGACCAGCGTGCTGGCCGGGGCAAAGCCTCTCTCGCGACGGCCCTGCCAGGCCAGCCAGAGAACCATGAGCAGGGTCGCGCCCGAGAGCAACCCACTCCCCAGGCGCAGCGGCGTCGTGCCAAACCAGACCTGGACGGCGGCCTGGCCCGCTGGCACATCAAAGCTGATGAGGCCGTGAGGCGCGGTGATGATGATCGGTGCGTTCTGGCCGTTGATGGCCACCCGCCAACCGGGGAAGTAGAGAGCACGGTACACAGCCCGAAAAGGCACTGGACTGTGGATAAGCAACCGGGCAGACGTGAGACTGTATTCCGCCAGTTTGACGGTTGCCCCTTCCGGCAGCGAAGCGGGGTCGAGTCGGACGATGGGACCACCGGCTTCGTACATGGCTGCCAGCGCGTCTGGGTCGGGCATCTGTTCGACGTAGCGAGGCAGATACTCGCCGGCTGAGGTGGTGCCGATGATGCCGGTCCTTCGCTCAAAGCGGGGAATGGCGGCGATGGTGGTTTTTGGCTGGCCGCAGTCTCGCGGGTAGAGCCAGCTCAGGCTGGCGGTGAAGAGCAGCGTCACCGCAGCGGCCGTCACGATCAGGTCCAGCCATCGTTGGCGGCCGCTGACTGGCAACAGGGCGAGGCTATGACCTGCCAGCAGGGCGGCCAACAGGCTGGCCGGGCCCAGGAATCGCCACGGGAATTGGGCAAAGTGAAACAAGGGGAGGCGCTCCCACAGCGGCAGTGAGGGGGAAAGCATCATGAAACCCAGGCCCAGCACGCCAGCGAACAGCAGGAGTTGCCCTCGTTCGCGGGCGGTAGGAGGTCGAAACCCTGAGAGGGCTGTAAAGTCTGTGGAATCTTTAGAAGGCTTGTAAACTCGCAGATGAGTGGTTGGCTGAGACGGTGGCTCGATGCCCATGGTAAAGATGTGCCAGGCACGGCGAACTTGAACCGACACATCACGGGCAAAGATAGGGAAAGCAGCTTGAAAACGACGCCAGAAGTGACGTCCCAGCCGTGCGGCCAGCGGCAGTAGACCTGCCACGCCCAGTGCCAGGACGGCCAAGCTGAGGCTGCGGGGTGGTGAAGGATTTATCAGATCCATCGGTGCAGGGACGGGCGGCGAGAGCAACTCACCCAGTGCAAGAAAGTTCTGCCGAAAGTTCATCCCGCCAGGTGTGAACGCTTGCGCGATGTGCACAGACTCTTTTTCCAGAAAGGCGGGAATCCAGAAAAACGCGCTCAGACCCAGGCCGAGC
>Ga0180437_10004554_pt1 | contig 19663 bp, 16 predicted proteins | sample SS_ome_4_FD_132410 | JGI IMG/M metagenome (GOLD analysis project Ga0180437, IMG submission 132410) | Hypersaline lake sediment archaeal communities from the Salton Sea, California, USA - SS_3_D_1 metaG | ecosystem: Environmental > Aquatic > Non-marine Saline and Alkaline > Hypersaline >... | reverse complement strand
CCCAAGGGGATCAGGGCTTTTTTGAATGTCCCATTGAAGCGATAGAGCCAAATCCCTACCAACCCCGCCAGAGTTTCGGCGATCGTGACTTCCAGGAATTGGTCGAATCGGTGAGGGAGAGAGGGATCATTACCCCTCTTTTGGTGAGCAGAGTGGAATCCGGCTATCGCCTGATTGCGGGTGAACGCCGGTGGCGGGCAGCCCAAAAGGCAGGACTGTTGAAGGTCCCGGTTGTGGTGCGGGAAAGTACGCCAATCGAATCTCTGGAGCTTGCCCTGATCGAAAATATCCACCGAAAGGACCTCAATCCCATTGAGGAGGCTTTGGCCTACAGCAAATGCTTAGAAGAAGGCAAGGTCACCCAGGAGACGCTTGCCAAGAAATTGGGCAGGGAGCGCTCCACCATCACCAATATGCTCAGGCTCTTGAAACTCCCCCGAGCGATTCAGCAGGACCTGATTGATGGGCGGATGTCCATGGGGCATGCCAGGGTGTTGGCAGGTTTGAAGGGCAAGGAGGAGCAGATGGCCTTGCGAAATCTTATCCTGGCAAAAGGGTTGTCGGTCAGACAGGTGGAGGAGATGGCTAATAGGCAGGGAAAGGGCGGGAAGGTTCGGAGAGAACCCTCCGAAACGGATTACTACATCCAATCTCTAGCCGAAAACCTCAAGAGATCCCTGGGCACGAAAGTGGAGATCCGGAAGAAGGGCAACCAGGGCCGCATCGTCATCCATTTCTATTCCGATCAGGAGCTGGATCGGCTGCTCGAGCACCTGAGCTAGCGAAGCTTCGCCTTTAAGCAAAGAGGCTTTCGCCCCAGGGATGGCCATTCCCCTCAAGGCGATATCTATGGGGTTCTGGAGAGGCAGACTGATCTTTGAGGGTTTGAGAGAGCTTTAACTTCGTTGGAACGGGAAATTCTGCTGGGAGTTTCGTGGAGCAAACCCTCAAAGATCAGCCCGCTGGAATGTCCGGTGGAATTCTTTCGAGATATCCCCTTTCGGGGAACAGCCATCCCGGCTCAGCCAAAAAGCTCACATTACGCCGCGGACAAGTGTTAAGATCCTTAACTATGAAGGCAGCGGCAATAAGCTCAACGTAAAAGGCGCTAACATCCATTGCATTGTTTCTTCTTTTCTGCCTTACGTCTCAGGCCCCTGGCCATTTCCTTTTTCTCCAGCGCCGCTCCTCACCCCTCATGAGCCGTCGAATATTGTCTTTGTGCCGAAAAGAGATGAGGCCCGCCATCAGGGCCGAAGCCGAGACCCAGAGGGCCGGCTTTCCTGCTATGACAAAAAGGATGGGCAAGCTCCAGGCCGAGAGTATAGATCCCAAGGAGACGAAATCCGAAAGGACCACAATGACCACGAAGAAACAAAGGCCCACCAACGCTTGAAAAGGGGCAAGGGCAAGATAAACACCCAACGCGGTGGCCACCCCCTTGCCGCCTTTGAAGCCCAAAAATACGGAGAACTGATGGCCCGTGAGGGCGCACAGGCCGAGCAAGACCGGCCCCAGGTGCCAATCTGGAAAAACGCGGCCGATGATAAACACCGGAACAAAGCCTTTGATCAGATCTAGGGTGAGGGTCATGATCCCCCATTGGATTCCCAATTCCCTGGCTACGTTTGTGGCCCCTATGTTCCCGCTTCCCCGCTTCGTGATGTCCACATGGGCCACCAGGCTGCTGATCCACTTTCCAAAAGGAAGGGCACCGACGGTGAATGAGGCCGCAGCGAAAAGAATATGGATGAGAGTATAGGCCTTCAAACCGCTTCGAACTCCCGTTTCCTACCCAGCTTTCGCCTCCTCGAGCCGAGGCGGCAGACAAAATTCAGTGTTCTCCTTGTGCCATCTCGCCTCTCTAGAAAGCCCCCGGTTTCACCCTGGACGCGGTTTCCAGGGTCCATTCCGGATTTTCTTGTCTTCTCTTTTCAGAGTGTTGTATATGAAAACAGAGATTTGCCGCTCTTTAGGCTTCCGCAGGAGCGGGCTTATCGGGAAGTCAACATAGCGCCGCAGAGGCGGGGTTGCAATGTAAATCTGGGGTCCGTGGAGAAGTCATTTATGAGAGTGATGGTTATGGACGGGCAGGGGGGTGGCATTGGGGCCACCTTCATCAAAGGGCTTCGGGCGATTTCCGGCGAAAACCTGGAGATATTCGCACTGGGAACCAATTCTGCGGCCACCTCCCGCATGATGAAGGCGGGCGCCAACAGGGGTGCCACGGGAGAAAATGCCATTGTACAGACGAGCCCCAAAGTCGATGTTATTATTGGACCGCTCGCCATTCTCATGCCCAATGCCATGATGGGGGAGGTGACTCCCGGTATGGCCGTGGCCGTCTGCTCCAGCGAGGCCCAGAAAGTCCTGATTCCCTTAACCCAGGAGAGTGTCCATCTTGTTGGAATGTCGAGTGAACCCTTACCCCACTTAGTCGATCAAGTGGTCCAAATCATAAAGGAGATGTTAGACCATGTGTGAAGCGGCGGCCTATTTGCTGAAAGACGGAAAGGAAGAATTGGTTTTCGAGAGTGTGGATATCTTGGAGTCCCATGGGAAAGGGCTCAAAATTGTAAACATTTTTGGCGAAGAACTGGAACTCAGGGCCAAAGTAAAGGCCCTTTCCTTGGTCGATCACAAAATTGTACTCGAACCGCTTTAGGAGGGATGATCATGTGGCAGGAATTGAGCAAGAAGATCGTGTGGCTTGGGCATGACGCTTTTAGAATCGACGGCTCGAAAACCGTCTATTTTGATCCCTACGGCATTTCATCCGGGCCGAAAGGGGACCTGATTCTAATTAGCCACGATCACTTTGACCACTGCTCTCCGGAGGATGTGGCCAAGATCCAGCACGAAGGGACGGTGATCGTTACAGAGAAGGATTCCGCAAAGAAGCTCTCCGGTGATGTAAGGGTGCTCAAGCCAGGGGAATCCCTTGTGGTGGACGACGTTAAGGTTGAGGCCGTCCCATCCTACAACACGGACAAGGACTTTCACCCCAAGAACAAAGGATGGTTGGGTTTTGTCGTGGAGATGGAAGGGGCCAGGATTTACCATGCCGGCGACACGGACTTCATCCCCGAAATGAAGGATCTAAAGGCGGATATCGCCCTTGTACCGGTATCGGGCACCTACGTGATGACTGCAGAACAGGCCGTCCAAGCCGCCAGGGCCATAAATCCCAAATTGGCGATCCCCATGCACTACGGGGCGATTGTGGGCGACGAAAAGGATGCCATGGCGTTCAAGAAGGCCCTGGAGGGGCAGGTTGAGGTTCTGGTGCTTTCAAAATCGTGAGCCCTTTTCTGGAATGACCATCCAGGTTTTTTGTTCTGTTTGGGCCTATTGTTAAATATGTTATATTATACTAAATAATATTAAAGCATGCTTAATCGTCGTTAAATGACCGGTTCTAGCGTTGCGTCCGAGAGGTGTAATCGCCACAAAATGCGAAATCCGGATTTAGAAGTTGCCGGAAACCATTTCCGAGGCTCCTATTAAGGGTCTTGCTCACACCACCCGTTATACTGGGGGTCGCTGATTTGATGCTTTCTTCCCAGAAGTGAGCCGTTCTTGCTGCCTCAAGGTGAGAATGGGGCTTCTCGTCCAAAGAGTGCCTTTTTGATGGTGCCGGGAAGCTTGAGGTAGTATTCCCCTTCTTCTCTTCTTCCTCTCTTGAGACACCCTTCTCCATAGATGCGGCACTTGAGAGACAGTTCTCGGAGCGCTGCCAGCGTCTGCTTTCTTCCCAGGAGACCGCTTTTCATCAGCTTGACGATCGCCCGGATTCTGTAACGGTCCATGCCTTTGCGGCTTCTGGATAGCTGATCCGGCGAACCGCCCTCCTTAACTGTCAGGGCGCGGTCAATCAGCTGAATGGGGTGGCGACAGGAGATTCTGAGCCAGAGATCATAGTCTTCGCACACCGGAAAAGCTTCGTCGAAAAGGCCGACTTCATCAAAGACGGACCGCCTCACCATCACAGCAGAGGGGCTGACAAGGCAGAGCTTTAGGGAGGCCTCGAAGATATCCCCTGATGGCTTTTGGTGTTTCTTCTTCGGGTTGACCCGAGTCCCGCGACGGATCCAGAATTCCTGGGTCTGGCAGGCTGCGGCTTCAGGGTGGTCGGCAAAAAAGGCTACCTGCGCTGCGAGTTTTGTGGGCAACCAGTAGTCATCCGAGTCAAGAAAGGCGATGAGAGGCGATGTTGACGCTCTGATGCCCGTGTTTCTCGCTGCAGAAACTCCCAGATTCTCCGGATGTTCTAAAGGTTTGATATAATCTCGAAACTGGCTCAACGTGCGGAATGTCCCATCGCGAGAACCGTCATCAACAACAATGATTTCTGCAGGCCGGTAGGTCTGATAGAGGGTGGAAGCGATAGCGCGGCACACTTTGTGGGCGCGGTTGTAAGTGGGAATAATGACACTCACCGCGGTCATAGGAGAAACTTCCAGACCAGCCCGAGAAGTCCTGGGAGGAAAAGGTTCCCTTCAATAAGGGTTTCCAGCCGGGTGCCCGGGTAGAGCCATCTCCGCTCGTAGGTGAGAAGGCTCACAGCAAGGGAGAGATAACACAAAACCAGGAGAAAGGCGAAAGAAGGGATAAGACCGAAGAAAGCGGCGACAGCCAGGATGGCGGCACCGGCGAAGATCACCCATTTCAAAAGAAAAAGGGTTCTCCGTTCTCCCAGGGTGATGGGGAGGGTCTCCGCTCCCACGATGAGGTCTCCCTGCATCTGGAAAATGTCAAACATAGCTGATCGTGTATAGACCACGGAGAACACAAACAGGAATGAAACGACCATAGGTAACCACGTTGCTTTGACTGGTTCCAGTTGGGGCAGCAGTACCAGAACCGCCCCCCAAGCGAGAGCCTCTGACAAGGTTTTCGATCCTGGTATGTCCTTGATTTTGGAATACCGCCACACCTGTCTGCGGCTGATGGGTACAATAGGGATGCTGTAGATGCTGCCCAGAATACTCAAGCCGAGCAAGGCCAGGAAGGTGGCCACACCCAAGAGATAAGAGAGGGTGAGCGCGCCGCAAATGGCGAAAAGCCCCGAAAGCATGAACCACCTCCGATGCTTCTTGTAGAAGCTCGCCATTTCAGGGTCGTTATAGGTGCTGGCGCCTTTATCCAGGAAACGGTTCAGGACGTGCATGGCATAGACATAGAGAGAGGCGATCAAGGGATGGATCAGGTCCGGTTTTTTACCTGAAAGAAGGGTGGCGGCAAAGGACAAGGCGAAGGCGCCCAAGGCGACCATGATGTTGCATTGGTGAAGACGCCGCGTGGTGTCCCTGGCCCACCGGAGGAGAGGCGACTCTTTACGGCTGCGGATGGCCTCGATCTCTCGAACCACGCCCCTGATCATCCAGTTGGGGGTAGAGGCGCCGGCGGTCACGCCGATGACTTCCATGGAAGAGAGCTTGTCTTTATCCAGCTCTGCTTCTGTTTCCACATGAAAGGTGGGAAGACCTATGGCCTCGGAAACCTGAGCAAGGCGCCGCGTGTTGCCGCTGTGGTAGCCCCCCACCACAACGATCCCGTCCACGTGACGCGCAAAGGATCGAATCTCCTCCTGCCGGGTTTCCGTGGCCTCGCAGATGGTGTCGAAAATCTCGGCTTGGGGAAAGCGTTGCTGGATGGCCTTTGCGATCGCTTCGTAGTTACGCTTTTCCTGGGTGGTCTGGGCCACAACGATGACTTTGTCCATGGGGGGCAGAAGATCCACCTGCTCCAGCCGGGATATCACATGGGCCTGTCCATTGCTGTACCCGACCAGACCGATGACCTCCGGATGCTCCTCTTCCCCCACAATGACCGTGCCGTACCCTTTATGGGTATGGTAACGGATGATGGACTGCACCCGCGCGACCCGAGGACAGGTGGCATCAATGAGGTTCAACCCGGAGGCTTTGAGAGCCTTGCGTTGTTGGGGAGGTATGCCATGGGCCCGAATAACCACCGTGCCTTCTTTCAGTTCAGCGGGGTCATCGACACAGACCAGCCCTTTCGCTTCCAGCAGTTTCATCACCTGCTCGTTGTGAATGAGGGGCCCGAAGGTGAGCAAAGGGCCCTCATTCTTGTTCGCCTCGGAAAGGACCAGTTCGAGGGCACGACGAACCCCCATGCAAAACCCTGCTGTCTTGGCCAGCTTAACTTTCATCTTTTAACATTGAAAAATAGGCATCCATGGTGGATACAAGAGAATCCACATCCTTTATTTTGGTGATTCTCCCTCGAAAACGGCTGCTGTAAGGCAGTCCCTTGGAGTACCACAGGAGCAGTCCCCTGATGGCCAGAGCGGCCTTGTGTTCGCCCAGGGATGCACAGAGATGGTGAAAATGTTCCATAATCAAGATCCTCCGCTCAGAGAGGTCGGGTTCTGAAACCGGCAGGCCCTGTTCTCGATTGAGGATCTGTCTAAAAATCCATGGTGACCCAATGGCGCCCCGGCCGATCATGACGCCGTCACACCCAGTTCGCTTCCTCATTTGTAAAGCGAGGGAGGAATCCATCACATCTCCGTTGCCGAGAACGGGAATTCTTAGGCGGGCCTTGACCTCGCCGATCCACGTCCAGTCTGCAGGCACAGAGAATCCATCCGTGGCAAAACGGGGATGCACCGTGATGGCATCGGCACCACAATCCTCGACAATGCGGGCCGCCTCACAGACCACGGGCTGCGTTGGAGACCACCCGGTCCTGATCTTGACGGTTAGGGGCACGGTGCAGGCAAGCCGAACTGCTGAAACGACTTGCTCCACCTCCTTGAGATCCCTAAGCAGTGCGGCGCCGGCCCCGGTCTTGACCACCTTTTTTACGGGGCATCCCATGTTGATATCCACCAGGTTTGCACCTTTTTCAACCGCTATTTGTGCCGCTTGGGCCATAACATGCGGTTTGGCACCGAAAATCTGCACAGACAAAGGCTTTTCAGCTGGATCGCTTTCAAGGTACGAAAGCGTCTTCTTTACCCCCATGCTGAGACCCATGGCGCTGATCATTTGGGTATTCACCAATCCGGCACCCAGCCGCTTGACCATGAGACGAAAAGGGAGATTGGTGTACCCCGCCATGGGGGCCATGGCGAGCCAGTTTTCCAGCTTTAGGGAACCGATCTGTAACATGCAGGCATTGTAGATCAGTTATGGCTCAAACACAACCGCCGGTATGTGGAAAACCTGGTGGAAGGGATCCGGCACGCAAGAAACAAAAAGCCTCTTGAAAGTTCAGCGCCTGAATCCTAGATTGGAACGATGTTTGAGGTGTCTTGCCAACGATTTCTTAGGGGCTTTGCATCTTGCGAAAAGGTACGGGCAGGCCGCAGGGAGAGGTGGGGGCCTACGAGTTATGAAAGGGTTTGAAAAATTTTTCCATTTCTTGGGTCTTCGAAAAAATGTCGTGGCCCTTCTGGGCATGGTCATTCTGGTCGGTCTCGGCGAGCGGATGGCTGAGCGGTTTCTCCCCGTCTACCTCATGGCCCTGGGGGGTGGCGCGCTGTCTGTGGGCCTTCTCAATGGCTTGGATAATTTCCTGAGCGCTCTCTATGCTTTCCCAGGGGGGTATCTGAGTGATCGACTCGGCTACAAACGGGCCCTGATCTTCTTCAATCTTCTCGCCATAACCGGGTATGTCATCGTGATCCTGGTGCCGTCATGGCAGGCGGTGATCCTGGGTAGCATTCTGTTCCTGTCCTGGTCTGCCATATCCCTCCCGGCATCTATGGACCTCATTGCCAAGGTCCTGCCCATGAACCAGAGAACCATGGGTGTATCCATGCATTCTTTGGTGCGACGGATTCCCATGGCTCTCGGGCCTGTGATAGGAGGCGCCCTGATCGAGATGTATGGGACGAAAACCGGCATCCGTTTGGCCTTTGTGGGAGCCCTGCTGATGGGCGTCATCTCCCTGCTGATGCAGCAAGCCATGATCGAGGCGGAACATGAAGGGGGGGGCAGCAACGGCAGCCGGGCAGAAAAGAATCCCCTCAGAATGCTGAGACTGATGAGACCTTCTCTTCGATATCTTCTGGTCTCCGATATTATGATCCGGTTTTGCGAGCAGATCCCCTATGCCTTCGTGGTGATTTGGTGCCTTCACTATGCTCAGGTGTCCCCCGTCCAATTCGGTGTTCTAACCACCGTGGAAATGATCACGGCCATGCTCATCTATGTTCCCATCGCTTATCTTGCGGATCGGGGTTCAAAGAAGCCTTTTGTGGCGATGACTTTCATCTTTTTCACCTTCTTTCCTCTGGTCATCCTCTTCAGTCGTTCTTTCGGGCTTCTGGTCTTCGCCTTTGTGCTTCGAGGACTCAAGGAATTCGGAGAACCCACGCGCAAGGCCCTCATCATGGATTTGGCGCCGGAAGGGAAAAAGGCGGGGATGTTCGGTGCCTACTATCTCGCGCGGGATGTGATCGTCTCATTTGCTGCCTTCGGAGGTGCCTTCCTGTGGCAGGTTTCACCGGCCACAAACTTCATTACAGCCTTTTGCTTCGGTGCTCTGGGAACGCTCTTCTTCTTGCTCTTCGGCAAGGATCACAGCATAGCGTAGTCGCAACAAGGCCTGGTGCAGGACGGGTATGCACTTCTGGCACGCGGACTTCCGCAACTAAGTACTAGTGCCATGTATCATGAATTCGCATACCTGAAGATCGTGTTTTCGGATTGACTGCGTGATGGCCCATTCCTTCAAGACGATATCTAAGGGCTTGGGGAGAGGTAGTCTGATCTTTGAGGGTTTAACAAGATCCTAAATACGTCGGAACGAGAGATTCTGCTAGGGCTTTCCGTGCGTACCCGCCTGCCATGCGAGCTGCTCGGTTGCCACAGTGGCAGCTTGAGCGTATGGAGTCAGCGTCAAGTTTCTTAGCCTAGATGAGCTAAGGCACGAGCGGGCAGGAATCCTCAAAGATCAGACCACGGCAATGCGCAGGGGAATTCTTCTGAGATATCGTCTTTCAGGAACAGGCCATCACTTTATAATACAAGAATATGTGATACGGAGCACTAGTATGTGACCGAAGGAAAGAGCTTCCGATCGGTGTGGGGAAGGAAAAGAGAGGCGATGAATTCGTCCATGTAGGGCTGATAGTTGGAAAGCTCTATATTGGTCATGGACCTGGAGACATTGATACATTTCTCGAAGGCTTCTTCAGAGACAAGGGCTAGACGGGCGCCCGCGAGGGAGCTGTTTCCAATGAACTGGATTCGGTCGATGGGAATGTCGGGCAAGAGTCCGATAGCAATCGCCTTGGGAATGTCCAGGTAGTTTCCAAAACCTCCAGCTACATAGAAGGTCTCGAGCTGATCAAATGAAAGCCCGATGTAGTCCAACAAAGATTTGATCGCCGCAAAGACAGACCCTTTTGATTTCATGAGATTGTCAATATCAGATTCGGTGAAAACGATGGGCTCCCCTGTCTCTGTTTCGTCGGCTTGCGCGATGACGTACTGTGGGATATCGTCCTGAAAAGTTAAACAGGGATCCTTTCGGTCCCTGTCGAATTTCCCATCCGATCCAATAATGCCGTTCTTAACCAGTTCGTATATACAATCGATGAGCCCAGAACCACAGATGCCTCGGGGCTTGGCTCGGCCGATCGTCTGATAGAGAACCTTGCCGTTCTGTATTTCAACCTTTTCGATAGCCCCTTTCGTGGCCCGCATGCCACAGCGGGTCCCACCGCCCTCGAAGGAAGGGCCGGCCGAAGCAGAGCAGCAAATGAGCCATTCATCGTTTCCAATGGCGATTTCCCCGTTGGTTCCAATATCGATCAATCCCTGTACCTGCGGGTGCTCAGCAATGCCGCAGGCCACGATACCGGCCACAATGTCCCCGCCCACATAAGATGCCACGCTCGGGATCGTTTCCAAGATTCCCCTGGGATGGATTTGGATGCCGATTTCCGCAGCACTGATCTGAGGGTACACGTCCGCGGTGGGGACATAGGGTTCCAGGCGAATGTTGCAGGGCGTCAGGGCGAGGAGGAAGTGGCTCATGGTAGTGTTTCCTGCCGCGACAACGGTGATGACATCTTCACGAGAAATTTCGGCTTTCTCAGCCACGGAACCAATCAACATATTGATATTCTTGATAATTGCTTCATTCAGCGGGTGTAGTCCGCCTTTGCCGCAAGCGTAAATCATTCTGGATATAACGTCTTCACCGTACTGGGACTGCATATTGTGGGCCCCGTCCACGGCGAGCACTTTGCCTGTTCTGAGATCGATCAATTGGGCCACTAGGGTTGTCGTTCCCACATCCAGGGCCAGGCCATAGGTTCGGTTTGTCGTATCCAAGGGCTCTATTTCGTGGATGCGATAGCGGTTCTTGTCTTTCATCACCGTGGCGGTCACCTTCCAATCATGATCGCGAAGGATGTTGGAGAGGTTTTGGAGGCAGTGAAGAGATATGTCATAGGAATGCCATCCGATTTTTCGTCTGAGCTCGCGGGAAATCCTTTCGAAATCGGCGATGTTGTCTTTAAGGGTTGGGGGCGGCAATTCCAGGTATATTTTGCGGACTAGGGGTTTAAGAGAATAGAAGGCCAAATCGGCCGCAAGTTGAGGAGAGACCCCACCTTGGACTTCGGCGGCTTCTGCCGCCGCCCCGGTCATAATCTGCTCCTCCTCAAGTCTGGACTCCGGTGGAATTTCCACCTCCAGGTCACTCTGAATCCTGGTTTGACAGGCCAGGACAAAGCCCTGGTTGATTTCCTCTTGGGAAAAGAAGGCAGAGGTGTCTTCGTCCTGTTTGAAATCGCCTTTGAGGATACGGACCCGGCACTCGCCACAAACCCCCTCCCCTCCGCAAAGATTATTGACAAAGATATCTGCCCTTTGTGCCGCTTCTGCAATGGTCGAGTCCTGTTCCACCTGGATCGTTTTTTCATCAGGCAGAAAAGTGACCTGGAACGCTGTCATACGTCTGCTCCTTCTCTACGTATGAATTCTATTTTGTTGAAACAAAAGTTCCACTCCATACCAGCAGATGGCCCTGCTCGCGTTTTTTGACCAATTGGAAGGCGTCTTCCATGTGCTGGCAGGTCACAGTACACCATTCATATACCACCACAAATTCTGATGTAAAAGCGAAATATGGTTCTTGGAGGGACGGCCATCTTCCAGGTCGAGACCGACTGTCCAGGGATAGCATGGGTTGAGTCCACCGCTTTGGCCAATTCACGAGGGGTGGATGAAGCACTTGGGCTATCATTTTTGTTGACGTACTATATGTTGCGTTCTAATATATTTATTTGCGCAGATACAAAGCTTGCCCCGCTCCCGATGGGGAAGAGGCATTTTTCTTGAGGAGGGCTTCATGGCTCAAAGAAGAAATAGTGAAGAGACGTTGGATCTCACATCCTTTCGATGGGACGATCATCTGTTTTCAGATATCCTGACGAGAATGAATCCGATCGATACGGATCAGGCATTGGATATTAGCCGTTCTCTGAGGGAAGAGATCGCCAAGAGAGAGCTCCAGCGGATTACCATTCCTCTCCTCGAGAAAATCGTAGAAGAGAAACTGCGGGAGTACGGCATCACGAAAACGTCCCCCCTGAACCTAGACAGTTCTATGTTTCTTAGAAGGGATGAGGTGGTCCTTTCCGCCAATGCGAAGACGGTGCTGGAAAGGCGGTATCTCAAGAAGGATACCCATGGCATGGTTCAAGAAACGCCGGAGGAGATGTTCCAGAGGGTAGCCAGGCACATCGCCAAAGCGGAGCAGGCCTATGGGGCGGATGAACGCGTGGTCAGGGATATGGAAGAAAGATTCTACAGAATGATGACGGAGTTCAAATTCCTGCCCAACTCGCCCACCCTGATGAATGCAGGAGGAGAACTGGGACAACTTGCAGCCTGCTTCGTTCTGCCTGTCGAAGACAGCATGGAAGGCATTTTTGACGCCCTTAAGAACGCAGCCCTCATTCACAAGTCCGGAGGAGGAACAGGTTTTTCCTTTTCTCGGCTGAGGCCCAAGTACAGCACGGTGGGGAGCACAGGTGGCGTGGCTTCCGGCCCGGTTTCCTTTATGAAGATCTTCAATACCGCGACAGAGCAGGTGAAGCAAGGCGGGACTCGAAGGGGGGCCAACATGGCCGTTCTGAGGGTGGACCATCCCGACATTATGGAGTTCATCACCTGCAAGAAGAACAACCGGGAACTGAATAATTTCAACATCTCCGTAGGCGTAACGGATGTCTTCATGGAGGCTGTGAGAGCGGAGACTTCTTATGCCCTGATTGACCCGAGAAATCAGCGGCAGGTGGGGGAACTGGACGCGAACGAGGTCTATCATAATCTGGTCTACCACGCCTGGGAGAGGGGTGATCCAGGCGTTATCTTCCTGGACAGAATCAACCAGGACAATCCGACCCCAAGTTTGGGTGAGATTGAAAGCACCAACCCGTGCGGAGAACAACCTCTCCTTCCTATGGAAGCGTGCAATTTAGGCTCCCTCAATCTCGCCAAGTTCGTGGTCCACCGTGACGGCGCCCCAACGATTGATTACAGTGCGCTGAAGGAAATGGTGTGGCTGGCCGTGCGATTCCTGGATGATGTGATCGACGCGTCCCAATACCCCCTATCGGAGATCGAGCACATGGCTCGGGGGAACCGCAAGATCGGTTTGGGTGTGATGGGATTCGCAGATCTGCTTTACCAGCTCTGGATTCCTTACAACTCTGTGCTGGCTCTTGAGACGGCTGAGCAACTGATGGGCTACATTCAGGCAGAGGCCCGTGAAGCCTCGAGACATTTGGCAGAAAAGAGGGGCGTTTTCCCGAACCTCGATGTGAGTATCTATAAGGACATGGAGAATTGCCGCTTTAGAAATGCCACCACCACGACCATCGCGCCCACCGGGACGTTGAGCATTATCGCCGGTTGCTCCAGCGGGATAGAGCCCCTGTTTGCCCTAAGCTTCGTCAGAAGGGTGATGGATAATGACGAACTGGTGGAGACCAACCCGTATTTTGAAAAGGTGGCTCATGAGAGAGGGTTTTATTCGCCTGAACTCATGGATGCCATCGCTCACGCGGGCAGCATCAGAAATATGGACGGCATCCCTCAAGATGTGAAAGAGGTTTTCATAACAGCCCATGACGTTTCCCCGGAGTGGCATGTTCGCATGCAAGCCGCTTTTCAGAAGTACACGAACAACGCGGTCTCAAAGACGGTCAACCTCCCAAGGGATGCAACGGTGGAGGATGTTCTGAAGGTTTACGACCTCGCGTATGAGCTGGGATGCAAGGGGGTTACGATCTATCGGGATGGCAGCAAAGAGAATCAGGTCTTGAGCTATGATCGGACCGCAAAAGAGCTGACCTCCCTGATCGATGTCAGGGATCGGCCGGAAACATTGGAAGGTTTCACCACCAAAGTGGTGACAGGGATGGGCAACCTTTACGTAACCGTAACCGAGTACGAAGGAAAACCCTTTGAGGTTTTTGCCACGATCGGCAAATCCGGAAAGTCCACCACGGCGAAGACCGAGGCAATCGGCCGACTCGTTTCCCTCGCCTTGAGGTCGGGCGTATCCGTGGAGAAGATCGTGGAGCAGCTCAGAGGGATCTGCGGGGAGCATCCTGTGTTTCAGAAGGACGGCCTTATCCTTTCCATCCCGGACGCCATCAGTCGCGTTCTTGGAAAACGGTACCTCAAGGATAAGAAAATCCACCGCCACAAACATGAGAACAGTCTTCTGGGCGAGGCCTGTCCCGAATGCGGACAGACAATCAGTTTTGAAGAAGGCTGTATGACCTGCCATTTCTGTGGTTTCACCAAATGCGGTTAGACCCAAGACCGCCCTGCCTTTACGAAAGTGCTGCAGAATGCCTCGACCTTTGGTCGCGGATGAATGCACCGATTTGACCATCGAGAAAAACTGAGAATCTATGAGTCCGCTGTCCACATGGCGATGGCATCTTTTCTCTCGTACCGCGGCTCCCAGCCTGGTCATTTCTACGGTGTTACGGACGGGTGAAGCCCGCCCTCACCCCGTTCCGTAACGCCATGAAATGACGAAGGCCTCCCGCCAGGCACTCTAGAAAAGATACCATCACCTTGCGCTCCGTGCCTGTCGTCATTTTTTCAAGGCGTAACGTGTTACACAAATGCAGAAACGCCGGCCTTTCGTAGAGAGGCTTTCAGTTTTGAGTGGAGCTTTTAGCAATTGGGAAAAGCTGAAAAAAGGTTGGTATTTCAGCTTATTATTAAGTGGGGACACCCTTGACAAATTAGGAAGGGTGATTAATTTTTACATCAAAATGATGAGTATCATGAACGGATTTTTTGAATTGGTTCATGGGAGGAGGTGTGAATATGACAACTGCATTAACCAAAAGAATAAGCAGACCATCTTGGTTAAGACCCTTTTGGGGTGATGATTTGGATGTCTTCTTCGACCGGCTCTGGCCGGATCTGCCGAGTCATTTCGGTGACGATTGGGCCCCGAAGGTCGACTTCTTCGAAAAGGATGGGAACTATCATCTCACAGCTGAAGTTCCCGGAATGGACAAGGATGATATTTCTGTGTCCATCCATGAGGGCGTCGTGACGGTCAGCGGAAAGAAGGAGTCCACCAAGGAGGAGAAGGAAGCCGACTATTTCATGAAAGAGACCAGTTACGGTTCTTTCTCCAGAAGTTTTCGACTGCCCGGAGAGGTGGATGAGGATAAAGTGGATGCCACCTACAAAGATGGTGTCCTTACCGTCACCATGCCCAAAAAGGAAGACTCCAAAACAAAAAAGGTGGCCGTTCACTAAGACGGTTTTGATTCTGTAGAATGAGACAGGTCGGGTCAGCTTTGATCCGGCCTGTTTTTTTCTGCTCAGCCCCTTCTGAGATGTGGATGTCTTCAGAAGCTAAGATCTTAGCCTCTCTGTCAAGTTCTCAGAAAACTCCATATTTCAGTTAAATTTATCCAGCATCCAGCATCTTTTCATCTCAAGCAATCTGATATTCACTTCAAAAACTCGTCGGTTTGACACGAAGCTTCGCTACTCTACGATCAACCTCATGGTGAACCCGCGTCTTTGGGTGAGAGCTGAACCGAGAGGGTCCTAAATTCAGGAGCAGACCAGATCACGCGACCCGCTTCATCCATGAGGACCAGAGAGGAGCAAGGACGTCTCTCCAGCAAACCGGTGGCGGGGTTCATGAGCTCAACGCTTCCAAGCGCGGCTCGCACCTGACCGGTTTCATCGAGGAGGCTGAGATAAGGATTCCCATCCTGGCCTAAACCCAAGAGCACGCGGTTCCGTATTTGACTGTCCATGAGCACAAAAGAGGGACCGCCCTCTTTGTGGGGTTCCAGAATCATATTGAAATACGGCAGGCCGCTTTTGTTGACCCCGATAGCCATGGGTGCCCAGCCGTTTTTGTTGATAAACGTGGCATTGGGCTCCCCGTCCATGGAGAGTTTCAGGACCCAACGGTCTCTGCCATCGTCATCCACCAAATGAAACTCATTGGCTATGACCACATCTTTTGAACCCAACTGCTGTTGAACCCCGGGTTCATCTGAGGTGATCCATTTGCTCGACAGCATTCCACCCAGCAATCCAGCCAAAAAGGCCACCATGACCATGAAGATGTTTTTGGCCACTTTTTCCTCCTTGCTAAACATGTCCAGAGTGAAGCTCCCCCGTCCAAAGTATTAAGGCAACCTGGTTCTCCGAAGTCACCCCTGCGGCTAGAGACTATAGAAAAGCAAGTGAACCAGGTTGGAAAAGGCATGTCCCAGCCAAGAACATGCCCGAATAAGAAACACCTTAACTCAAAGGGAAAAGCAAGTCACGGAAGAAAAAGGGCTTTAGACGGCGTTTAGGGCGGTAGGGTTCTAAAAAGGGAAGAAAAAGGCAGGACCTATGAAGTCCTGCCTTTTTGAAAAGGTGCATTCGTGAGGCGAGATGGCACCGGTTTCACCGTTTTTTATAACTCACTCAACCATTAGACACAGATTATAGCAGATGGCCGGTTGTTCGCACAATCGGAAGAAAATATCATTTTCAGTCGTAATTGTTAGGGGCATAGGTGATACTTTTTCCTTAGAAAAGAATAATCCCGCCCTGATCATTTTCCCACACCCCTCCGCCCCTACTGGGGACCCTGGTAGAGAGAAAATGAGAGGAGGGCAGGACAGATCTTGACCTGTATGAAGACATATGCATAATATGGTGTATGTTAAACCACCCAATAGGGGGTCACCTATTATGAAAACCCAATATTCCACAATGGACATCGTCAAGATTTTTGGAATTCCAAGAGAACGCCTCAGAGAGTGGCTCAGCAGGGGCTTTATTAAACCGGGCATTCAAGAGGCGAGCGGACCGGGCACCAAGGCCTTGTTCGCGCTGGAGGATCTATACCGAATCATGCTTTTCAAACAGCTGGTTGAGAGCGGAACCTCCAGAGAAATGGCCTCGGAACTGGTGAACTGCCTGTCATCCGAAATAATGATTTCAGAGGAATTTGCCGCAGTAGGCTACAGGAACGGGCATTACTCAGCAGAGATCGATTTGGATTTGGAGGAGGACGAGCTGAAGCTGCTGGCCGGCGAGGTGAGGTCTGATGTGGGCGCTGAGGACGTTCTGAAGCTGATCCCAAAGTGGCTCAGAGAGCGTTACGGCCTCTCTCTGTGGAAAGCCTTTTCCCTCTTTGCCAGGAAAGTGAGGGGGCGGCTCCTTGCGAAGATCATCGGAGATCGGGACTACGTGCTGGTGATCAATGCGAGAAAGGCAAGGGAAGAATTGGTCCGGATTGTCGGCGGATAGTGGCAGTCGTTATTAAAGTGTATGTTGCACCACCCTATCAAAATGCCAATGGTTTCGGTCGACTGCCCTTAAGAGCTGGCTGAGGGCATCAGCGTTTCGATGAAAATACGCCTTTCGAGGCTACTGTTCTAGGTAAGCCCCAGAGGTTTTGCGAAAGTGCTGCAGAATCCCTCGACTTTTGGTAGGGGAGGTTCAGGGGGTTTTGTTCCGACTCAGCAGTTCTGCGTCAGCGGGTATGGATGAGGGAAGCTTCGGCCGCGCCGGCAATGCGAATGTGAATCCAGCTTGAGCCAATCCGCGGGAGGGAGATCCAAAGGCTTCCTTGAGTTTCTCGAGGATCTCGTATTTTCTTTGCCTTTCAAAATAGAGGGCTTTGATTGTTTCAGGGATGTGACCATCCAAGGCCTCGAGTTTTTTGGTCAATTCCGCCATGGAGGCTGCACCCGGTGTTTCTCGTTTGAGCGCGTTTTTCTCTTCCCAACGCATAATATAGCGTTCAATTTCGAGGAACTCATCCATCAAGAGCTCCCAAGTAGCCCATGCTTGGATAGATCCCAGTTTTTCAGACTGGGTCTTCGCATCTGTAGCGATTTCGACCGCTGCCCGGGCCTGTTCAACCGCGCTGGCTGCCAACCCGTTACTCGTTTCCGCGGCTTTTTCCGCATTCCTGGCGATGGGTTTCATGGTTTCTTTGTGCTTGTGGAGCTCCGCATTGATCACTTCCACCCCTTTTTCTGTAGCTGCGCTAATAGTTGCCCGTATGGTGTTGAGCTGCTTATCGTTCAGGAGACCCCAGTTTCTCACAAAGGCATAATTGTTGATGGCAAAGAAAACCACGACCGCAAAACCGAAGAACAAAGCGGCCAACCCTGCGCTAATCTCCTCATAGAGGACCCATTGGAAGGTCTTGAAGACGATGATGCCGGAAATCAAAAGGGCAATCCCCAAAACATAAAGGTCTTGATGTTCCAACGCCTTCCTCCTCACTCAAATGACGATCCCACCATGCTGGCTTGCCCTAAGAATAATTCATTCTAAGTTTCCTCCAGCCGCAGGTTTTCTGGAGGCTCAGGAGCCGTGAAATCGACGGAAGCCGAAATGACGAGCATATCCGATTCGTTGCCATGAGGGCTCAAGGCCGTGACGCCGACTTCCACTTGGCCCGCAACAAGAGGAAAGGATGAAATGTCGTCAGGCAAGAGGATCGTGTTTACCTTGCCGATATCAGCATGCTCTGCCTCGTAGTCCACCCCTCGACCGACGGCCCAATAGAGTCTGTAACCGGCCACATCAGGACTATTGGAAGCGCCCCAAGATAGCCTTTTCTTTTTGGGCTTTGTGGTTCTGCTGACCAAGCGGACCGCAGGGATATGTATTTTGGGCCGAAAGGTGACGCGCTGTGAGGACGACGTTTTTTGCCTTTTCGATGGGCTCCTATGTGTCTCTTGCGTTGTTTCATTGGGATGCTGTGCACGAAGTTCGCCGGAGTCCGTGCGCACGCGTCGGTTTGTCTTTTCAACCACAGTGTACGGTCTGTAGAGGTCACAGGGTCTGGGGATGGGGAAGCTTCCTGATGGTTGTTTAGAATAGAAAAGGGCAGAGCTGCCTATCTCGCGATGGCTTACTGGCCTGCCTAGCACAAAGGCCTTGAGCTTGAATTTCAGCGTTTCCTTATTCATCCGCCCATCTCTTGTTTAAATGCACGCGCTCGTAGCCTCGAGTAGGCAAGCTTTTTTTGAATTTCTCCATCCTCTCTTCGATCAAAAGAGGGAGATTCCTTTGCAACCAATCTTGGATGGTAGGCCAAAGGACTTCCTCCCTGTCCGTGGGAATTGACGGCAGAACAATCTGTGGGTCGAATTGTATGTCCGGAGGGTTCTCCCTGATCCTCCTTATCTTCACATTTTCCTGATGGACTCTGGTTCTTTTTGTGCACTCAACGTAAGCAAGCTTATGGCCTTGAAATAAAACCTCATCTTCTTCGGATTCTTCCATCACATCTTCAGGGTAAAAAGGGTCACGGCTTCTGAATTCCTCCTCGTAGAGGCTCCAGAGCTCCCAAATGACAGGCTCTAGCGCATCATCTTGCCTCACATGTTTCAAGCCGTAGGTGCGCGCCTCTTTTCTTGAAATGCGCTGATTCGGAGAGGAGAAATCGGAAAAGAGTCTTGCCACGATTTTGTTGTTGGCTGCTGCTCTGTATGGCCTGTTTCGGCTTTCCAAAAGCTTAAAGCACTCGCTTTTGGCTTGTTCCACCGTTTTGTTTATCCTTCCGAGAATCAGAGGCGAAAAGCTGTCCGTGGTCCTCAAAAAGGCATCGATCCTTTGCTTTTCCCTTACCCTCCCGAGGCCTTCCAGCAAGGAGAAAAACCCGTTCACGTCTGCAGCACCAGCCGTGAAGACCTCGCCCCCATTTTGCTGTCTGGCGTCATGAGGAAAGGGGATGTCCACATCAACAGGGCCCAGTTCCCCCTTTTCACCCATGATAATTGTGTCAGCACCCAAAGCCATCATGGTGGCAGGCCCGAGGGCCTTGTAAGGGACCATGACATTGAAGAGATCGAACATCTCTCGGACCATGGAAACCAGCGGCCAGGGCACGAAGGTGTCTCCACCACAACCGCAGATGAAAAGGTCCAGAGCCTTCTTATCCAAAGGTCTCAACGCACAGAGCGATTCATAGATCTCACGGACAGCATCTGCACTGATGCTTCCTTCAGCATTCCTCCGATCGCTCAGAGCGTAGGCCACCACAGTGGAATTTCTTTGTTCCTGGATGTGCTTAATGAGCTTTAAGCGTCTTTCCTTGGACATGACGCACTCCAATGGAAAGCTATCATAGGAAGTGGCAATGACAGAGGATT
>Ga0180437_10004553_pt1 | contig 19668 bp, 14 predicted proteins | sample SS_ome_4_FD_132410 | JGI IMG/M metagenome (GOLD analysis project Ga0180437, IMG submission 132410) | Hypersaline lake sediment archaeal communities from the Salton Sea, California, USA - SS_3_D_1 metaG | ecosystem: Environmental > Aquatic > Non-marine Saline and Alkaline > Hypersaline >... | reverse complement strand
TGCCGATCGTTTGATCATCTCCACCCCACGATGGCATGCAATGTGCTTCCTCAGTGGGGGTCTTTCATTACATCGTCGAGACAGAAGACGGAAACATGGCGGCCACGGGCAATCTCGTCGTCACCGCCCCGTAAGGAATGCATGCACAGAGCATGTACCCGTGGGGGATGTCCGCCGGCGAAACCTGTCAAGAGTCAGCAGGAAGGCCGGTTCGTACCGGCCTTCCTGCTCTGTTCTGCTATTCGATTGGGAGCACGACATACCGAGAGTGGCCGCCATGTTTGACGAGCACCAGTGCTTTCTTGTTCTTGCTGCCTGCCTGGATCGCCTTCTCGAATTCAGAAACGGATTTCACCTCTTTCTGGTCCACGCTGACGATCAGGTCTGGCGGTTGGATACCGACCGAATCCGCCGGGCTCCCCGGAAGGACCTGTGTCACGATCACCCCTTCCCCCAAGCCATAGCCGAAGTGCTTGGCCAGGTCTCTTGTCAGATTCTGAAGCTGCATGCCTAGCCGCCCTTTAGATTGCGTTGCCTCCCCCAGCTTGCTCATAGAGGCCGGACGTTCACCGGTCTTCACGGTTAGTTCTTTCCTCTTTCCGTCCCGGAAGATCTCTAAACGCACTTTTGTTCCCGGGGCAAGCATGGCCACCTCGTTCTTGAGCACGTTGCTCGTCTCCACATCCTCGCCGTCCATCTTGAGGATGATGTCGCCCTGTTTGAGCCCCGCCGCCTGCGCGGGGGAGTCTTCCGTTACCTCTGAGATCAGGGCACCTTGTGCCTTCTCCAGTCCAAAAGACCGGGCCAGTTCAGGGGTCACATCCTGGATCATGACACCCAGGTAGCCCCGGGTAACCTTTCCGGTCTCGATCAGTTGTTTCGAGATGGCCTTGGCCATGTTGATGGGAATGGCGAAACCAATCCCCATGTACCCACCGCTCTGGCTGAAAATAGCCGTGCTGATACCGATGGCCTGTCCGTCCAGATTGATCAAGGGCCCACCCGAGTTGCCCGGGTTGATGGCAGCGTCCGTCTGAATGAAGTCGTTGTATTCGGCGAGACGAATATCTCGGCCCAGGGCGCTGACCACTCCAACGGTCACCGTTTCTGCGAGGCCGAAGGGGTTCCCGACCGCTATGACCCAATCGGCGATCTGCAACTTGTCCGCATCCCCCATGCGAAGTACCGAGAAGTCGGTTCCCTCGATCTTGATCACCGCAACCTCCGAGTCGGAGTCCGTTCCGACCAGCCTGGCGTTGTCGAATTTCCTGCCATCCTGAAGTTCAACGGTAATCTTGTCTGCGTCACCCACCACGTGGTTGTTGGTCAGGATATAGCCGTCCTTGCTGATGATGAACCCGGATCCCTGGCCCATCTGATGGAACTTCTGCGGGAGATTCCCACCAAAGAATCTCCTGAGGAAATCGTCCTGGAATTGCCGCGAGGGGTCCTGCGACCCAAAGGGACTTCCGGGCCCCATCATGGGAGCTGAAGCCTCAACGGTCTTCTCAACCCGAATGGAAACCACAGCCGGCATCGCCTCTTTGGCCACCTGACTGAAGGCACTCGACAGTTCCTTCGCAGCCTGGATGTCCGGCTGTGCCAGCACTCCGGCAGGATGGCCCGTGGCGATGAGAACCATCAGAGTGAGAACCAGTCCGTGCCTGGGAAACCACGCATGGAATTCTCCTTTCCTGTTCATGTTCCTTCTCCTGTCTGAATAGGGGATAGGGGATTGCCTGCGCCTGAGATCGAGTTACGCCCTGAGGTTCTCCATTTCGGAATCCGGATGCTTTCCTTCCTCCTTTGCTGCTCTCTGCTTCGGTCGCCACCTCCGGTTCGCCCAATTCCAATTCCTTCCGAAGAAGGCGTCCTTGACGATCCGAACGGCTGTGTCGGTATCGATGAATTCGTTGTTGATCACCAAGTCGAAATGGCGAACGTCCTCGATATCGGCGTCGAAGTACTGACGTACAAAGTCCCTTCGCTCTTGGTCTAGGATCTTGATCCTTCGACCTGCTTCCTCCGCGGAAATGCCGAGTTCCTCGCTCATGCACCTCTTGCGCACGTTCAAGGGGGCGACAAAACGCACACGCAGGTTCATGGGCGCCTGTAGGATATACCCGGCCCCATGACCCATAACGATACTGTTGCCCTGCCTCCCAATGGCTACGATCACTCGCACAAGATGGCGAAAATAGGCCTCTGGGGACATACCGTTTTTTCCCGTGAGCCTGTTGAGGATCTCCTCAGCGTAGGTTACACCTCTCTCATCTATCGTACGGACGATCCTGTCACTCAAGTGCGCTTCCTGGGCAATCGCATGAAGGATCTCTTCGGCGAAGAGGTCCATGTGCAGCTCTGCTGACAGTCGCTTTGCAACGGCCCTTTCATTCGTCCCCACCTGTCCGGAAAGAAGCAGGACCGGCCGGTAGATATCCCCTTTTGGCAACTCCTGAGACGTTCTCTTGCCGCCCTCCCATTTTACACACTGGTCGTTTACCAATTGTCCGATGGACTTCGGATCATGAGGCTCCCACATGACTTTCCTCCTTGAAGGCAAACAGATCATGCTGTTTCCTTTGTTCGATTTTTCGATAATACGGCCCGGCGAATGGCGTACACCAATTCCTGCAAGTCGAAAGGTTTGTCGAACACGGCCGTGGCCCCCGACCGAAAAGCATCTTCATAGGTCGTTTTGTCACCAAAGGCCGTGATGATAATGAATGGGACCTTCTTGTCGAAATGGCGGACGCTTCTCAAGCATTCCAGCCCCGTTCGGCCTGGCATTTGAACGTCTGAAACGATGACATCGATGGGCGGATGTGCCTCGTTCTCGATTCGGCCCTCTATGACGGCACCGAGTTCTGCACCATTCGAACACTCCACGACGTCAAAGCCTTCCCGGCTCAAAGATACGGTGACGAGCTGCCGCATTGCCTCATCGTTTTCTGCAAGAACCACACGCACGGCCCTGTCCGCATTCGGAACTGGATTTGACTCTTGGGCGCTTTCCGGGATTCGAGACCTTTGAGAGTCGTCCATTATAAACTCCTTAGATTTATCCCTTGTCACGATATCTTTCTTGTCGGCTCCTGGCATGCCCGAAGAATTCTCAGATCCATCGGTTCCTGCTGCCAGTTTGGTCCTTCTCTATCAGCACATCTCGTGCCAGGGGTCACGCGAATCCGATGCAGCCGGATTCCACCGGCCGATTAAGTCAAAAAGGTGTGATTTCCGGAACTCTTACGGTCTTGAAGAGGTTTGCAACCTGGGGGCTCTCGGGGGAGAAGAACGTGGCAGCATGCCACACTGGGTAAGAATGCCACGTGGCGGGAGATCCCCTCGCATTCCCGTTGCAGGCCGGGGCACAAGGGCTCACTGAGGTTAAGACCCCAAAGGACGCGGGCGAGTCCGTCTCCGGGAAGGAGCATAGGACATTTGTCTCGGGCGAAAGATGCATAGAGCGAAGTCTACTCGGTTGATACAGTGAGGGGCATCAGCCTTGACAGCCATGCCCCACACCCACGATTCAAACAGACTGATTTGCGACTTACTTGACCGTTTTCTGGTTACCCTGGACGAGCAGTCCTTCAATGTCATGAATCCAGGAACCGACTTTCTGCTCAACCCTCTGAAGTACACAAGGATCCTTCTTGGCGAGATCCGCCCGTACAGCGCTAATTTGCGACTGCAGATGTTTTAACTTTTGCTGGTCACTTGCATCGGAGAATTCTCGCTGTGCCTGACTAAGTGTTTCCTCGGCATAACCGAGCGCAATACGCGCTGAGCCGTAGTTCTTGTCCCGGCAAAGTTCCCGGGCAAGAACCAGATTTTCCCGAACAGTCTCAAGCGGGAGAGGAACAATCGCGTCCTCACTTAACGCGCTATCGTTCGCCTCGTTAAGCAGCAGCGCCGCATGACCGTAGTTCTTTTCCTTGAAACTCTTCTCTGCGGCCTCGACCTTCTCCCGCAGCATGGTAGTGTCGAGAACGACGAAGTGACCCACGGCCTGGGCATCGGCTATTTGGATGTCAGGCCTCTTCTTGCCCAGGGTCTGCTCCTCAAGTGAACTGATTACGAAAGTATCGTTGGCAATCGGGAGCCAGAAATCGTGCTTCTTTTCGCCACTCTTATAAGTGAGCTTGCCGAACTTAATCGGTTCACCCGAATTGAATTTCGTTGTCATGCTCTCCAGCTGCCGGGCGCCTTGGACTGCGTTGTGCAAATGAAGGTCGGCATCGGGTTGCATGTCATGGAGCAGAGCTATGCGTGCAATTGCCACATCGGCGAGCAGCTTCGATGCCTGCTGGCGAAGCTTTGCCAGCTCTGTCTTTTCCACTTCTGTAAGAGTCGGCGTGGCTGGGACAGTTGCAGCCTCCTTGTCGGGCACCGCCTGAGGCTTCTGAGCTTGGCCGCACGCCGATGTGCCCACAAGCAAGGCCAGAGCGAGCAAGAGAACCGACCCCACACTCAGGAATCGAGGTGTGCCAACCAGACTGTTGTCGTTTGATTGGTCAGTTTTCATGATCCTTCCCTCCCTTTGTTTATTTTCATTTCGTTATAGCCATACTTCTGCAATCTTTCTGCCTGGTCACCATCTCCTTGAGCACATCCCGTGCCAGGGGCCAGAGAACATCCGATCCGGCTCGCGCTCATCCCTCGAGAGATTCAAGAACGCCTGGTTTCTGTGCGTCTTGGGCTTCCGAGCATGCCTGGAAACCAAGGATCGCCCCAGGCAAGAAATGGGGCAACATGCCCCACCGGGGTAGAATGCCACGTCTATCTGAGGGGATCTTCCCGCACCGGGTTCAACAGTCTCCTCGCTGAATCCGACGACTCATTCCTGGCAAGGCACGAGGCGACCCTTCCATCTGGTTAACCGTCACGGCTCATTCCGCCGAGAGGGGCACTGATGATCCTTCGCCGTACCCTGTGGTCAGATGCCCTGGTTTCGGCTGGCACGCTATATGCTGACTGGCAAGGCACAGAAGACCACGTGTGACAAAGGCGCCTAACACGGGGGCAACACACTGACCATAAGAACGATCGTGAAATGAATTCTTCTCCTTGTCCTCGTCAACCGAGTCAACAAATAGGAAATACCCGAAACGGGGCTCTCGCATCGCCCCGGGGCATGTCCCTTGGCTGGCGCCTTGGGCTCACCACAGCGCTCATCGTCACGGCGGTGATGGGCGTTCTCACCCTGTCAAATCGACTTCATGAAATTCACAGGGGGTGGGAAGACCGGGACCTTCTGCTCCAGGAGTCCCTCGTTTCTTTGGCCTCTGAACTGGAGGAAGCCTCCAGCCTCGAGGAAATGGGGAACAGGCTGTCCGCATTTCACAAGGCGTACGCGGGGCGAGGCTATGTGGGCCACCAGGTGGTCCTGCGAGACCAGCAGGGGCGGATCCTCGCCTCCTCCGGGTCGTCCCACCAGAAACCCGACCCGTCCTGGACCCTGCGCGCGAGCCTTCCGGTTACTTGCTCCCTCCTGCCCCAGGGGCACGGGGTTCTTGCCGTCCGGCAGGATGCGTCCGAATTCGAGGAAGAGACGACAGAGGGCTTGTTGTTCTCTCTGGTCGATATGATTGTCACCGGTCTCTGCATACTGCTATGCCTGCTGGTTGCGGAGTACTTCCTCGTTGCCCGCCCCTTGCGTTGCCTCCTCGAAGGCATTCGCCAAATGGAAATTGGGTACTGGGGAGGACTTCAGGTTCCCAAGGGGGCTCGAGAGATTCGCTGGGTGGCCTACCGGTTTCAGAAACTCGGGGGGGAACTGGAAGGAACCATGCGTCGACTGGTCGATGCGGAACGGCGGGCCCTGGTCGATCTTTCAGGAAGCCTCAAGACGACTCCTCGAGGGACGACATCAGGGACCGCGGGGGACGGCACATTTTCGGCGAAGGCCCCGAAAGCCCACAAGGAGAGCCCAGCGAAGCAACGGCTGAGGCAGGAAGAAGACCTCCTACTCCAATACCTGTCGGACAAGTGTCGTCTCCTGGAATCTGGGGATCCCTTTGATCCTGAGATGCAAGCCTCCGCAGAAGAGGCGTGGGAGCGGGATGTGATTGTGGCCGAGCGCCTGGGCCCGACGCAGCTCAAATCCAGGCTCGAAGACGCCTCCCTGCGGGTCCTGAATCCGGAGGGATTCGACACGATTCAGCAGATGCTGGCAACCCTCGTGACAGGGCGAAAAGAATGGCTCCAAGAGCAGGAGACGAAAATCCGTGAGGCCCTTCAGTCTCATGGAGTACCGTTTCTCGAGATCGAGCACCGCATCAAACACGTGGGCAGCATATGGAGAAAGGTGCACACGAAGGGCTTGAGGCTGGAACAGCTCCATGACATCTTTGCATTTCGAATCATCGTGGCGGAAGAACGTGACTGCTACCGCGTTCTCAGGGCGATTCATGAGCTGTTCGATCCTCGCCTGCTGCGTTTCAAGGACTACATCGTCCGTCCCAAGCCGAGTGGGTACCAGAGCCTCCACACCTGCGTGCGAAGCAAGGAAGGTCTTGTTTTTGAGGTGCAGATCCGGACGCAGGAGATGCACGAAAGGGCCGAGTGCGGGACAGCGGCTCACTGGCGCTACAAGTCGCCGCATCCCTTGGCGGACTTCCGTGCTTCCAGAGGCTCGGTTGGGGGCTTGAAGCGGCTGTTATACAGATTGCGAAGGGTTATCGATTAGGAGGGATGGAGAAGCATGCATAGAGGACTCAGTCATCCACAGTGGGCCGTTCTTCGCAGCCTCAAGAAGGGAGAGCGCGCGAATCTGAAGAACCGACTGCCAAGGCTGAAGCCCACAGCCATCGTTGAGATTCTCGCCCAAGTAAGCAAGGCCGATCAAACTCGCATGCTCGAAACACTGTTCGATTTGCGTATGGCCCGATCCACACTGAAGAAATTACCTATAGAACTCGCCAAAGAGATTCTTGCCGGCATCTCGAACGAGACCATCCGGGAAGGCATCCGGGGTCTCTCTGACGAGGAGACAGCGGATGTGCTGGAATACCTGCCGTTGAAAAGGCGGGAGGGAATCATGGACGGGCTCGAAAAAAAGCAGCGATGGTCGGTGACCAGAGGGAGGCTTTACAGCAAGGACACCGCAGCTGGACGCATGACCACGGATTACCTCGCCTTTCATCAAGAAATGACCGCTGGCGAAGTGATTGTCGAACTTCGGGACGAATACAACAAGGGAGACATCCTCTACGTCTACATCGTTGACGAAGCAGACCGTATCACAGGTGTACTTCCTCTGAGGCGTCTCGTGTTCGCTTCCGCGGAAGAGAAAGTTCGTGATCTCATGTTCGCGGATCCCTTATGCGTTCAGCCGGAAACGAAAAAGGAGGAAGTCGCCCGACTTGTCTTGGACTTCGACCTGCTTGCCGTACCCGTAGTGAGCAACGAAGGGAGGATGTTGGGCGTGGTGCCCTTCGATGAGATCCTGGATGTACTCGAAGAAGAAACGACCGAGGACGTATATCGTTTGGCAAATCTCAACACGGCAGAGCGAGTCTTCACCCCCCTTGCGCGATCCATACGGCTGCGGACGCCCTGGCTCCTGTTGAACCTCGGGACCGCCATCTTGGCGGCGTTCACCGTATCCCTCTTCGAAGACACCATCGCAAAGTATGTCACTCTGGCCGTGATGATGCCGATCGTATCCGGCATGGGGGGGAATGCCGGAGCACAAAGTCTCACTGTACTTGTCCGCAGCCTCGCCATCGGCGAGTTGAAGTTCGTCCGACGCCGCAAAGCCGTACTCAAAGAAGCAGCGGTCGGAGCTTTTACCGGCTCGATCAATGGCTTGGTGATGGGGCTGCTTGCCTATCTATGGTTTCGGAATCCGTGGCTTTCCCTTGCCATCTTCCTTGCCATGCTCGGGAACCTTATCCTGGGTGGCTTCATGGGAGCCCTTGTTCCCTTGCTTCTGGCGTGGAATGGAAAGGACCCGGCCTTAGGCTCGAGCGTCCTCGTCACGACCGCCACCGATGTGGGTGGGTTCTTCCTCTTTCTCGGCTTGGCGACCCTGCTGATCCATCGTCTGACGATGGCAACCTGAAGGAATCGGGTTTCAACGCGAGATGGGCGCCGGCGGCAATGTCGGTTGCCCAGTTGCCGGGATCCATGTAGCCTACACTCACCAGGTAAGCCGGGCCGGCAAATGCGAACATGCGTCTCCAGAAGGAGAATTGCCGTGGGATCGCTACGGTACCGTGAATCTCTGCCAGCGACCTGGACGTTTCGCCTTCCCGGTCAGAGCTCTTGATTCGATCTCCCTGTCTGATACAGCCATGATCGTTTCCGGCGGCCAGTACTTCCAGGCGGCAGGAAGCGAAAGGCCTCCTCATCCGAGTTTCTCCAGAATCTTCTCCGCCCCCGCCTTGATGAAGGAATACGCACGGGCCCATCGCGGATCAGACTTCGGGTGGAGGATTATCCCGAGTTCCTCACTTCTCTCGCCGGAGGGGATACAGCACATGGCGTGCCACGAGCGGCCTGGGGGGGCGATCCGGTGCGAGGCACAAGATCCCCTGGGATTCCTGGGTGTTGGGGTCCTCTTACGCTTCGAAACGTTGGGAGCTGCAGAGGGAAAAAACATCGGGAATGTGCGGCAAAGCGCCACACCGGGGAAGAATGCCCCGTGGCCGACCCTCAAACTCAGGGCAACCGGATGAGGCCTGAGAGCCTTATCCCTGTAACGGATTTCCTGTTGGTCTGAATCAGGAGCTTCGCGTCGTCGTGGCCGTCGACGAAAGAGGGCCGACAGGACCGAGTCGCGGCGCAGTTCCTCTGTCCACGCCGATGAAGCAGATGGGATGTCGCAGGTGCCTGGCACGGGTTATGCTTCAGGTAGGGGTGGCAGGGAATCGCGGCAGATGTCTGGAGATTCGATCGAGATCACGCGAGTCCCCTCACCTACAACCCGCAGAAAAGGAGGAAGCAAAAATGGAAACGAAAGACGTAGCAACAGACATGGAAACGCAACACCCACAACAACGCCTACATCGGAACCGGTGGATGCCCATCCTTCTCGCCTTCCTGGTGGCCGCTGTCGGTGTAGAGGGCTACTTCCTCTACACCCTGCACCATCGCCTGATAGATGGGTACGCAGAGGTATCCTGGTTCGAGGAAGGACAGAACCCGCCTGCAAGTGCGGCCGATGAGCCACAGGGAAACGGCCAGGCCGGAAATCAGATGACGACATCCGCGGACCCGCTCGCAGAGATCTGGACGGTCCATCACATCATCGACGAGATATCACCCATATACGAGGCCGCCCTGGTTGCGCCACCGGACCTGCTCAACGCTGCCCTGGAGACGGCCTCTGCCCCGGCACCTATGCCGAAGCTCACGAACAAGGGGAAAGAATTCGTGGTTACGATGAACGTGCCGGGATTAAAAAAGTCCGACATCAAGACAGAGCTCCGCGGTGACACCCTGACCATCTTCGGCAACGAGAGGAACGTGGTCGAGAAGAAGCAGGGGGACAAGGTAGTGGCCAACGAGCAGATCACACGTCACTTCCAGAGCACTTTCAGCCTTCCTGAACACGTGAGGGCGGACAAGATGAAAGTGGATTACAAGCACGACCTGCTCACGATCACGCTGCCGAAAGCATAACCGCGACCCTGTGGGGAAGATCCCAATCTCCAAAAATGGTGAAGGCGCGCACATGCTGCGTACGCGCCTTCACTATGATACGGTTGGCGTCCCCAAGGGGATTCGAACCCCTGTTGCCGCCGTGAAAGGGCGGTGTCCTTGGCCGGGCTAGACGATGGGGACGTGTTAGATCACACTATGACGGAATCGTTTTGATCGGCTCCTTTGAAACAACTGGTGGGCCGTGCCGGACTCGAACCGGCGGCTCTCTGCTTAAAAGGCAGATACTCTACCGACTGAGTTAACGGCCCACTTTGGGCAGCGCGGGCCTGACCAATGTTGGCCCTACTCCCTTAAACCTTTCTATTGTAATGACTCGTTCAAGGGTTTTCAAGTTTCAAATGGGTTCTCAACCACGATGCTCTGCTGCCTCTGTGGGCCTACCGAGAGAAAAACGAAGGGAACGCCGATGAGCGCCTCGAGCCTCTTGACGTACCGAATCGTGGCCCGCGGCAGATCCTCGAGCCTGCGGGCGTTGCGGATGTCTTCCTTCCAGCCCGGCATGGCCTCATAGATCGGCTCGGCTTCCCCCATCTCGCGAATGTCGGAAGGAAACTCTGCAATCCTCTTCCGCCCCAATCGATAGCCCGTGCAGATCCGGATCGGATCCAGGCCCGTCAGGGTGTCGAGCTTGGTCAATGCCATTCCGGAAAACCCGTTGACCCGAACGCCATAGCGCGCGACCACCGCGTCGAACCATCCGCATCGCCGAGCCCGGCCGGTGGTTGCACCGTACTCGGCTCCTTCTCTGCGCAGGTGTTCACCCACCTCGTCGGCAAGCTCGGTGGGGAAGGGGCCCCCTCCGACTCGCGTCGTGTACGCCTTGATCACACCAACGATCTCCTGGAGGAAGTAGGGCCCGATGCCGGAGCCGGCCAGCACACCGCCCACCCCCGCATTCGAGGAAGTCACGTAAGGGAAGGTGCCATGGTCGATATCGAGGAGCGTGCCTTGAGCGCCCTCGAACAAAATCTTCTTGCCTTGGGAAAGCATCCCGTCGAGAAACAACGAGACGTCCGTGACGAACCGCTTCAGGCGTCTCGCATATCCGAGGTATTCCTTCCGGATGGCGGAGAACGAAAAGCCGGGCTCGTTGAGCACGTACTTAAGGTAAGCGTTCTTCTCTTTGAGCACAGACCGCAGACGTTCCTCGAAGACGCCCTCGTTCAGCAGATCGACAAACCGAATGCCCACCCTTGACGCCTTGTCCTCGTAAGCCGGGCCGATTCCTCTCCCGGTCGTTCCGATCTTCCCCTTCTTTGACTTCGTTCCCTCCCGGGCGATGTCGATTCTCTTGTGATAAGGCAGGATGAGATGTGCTCTTTCGCTGATGAAGAAATTCTTCGACGTGAGCTTGACACCCCTGGCAGCCAAACCCTCCATCTCCCGCAAGAGCACCGCAGGATCCACGACCATGCCGTTGCCGAGAACCCCCACCGTTCCCGGATGGAGCACACCAGAGGGAATCAGGTGCAAGATCGTTGTCTCGCCCTTCACGACGATCGTGTGGCCGGCATTGTTGCCTCCTGCGTAGCGGACGACGGCGTCAGCCTGTTCCGCGAAGTAATCGACCACCTTTCCCTTACCTTCGTCGCCCCACTGGGCACCGACAACGACGAGACTGTTCATTCTCTCTCTCCTGCTCGTTGCGCAGACGTCCCTTGTCTGTACCTTCAGCGCAAGGAAATCCGGGCATTTCGAAGAGGGCCGGGCAGAGCCAATCAAGTCCTAATTACTCACCCCAGCGTAATCTGTCTGACCGACAGGATATTGGGAAGCTTTGACGCCTCCTCCAGGACCTCCCTGGGGACCGGGGCGTCTAGGTTGATGAATGCGACCGCCTTTCCTCCCTCCTGGTCGCGACCGAGATGGAATCCTGCGATGTTGATCTTGTTTTCTCCGAGCAGGACCCCGATCGCACCGATGATACCCGGTTTGTCGAGGTTCTCCATCACGAGGATGTTGCCTTCCAGAATGGCCTCGAGAAAGTACTGGTTCATCCGCACCAGCCTTGGGGGGCCGTCGTTGCCGAACACGGCACCCACCAGGGAGTCCTCCTTCGACGCCGATCGAAAATAGATGCTCACCTTGTTCGTGAAGTTCACGTCCCGTTTTGTCGTCCCTTCGGTTACGCGGATCCCCTGGTCTTCCGCGATCAGGGGCGCATTGACGTAGTTTACCGTCTCCTCCTCGCGCATCGGTTCGAGGAGCCCCTTGAGGAGGGCAACGGTGAGCGGGCGGGTTTCGTAGTCGGCCAGGTCGCCCGAGTACTCTGCCCGTACCTCTTCCAGCGGCCCAGGGGACATCTGGGCGTAGAGGCTTCCGATGCGCTCGCACAACCGGATATAGGGCCGGAGCACGGGAAGGCTCTCCCTGCTCACGGACGGGACGTTCACTGCGTTGCGGATCACGCCCCTGGTCAGGAAATCCGAGATCTGTTCGGCCACGGCCACGGCCACGTTCACCTGGGCCTCGGCCGTGGAGGCCCCAAGGTGGGGCGTGCAGATGACGTTGTCGAAGGCCAGCAGGGGATTCTCGCCCGGCGGCTCGGTCTCGAACACATCCAAGGCAGCGCCAGCCACCTTTCCGCTCTTCAGGGCCTCGAGCAGGGCCTGTTCATCTACGATTCCACCCCGGGCGCAATGGATGATCATGACACCGTCCTTCATCTTCGAGAAGGCATCTGCGTCCAGGAGATGGTGCGTATTGTCGTTCAGGGGCACGTGGACCGTGATGTAGTCGGACCGGGAGAACAACGCGTCGATGGTGACGGCCTCCACCCCCTTCTTCTGCGCCAGTTCGGCCGTGAGGTAGGGGTCGTAGGCGATCACGTTCATCTTCAGGCCTTTGGCCCGCTCCGCCACCACACTCCCGATCTGCCCGAGGCCGAGAACGCCCAAGGTCTTGTTGGTCAGCTCACGACCCTGGAACTTCTTCTTCTCCCACCTTCCTGCTTTCAACGAGGCAGAGGCCTGGGGAACGTTTCGGGTCAGTGAGAGAAGCAGGGAGAGGGCGTGCTCTGCGGTGGTGACCGTGTTCCCCCCCGGCGTGTTCATCACGGCGATTCCCCGCTTGGTCGCGGCCTCGATGTCGATGTTGTCCAGGCCGGTACCCGCCCGGCCGACGACCTTGAGGCGTTCCGCGGTCTCGATCAGATCAGCGGTCAACTTGGTTCGGCTTCTCACGACCAGGGCATCGAAATCCTTCAGCGACTCGCGAAGCCCCTCCGCGGTGATCGTGTGGTCGACCACGGTCTCGATGCCCGGTGTCTTCTCGAAAATCTTGATCCCCTCAGGGGAGAGGTTGTCGGTGACCAGTACCCGATAGCTGTTCATGCCCAAACTCCGGAATGCTCGAACGAGGTTCGAGGGATGTCTGTTCTTTCCCGCTAGGAGGCCAGTACGGCCATAGCGGCCCTAACCGATGCGCCCAGCTCTAAAGGGTAGCCCAGGTCCTGAAGAACAAACTCGAGGGCAGCCAACCCGCTGAGGATGTCGTAGGCGTTCACATAACCCATGTGGGAGATGCGAACGATCTTTCCCTTCAGATGAGCCTGACCGCCCGCGATAGCCACACCATGGTTCTCACGAATCAGCGTAGGGATCTTCGCACCGTCGATCCCTTCAGGGACCTTGATGGCGGTACAGGCCTCACTCGGTGATTCCGGGGCAAACAGTTCGAGGCCCAGGGCCTTCACGCCCTCCCGTGTGGCTCGGGCGAGTTTCTCGGTCCTCGCAAAGAGATTCTTGAGCCCTTCCTGCTTGATCCGCTCCAGGGAGGCCTCCAACCCCATGATCAGCGAGACCGAAGAGGTGTAGGCGGTCTGGTTCTTCTCCAGGTTCTTCTTCTCCTTGGCGAAATCGAAGTAGTACTTCGGGAGGTCTGACTCCTTCGCGAGCCGCCAGGCCTTTTCACTCAGGCACACAAAGGCCAGGCCAGGAGGAAGCATCAGGGCCTTTTGCGATCCCGTGACCACGACGTCCAGCTTCCACGCGTCTGTCGGAATGTCGAATACACCGAGAGCGGTGATCGCATCCACAACGATGACCGTATTCTCGCGTGAAGCAACCAGGTCGGCAATCTCGCGTACAGGATGCTTGACTCCGGTGGAGGTCTCCGAAGCCTGAAGAAAGACGGCCCTTGCATCCGGGGCCTGATCGAGAGCCGTGCGGACCTGGCCAGCATCCACCGCCTTTCCCCATTCCACATCGACCGGAATCGCCTGTACACCGTAGGCCTCACAGATCTCGCCCCACCGCTCGCCAAACTTCCCACCCCGAACCACGATGGCTTTGTCTCCTCGGGAAAGAAGATTGGAGACAGCACCTTCCATGGCACCGGTGCCGGTCGAGCCAAGGATCAGCACCTCGTTCTTCGTCTGAAACAGGACCTTCAGGTCCTGCTTGACCTTCTCGATGACGGCCCGAAACGGTTCGTGCCGGTGGTGGATCATGGGCCTGGCCATGGCCTCCAACACATCCTCCGGAACGGGCGTAGGGCCAGGTGTGAGTAAGAGCGTTTTCTTCATCTGACGTCCTCTTTCCCCCCCCATGGGGAGCCTCTAGTACGCAGGCGGGGAGCCTTTCAAAATGCAAACTTTATATGATTAGCACAGACAGTGAAATTTGTCAATTATAAAGAGGAGTTAGCACTCCCTGGCCGAACCTGGTGCACCAAGAAAGGATTTGACAGGGAAAGCAAGATTTTGGAAAATGGAATTATATTTGTTTAGTTAAAAACTTAGGTCCTGGCGCTCCCGCGAGTTTCGTCAAGATTCTTTTCGGTCCCTTCCGGACCAAGGAGAGATTCCATGCGAAGCCAAGAGATTCAACAAGCCCTGGAAAAGCTCAAGGCCACGTCCAGCGACATCGAGGCCGCTGCCCTGGTAAGCCAGGAGGGCTTCATTGTGGCCTCGGTCCTGTCAGAAAACCTGGACGAAGAGCGGGTTGCCGCGCTGACGGCTGCGTTCCAGGGCCTTGCCGACCGAAGTGCCGAGGAACTGGGCAAGGGAAAACCTCGGCAGTTCTTCCTGCAGGCAGATCTCGGCTACATCGTCGTGATGGAAGTCAGTCAGGATGCCTGCCTCACCGTGCTCTCCAGCAGGTTTGGCAAGCCGGGCATGCTTCTGTTGGATATGAGGCGGGGTGCCGAGCAGCTGCGCTCCCTCCTGTAAAGGGACGGGCCCATCCACCCTGCTCAAGGGGCTTCCGGTTCCTCCTTAGGCATCTCCTCTGCCGCCTCCGGCCCCGGCTCTTCCTGGCGCGCCCGTAGGTAGAGGAAGATGGCGGCCGAGCAGTAGACAAGGACGAGAAGCAAAAGGACTATATACCCGATATCCATCACGCCACCTCCTGTGGAACCCCAAAAAGATCCTAACTTCCCCCCTTGTTTTCGAGCCAGAAGGCCTCCAGGAAACCACGGCACCCCGATTCCTGGCTTGCGCCTCTGTTCAATAGCCCATTGGAGCAGGAAAAATCAAGGCTCCTCTCTGGCGACGACAAAGTGTACCCCTCATGCGCTTGTGTGCTATACAGAAAGGGCTCGCAAGACAGACCGGATAAATCCATGCTCGAGAGACACATGCAAGAGGCCCTGCTGGAGGCATCGAAGGCGGAGAAGCTCGGAGAGGTACCTGTTGGTGCCGTTGTGGTCCGGGACGGGCAAATCCTCGGAAGGGGCCACAACCACCCCCTCGGGAAGGGGGATCCTACCGCACATGCTGAAATCATGGCACTTCGCGAGGCGGCCCGCGTTACAGGCAATTACCGGCTCGTGGGTGCCCAACTTTTCGTCACCCTGGAGCCCTGCCTGATGTGTGCGGGTGCGTGTCTGCATGCCCGGGTCCAATCCCTCGTCTTCGGCGCAAGGGATCCAAAGACGGGCGCGGTCCGTTCCCTGTTCCAGATTCTCGATGATCCGAGGCACAACCACCGGATCGAGATCATAGAAGGCGTTCTTGCAGACGAATGTGCCCGGAAGGTCCAGTCCTTTTTTCAGAGACGGCGGGAGTGAACTTAGCGAATCCATTGGCCTTCCCCGGCGTACGGCTCCGCTTGAACCAACCGCACTATTCTTATACATATATGTATGGTGTTGATATTGAGGCCGCGACTGGCTGACAGTGCGGAGAGATGGCCGAGAGGTCGAAGGCGGCTGACTCGAAATCAGCTGTGCCGCTTGCGGCACCGGGGGTTCGAATCCCTCTCTCTCCGCCATTTTTGTTTCTGTTCCAGTGAGTTATGACTCACAAAGACTTTCGAAAGCTTTCGCGTTCTTGCTAGTTCATGAACACGGGTAAGCGTCGGGTAAGCAATAGGAAGCGACTCGCCTGTTTTCTATTTACACACCTCCTGATATTACCTCCGACTCGCCTCAAAGCTCCAGAAGCACGAGCACAGAGAATCGATGGGGGGGAATGCCCTAGAAACGCGGGCTGGTTGTCCTCCTCACAAAACTGCGCAACTTTCGAAAATCCCCAGTCCTCGCACACTGATTCAGGGTCACTGAATCTCAACCTAGCCAGTTACACAGGGCCTGCCGAGACAGTATGGGAACGGCAGGGGAGGAGGGCCTACTTCATAAGACAGTCTGAAGGTGCGGCGAACCAAGACGAGTTCTTCTTGGTGAATAAACGGTAGGTATTCAATGGAACTAGCTAAAGTGCGCACTCGTGGCGCACGACCCAAAACCTTAACTCGGGAGAAACGCCGAGGACGTCCAGGTCTTCTGAAGAAATAATGCGCGCGAACAAGGAAGGGCCTGGAAAGCGAGCGGAATGATATATTGAAAGCTGTGTTGAATTTTGATGGGACAAGTGATCGAACTGAGGGTTCCCCCACCTTCCGCAAACGCTCTAGGGCGATAGGAGGAGGATAGGTCAGGGGACGGTCCCGCGGCAGGGATCGAAGGTCGAAGCCTGCAATCTGGAAGGGCCGATCACTTCCTGAAGAGGTACGTATTGAACCGGGCCCCGGCAATGGTCTCCGAAGTCAGGTCCAGGCCTCCGGCATAATCGGTCGGGTCGGCAGCCTCGGGATGAGAGGGCTCGAACTGCTTGATCATGTTGATGCTCTCTTCTGTTGGCTCGAAGATGCAGATGATTCCGTCGGCCCCGGTTGTACGGATCCATTCCTCCAGCACCTTCACCCGGCTATCCTCTTCTACATGGTGGAAGGAACCCAGGCAGAAGATGGCATCGAAGGCACCATCCTCGAAAGGCATCTCTTCTGCGTTGAAGGCCTTGAAGTCGATCATCTGATGCACACCCACCTTCTGAGCGTTCTCGCGCCACTCCTTCTTCGCGTATACGGAATCGTCATCCGCCGGCTCGCCGGTCAGGACGCGATAGCCGTTCAAGGCGAGGGTTATGGCAAGGCTGCCGATCCCAGTTCCCACATCCAGGATTTTGGCGTCTTTGGGCAGTTCCAGCTGCTTGATGATCTTGTCCGTGTCCTCGGCCGTGAAATAGAACAGATCCCCCAGGATTTCTCTTGCCTCCGTGATATCCATCTTCTTCTCTCTCCTTTCCTGCGGAGCATGTTATAAGGCGCTGAAGAACCGATTCTCTTAACCATAGGATCATAGTTGAGACAGAATGTCATTCCCCGTATGGGGGATAAGCCCTCGGAAGTATACATATGGATCTATCCGGCCGTCGGGGCACCAGCAAGAACGCACAATGTCGCATGTAAGTATTGAACCGCCCTGTTTTCAACTGAATGACAATCTTGCCTCGGGAAGAACGCTCGGCGAGTGAAGGTAAGAAGATACCTTCAAGGGGAGTTGTATGGCATACAAAACTCTTTCCCTTGATTTCGGATTCTTGTTGTGATACGGAGGAGTCACCTTTAATGAGAGCAAGGGAGAGAAAGAGATTCGACCCAAGACAACCATTATTTCCTTAATCCTTGCAGTCGTACTGTCCGTAGGAGGTTACTATTTCTTTGTCGATACCCTCTCCTTGTCCGAGATTACCGAAGGCAGTGGCACTACCCTTGCCGATATTTCTGTGAATTTGATTGATTTTGATACCAAGTTGACGCGCTATGATATCTATCGCATTTCCAGGAAGAACGACTATTGGCAAATGCGTATCAGAGAAGTCAATTCCATACAAGACCAAGATAACAGGAAGACTGAAAAAGAAAATCTCGTTGCAGAGATGATGCGAGACCCTTCAACCAATAAGATTGTTCGCCAATTTCGTGGACTTGGGAGGGGGGTGACTCTTAGGTTCCTGCAAGTGTTAGTGATGGCTCGTATGGAGCCGCGATGACGGCCCTTGAGTGTGGCTCCATTTAGCGATTTTACCACCTGCAGCGAATACCGCCTCTTAGGTTCGGTTCGCCGTCAATGACCGTGTAGACATCATCCAGGTATTCAATGTCCTGGCCGATAATATTGTAGACGTTCAGAAAAACCTGGTAAGTGTCTCCGTATATCAACGAAATCCCGGCATCCAGCTTCTGGTAGTCCTTCAGCTTCGTGGTAAGCCCCGATGGATCGTCTGTTTTAGCCCCTCCTGCCGGCTTCCAGTTCCAGGCCTCACGGTCAAAGGTCGCCCGCAAACCTATGAAGCCGGAGCATTTCAGTCTTTGTGCAACATGCCCTCCGGCCACGGTTTTGGCGAAGAGCGATGAGCCGGGGTTATACGGAAGCTGGCGGCCTGTGTCTTCGTCTTCATTGTCCGTATAGCTGTAGCCAACCTCAAATCGAAGATTACGGGAGAGCGTGTAGCGTGCCTCGACTTCGCCCCCGTAGACCCTGGCATGCTCGATGTTGACCCGACGCCAGACATCCTTGGTGGGGTCCTTCTCCCAGGGTCCTTCGTACACCGGAACGATCATATCGTCGATGTCGCTGTAGTGGCCGTACAGCGCCACCTGAAAGGCTCGACCGGGGAACAGCTCGAGGCCGAGGCCGAAGGTCGTACCATACTCCGGCCTAAGATCCGGGTTGCCGAAACGATAGGCACGGCCACCGTGCCCGTAGCCCTCCTCGTAGAGTTCCTGAGGCGTCGGAGCATGGAAGCCGCGAGCAACGGACCCTCGAAGGCGCAGGGGCAGATGCGGCGAGTAGAGCACCGAGGCCTTTGGCGATAGGACTGGGTCTAGATCCTCAACACAGTCGAGACGCAACGCGATCATCACCGTCAGGGGATGATCGATGCGCCATTCGTGCTGGACAAATGTGCCGAAGGTATTCTGTTCGGAGACCTTCACGGCCGTCCGGGTGAACTTGTTGTATTTGAAATCGACGCCCCCTGTGAGCGTGTGGGCAGGATGGATGTTCCACGTGACGAAGGATTCGGGCTGGAGCAGCTCGTTTTGCTCTTCACTAACCTCGGCGTCCCATTTCGAGTACGAGGCCTGTGCGAAGAAATTAAGAGAGGGGTGAACGGGGTGCGACAGGCCGAGAACCGCGGTCCCAAGAACGCTGTCGGCATCGTCGTCCTGCCAGTCCATCGTGTTGTCTACCCAGTGAACCCAGCCGAACACGTTTGAGGAGTCGGCGAAACCCACATCCACACGAGTCAGCACATTGAGGCGTTTGTACCCCATTTTTTCCGCACGATGCGGCGGCTCCTTAATCGGCAGTCCGTGGCTTTGCTCCCAGTTTACTAACATGGAGACACCGATGTGTTCGTCGACCGGTCTGAGCCAGGTAGCGTTTGCCTCGTACGTGTCGTAATAGCCCATGGCTCCGGCAAGAGACGTCTCGCTCTTATCTCTGCATTTTCGGGTAATGATGTTGATCACACCGCCGATGGCATCGGCCCCATACTGGGCTGAAGCCGCGCCGCGGATGATCTCGATGCGCTCGATCATTTCAGGCGGAATCAGATCCAGGTTCTGGCCGGTGTGAATGTGCTCAGTGAGAAGACGGACACCGTCGACGAGCACAAGGGTGTAGCTTGCTGGCAGACCATTAAGCCCGACGATGCTGCGACCCGGCAATCCGCTTCCAGTTCCGGTCTCAATGCTCGTGCCCGTGATGTAT
>Ga0180437_10004550_pt1 | contig 19673 bp, 19 predicted proteins | sample SS_ome_4_FD_132410 | JGI IMG/M metagenome (GOLD analysis project Ga0180437, IMG submission 132410) | Hypersaline lake sediment archaeal communities from the Salton Sea, California, USA - SS_3_D_1 metaG | ecosystem: Environmental > Aquatic > Non-marine Saline and Alkaline > Hypersaline >... | reverse complement strand
CCCCTCAAAAACTTGAACTACTGCGAGACCTTCAGTTACTTCAAGTACCTGACCTCGCCTTCTGTCGCCATCAGGAGTTTCTACTTCAACAATTTCGGCATATCCCACACCAGATACGCCTTCAACAAAAAGAAGTGGACCTGTAACTTCGCTAGAAGTTCTATATTCCTTCATAGTATCATAAGTCATAATAATTACCTCATTGATGAAATTTAATACATGGACTTTTGTCAAGTGTATTTTTCTTTTAAAATTTTGCTAATTATTAATAATATTCCTCACATCTATTTCAGAAGGTTGAATGGAATGGACCTAGAATCGTGGGAAAAACTTAGGAAAATCCAAGGGATTGCCAACTATCAATTTGGGGAAAATATCGGAGACCTGTTATTTCCTTCAGAGGTAGTTATAACATGTTCACCAAGTACAAAGCGGATTCGTCATGTTTACTTAAATGATGAACTGCTTGCAACACTACGCCCTAAAGATGGACTTTTTGCTTTGACCATAAGCGGAGCACAACAAATTCTTGAAAAAACAAGAGGAGACATCCGCTTTAAAGTTCAAGTCAATGATGAGTCGATTCCGTTCGTTAGAAAAGGCAGAAATGTATTCGCAAAACATGTGATTTATACAAGTCCTGAAGTCCGTCCTAAGTCTGAAGTGATCGTAGTAGATCGTCTTGATAATCTTCTTGCTGTTGGAAAAAGTGTATTATCTGGAAATGAAATGTTCGCCTTTCAAAGAGGGGTAGCAGTAAAAGTAAGGCGAGGAATTGATGAAAAAACGACATAAAATTTGTTAGTATCAGTGTGTAATGATGATTTACCTATCCAACGATTAAATTGTAAGTGAAAAGGATACTATCAAATGAAACACAAGAAAATGATAGAGATATTCAATTTCCTTCGTGAAGACAAAGATAATTATATTTATGAATACTCAAATAATTGATGAGTAAGGAACTGATTCTTTCGTGGTGATTATATGGTCAAAAAAGGAAAAAAGATTTCTCCTAGACAGATGAAGCGTATGATGAAACAAATGGGTCTAAAAGAAATAGAAGATGTACAAGAAGTCATCATCCGGACTTTGGAGAAAGAACTAGTAATAAAAGAGCCTCAAGTCACTGTTATGACACAAGCGGGACAAAAACTCTGGCAAATAGTAGGGCAGAGCGCTGAAGAAAGACCACTTTCTGGTGAAGTAGAAGAAGAAGCTGTAGCAGTGATCCCAGAGGAGGATGTTCATTTAGTAGCCCAGCAATCAGGAGTTGATGTTGAAACAGCACGTGCTGCGCTTGTAGATGCTGGTGGTGATTTAGCGAAGGCCATACTTGCTTTGAAGACTCAATCATTATGATAACATGAGGTGCGAAAAGATCATATGGTAAGTGTTAACTCGCTACATCAAAAATGTAGAGACACTATCCCCGAAGAACTACTTCAATACTTGCCTAAGAGATGGTTTATTTTAGGACACGTGCTCCTTTTTCAGCTTCATTCCAAGTTAGATCCATGGAAAGAAATGATTGGTAAATTTTTACTAGATGTGGATCATAGACCTGTAAGAACTGCGATTATGCAGATTGGAACAATATCTGGCGATCTCCGAATACCTCAATACGAATTTGTTTATGGGAGTCCACACACTGAAACCATACACAAGGAGAATAGCTGTATTTTCAAACTTGATCCACTAAGAATAATGTTTTCCCCTGGAAACGTTGAGGAACGCGGGAGACTACCTTTGTTTGTTCAAAAGAATGAAGTAGTCGTAGATTTTTTTGCTTGTGTTGGACAATGGTCGATTCCTATAGGAAAACATCGCAAACCAAAAAAAGTCTATTCAATCGAACTCAACGAACTTGCTTTTTCATATTTGTGTGAAAATATTCAACTTAACAAACTTGAGGATCAAATTATTCCTCTATTAGGAGACTGCAATGAAATAGCACCTGAAAAATGTGCCGATCATGTGATTCTGGGCTACTTGTTTAATACAGATAAATACCTGCAAAAAGGTATCAATGCATTAAGATCAAAAAAGGGTGGATGGCTACACTATCATGAGACCCTACCTCACCATGATTTCCCCTATTTGTCTATTAAAAAAATAAAAACAGCGAGTGAAACGCTTGGCTTCGAAATAAAGGGAACAAAAACAAGCCTCATAAAAGATTATGCCCCGAGCATCGTTCATGGAAGAGTTTCAGCTTATCTTAAGCCTTTATTAGAATGAACTCCATTTAATGTTGTTTTTATGACATTACCTTTAGAAGGAATCAGGGTCCTTGACTTATCACGACTCCTACCTGGGCCATTTGCCACTATGTTGCTGGCAGATTTTGGAGCGGAAGTGATAAAAGTTGAAGATCCGATTCAAGGAGATTATATGCGACGGTGGCCGCCTTTTTACACTAAGGGTGCAAATAAAGATAGTGCTACATTCCTTTCCTTAAACCGAAATAAGAAATCAATTATCCTGAATTTAAAAGAACCTGAAGGACAAAAAATTTTCTATAGATTAGCAGAGAAATCAGACGTGATTTTTGAGAGTTTCAGACCAGGTGTTATGAACAAACTCAAGATAGATTATGACACAATTAGTAAAATCAACCCTCAGATTATTTATTGTTCGTTATCAGGGTATGGCCAGAACGGACCATATAAAGACCTGCCAGGCCACGATGTGAATTATCTAGGAGTATCAGGGGTCGCAAGTTTAACTGGAGAGCCAGGTCATCCAAAATTAATGGGCGTGCAAGTGGCAGATATTGGTGCTGGAGGATTAAATGCAGTTTTAGCGATTTTAATGAGTATAATCGCACGTAACAAAACAGGGCGAGGGCAATACATTGACGTTTCAATGCTTGATGGAGCGATGACTTGGCTAGCGTTTGCATTTCCGCGTTATTGGGCATCAAAAGAAATTCCCATGAGAGGAGATGACTTGCTTACAGGTGGGAGTCCTGGCTATGGAATCTATAAGACTAAGGATAATAAATTTGTAGCTGTTGGAGCATTAGAGAAAAAGTTTTGGAGAAACCTTTGTACCACAATCAAGCGAGAAGATTTAGTTGATACCCCCCACCAGCTAACTGGTACGGAGAAAAAAGAAATTATTGAGTGTCTGAAGACTGTTATGTTGACCAAGACAAGGGAAGAATGGTTTGAAATATCAAAACAAACCGATATTTGTATTTCACCAGTTTATGAATTAAATGAAATAATGGATGATCCCCAAGTTCAGGCACGTGAGATGATTGTAGATTTTAAAGATGAGCTCTTTGGCAACATTAAGTACATAGGTATGCCATTCAAGCTTTCAGAAACGCCTGGCAATATAAGAACCAGAGCGCCAGGGTATGGAGAACACACTGAAGAGATTTTGAGATCTCTTAATTATTCAAAGCAGGAAATTGAAACACTTCGCAAAAAAGAAGTGATTAGTCCTAAATATAAATAACGGAGAGTTTCGATTCAGAAATAATCAATGCAACAAAAAATAGGTGCTAAAAAATAGTGCAGAATAACCTTACGAACTAGGCGTAGAACTGCGCTTTTCTTTCATCCGCTCTGCTTTTGCCTAAAACTTTCTCAATAGCATTTTCAAAATCGTCTACTGTAACTAGAATTGACACATCCTCATCTTCAGGACTTGCAACTATTCGACGAATTGCAAACATTCCTGCTTCTGTGCAAATATTTTTTATGTCTGCTCCTGATGCACCCTCACTTGAATTCATCAACCGAGTAAAATCAATTTCAGAATCTAATTTCATATTACTGGAATGAATTTTGTAAATCAACGCCATAGCTTCCCTATCTGGCAAAGGAACCTCAATAATCCGATCAAAGCGACCAGGTCGAAGAAGTGCTGGGTCTAGTATATCTGGACGATTGGTTGCAGCGACAAGTTTAACATCCCCACGAGGATCAAATCCATCCATAGCACTTAATAATTGCATAAGTGTCCTTTGTACCTCTCTATCACCGCTTGTAGCGATTTCCAGTCTCTTTCCACCAATAGCGTCAAGTTCATCAATGAAAACAATACTTGGTGATTTTTCCCGTGCGAAAGTGAATATTTCACGCACTAATCGCGCTCCTTCACCAATATACTTCTGGACTAATTCGGAGCCAATAACACGAATAAATTTCGCTGAAGTCTCGTGGGCAACAGCACGAGCAAGTAGTGTCTTACCAGTTCCTGGTGGTCCGTAAAGGAGAAGCCCTTTCGGTGGCTCAATGCCCACTTGTTCAAAAAGTTCTGGTCTTAACATGGGTAACTCAACAATCTCACGTATTTCTTTTATTTGGTCAGAGAGTCCCCCTATTTCTTGATAAGTCACCTGTGGTGATTCTTCTACTTCCATTCCACGAACCATAGGATCCATGACAGGAGGTAAGATTTCAACTATTGACATTGAACGTTGATTAAGAGCAACACGTGCTCCTGTAACAACTGTTTCTTTTGGAAGAGAAGGCGATACTTGAACTACAAAATGAGGACCTGTTGTACTTTTTACAATGACACGATCGTCTTGCAAGACATCTATGATACTGCCTGCAAGTAGTGGTGGTGCGCGTAATTGCTCAAGCTCAGTGTGCAATGTTTGAAGTTCGCGTTCCAGTTTTGTCTTATCAGTTTTGAGTATTTGCTTTTCGGTCTCAAGCGTACGTATCCTTTGCTCAAAGTGTTTCATCATTCCCGTCTTTCTTTCCAGTTTCGAGACTAGTTCCTCAAGTTCACGCTCTAGTTTGATTTTATCAACCTTAAGTATCTCTCTTTCGGTCTCTATCATACGAATCCTATTTTCAAGTGTTCTTATAACATCACTTGCAAATTCTTCTCTGTCGTTTGGTGATCCTGTACCTTCGTTCATTAAGTTCCCTCAGTTCAATCATTAGTCTTATGAAACGTAGTAACGAATAAATGTGTTTTTATAATTTCATATTACAAAGATTTCTTTTCTTCAGAAAGATATATTCGACGATACAATGCGAGGTCCTCCTAAAAGCTTGGGGTTTATTAATGAACCGTAATACAAGGTATAAAGGAGAAATCAATCATCATGATCCAGACCATCAAATTCAGGATGTATCCTGATGGGATACAAGAACGCAAATTCCATGAGATCTTCACAATCTATAACCGGGTGAAACGCGTCGGTTATAACCTATTGTTTCATGGCGACGATTATATGGCAGCAAGCTTTGGTGAGGACAAAACCATACAACTATGTTTGATGAGTCTGTGTTACAATAACCCTTATGTCAACACCATCTTGAATGATAACAAGACGAAACTGGAAGCACAACAAACATGGCTGGAAAAACGACGGAAATACATGAAACAGCAGATAAAGGTCATTACTAAGAAAATCAACGCAATAAAGGAGAATAAACATGACAGACGGTTAAAAGGGTTATACGCGCGTAGATCTTCGATAATGGTTAAATTAAACAATTTGCACCTTGAACCCGTGGTATTCGGCACTAAGAAATTGTTCAGAGACCGAATTCTTGGAAAAATAAGTAGAGAAGAGTTCAGGATAAGACGTGATTCTTCCTTTAGTTGTATCGGAAAGAAACAGCACGGAGTTAAAAACCTGAATATCAAGGTATTGCCTGATAAGACAGTCAAGATACGAACTTTCTCTAAGCAAAAGGGACGGAAATGGCTTATTATCCCTATATCAGTGAATCATGTGCAGGAAAAGTGGTTTCAACAAATTCTTAATGCTGATAAATGCACGGTGACAGTGAAAAGGAAACTCTTCAAGGGAGAAATACGCTACTTTGTCCATGTGTCGTATGAACTCCCAGAACCCGCACCAAGTTATGGCTACGAACATGGTGCCATCGGCTTAGATTTCAACTATAATTTTATTGCCCTTACCAATGTGGATAAAAACGGTAATTTACTCTCCTACCATAACATATCATTTGGCAACCTTCACAGCTATCGAACAGATAAACGTAACGATTATATTTCTTATAAGATGGATAAGGTCATCAATTATTGCATTAATAAAGGTAAAGGCATCGTGGTCGAGGACTTACAATTCGACCAAGAATTTTCATATAATACAAAACGCAACCGAAAATTAAGCAATATGAAGACCACCGCCTTGCAATTATTGGAGCGAAAGTGTAACAAGCGCGGTGTATCCATTCGAAAGGTATTCCCAGGATATACCTCTATCATGGGCAGATATAACTATTCAAGGTTACATAATTTGACTGTACACCACTTAGCAAGTTGTGTAATAGCTCGAAGAGGTCTGGGTATTAAGGAAGCATTTCCACCCATTTACGATTGGGTACTTTCACAAGTTGAGGAGTTCATAGAACCTCATTTGAAAAAAGGTAGTCCTTACCGTAGATGGTCGATAATCCATGACATCTTTAAGCACAGCGGGATAACCTCCTTCAAGACTGACGAAATACTTAAAAAAATCGTATTAATGAAACATGTGTTGAACTCGGTGACGAGCGCACAGCCTGATAACCTTAAGGCTGGTCTTTCCACAAACGGAAAGATCGATGATTATTATAAAGCGTGGGATTTTATACATAATGCCCCCGTTTTATAAATAATTGTAAGGTTTCTATTCATGAAGGAAAACTAAAGCACTTTTCTCAAAGACAAAGGTTTATTTTTATCAGAAAGATTATATTTTACAAAGTTCTCACTGTGCTCTAATTCTTGGAATGTCTACTGTACAAACTTGAGGAGATAAATTTGCCAAAAAAAAATGTAGTAAGATATTGCGAGATATGTGGAAGTGTAATTGAAGGTAGAGGCATTGAAAGATTGATTGAAGGTACGAAAATGATAGTGTGCATTAGTTGCGCGCGTTTTGGCGAAGCAACTAAAAGATCTCCTCCAGTCACTTCAGAAACTTCTGTAATCCCTATACGAAGAAAAAGAAAAACTACTACCCGCACACACACTCCTAAAAGCAAGAGAAAAAAAGTTTCTATTCCTTCTCCAGAAAAGTTCTTCAGTCGTTATGAAATCGTAGAGGATTACTCATCGATTATTCGAAAAGCACGTGAAAAAATGGAATTGACGCAAGAAGAACTTGGACAAGAACTAAACGTAAAGGGATCTGTGATTCAAAAACTTGAGACTGGTAAAACGAAACCTACAGATCCAAAATCCATTATAAAATTGGAGGCAATCCTGAACATTAAAATCCACAAACCTATCGAGAAACAAGAATATGCACCCCCTAAAACGAAAGGGACAGATTTTACTACACTTGGGGAAGTTGTGAAATTTCGCAAAAAGAAGGAGGACGAAGAGTAACTAGGAGAATTAGGTATAAGTTGCGTGAAAGGTAAGTTTAATGCAATTAGTCTTCTCAAAAAATATGAGAGATTTCAAAGTTTTCATTATCACAAATACGAAGTCAAACCAAAAAAAATCTTTTTAAAGTCCATTTTGGATAACAAAAGATCCATTAAGATTGTTTACATACTTTTTTGCTCTAGCTATCACCTGAGATGACGCTTCAATTTCAAATGAGATCTCTGAGTTCATATTCTGTTGATCAAGGATAAACGTACGATCATGAAGCCACGAAATAAAGGGCATGACTTCGCCATTTGAGGGTACCGTGATGTATGCGCGTTGGTATAATGGAATGTTGTCCATAATAGTCTCCTTTATTCTATCTAGATTGATTTTTTGACGTGCAGAAGCGGGGATGCTCACCTTATTTCTAAATAATAGCATTTTTTCTTTGATTTCTAGTTCGTCACAGATATCCATTTTATTAGCGACAATAAAATAAGGTTTCATATTGCCAACAGTTATATCCCTTAATGTTTGCAAACAAATTGCGTATTTTCGCATTATTTCATCTATTGGATCACTGATATCAACTAAAATTGCAATAGCATCTGCTAAATTTATCTCTTCTAGCGTACTATGGAAGGCATGGATTATCTCGTGAGAAAGTCCGTCCACGAGACCTACCGTATCTGTTATTAGAATTTTACGGCCTCTAATGTTCAAAAGTCTGGTAAATGTATTCAATGTTGTGAAAAGTTTGTTTGCTACAGGAACAGAACTTTCGGTTAGCGCATTCAATAATGAACTTTTGCCACTGTTCGTATAACCCATCAATGCGACGAGTGAGAAGTCTAATTTTTTTCTTCTTGTTCTAATAACTGTTCTTCTCTTCCTGTACTGCTCCAATTTGTTTTCTATTTTTTTTATTTTATTTTTTGCAGATTCATAATGCTTTTCAATAGCATATCCACCAGGCCCATGAAATCCTGGCAATTCAGTTTTCTTAGAGAGACTAACATATTCCTTCATGCGTGGAAGTTCATATCTAAGACGGGCAAGTTCTATTTGAAGTTTTGCTTCTTTATAACCTGCTCTCAAGGCGAATATTTCGAGTATAAGTTCTGTTTTACTAATAACTTCACAATTAAGTTGTTTTTGAAGATTATAGACCTGAGTTGGCTTCAACTCGTTCTCAAAAATAACCTTAGTGGGAGATATTTGATTTACAAGTTCCTCTAATTCCTTAACCTTTCCTTTTCCGATGTGAAATGCAGAATTTGGTTCTCCAATTTGCTCCAATACATCAATAACGTTGTATCCAGCGTCTAAAGCAAGTCTATTGAGTTCTGCAATTCTCGATCTTTCTCCTCTATGTCTTCGCTCGACTAAAATCGCTGTAGCCGTATATGGTTCACTCATGTTCAGTATCACTTACATAATCAATATGATTGAATATAATAAATTTGATTTATCCATTTTAAATTTCAACTAAGAGTTTAATTAGGATTCTATACATTCTCAACTGGATTTTGATCTGCTCTAAGTTTTTAAAAAAACAATGTAAGTTAAAACCGAATAGCAAATCGTGAGTTTTATGTCTGATTATGGCCCACTCAAAAAGATAAATGTCCTCATACAAGCACCTCCTAGAACTGGAAAGAGTACGTTAATCGACATGATTTGTTCTATGTTGAATGAAAAAGGATACAAAGTTGGAGGAATCGTAACTCCAGAGATTAAAGAAAAAAATAGACGAATCGGCTTCTGGGTTCTTGATCTAAACACAGGAAACAAGAAAATTTTAGCTCATATTAATATTAAAAGCATGTTAAAAGTAAGTAAATATGGCGTGGATCTCGATGCCTTTGATGAACTAGCCTTCACGGCAATTAACTCTGCTATTGACAATTGTGATCTGATTGTAATTGATGAGATTGGAAAAATGGAACTGTTTTCCGAGAAATTCCAAAAGGTTGTTGAAAAAGGACTAAATTCGAGCAAACCTGTTGTAGGTACAATGGGCAGGATTAATCATCCGTACGTACGATTATTAAAGTCTAGATCAGACGTAAAAGTGCTAACACCAAATAGAGCGAATATGGAATATGTTTATCAAGAAATATGTAAACTCCTTGGCCTAAGAATCATTTAATCAATTTGTGCAAAGATAGTAATTTATAAAAGATTCTAACAGATTTTTATTACAAATTCAACTGTTTGCCCCGAAGGTGGACTTCTTGTTCAGTAATCGCTCTGAACTTCATGACTACGTGCAGAAGCTGTTTATTCAAAAAAAGTTCGCTATAAGTGAGCAATGTAATCTTAAATCTACTTGTTTCGATTTTATGGCTCGAAAGGATGTTATATTATGGCTCATTAAAGTTTTAGTCAATATCGACAGTCTACAGCAGTATCATGCAGATGAATTGAAACTCCTTGGCGGTTTATTTTCAGGCACGCCTTTACTTGTTGGAGAGAAAACACATAGAGAACCATTAGAAGATGGTGTGGTGTATAAAAGATATTCAGTTCCTGCGGTTAATCCTCCTACCCTAGTGTCTATTCTATTTCATGAATTCTTTCCAAGAGCATTTGCGAAACGAGGAGGCCTCTACGCTAGAATTCTTGGAGAAACCTTAAGAGAAAGAAGAGAAGAAGAGAATTTGTCACGTGCTCAACTTGCAGAAAAAATTGGAGTTTCAGAAAGAACAATCTACGAGTATGAACGTGGAACAATGGATGCTAGTAAAGAAAACCTTCTGCGACTAGAAAAGATTCTTGATACCGACGACTTAAGCGTACCAATTAATCTTTCAGAGTACGATTTCGGTAAAATAAATCAACATATTCCAGCAAAAATTGACGATTTTGAACAAACTATCCAAGAAAAATTACTAGAAATAGGTTTTGAGGTTTTTTGGACTGAATGTACACCATTTGACGCTGTCACAAAAGAAAAAGAAACAGAAATAGAAACAGAAAATGAGACTCAGAAGTTAATTATTGCTGGTGTAGGACACAAATCCGAAAAAAACATTAAAAAGAGGGTTCAAATAACTCGAAGCATCTCTGATATCACGAGCAAAATTGCGATGTTTGTGATGGAGGGATCTTCTACTAAAAATATCGAAGGCGTGCCAATTATCCGAAATAAAGAATTATCCAAATTTGAGACTCCAAATGAATTAAAAAGAACGATTAAGAAGCGTAAGGGTAGTTCTAGTTAGCGTTCTCCTCGAACATCAAAAAACTGTGTAATTTTTGCGTTTTTTTGCAAATCTCTCATTTTCGCAAAGGTATGCCAGCTTTTTCGCACAAATAAAGGAATGTTTCCATTTTTTATCCACTGTTTCAGTGCATCTATTGTTTTAGGATCAGAAGGATATCCGCTTCCTATATGTGGCAAATTAAACTCTTGTTTTAAACTATTAAGTGAATTATCTCGTGTGACTTTAGCAACAATTGATGCTGCCGAAACTATAGGATATAATTCATCTGCATTATTTTCTGCGATTAATGTAATATGTCTTTGAACTAGGTATTGTCTTAGTGTGTCTGCAAATTTTTTTGCATCTGAAGTTAATGCATCAATATACACAATAGACGGTTGAATCGCATTAATTATTTCGCATATTTTATTTATTTCAAGGAGATTCAAGTTCGATTTAATATCGAAAACTGAATCATCAATCTCCTGAGGTTCGACCTCTATAATCTTGCATTCTTTGCACAAATTCAAGATTTCAGGAAATAATGCTTCTCTTTTCTTAGCAGTCAGTTTTTTTGAGTCTTTTACACCCAGCTTGATAAGAGTAGTTTCGTCATCTTTTTTAAAAGATAATCCAGCAATAACTAAGTTCCCTAGAACCGCCCCTCTACCAGCCTCATCAATTCCCATGATTTTCACTAAACCATCTTGAGGAAGAGTACTAAGAGGTGTATTGAGATGAAAGTGAGAACCTTTACCCGTAATACACTTGGAGTTAGATGGTGCTAGCGCTGGCGCTAAATCCGATCGTAAAAAGTGTTTTAAATTTTTTCCGAAACGCACGTAAATCCGCCCAATAGAAATATTTTGGTAGATCAAGATTAAAAACTTTATACTGATTGATGGGGCCTTCAATTAAGTCAATGAGTTTTCGAGTTATTAAATTTTCGAGTTTTCCTCCATTAAGAACAAAAATAGATTTCCCGAGATCAGTACGACGAATAAAAAGAAATGGCAACTTCAGTTGAGAATGAAACTCTTCTGGTAATTGTGATTCTAATTCTTCTAACTCATTTTTATTAAAGATAAATTTTGCCCCATCTTTTGTCAAAACAGAGGGTCTATCTTCTTTTAAAAGTGTATTAAGTGTCTTAAACTGTCTCGGAAGATGGTTGTTTATTCTAGCGATATCAAGTTTGAATAAAATATCTATGGACTTCCTAGGAGTTGATTTCACCTTTTGTCACTGCCTTGACATAGAAAATTAAGACTCGTATTAAAATAAATAAGATGTTAATTAAACAAATTTAAGGAAAGAATAGTTGTTTTTATTAAAAATTAACGTGCCTGACCAACTTCGCGCCCTTTTACATATCTTTTAAGATAATTTTTCTTATTTCGCATTCTCGGTATTGCTGAATGTCTCTCTTTACCCCTAACCTTTGGTGTCTGGGAGCGAACCTTACCTGCTTTGGTCAATGAACCATGTGAACCTGGCATTTCTTATTCACCTCACTACTCAATCTGTACGTGAGATTTATAAATTTATGCTTACTGCTTACCAAAGTTGTTGAGGAAATACTTCGCAAGTTTCCATTTTCTTGCGTTCTAAGAAAGGAGGTTTTTTAATGGAAGTTAAATTACAAGTAAACGATGACGTAATAATAAAACTTCATCCATTTGTTAAAGCAGTCTTTCGTAGTGTCGTATTTGGTCTTATTAAAGAGTTAAGGGATATACCTGAAGACATACGAGAAGTGCAACTATCTATAAAAGAAGACTAGATGATTTTCATAATAATTACACTTGTGTTTTTTAAAATGCATTCTTGTCAATGTATTAAGAAAGTCTTGTTAGGAGTTCATTATAGGCTTCCTGATATAATGGTGTTTCCACTCCTAATTCCTTGCCACTTTTTACAATATAGCCAGTAAATGCCTCAAGTTCTGTCTTTCTTCCCTTTTCAAAATCTCTCTGTATTGATGTTGTTGCATCATAAGAAAAGCGTGATACCTTCTCTAATGACGAAGAAATGATATCCTCAGGCAGAATTATTTCTCTTTTTTTAGCTATTAACATAACTTCTGCCGTAAGCCCCTCAAGCATTTGCCTGCTTTTATCATCTTCAATTATTGCACCAAGAGGCTTTTGCAATAGTGAAGTTATAGTTCCCAGTGGACCGACAAAAATGTACTTAGTCCAAACCTGAACGGAGATGTCTGCAGTCAGTTCAGCTTTTATGTCTGCATTCCTTAAAAGGTCCTCAATATACTGATATTTTTCTGGATCGCCGTTCTCAGGACCAAATGTCAATTGACGGAAACCACCAACTTGTTTTATGACACCAGGTGCCTGAATAAAAGAGTGAATGTACACATATCCATTAAGTACATGACCCTTTGGCAGTATGGCTTTTAATCTCTCTGCATTATCGACTCCATTTAGCAAAGTGACCACAACAGTGTTCTCATGAACATTGTCAATTAACTGCCGTGCCGTATTTTCAAGATCGTAAGTCTTCACACAGAAGAAAACAAGATCTAATAATCCTAAGTCTTTTACATTATCTGTCGCAACCGTGGGTATCGCTGTAAAATCACTCTCTTGGGTGATTACCGATAGTCCATTTCTCTTGATTTCGGCTAGATGTTCACCCCGGGCTAAGAAGAAAATACTATGTTCTCTTGTGGGGACATATTTATGAGCTAATTTAGCTCCAAAATATCCTCCTACTCCCCCGATGCCGATAATCGCTATCTTCAATAGTTTTCCTCCAATTAAGGTCATTTTGATAATCGGTTTTAATTGCGGTAAGCCTTGCTTTAAATAAGTTGACCGATCACCATACAGTGATCCTTATCAAAAGGTTTCAGGCTTTCAATATTCTCTTGCACCATGAATCCATTTTCTTTTAGAATATCGATCTCTTCTGAAAATATCTTAGATATCTCTTTGGAGGAATCTATACTTCTTGCTTTAATAGCTAGCATCGCAAAACCTCTATTTTTAAGAAAAACCTTTGCATTATCAACTAAAATGATCGCCTGAGCAGGTTGGGCAATATCTTGATAAATCACATCTACAGGCCCAATAAACATCCTGTATTTCTCTGGAAAACGTGCATCTGCCAAAATCGGTATCATATTGGATCTACTTTCACATACTCGTAACAAATCTCTCGTTGCACGAGGGGAAAATTCTACACAGTACACAATACCCTCTTGTCCTACAATATCCGAAACATGACTAGCTGTTGTGCCTGATGCAGCTCCCAAGTAAAGTACGTGCATTTTTGGTTGGATAGGAATTTGTTTTAACCCTTTTCGAATGGCAGCAGCAAATTTACTACGATACGGATCCCATTCTCGATATTCTTCCCCTTCGAATTGAAGTAAACGCTCCCCATAGACGGTTTTCCCCAGTGCTAGATTCTTTGTTGCAACCCTTTTTTCTATAAAATGAATATTTTCGTTCATATCTATCCCTCAGGCGGTTTTTTATTCTCGTGCATTCTCTTTCCCTTGCCTTTCTTTTTCTTCTTCTTTTTCTTTTTCTTTTTTGCTTTTACCTCTTTTCTTACAGGTGGAGAGGGATATTTTTTCTCAATCTCTTCAATACGCTTCATAATTTCGATCGTTAATTCGTCTCCAATAAACTCGCCTGCGTAAGCATCTACTCTTGCTGCTATCGTTAACTTTCCGGCTATCGCTCTTGCTATTTTACCTCTTAGCCACCACTTAGCATTGTGAATCTCAGGTTTCTGAAATATTACACCATGTTTCGGAGGTTTACTCCCAGTTTTTATGGCTCTAAATAGTGCTTTCTCCGCACCTAGGACTTGTACTGTGCTAGCGGGAAGACGTGCTAGTTCAAGAAGACCTCCTGCAATGCTAATAACTCGAGCTCCTAGTAGTGCGCCGACTATTGCAGTCACATTTGGCGCAACTTCACGCATTGTAGTTTCAATATAGCGCTCACTTTCTTTCCTGACTTTGTATAAGTCATCTGTAATTCGTGCAAACTTAACAAGCGATTCTAGATCTGCTTCATCCATTTCTGCTCCAATTGAGTTTTTAACATAGCCCTCTATCTCTTTTGCCTTGTCTAAAGGTATGCCTGTTATTCTTTGAATTTCCGAAACTCTAAAGCGATCGCGTGGACCCAATGCTCCTACTAATCCTACATATGTTTCGTGATTTTCGACTTTATCCAATTCTGGAAAATGAAGACCATACCATTCTCGGATTCGAGTTGAGAATAAATTTAACGTTTGATCGATATCATCGATAGCTTTAATCGCTTGTGCAACCATTTTATCTCTTCGTTCAGAGGCACGCTTTATCTTCTTTTGTGATTGCAGCAAACCTACTGATTGTAATATAAACTGGAAGTTATTGATTCCTTCTTCTTTTGCAATATTGAAGGCCTGTGCACGAAAATCTTTGATTATTGAATTGCCTTTTTCAGTTAACGTTTGAATATCAAATTGTTCTTGAATGTTCCTTGCTAATTTTTCGTCTTCAAGGACGATTTCTTGAATTTCTTTTTGCTTTAGTACACCTAGAACATCTTTTAATTCGTCAATAAGTTGCCCTGATTGAAGAAATTCAATTTTTTCTACAATTTTCTCTGGTGTACTTGGAAAAAGCGCGCGATAAATAATTTCGCTATTCTCATCGACCCCATAGATTCCTACGACGTTTTCCACAATATATGCGCGTTTCATAATATTTTCATCCTATAAATGCAACTCTTTAATCAAAATTAGAGAAGATATTAAATTAGTATTGAAATCTTTAATTTATTTGGTAACATCTAATTTATTGATAAGGTGTTTATGATTTATGAGTATGCCAACTCTATCCATTTCACTTGCAACATTACAACTTAAGAATCCTGTTATGTTGGCTGCTGGAATTCTCGGTTTTTCAGGACCAGTACTTAAACGAGTAGCGAATGCAGGTGCGGGTGCGGTTGTCACAAAATCTATCGGCCTTGAGCCCAGAGAAGGTTACAATAATCCAACAGTCGTTCCTTTAAATGAATTCAGTTGTTTGAATGCTGTTGGTCTTTCAAACCCTGGGTATTTGGAGTTTTCCAAAGAAATATTTGTGGCAAAACAAGGAAATGTTCCAATAATTGTTAGTATATTTGGCGCAGACATTGAAGAATTTTGTACAATTGCAAAGAAAATGGAAAAGAGTGGTGCTGACGCACTTGAACTTAATCTTTCATGCCCTCATGGAGGAAAATATGGTGCATCTATCGGACAGGATCCCCAATTAACAGGTGAAATCGTAGGTGCAGTAAAAAACTGCGTGCAGATTCCTGTATTTGTAAAACTCACACCAAACGTAACTGATTTGATTCCTATTGCAAAAAGTGCTGAAAATAATGGTGCCGATGCTATTACTGCAATCAACACAGTACGCGCTATGTGCATAGATATTGAAACCGGCCATCCCTTATTATCAAACAAGTTTGGAGGGCTTTCTGGACCTGCAATAAAGCCCATCGCAATAAAGCATATCTATGATCTCTATAAAGAAGTGGAGATCCCTCTTATCGGTGTTGGTGGTATTGTTTCATGGGAAGATGCGATAGAATTCTTTCTTGCTGGAGCTACTGCAATTCAAATAGGGACTGGTCTTCTGCGGACATCATTCCTAGATATGTTTAATAAAGTAACCGAAGGAATTCTAAGTTATCTAAAAGGAAAAGGCCATACAAGTTTGGAAGAAATTATTGGACTGACTCACAGACTTTAATCTTGCGAAGGTGACAAATAATGCAAGTGTTCTTTAAATGGGAATTTTTAAAAACATAAGCAGTCCACCTTCTTTTTCCCATAATTTCGTTTTTTTTTGGAGGAAATAATGAATCTATGCACAATTAGATTTTTTTTACATTAATGATTTTTGTAAATTTCTTCGATAATTTTTGAAAGTTCTCTTGGGCAAGTTTTAATGATTCTTCATATTGAGCGGGAATTCTGGACAACTTTGCAGTAGTAGTACGAATGGGACTGGTTAATAATTTTTCATGAGCCACTTCCGCAGCATCTTTTAATTCTTCAAGTTCTAGTTCTGCCTTTCGTGATTGTAAGATCTTTGTATATATTAAGGCTAATCGAAGAAAAATATAGGTCTCTTCGGGAATTGTCGGGAGATATTCGCGTGAATCCCTAAGAGATGCGCCCTTCTTTATTAATAAACCTGCTTCTAACAATTTCTTAGCATGTAATGCAACTTGTGCGCTGCTTTTCAACCCAAATTCATTCGCTATGTCCTTTAATCTTGTGGCATTATCAGAAATGGTCGTGTCTAACATTGAAAGCCTCTTATCGCTAGCAAGTATACTAAATAGATCATTTAGAATAGTTAAATCTTCTTTAGTGAATGATTCGATCTTTAATCCTATGAATGATGAGGAACTACCTTCTTTTTCCTTTTTATCTTTTATTTCCTTTTTTTTCTTGTCTTTCGACATTCTTATCAACTTTTGTCGATTTGCAGATTATAATGCTGTATTCTAATTGTCTTTTGATATTATTATCATGTTTTGTCGAATTATATATTATAATACTATATATTATATTTATATTTTTCTAAAAACAAAAGAACGATTGTTTTACTATTGATTGTTCATTCTGATATAGAGAATCGACAAAATCGAAATGGATTTATGTTCTGCTTTGATAATATCCAATGTTTTCAACGTGAATATTCTTTTTTTAAAGAAAAAAGGATTCTTATGGAAGTATAAGTGGCTTCCATATATTTAGTAATTCAAAAACAAACTATCTTTCCATATAAGAGTTTAAAATGCTGAAAAGTACTTAAAATGGCCAACATCCACCAGGATCCACCATGTTACCCTCCTGAATTTTTGTTATTTTTAATAGACTCGGAGGCTGTGTTCAACCGAAATATATAAGGGGCACGCTTTTTTGTGCTTAAAAAAATTAAAGGAATGGTTTTGTAACAAAATATTTAAGTAAAGCACCTTACTAAAAACATATTTAAGGGGCACGCTTTTTTGAAACTAAAACACGCTTTAAAAGAAAAGAAGTTTTTTAGAAAACCACTTAGACAGATAGGCCTTAGTGAAACTATAACAAGCAAAACCTATAACTTCAATAAAACTTGGCAGAACACCATTTCGAAGAGTGGTACTCGAAAAGTCAGGAAACCTCTGATTAACTAACAACTCAAGTAGTGTAGCTAGAAATAATGAATAATAATAAAATTGCAAAGGTATATTATTACAGTCTATTTTATTTAATAAAATCGTCTCTAGCCTTCAGAATGGGTTCATGCATAAAAGGCGAGAACAAATGAACTTCAAGAGTGAAATGCAAAATTACTATAAACTCCTTACTTTGGATGAACGACATGAGAAAATGCATATTATACTCTCTCAATTAGAGAGAATTCAGAAATTAAACAATCCAGTCTTTAATTTAAACATGGCAGAGGCTATTATCGAATATTGTTTGTTGATTGATAATAATGAGCAGCGGCTATTACAATATGACCGTGCACTTGAACTGTTGTATGAAGCTCGCCGTATTTTAAAACAAAAGAACCAGATAAGACAAATATTGCGATCATATCACCTTGAATGCCTCATAAAGTACCATACTGTGAAATATAAAGACGAAGAGGTGGCTATTCGAGATATATTTAACTTAGGTGGAAAAATCATTGAAATGACAACACAAAAAAGCTATCTAAATACAGAAAATAATGATTACTATTCTTTAGGATGTGTTTGGCGTGCCTATGGACTCGTTTTGCAACTTATTTACAAACTTAAAGACCTAAGTCTTTCACAAAAACATGATATGTTAGAGAATGCTAAAAAATTGGCACATAAAGCAGTAGAATTAAGCCGAGACACGAAAAACAGATATTCGGATGTATTATCTGCATATATATTTGCATTTATCGAAGAATTGCCAAAGCGCATGTTAAAAGGCGATAAAGCTACTACAGAAGAAGACTTTGTCAAATTTATGCATCCTTATGAAGTCCTATTTGAGATTGCTCATGCATATGGATCAATTGAATTCGAGTATCTAGCATTATTAAATCAAGTCAGGCTTAAAATACATCGTATTATCTACGCTGCAGGAGTAAGTGAGAGAAAAAGAAAAATATTTAATGAACTTTTGGGCGATTGCAAGAAACTGGAAGAATATGAGAACCTAATACACCTACCACATATACATTTCTATCGATACGGAATCCAAGCGGACATTTACATATCCTTCGTTTATTTTGAGGCAGTTCAAGAAGTAGAATTCGAATACTATATCGAGAAAGCATTAAAATGCGCGGAAAATATGAGAGATACATATACATCTGCAAGAATGGAGGGGGCTTACGACAAAGTCCGAATGCACCATGTTCTTATCGAAGTATATCGGATAAAAGCCTTGTTTGCCACTTCACGAAAAAAGAAACTGCAATATTTGAAAAAGTGTGAAGAGTTACTTCTAGAAGACGAGAAAAGTTCCGCCACTTGGTCGCCCCAAGTATATAATACATGGAGAGATCTTTCTTCAATTTATTTTGACCTATCAAAAAGTGAACGTAATCAGATGTACCTTAAACAATGCATATTATACGCAAAGAAAGCGTATCATTCTGCATTAGAAACTGAGAATTTTACAGATGCACTTTTGGAGGCGTATAAAATTGCTTTGGTTGGAGAAGATTATCAAGAGCATGTTTTGTCTATTACATATTATGAATTAGCTTATCAACTTATAGATAAGATTATACAAACTGGTAAAGACTATCTATACTATTATGATTTGAAAAAGTATCTAAAAACCCGATTACTAGGTGTAAAAGCCAAGGAAGCACATCGCAAGGGTAAATATACACAAGCTATGGATCTTTATAGTAAAGCAAGTTCACTTTTGCAACTAAACACCCTTTATTCGTATGAAACATTATTATATGATGCTTACGCATTATTTGAAAAAGCATCCATTTTTTTCATAGAGGAAAATTATAATGAAACCCTCGAAATTCTGTCCAATATTACTTACTTATTTGATGAGGGAAAAAAACGCTATACTAACGATTTTAGACCAGAATTCCAATCTTTTATGGATAGAAGGGCCTATAATTTACAACAACTCTTT
>Ga0180437_10004549_pt1 | contig 19675 bp, 16 predicted proteins | sample SS_ome_4_FD_132410 | JGI IMG/M metagenome (GOLD analysis project Ga0180437, IMG submission 132410) | Hypersaline lake sediment archaeal communities from the Salton Sea, California, USA - SS_3_D_1 metaG | ecosystem: Environmental > Aquatic > Non-marine Saline and Alkaline > Hypersaline >... | reverse complement strand
TGAACCGCACTCGATCCGTGAGCCCACAAAGCTCGGTCAGCTTCTCGGCGATGGCGATACAGTCTTCTGAGATGTCCACCCCCACGACCTGGCAGCGCCGCTCGCCCGCCAACTGCCGTGCCGGCCCGCCGACGTAGCACGCAAGGTCGAGCACGCGGTCGGCGGCGACGATGCCGAGCGCCTCCGCCATCCGCCGGGTATCTTCCACCCCGCCGAGGTGGTACTGCTCTCCAAGCAAGACGGCGCACGCGCTCGCGCGCAGCAAGCCCACCGCCTGGAGGGATTCCAGCAAGGCAGTGATCTGCGCTGAGGCGTCGGCAGCGGAGTCGAAGCGCCAGGTATCCATCATCGCCAACAGCTTACGGTTCACCTATCGCCTCCAGATCAATCTCCATCTGCACCCCGACAACTTCCGCACCCAAGCTGGCATGCAGCGCCTTCGCCGCGTCGTTGTCTGGCTCGGTGTCGATGTGTAGCTCGCCAATGCCGCGCTGTCGTGCCAGCCGGATGATCTCGCGCATGAGCGTTCCGGCGATGCCCTGCCGGCGCACGTCTTCGCGGACGACAAGGCCAAGGAGTTCTCCTGCGAGCGCGCCATGCGCGAGATCGTGATAGGCCAGCAGATGGACGTATCCGACAACCGCGCCCTCCGCCTCCGCCACGAGCACATCATGGTCGGGGCTCGCCAAGACCGCCTCGAACGACATCCGACGGTCGGCCTCCGATCCGACGAGAACGGTGGCAAGCTCGCCGATCGCCGGCCCGTCCGATGTCTTCGCTGGGCGAGTTGAGATGTTCATCCTGTCTCCCTCCTCGATGGCTTGCCAGAGTCGCGCCCAAAAGCACAACGCGCCCACCTCGCGCCACCCGAAGGCTCGGACAGCGCAAAGCAGGCGCGCAAAGGGCTGAAGTGCGTATCCCTGCTACAGCAGTATCGTTTTGTCCCTGGTCAGCCGACTGAATCCTAGCCGCTGGGCGCTGGGTTGTCAAGCGCAGCCAGCGGCCACACCCCTCAGGAACTGGCGCCGCGTCATCGCTCCCCCCTCGCGCTCCCCCACACCCCCATCTCCAGCCCCGTACACAACTGCACCACGAGCAGCTCCAGCGCCACAGCGTCGTCGCTCACCTTCCCCTGAATCCCCTTCATCGCGAGATCGCACCCGTTCAGCGCCTGCACTGCCCCCGCCACTTCGCTCCACGACAGCGCTCTGGCCTGTCGGACAGTGCGCTTCGCAAGCCACGGCTTCCGCGCGAACTGCGCCAGGGCGTTCTTGGCGTCGTCCTGCGGCAGCAGGGCCGCCGTCTCCTCGCCCGGCTCCTGCCCCGGCTTCCAGCCACTCTCCAGCAGGAGCTTCGTCCCCCAGATCATCCGCATCTCCTGCGCCAGCAGCCACAGGATGCGCCCCGGACTCTCCCGCTTCTCCCGCAGCAGGCCCCGGAGAATGGACGCCGCCCGTCCGGCCTCTTTCCGCGCCACCGCGTCCACCAGCCGGAACACGTCCTCCTCCACCAGCCGCGGCGTCACCTCCTCCACCTGCTGGGTCCCGATGCTCCCGCCGTCCCCGACGAACAGCGCCAGCTTCTCCAGCTCCATCTCGATATCGCCCAAGCCGGTTCCCACACGCTGCTGCACGAGCTTGCGCGCGGCCGCGGGCTCCAGCTTCTTGCCCAACTGCTCGGCGCGCTCTACCGCCCAGCGCGCCGCCTCCGCGACCTTCAGCCGCGCAAACTCGACCGCGACTCCGTGCTCCCCAATCGCTCGCCGCAGCGCCGCGCGCACCGAGCGCCGTCGCGCCCTGTCGCCCGTCTCCCCGCTGACCAGGATCACGGTCACCCCGGCCGGCAGCCCGGCTTCGACGGCATCTGCCAAGGCCGCCTGCTGCTCTCCATCCATCCGCTCCACCTCCCGCCCCACGATCACCCGCGCCCCGCCGAACAGCGCCCCCGTCTGACTCCGGTTCAGCACCTCCCGCGCCTCCAGCCCCTTCCCGTCCAGAGCCTCCCAGCTCGGCTCCTCTCCATTCGCCTCCCTCGCCTCCCGCCGCACCCGCGCGAGCGCCTCCCGCTTCAGGTGTATCTCCGGCCCGAAGAAGAGACACCACCCGCCCAGGCAGCTACTGTCCTTCGACTTCACGTACTGAGCGTACGTCAGCTTCACGCCGACCGCTCCTCGCCGCCTCCGCCGCTCGCGTCTTCGGTCTGCCGCCTTACCCCGAAGGCCCCCATCCCACCCAAGATCAGCCAGCACACCCCCGCCGTCACGAACACGTCGCCCACGCTGCCCGGACTGAAGAAGCGCGGCCTCGGCACCAGGAGCGGAAGCGGCAGCACGTCCGCGAGAGGCCGCAGTCGCGTCTGCGCTGTAGCCGGGGTGTGGTTCACGTACGTCGGCGAGTCCAACGCCTCGACGAGCCGCGCGTTCCCCGCGCGCACTGCGAGCGCTCGGTCCACCGGCATGCTTCCGCCGTTGGCCGCTATCACCACGCAATTGAGCAAAACGCCGACGCCCGCCACCCGCACACCCCACAGATGCCGGTTCAGCCAGAGCCCCAGCAGCAGCAGCACGAAAGTCACGATATGCAGCGGTCCGCCCAGCGTCGCCGCCAGCGCCGATCCCCGTGCGCCCAGGACCATCAGCCCGACCTGCACAAGGGCGGCCAGCACGAAGGCCCACGGCGCACGGAGGTCGAGTTCCCTCAGCCGTCCGAACCGGCCCCCCCCGATCAGTGCCACGATTATCGCGAGCACCGCAGCATCAAGCAGCAACCTTCAGCCTCCCGCCGGCCCGAACCCTATGGATGCGCGACCGGCAGCCGTCCCACCCCCAGGTGAAATGCACCCCAGATAACAGAGCCATAGAGCAGCATGAACATCACGCCCTCCCACCGTTCCAGCCTCCGGCGGGAGAGGCTCAACGTCGCCACCACCGTGAGCGCCGTCATGATGATGAACGGCAGGCTGATGATTCCCGGAACCCCGCTCCGCCCCTGCAGCAGCGCGATGATCGGCATAGTCCCCAACAGCAGGCTGTTGTGGTTCACCTTCGACCCAATGAAGTTGCACACCGAGATCTCCGCCAGCTTCCCATCCCGAATCACTGTAATATACGCGGTTATCTTCTCCGGCATCTCCGAGGCCAACGGCCCCAGAATGATGGCGATCGTCACGGGGCTGACGCGCAGCAGCTCCGCCACCTCGATCATGGAGTCCACGAAAGGCCCGGAAAACAAGAAAACGATCACCCCGCCGACGAAGAGGAGGCCGATGCTCTTCGTAAGCCCCTTAGACGAGTGCTGTGTCGCCGCGTTCGACCGCGCGAATACGACCGCTCCTTTCGCCACGTGCGCCACATACGCGAAGAAGAGCAGGATCAGAATCACGGCGTCCTTGAGGTCGAAGCCGTTCCCCTCATAGGCGAGGGCGAAGGCGATGAGCGCGGTCGCCAACAGGTAGAGCGCATCCACCTGTGTGCTCTTCGACAGCTCGACCACCTTCACGGGCTTTCGGCTGATCCGGGTGGTCGAGAACAGAATCACGGAGCCGTAACCCAGCGTGATCAGCAGCGTGCAAGACCCGACCGCGGACCCGACGGCCATGTCGTAGTGGCCCTTGATCGAGGCAAAGATGACGAACATGTACTCCGGCAGAGTGGTGATGAGCGCGAGCACGATGCTGCCGGTGAAGTTCGCGCCGTACCGCTCCGCCAGGATCTCCGCGCCGTAGCTGAGCAGCGCGGCGGCCGCGGTCAGTATCAGCAGCAACCCGACGAATTCGAGGACTATCACCTGGCGTGCACCTCGCCCCACCGTTCCCTGGGCCGCGCGAACCCCCGATCCTTCAAGCGCGGCTCAGTTGGACTTCGCCGCGGCGGGGGGTGGTGCCTGCCTTGGCCGCGGGGCCGCGATTGGCGCTGGGGCCGGATAGCGATGGAAGCCCGCACCCACGAGCGAAGCGGCCCCGGGGCCGCTTCGCCGTTCACGATAGTTGGGATACGGTGCTTTCCCTTACCCCTTCATAACCCCCAACGGCCGCAGCCTTGCCACCAGCTTCGAGATTCCCGCCCCGTGGCATGTGCCGACGACTTCGTCAACATCTTTGTACGCCTCGGGCATTTCCTCGGCCAGGACTTTCGGGCTGGCGGCCCGCACGTAGACTCCCTTCTGCGCCAGCTCCTGTCTGATGTCCCGGCCGCGCGCGGCCCGGATCGCTCCGTGCCGACTCATCACCCGCCCCGCGCCGTGACAGGTGGAGCCCCAGGTCTCGCCCATCGCCCGCTCGGTGCCGACCATCAGATAGGATGCTGTCCCCATGTCCCCAGGCACGATCACCGGCTGCCCCGTCTCCCGGTGCCCCGGACTCAGCTCCGGCCGCCCCGGCCCGAACGCCCGCGTTGCCCCCTTGCGGTGCACGCACAGCCGCTTCCGCACCCCGCCCACCTCGTGCTCCTCCATCTTCGCCACATTGTGCGCCACATCGTAGACGATCTCCATCCCCAGCTTGCGCGCGCCCGTCTCGAATACCCGCTCGAACGCCTCCCGCGTCCAGTGCGTGATACACTGCCGGTTCGCCCACGCGTAGTTCGCCGCCGCCGCCATACCCGCCAGATACTCCTGGCCCTCCGCCGACTCCACCGGCGCACAGGCCAGCTGCCGGTCCGGGATGCTGATCTTGTACTTCTGAACCGCCCGCTGCATCACCTTAAGCGAGTCATCGCACACCTGATAGCCCAGCCCCCGCGAGCCCGTGTGGATCATCACCGTCACCTGGCCCACCTCCGCAATCCCCAGCGCCCGCGCCACTTTCTCCTCGAAGATCTCGTCCACCACCTGTACTTCCAGAAAGTGGTTTCCCGCCCCCAGCGTCCCCAGCTGCGGCCTCCCTCGGTCGATCGCCCGGTCCGACAGCACCGCCGGGTCCGCTCCCTCGATGCGGCCTCCGTCCTCGATGTGCTCCGGGTCCTCCGGCCACCCCATCCCCTCCGAGACCGCCCACTGCGACCCCTGCGTCAGCACCCTCCGCAGCGTCTTCGCGTCCACCCTCACCTTCCCCTTGCTCCCCACCCCGGATGGCACCTCCACGAAGATCTGGTTCACGATGTCCTTGACCCGGGGGGCGACCTCCTTCCGCGTCAAGTCGGTCCTCAGCAGCCGCACCCCGCAGTTGATGTCATAGCCCACGCCCCCCGGCGACACAACCCCCTCCTTCACATCCGTCGCCGCCACGCCGCCGATTGGGAATCCGTACCCATAGTGGATGTCGGGCATCGCCATCGAGTTGCCCACAATCCCAGGCAAGCAAGCGACGTTCGCCACCTGCTCCATCGAGTTGTCCGACCGAATCTCCCGCATCATCTCGCCCGAGGCATATACGATGCCGTCGCTTTTCATCTCGGGCTTGTACTTCCGCGGGATCCGCCAGCGATACTCGTCAACTCGGTCGATCGGCCCGGTCCACTGCTTCGCCACCGGACTCACCTCCTGGCCGGCTGCGCTCCACGAAGGCCGCACTCATACTATGGGCACCGGCCCCGAAAATCAAGGGCCGCGACGCGACGGACGTCGTGTGAAGCGTCTACGCGCCCTCGCCGGACACGCCGCCCCTTCGCAGTGGCAGGGCTGCCGCCGCTCCTCCCCGAAAACCGTCTCCCGCGTGCCCGCCGGCACGCGCTCGAGGCCCAGGAGGTGCGCAATGCGACAGGCCGCCATGACCGCCCCCGGCAAGATCGAGTACCGTGACGTCCCCGAGCCCAAGCCCGGGCCGGGCCAGGTGCTCCTGCGCATCGCGCGCATCGGCATCTGCGGCAGCGACCTCGTCACGGGGCCGCTAGAATCCAAGCACTTCCCCTTCGAGGAGTGGCTCCCCGCCTACCAGTACATCGAGCGCCAGGGCCCCCGCATCATGAAGGTCTTCATCGACCTCTAGCCAGCGCGCATCGCCCTCCCTACAACCCCTCCTGAAGCTGTTCGATCCGCGCCGCGTACTCCGCCGCCACCCGGTCCGCCTCCGTCTGCTCTCGGCTCTCCGCGCGGACGTGGAACAGCGGCGCCGACACGTCCGGCAGCACCAACACCCAGCCCCCATCCATCAGTATCTTGATCCCGTCGAGCTGCGTCACCCGCATCTCCCGCGTCTCCTCGTGCAGCCGCCGCATCACCATGCCCTTGTGCTCCCACGGACACTGCACCTCCGCCGAGGCCCGGTAGTACTTCGGCACCCGCCCCCGCACCTCGCTCAGCTTCTCCCCGCTGCGCGCAAGCAGCTCCAGCAGCTTGCCCAACGCCAGCATCGCGTCGAACGCGGGCAGAAACCGCGGAAAGATGAATCCACCCTCCCCATCTCCGGCGAAGACCAAGTCGGGCTCCCTGCCCGCCGTCTCCATCAGCGATCGCGCGTCCGCCTTCGTTCGTACGCACTCCGCCCCATACCGCTCACACACCTCCTCCACGCCCCCCGTGGCGCTGAACGGCACGGCGATCCGGCTCCCCTTCCCGGCGCTCTGAAGCACGAGAGCGATGAAGGCGAGCAGCAGGTCGTCCCCCAGCAGTGACTCGCCCTTCTCATCGATCGCCGCAAACCGCTCCCCGTGGCTGCCCATCAGCAGCCCCAGATCCGCGTGCAGCGCATGCACGACGTCCGCCATCTCCGCCACCCGCTCCCGTCGCGCCGACCAGCTCTCCAGCGATCGCGTCGGATCCACGTACGCGTTCAAAGCCGTCGACTCGCACCCCAACCGCCCCAACACCAGCGGCATCAGCAGACACAGCGGCCCGTACGCGTAGTCTATCACCAGCTTGGGCCGCCACTGCGCAATCGCCACCGCATCCAGAAAGTTCAGGAAGTCCTCGGTGTAGTACTCCATCGTGCGGCCGAGAAACTCGAGGCTCCCCACCGAATCCCGCGGCGCCCGTCGGAAGTCTTCTCGAAAGAAGATCCCCTCGGTCTTCCGCTCTGCCGCCCGATCCAAGTTCTTCCCCGTCCCATCGAAGAACTCCACCAGCACCTGGCTCGGGTCCGACGGAGACACTGCCACGTGCATCCCTCCGGCCGCGCCCGAGAGGCTCGCCATGTGCCGGGCCACCGCTCCCGGCATGATCCGCAGGTCCAGCACATTGGCTCCCACCGACATCAGTCCCGCGATCACCGCCCGCTTCGTCATTCGCGACACGTGGTGCGAATCCCGACTTGTGATCACCTGCGCCCCACGCTCGAGGTACGCCCCGAAGGCCGCCCCCAGCCGCGCCGCGAACTCCGGCGTCACCTCCAGGTTCGCCAGCCCCGTCACCCCGCTTGCCCCGAACAGCGTCCCCGGCCACTTCGTCCCCCAGATCAGGCTCATCGTGACCTTCGACCCGCGCTCCGTCACCTTGTCCGGCCACATCCGGATGCGCGGCATGACCGTCGTCCCCTCCTCGAGCAGACAGCGGTCGCCCACCACCGCACCCTCGTTGATCGTCACATTCCTCTTCGCCACCACCTTCCGGCACACCGTCGCAGCCTTCACCCGGCTCGCCTCACCGAGGTACGTTCCGCTCCACACCACCGAGTGCTCGAGCTGCGCGCCGGCCTCCACCACACAGTTGTCCCCCACCACCGACAGCGGCCCCACCTGAGCCCCCGCGCCGATGCTGCACCCGTGCCCGATCAGCACCGGCCCCTCCAGCCTCGCCGACGGATCTACTCGCGTGTCATCTCCCACCCAGATACCTTCCCCGAGCTGCTCCTCGGGAAGATCCACCCGCACCTTCCCCAGCAGGCAGTCTTGGTTCGCTCTCCGGTACTGCTCCAGGGTGCCGATATCCGTCCAATACCCCTCCGCCACGTACCCGCACAGCATCTCCCCCTGAGACAGCAGCAATGGAAACAGGTCCTTGCTGAAGTCGAAGGGACGCTCCGGCTCCACCCGCTCCAGCACCTCCGGCTCCAGAATGTAGATCCCTGTGTTCACCGTATCCGAGAACACCTCCCCCGCGCTGGGCTTCTCGAGGAACCGCTGCACCTGGCCCGCCTCATCCAGGATCACCACGCCGTACTCGAGGGGGTCCGGCACCCGCGTCAGCACCAGCGTCGCCACCGCGCCTCGCTCCCGGTGGAAGTCTACCGCGGGCCGCAGGTCCAAGTCCGTCAGCGCGTCCCCGCTGATCACCACAAACGTCCCCTCCAGCGCGAGCGCCCCCACCCCCGCCCGCCCGGCGTCCCGCAGCCGCCGCACACTCCCCGCGGTGCCCAGCGGCACATCCTCCACCGAGTACTCGAGCCGCATCCCGAACTCCGAGCCATCGCCGAAATACCCCTCCACCTCGTCCGCCAGGTAGTGGAGGGTAGCGAAGGCCTGACTCACGCCCAGGCGCCGCAGCAGCCGCACGATATGCTCCATGATCGGCCGGTTCGCCACCGGCGCCATCGGCTTCGGCAGGTCGCAAGTCAACGGCCGCAGCCGCGCCCCCTCGCCGCCCGCCATGATCACGGCTTGCACAATCCCCGCTTCCCCCATCAGCTTCTCCTGTAGGCCTTCTGCCCCGCCACATACCGCGGCCGCACCCCGGGGCCCGCACGGGGAAGCCCCGGGACCTCGGCCTCGCCCGTCTCGGTGCCCATCGCCTCCCCATAGACGCCCAGCGTCCGCTTCCCTATCCCTGGCCAGCTATACCGCTCCGCCACCTCCGCCCGCCCGCTCCTCCGCAGGCGCTCCACCAGGGCTGCATCCGACAATACCCGATTGATCCCCCAGGCGAGCGAGCCCGGATTGTTCGCCCACGTGTGTATCCCTGTCTCTTCGTGCCGCACCACCTCGCGAAATCCCCCGACATCCGAGGTCACCACTGGCACCCCTGCCGCCATCGCCTCCAGCGCCACGATCCCGAACGGCTCGTAGAGGCTCGGAAATGCCGCCACCTCCGCAATGGCATACAGTTGCCGCAGCGTCTCCTCCGAGACGAAGCCCGCAAACACGACCTTGTGCCCCAACCCCTTGCTCGCCGCGCGCTCCCACAGATGTCCCTGCCACCCTCCCCCCGCGACCACCAGTTTCGCCTCCGGATGGGCGGCAATCACCTCCGGCAGCGCGTCGACCAGGACCTCGACCCCTTTCTCTCGCACCAGGCGCCCCACGAAGAATACGATGCGCTCCTCGTCTCGCGCCCACTGCCGCCGGAACTCCCTGAGCCCCCCCGCCTGCTGCCGGCACGCCACTCGCTCCGGATCCACCCCGTTTGGCACTACGCGCACCTTGTCGCTCGGTGCATTGAGGCCCGCCCTCACCTCCGCGGCCATCGCCTCCGAACAGCAGATCACCCGGCTCGCCTCGTACGTCAGCAGCCACTCCACCGAGTGGATATAGTGCTGCTCCGGAGTATGGATCCCTTGGTTCCGTCCGGCCTCGGTGGCGTGGATAGTCGCCACCAGAGGAAGCTTCAGCCCGTGCTTGAGCGCCCGGGCCGCGAACGCCACCAGCCAGTCGTGCGCGTGAATCAGATCGTACCCGGCCACGCCTTCCCTCAGGGCGCGCTGGAGCAGGGCGAAGTCGAGCTGATGGATATCGCATACGAAATCCAGCGGGTCTATGGGCGAGGGCCGCGCGCGGAGCACTCGCACCCCGCCGCCACCCTCCACGCTCCTCCTCTCCTCCCGCTCCGGCGCGCCTGGATGGTGCGCGGTCAATACGTCCACCCATACCCCTCTCTCCGCCAGCGCCTGCGACAGCTCATCCACGTGCCGCGCCATCCCGCCGACCAGCCGCGGCGGATACTCCCACGACAGCATCAGCACCCGCCTCGGCATTCGCTCTGCAGAGGGGCCTCCTCCGGCTTCGGCCTTCACTTTCTCCTTCTCCGCCGGCCCGCGCGGCTGCACGAAGAGCACCACCTCCGGCCCACTCGCTGCCATTGCCCGCACCGCTGACAGCGCCGCCACCCTGCATGCTTCCGCCACACGGCCATTCGCTCCAGTGCAGCGAAGGCCCGCTCGGCCCGCTCCCGCAGCTCGCCGTCCTCAATGTGAGCCGCAGCATCCTTGACCCGCCGCTGCTGCCGGCCCGACAGCTCCACCTCCGCGGGCTTTCCCCGCCCACCTCCCCCGGGGCCCCGGGTGCCGCGTCCCCGGTGCCCTGGCCACCACCGGGGTCCCCCTTTCCGCCCCGAGCGCCCCCGGGATCGTCCCGACCGGAAGTGGATCTCGCGGATCACCCCTTCCCCCACCTGAGCCCCAATCCGCGCGAGCAGCTCCGTGCGCCTCATCTGCAGCTCTTGCGCCCAGGCCGGGGTGTCCGTCGCCACCAACAGCACTCCGTCTCGCACCGCCTCCGCTTGGGCATGCGCGGCCACCACCCCTCCTGCTACCTCCGGCCACACAAGCAGCGCCAGGTGCTCGCGGAATCTTCCCCTCAGGTCCAGATTCCCCAGCACCTCCTCCAGCAGCCGCTGCAGCGTCTCCGCTCCTCGCTTTGCCACCTCGTCAACTCACCTGTCCCTGCCGGATCGCCAACACCGTCGCCCGCGCCCGCACCTCCGCCGGAATGTCCTCCTCGTCGCAGCACGTCATGATCACCTGCTCCGACCCCTCACAGGCCGCGAAAACCCCCGCTCGGTGTCTCGCGTCGAGTTCCGACAGCACATCGTCCAGCAGCAGCAGCGGCCGCTCCCCCGTCATCTGCCGCATGACGGCCGCCAGCCCCAACCTCACCCCCACCGCGGAACTGCGCTGTTCGCCCTGCGACCCATACACTCGCACCGGTTGACCTCCAAGCAGCAGCTCCAGATCGTCCCGGTGCGGGCCCCAGCCGGTCGCTCCGCAGCTCACGTCCGCCGCGCGCCTCTCCTCCAGCGCGCGCGTCAGCACCTCGCATATCTCTTCCACTATCTCCGCCCTCCCCTTGCCCGCTCCACCCGCGCTTTGTTCGCTCGGCACCGCAATCGACGGCCGATACTCCACCGCCAGCGGCGCCTCCGCCCCGGTCACTGTCCCATGCGCCCTCACCACTTCGGGGGCCAGCGCCGCGATGAACTCCTGTCGCGCGACCATCACCCGCGCGCCATAGCGCGCCACCGCGCGGTCCCACGCAGCCAGGCCCTCGCCGCCGCCTCCTCCCTGCTCCCGCAAGTCCTTCAACAGCCGGTTCCGCTGCGCAACCGCTCGTCGATACCGCACCAGATCCGAGAAGTACGGCGCACTCACCGAGCAGAGACCCCGATCCAGCAGCCGCCTTCTCGCGGCCGGCTCTCCCCGAACCACTCCAATGTCCTCGGCCGAGAAGTACACCACCGGGGCCACACCGATCAGATCCACTCGCCGCCGCACCACCCCGTTCACCTTCACCTGCCGCTGCCCCGTCCTCGCCAGCCCCACCTCGACCCTCGCCGCCCTTTCCATCCCCCCGAACTCACCTCGCACGAAGCCGTGCTCCGACCCCTGCCGCACCAGCTCTTCGGTGGTCCGCGCTCGCGGCGAGTCCCCTCTTGCTGCCACGCACACCGCCTCCAGCAGGTTCGTCTTCCCCGCACCGTTGGGTCCATGCAGCACCACTACCCCGGCGGAGAAGTCCCTTCCCGCCCGCGCGTAGTTCCTGAAGTCCCGCACCTCCACGCGCTGCAGATACATTGCGATTCACGGCCCGCAAACAGAAGGGGGCCGCTCCGCACCCGCGGAGTCGCCCCACCAATTGCTGCCTGCTCTCTGCCTCGCTCCCGCTGTCGTCCCGCCTGCCGCTACAACTGCATCGGCATGACTACGTACAGGTAGTCTGGGTCGTCGGCCTCCTTCAGCAGCCCCGAGCTGAGCGCCCCCGCGAGCTGCCAGATCACCTGTTCCGACTCCATAACGCCCAGTACGTCCGTCAGGTACTCCGCGTTGAAGGCGATCTCGATCTCTTCACCTTCGACGTTCGCCGGCAGCTCCTCGTGCGCGCTTCCCACATCTCCGCTCTCAGCGGTGATCGTCAGCGTTCCCTCCTGCGTCCGGAAGACCAGCTTGCTCGCCTCCGCACGAGCCACGATGGCCGCACGCTTGATCGCGCCCAGCAGCTCCTCCCGCGCGACGACAATCGTCCGCTCGGTCTCCGCAGGGATCACCCGCTCGTAATTCGGGAACTGCCCTTCAATCAGCCGCGAGATGAGCCGGTACGGCCCCACCTCGAACAGGATCTGCTGCTCGCTGCCCCGCACCTGTACCATCGTCTCCTCGTCTGCCGGGTCAAGCATGCGGTTTAGCTCCTGCAGGGCCCGCGCCGGCACTATCACCTGCCAGCCCTCATCCTCCCCATGCACCTTCACGGTCTCGGGGGATGTCGTCTTCACCGCGAGGCGATAGCTGTCTGTCGCCACCACCTTCAGGCTCTCCCCATCCCGTTTCAGGAGCACCCCCGTTAGAATCGCCCTCGTTTCGTCTGTCGACGCCGCGAATATCGTCGCTCGGATCAGATCCCGCATCACCGCCTGCGATACCGACACCCCAACCTCTTCGGCTACCTCGGGCAGCGCGGGATACTCCTCCGCTGGCAAGCCGTGGATCGTATACTGAGAGCGCCCACAGCTGAGCTCCATCACATTGCGGTCTTCGCTCTTCATCTCCACTGTGGCATCCGGCAAACTTGCCACCACGTCGCCCAGGACCCGTGCAGGCACCGTCAGCGCTCCCTCCTCTTCAACCTCGATCGGCACCGCGCTCTGAGCCCCGATCTCCATGTCATAGGCGACCACCCGCAGCTTACCCTCACGCGCATCCAGCAGCAGGTTGCTCAGGATAGGGAGCGTAGTTCGTCCCGACACGACCCGGCTGACGTGCTGTAGCGCCTCGTGCAGAACCCGACGATTGCAGGTGAGCTTCACCGGCGTTCCCCCTGTGGCAATGAGTGATTCGGCTGCCCTTCGTTTCTGTTCTGCCGCCCGGAATACCTCTCCCCACAGGCCGGGGGATAGTTCGCTGTGGACCTACACCGAGAGAGTATCATATACAAGAACATAATAATAATGGCTTTAAGGCGTGTGGAGATGGGGAAATCGTCCGATCAGTAGCTTTACGTGCCGGCGCGCCATTCACACGCGGATGCGCGCCGCCTGCGGATCGCTGTGTACGGACCGCCGGATTTATGGGCTCCCGCGCCGCGCCCCTCGTTGTCGACGACAGATCCACATGCCGTCCCACAGCACGTGCCTACTCGGCCATGCGCAGCCGCGCGCCCAGCTCATTCACCAGTGCCCGCATCCCGCTGTCCTTCATCTGTTCCCGAATCCTCTCGCACGCGTGGATGACCGTCGAGTGATCCTTTCCCCCAAAGGCGCGCGCGATGCTCGGATAGGATGAGTGAAGCGTTTCCCGGCACAGGTACATCGCGAGCTGGCGGGCATGGACGATCTCTCTCTTGCGCGTCCGCGCCGTCAGCTCGGCAACCGATAGGCTGAAGTGCTCCCCCACTAGCTGCTGGATGCGGCCGATGCTCAGCGGTTGCTGCGTGTCGAGCGAGTGATTCTGCAGTTGCTCGGCCGCCAGGGACAGCGTGATCTCGGTCCCCGTCAAGGAGGCCGCCGCCAGCAGTGTGATCAGCGCCCCCTCCAGCACCCGGATGTTGGACTTGACACGCCGCGCGATGTAGTGGAGCACCTCCTCCGGCACTTCAGCCTGCTCGGCATCCGCCTTTCGGGCGAGGATGGCCATGCGGGTCTCCAGATCCGGCTGCTTGATGTCGGCGATCAGACCCCACTCGAACCGCGACCGAAGCCGATCGTCCATCACCTGCAGTTCCTTGGGCGGCCGGTCGCTCGTAATCACCACCTGCCGTCCCGTCTCGTAGAGCGTGTTGAAGACCTGGAAGAACTCCGACTCAGTGCGCTCCTTCGCCGCGATGAACTGAATGTCGTCCACCAGCCAGAGGTCCATCTCGTGGTAGTTCTTCCGAAACGCCCCAAACCGGTCGTCCCGGATCGATGAAACCACGTGGTACGTGAACGTATCACCGGACACATACGCCACCCGTAGATCCGGAAAGCCCCGCGCCACCTGGTGGCCGATAGCCTGCATCAAGTGCGTCTTCCCCAGCCCCACCCCCCCGTGCAGGAACAGCGGGTTGTACGACTTCGCCGGCGTCCGCGCCACCGCCAACGCCGCCGCCTGCGCGAACTGGTTGCTCTTGCCCACCACGAAGTTCTCGAAGGTATACTTGGGGTTGAGTGGAGTGCTCGCCAGTCCCTCTGGCTGCGGATTGCGTTGCCGTCGCCGCCCCGGCCGCTTCCGCTCCGTCGATCCTTCCCCCTCCAGGTCCAGCCCCATCTGGCCAAGCACGAACCGCACCGTAACTCGCCGCCCGACGACCTTCTCGAGCGCACTCTCGATGGCCTTCCGTCCCCGCTTCTCCAGCCAGTCCCGGGCGAACTCGGTCGCCACCAGCAGCTCGAGCCCTTCGTCCTCCAATGCCCGCGGCTGCACCTGCTTCAGTGAGCTTTCGAATGAGGGCCGGGCCGCCTTCTTGCCCAGTTCCCTGAGTACCTGCTGCCATACCTCGTGCGCCGAAGACCGCGACTCGCTCATCCGTCTCCCCTCGATGTATTGCTGCAACTGTTGCCCACCGCGGCAAGAACCGGCCCGCTCCCTCCGAATCAAGCGCGCGCGGCCCTCCGCCGCTGTCGGATGAGGAGCGCCAACCGCACCAAGTCACCTTCGGCCGAGGGCGAAATCCCCGGCTGGGTATCGGGGTGTGGATTGCACGCGCGGGCGGGAACTAGGAGATGACGAATAATGCGATGATTGCTGGGTTTTTCTTGGCTTCCGCCTCGGGGCCCTCGCCCTGTTTACTTCCCCGTCCCATCGATAAGGTCCCGAAAAAGCCAGACGTTGCGCCGACGCAACAATCCACACTATTATCAACAACTGTGGATAACTTAGAAGGTCTCCCGACCCTCGCCGGCACCTTCGTCGGCGTACCTCCATCCGACGCCGGCGAGTATAACACACGACCAACTCATTGACAAGAGCAATTTTGCGCGCGGACATGGCGTCAATCGCGCACCAATGAACCAAACCGCGCGCAACCGAACGCGATTGCAGCGCGCTTGCTCCGCCCCTCGCGGTGTGCTATAATTTCGCCGATGTCAGTGGACCCGGTCCACCAGGGCCGGGCTCCATTCACTATAGCGGGAACACCGCTTCAGGAGGGTGGAGTGAAGCGCACATACCAACCCAAGCGACGCAAGCGCCTTCGCACCCACGGCTTTCGCGCGCGCATGCGCACCGCCGCCGGGCGCAGCATCCTGCGCCACCGCCGAAGAAAGGCGCGCGTGCGCCTCACCGTCGGTCCCTCCAGATAAGGTGACATGCGTGCAGCGCCTCCGCCGCAGAACCGACATCGCCAGAGCGCTTCGCGAAGGCCGGCGTTTCCACTCTCCGTACGCCGTACTCCACGCGCGTCGGCGCACACCTGTGGAAATCGACTCCGCCTCTCCCCGCATCGCTGTCATCGCCGGCCGGCGCTTCCGTTCCGCGGTCGCCCGCAATCGCGCGCGACGGCTTCTGCGCGAGGCCTGCCGCGCTCTTCTTCGCGATGCCGACCACCCGTGGGACCTCCTTTTCGTCGCCCGCACAGCGCTGCTCGACTCCGGCCATCAGCACCGCCTCCACGCACTCAGCGAAATGCTGTCCGACGCCGGCGTCATCGCCCACAGGGAGGCCGCGCTCATATGAGCGAACCGACCCCCGGGCCCGTGGCCCGCGGCGCCATCCTGCTTCTTCGCTTCTATCAGCGCTTCCTCAGTGGGCTGAAGCCGCCGACCTGCCGCTACTACCCATGCTGCTCCGAATACGCCGCCCAGGCCGTCGCCCATCTCGGGCTGCTCCGCGGCGGCCTCCTCGCCGCATGGCGCATCTTGCGCTGCAACCCGTTCTCCCCCGGCGGCTACGACCCAGGCCCCTGGGCGGACGGCTCCGCTCGCCCCAAGCAGTGGCCCCCGGCGGCGTCCACTCAGGAGAGCAGCAGATGACCAGAGCCCCCTGGCTTCTCCTGCTGCTGCTGCCGCTGCTCGCGGGGTGCTTCGGCGCCCAGGGCGTCCCACTGCCCGCCACCAAGCGCAGCGACCTGCGCACCACCCTCGAGGCCGTCGACCGCCTCTCCCACTCCCAGCTCGTCGAGTACCAGGGCCGCCTCGAAGACGAGATCGAGCAGGCCGGCACCCCCAAAGAGGCCGCGCCGCGCAAGGAGCTCGAGAAGAATCTCCTCCTCCTCGGCTACTGCTGGGAGCGCCGGGCCGACACTGACCCCGGCGCCTTCGACGAGGCCGTCACATACTATGGCAGGATCACAGGGCGCGGCGGCCCCGGCTGCGGCCGCAGCTCCAGCGACCAGTACTCCACCGGCGCCAGCATCTATTCCTCCGTCGCCGACATGCGCATCGCACAGATCGCCGAGTACCGCGCCCGGCAGGCCGAACTCAAGGCCGACGACACCACCGCCGTGGCCGCCGAGCGCCAGGACGCGCTCGAGATCGCCGCCGAGCAGCACAAGAGGGCTCGCGCCACACTCGAGCGCGCCGCCAACTACCCCGTACAATCCGACCCCGCAACCGGCGAGATACGCGGCCCTCTCGTCCTGGTCCGCGAGCCGCCGGCGGGAAGCCTCCCTCTCGACCGCTGGAACCAGATCGACATCCGGCACGAGGCCTACAAACGGCTCGACAAGTACTACAACGACAGCCTCTCCTACCGCATCTTCGAGTTCCTCGTTCGCATCTGCGGCGGCGAGCACAGGCAGGCCAGCTACCTCCTCGCCATCCTTCTCATCGCCGTCCTCGCCAAGCTGATCACCACCCCCCTGTCCGCCGCTCAGTTCCGCAGCATGCAGGCGATGCAGGCGGTTCAGCCCGAGATCAAGAAGATCCAGGAGAAGTTCAAGGACGACAAGCAGCAGCTCGCCCGCGCCCAGATGGAGCTCTTCAAGCAGCACAATATCAACCCCGCCGCGAGCTGCCTCCCCATGCTCATCCAGATGCCCATCCTAATCTGGGTGTACTACGGCATCCGCCACTTCGTCTTCCGCTTCGAGAATGTCGGCTTCCTCTACCTCGACAGCCTCTCCAACCCCGACGTCCTCCCCATCCACGGCACGCTCCTGCCGGGCCCGCTGCTGCTCCTCTACGGGGTGAGCATGTACCTCTCCCAGAAGCTCATCGCCACCCCCGCCGCGACCCCCGAGCAGCAGCAGCAGCAGAAGCTCATGACCTACATGATGCCGGTCCTCCTCGTCGTCATCCTCAAGGCGCTCCCCGCCGCCTTTATCCTCTATTGGTTCCTTCAGAACCTGCTGATGACCGGCCACCAGTACCTCATCATGCGTTCCCGTCGCCTCGCCACGGCGGCCGCGGCGCCCGGCCCCGAGACCCCTCCCCCGCCCGCCGCCGCCCCGCCGCCCGAGGCGATAGAGAAGCTGTCGCGAGGAACTCGCCGCCGCAAGAAGAAGAGAAAGTCTAAATAGGCCCTCCCTAGCCTCGGGAATCGGGATTGGCGGAGGCAACTCCGATGGAATCTATCGAGCAAACGGGCCGCACCGTCGATGCCGCCGTCGAAGCCGCTCTGACGGCTCTTGGCGTCTCCCGCGATGACGTCGACGTCGAAGTCCTGGCCGAGGAGAGCCGCGGCCTGCTCGGCATTCTCGGGACATCCGAGGCCCGCGTCCGCGTGACGCTCAAGGCCACCGTCGCCTCCCGCGCCCTCGACACACTCAAGCGCATCCTCGAGCTCATGGGCGTCGAGGCCGATGCCCAGATCACCGCCGATGAACCGGAGGCCGTTTCCATCGAGATCACCGGCAGCCAGGACCTCGGCCTTCTCATCGGCAAGCGCGGTCAGACCCTCGCCGCCCTCCAGCTCATCGTCGCAATGATGGCCAACCGCGACCAGCCCTCCGAGAAGCGCAAGCGCATCGTCCTCGATGCCGAGGGCTACCGCGCCCGACGCGAGCGCACCGTCCGCGCCATGGCCCGCAGCGCCGCGCAGCGCGCCAAGCGCAGCGGCCGCTCCGTCACCATCGAGTCCCTCACCCCGCGCGAGCGGCGCATCGTCCATCTCGCCCTCGCCGATGAGCCCGGTGTGAGCACTCGCAGCGAGGGCGAAGACCCCCATCGGGCCATCATCGTCACGCCCCGCCGCGCCCGCTCCGGCAGCCGCCAGTAGCGAACCGCTCTTCCTCGCTCTCCCGCCTGCGCCCCCCTCGCGCCTGTCCTCGCACTGCGCAGATGGCCCCGCAGCGTTCCGAAGCGCTCCTCCCGCGCCGCCTCCCCAGCGCCCGCAACGGCACCGCAGGTTCCCTCCCGTCCACCGTCGTACTCACCACCCATGACGCAGCCTGCCCAGCACTTCGGCCGGGCCCTCCTCTCCGGTGCCCGGGAGCTCGGCATTCACATCGCCGAGCCCCAGCTCTTCGCCTACCAGACCCACCTCCGCCTCCTCCGAGCACACAACCGGCGCGCCGGCCTCACCGCCATCACCGATCCCGTCGAGATCGCGATCAAGCACTTCCTCGACTCCCTCACCTGCCTGCTTGCCCGCGACATCGCTCCGGGCGAGCGGGTCGCCGACGTCGGCTCCGGCGCCGGCTTCCCAGGCCTGGTCCTCGCCATCGCGCGCCCGCAGGCCTCCTACACCCTCATCGAAGCCACCAAGAAGCGCACCGCCTTCCTCAGGCTCGCCGCAGAGGCGCTGGCCCTCACCAACACCACCCTCCTCGCCGGCCGCGCCGAGCAGGCCGGTCGGAATCCCGACCACCGGGAAGCCTACGACCTCGTGCTCAGCCGCGCCCTCGCCCCCCTGCCCGTCCTGCTCGAATACTGCCTGCCTTTAGCGCACCTCGGCGGCCACTGCCTCGCCCAGAAGGGCCCCGGCGCGGAAGAAGAGCTGGACCACAGCGGCCCAGCTCTTCGCACCCTCGGCGGCGCCCTTTCCGAGGTCCGCACCTTCACCTTGCCCCGGCACATGGGCGCCCGTACCCTCATCCTCGTGGAGAAGACCGCCCCCACCCCCGCTCGCTACCCACGCCGCCCCGGCATCCCCGCCAAACGCCCGCTCTAGGCCGGCAGCGGCCTGTCCGCCGCTTCGTCGATTCGCCCTCTTGCCGTCTCCGCGATCTCCCGCGCCACTGCCTCGTATCGCGCGATCAGTTCCTCTGTGAACCGTCCGGGAGACCGGCTGTTGAGCTGAAGCAGCCCGTAGGTCCGATCTTGCGCCCGCAGCGGAATCAGGGCCACGGATTCATATCCCACCTGGTTGCAGTAGGCCCTGATACGGATGCCGAGCTCCTCGGGCTTCAACGTGGGGGCCAGCGCGGTGGTCCCGTTCGTCCAGAAGCTCCCGCCCCTTGTGAAGAACGGCCATCTCGGATCTGTGTGTCCCTCCACCACTGCCCCACACATGCATGCCAACTGCGGAGTCCCATCCGGATGGCGCAGAATCAGCCCCGCCCCGTCCCTCTCGCACAGCGGCCCCTCCCGCACCACGAAGTCCCTGCCGAACCCACGCGTCAGGTAGTACGGGTAATCCTCCCCCGCCTTCCACCGAATCCCCACCGATTCACACCCCGACGCCTCACTCACCACCTCCAGCACTTCCTCCAGCGTCCCGCGGATGTCCGCTCCCTCTCGGATGCGCCCGAGCAGTTCTCTCACCCGCGCGGTAAGCTCTGCGCACGTGACCATGGCGTCGCCTTCCC
>Ga0180437_10004548_pt1 | contig 19676 bp, 28 predicted proteins | sample SS_ome_4_FD_132410 | JGI IMG/M metagenome (GOLD analysis project Ga0180437, IMG submission 132410) | Hypersaline lake sediment archaeal communities from the Salton Sea, California, USA - SS_3_D_1 metaG | ecosystem: Environmental > Aquatic > Non-marine Saline and Alkaline > Hypersaline >... | reverse complement strand
TATAGGCTTGCAGTCGTGCATAATTTCGGAGCGATGGCGGGTAGGAATCATAATGCGAAAATTCATAAGCGAGAGTTTATGGGATTTGCGAAAAAAGATGAACGAAAATTAAAATTGATTTATAAAAAATGGTTATTTAGAGAAAAAAGAAAAGTGTTCAAAAAATGAAAATTAAACAAAAATGAAATAATAATTAAACAAATAGTTGACAAAATGGAAAAATTATATTATAAATGCAAATAAGGAGAAAAAATAATGAGTGAAGAAAACAAAAATCAGGAAAATTCGGTGAATAATTCTGATGATTCTGTGAATCAAAAAAATGTTGCCGGTGGTAACACCTCTAATCCCAGTGGGAGCGGGGAAAATAATTTAAACAATACGGTTTCATACGAAAGTCATCAAAAACTTTTGGATGAAAAAAAAAAGGTTGAATCAAAATTAAAAAAATTTGAAGCAGATATTGAAAAAGCAAAACAAAAAGAGCTTGAAGAACAAGGGAAGATTAAAGAACTTTTGGAAATGGAAAGAAATACTAATAATCAATTGAAAGAATCTTTAAAGAAAAACGAGCTAAAATTATTAGCATCTGAATTCCATGATCCCGCTGATATTCTTGCTTATTCAGATAAGTTTGAATTTGACGATGAAAATAATGTTACAAATTCAAGCACAGTTTTAAACGAGCTTAAAGAAAAAAAACCGTATCTGTTTAAAGGGGCAAGTGAGCAGAAAATAGGAACTGAAACTCGAACCCCACAAGGTTTTAATAAGGGTCATAGTTTTACAGAACAAGAAATTCTTAATATGGATGCTGAAACCTTGCAAAAAAATAGAGCAGAAATATTAAAACAATATGGTTAAAATTAAATTTAAAGGAGTTTAAAAATGGCAGGAGAATTTATTCCTACAATATGGAGCAAATTAATTTTAGAAAGTTTAAAAAAAATCTTGGTTGCAATGCAAATAACGAATCAGGATTGGGAAGGCGATATAAGTGAGTACGGAGACACAGTAAGGATATTCACACCGGGCCCGGTAACAAGTAAGCCGTATACACCAGATGTCGATATTGCGGCACCGGAAACACCGACCGACATTGAAACTAATCTTGTAATAGATCAAATGGATTACTTCAATTTCAAAATAAATGATATTTTGAATCGCCAGTCGGCAGCACAACGGACAGGAAGTTACATCGATGAGGCAACTTATGCTTTGCGTGATACAATAGATCAATTTCTTTTATCATTTTATACAGATGTTGCTACAGAAAACATCACAAATCCGGTAGGCAGTGGGGTTCTTGTTACAACAAGTAACATATACACATTGTTTAGTGAGATGTATAGAAGGCTAACAGATAGTAAAAATCCGACAGAAGGTAGGTATGCAGTAGTATCTCCGGTAATTATGGAAGTAATACAAGGATATTTCGCCGGTAGGCAGACAGATTTTGGAGATAATGCATCAATGGACGGTTCAGTCGGCAAGTTTGCAGGTTTTGATATATTTTTGTCACATAATGTACCTGTAGTAGTCGAAAGTTTGACAGGGACTGGAGATCAAAATGTTAATAAATGTCTCATAGGAAGAAAAATTGGATTAACATTTGCGGCTCAAATTCCGGCAGGTTCGCTTGAAAGATACAGACCTGAAAAACGTTTCGAGGATGCAATCAAGGGACTTTCTCTTTACGGAGCTAAGATGCTACGTTCTGGAGCATCCAACGGGCTAATAAACCTCGCAGTAGATTAAGACTAATAAGGAGAAAAAAATGTCAAATAATTATGTTTTTGTTAAAAATATTAAGACTGGTGGTGTACATAAATTGCATAAAAGTAGGTGGGATTTTGGAAAAAAAGGTATAAAAAAGCGCAACCCTGATCTACAAGAAGTAACAGAGAAGGTATATAAAGCGTTTAATAATAGTTTTATAAAAAATAAACCTATGGAAGAAGAACCACAAGAAAAATAACTGAATGTTTCCTTTAAAACTTCTAAATAATGAAGTAGCCTTCGGTCAGGGGGCTACTTTACAATTTCAGCTCTACATTGATGGTGTTGCAACGGCGCCTACTTCTGGGAAATTAACACTGAAAGACCCTTCCGGTACAACGATAATTGACTCTCAAAATATGATAATAAACGGAACATTAATTGAGTATTTTGTTAGCAATTCTGAATTATCTGAAATGTTGGAAAATTATCGTATTATTGTAGAGTATGTTTATAATTCGATAACATATCCGGCGAATAATTTTCTATTTGATGTTGTGTTGACCCCGCTTGTAATGATTGTTACGGAGTCTGATTTGACAGAACGGCATCCGGATTTGCTTGATGACAGATACGAAGAAAAAACTTTTATGCCGCAAATTGAAAAAGCATTTGAAATTGTTAAAAAAGATATTAGAAATAAAGGTCGGCGTCCATCTATGATTATTGATTCGAGTCAGGTTGAAATTTTGATAGAAATAAAAGCATTGGAGCTAATATATTTCGATTTTTCGACTGATGATGAAGGGATTCTTTGGGATAAATATTTGAAATATGCTGAAAAATATAGCCAAGAACTAAACCAGATGAATATTAAATATGATTTTGATGAAGATGGAACTATAGATGGGAACATAACTTTTGGCAGTGTAAATCTAATAAGGTAAGATGGCAAAGGCAACCGATTATTTAAAAATTGTTACAAATAATATCGAAACTCTTGGCTACAAATACACGAAAGAGGTTTTTGATTTTGAAACTGTCCCAAATTCGAGAATTAATAAGTGTTATCGGTTTGAATTGAATACGAGTGAAATTGAGGAGCTTTCAGGAAATTCGGTTGACAAAACAAAGACTTTGGATATATGGTTTGCTTTTAAAATGAAGGCTTCAAAGGATAATGTCAAAACTGAATTGATAAATATTTACGATTTACAGGAAGATGTCGAAGATGAGTTACTTAAATCTTTGCATATCGATTCGATAGTGCCTGTAAGTCTGACATCACAACTTTTTGAAGATTTGTATTTGGTAATTCAGTTACAAATAATATATACATATCGGAGAGATTTGTAATATGTATAATATTTACGAGGTGAAAAATGGCTAATAAAAAAGTGATAAAAAAAGATGAAGAAGTAAAAAAAGAAGTAAAGATACAAGAAAAAAAAGAGAAAGTAAAAGTTTACCGTCCCGGGAAGGGGTGGCATGAGGTGAAAAAATGAGTTTATTAAAAAGAGAAAATGGAATAGGAATAACAAAAGGTTCAATTTGGGGAACGTCTGTTGAACCCGGAACAGGTGATGGCTTCTATGTGAAATCGCACACGCCGGCTACAAATATGCGTGAAGTTTTTAAAAATGATACTGAATTCGACCATCCCGTACCTACTATACAGACTTTAGGGAATTATCCGGCTCCGGAAGGTACATTAGTCTTTCCTTTCTACTATGAAGGTTTAGAAAAAATATTTGCAACAATGTTTGGCATTTACAATGGGGTTGATAATCTTGGTATAATAACACACAATTTCAAATTAAATCCTGTATTGAGTGGATTATTTCACACTATAGCGTATGATGAAGGGGATGAGGTGAAGAGTATACGATCCGCTGTAATGAATACGTGTAAGATTGCAGTAGACGAAACCCTTACGCTTGAGGTTGGTTATATCGGAGATAAGGTACAACAGGAGGCAGGTTTTACGACTCCTCTCGCTCTAACATATGTGTCAACCGGCGTAAATTTGTTTCAATTATTGCATACTGATGTATATATTAATGACCAGACTGGAGCTGATTTTGTTGACGGTGATAAGGTCTGTGTTAATAACATTGAAATAAATATAAACAGGGGGTTTGTACCGCAGCCACATTGTGCAGGTAATCCGTATATTGAAGAACCAAATGACATCAATCCACCGATGTTTGATGTAATTTTGAATTTTCCAAAAAAAGATGATAGAAATAAGGCATTTTTTGCTAATTTTGAGACGAACACAGAAAAGAAAATGAAAATTGAAATGACAGGTGCATTAATCGGAGGGACAGATTACTACAAATTTACGCTTAATTTCCCAAGAGTAGTATTGAGAACTGCTCCTGTATACGATCAGGAATCCCCAATACCTACAACAATTGAATTTGATTATCTTGAAGCTGCAACGGCGCCAACTGGTATGACTGAAATATACCCTTATGCTTCGTTAATCAATGAAGTTCCGGTATTGACAGGTTATCCTGCATCGTAAAATTGTATCAAAAAAGAGTTAAAAAAAAGTGTTATTTTGTAGCATTTAAAAAGTAGCATTTAAAAATATATAAAAATAAAAGGAGAAACAATATGTTAGAACTTAAGAAAGAAAAAAAAGGTAAGTGGTTCGTTATACCGAATGAGCCGTTTGGGCCCAAGACAGTTGTAAAATTAAAATTGATTCCGATAACGAGAAAGGAATTATTGAAAAGTGATTGTACAGAAACAAGGTTTAATAAGAAGACTCATCAGCCTTATGAGTATGTCAATAAGGAGAAACAGATTAAAGAAGTTGAGAACAGGTTATTTAATGCAGTCTTGGATTGGGAAGGGGTCAATGCTGAATTTAACAGGGAAAACTGGGATGTATTCATTGATAAATACGGTATGATAAAACTGTATTCAGAATGGGATGAAAACGAGCAGGTTAATTCTGATGTTTATCTGTCCGGTTGGATTGCAGACATATGCCACAACCCCAAAAACTTTTTTGAAGACGACACGGAAAATTTAGTGCCTACCTCGTAACCTACGAGGATTGGTGGCGGACATGGTATGAGACAGACCCCGAAAATTCGGATAAGAAAATATTATCCGAAAAAGGGGTTTCGGAATACCGAAAATTAACAGAAAGCAACAAATTTGCGATTAATTTTTATAATGAAACTGTTACAGAAATTAACTTAAAGTCTGGAATGTTTAAAGATTTTGTTGATGAGTTAGGTTTGCAATGGTACGAGAAAGAATTATTTATGAAAAAATTAAATATGATTGATATTACTGATGCTAATATAAGGGAGCAAAAAATAGAAGATAAACGAAAAAAAGACAAAAAATGATAAAATGGCTAATAATATAGATATAGTAATCGGTACATCGGGAGTAGGCGCAGCAAAAAAAAGCATGAGCGGTATTGAAGCCGCTGTAAATAAATTCGGAAAAGCGACAGAAAAAGCAAGCGGAAAAGCAGGGTCAAGTATGAAGGGCTTATGGAAGCAAATGGCTGTCGGGATTGGAGTAACGAATATCGTTAGCGCAGGAATTCGTAAAATTAACACAATTATTAATGATACAATTTCGAGCACGACAGAATTTCAAAAAGAATTTGCAAACGTAACAACTCTTATGAATTCTGCGGCTGACTCTCCTGCTATATTGAATATAAGGGAAGATATATTAAGTCTTGCTGGTCCTCTTGGAAGCGCTACTGAATTGACAAAAGGATTATATCAAGCAATTTCAGCATCTGTAAAACCTGCGAAGTCGGTAAAATTTGTTGCAGAAAGTGCGAAATTCGCACAAGGTGCACTTGCAAGTATGAGTGATTCTGTAGATGTTCTAACTACAGTTATAAATGCATATGGATTGGCTGCGGAAGATGTAACTGATGTATCAGATGTCTTATTCGAGGTAATAAAGCAAGGTAAAATAAACGGGCAGGAATTGGCTTCAACGTTGGGGACTGTTATCCCTTCTGCTGCAACATTAGGTATCAATTTGAGAGAAGTTGGCGCAGCTGCTGCGGTAATGACTCAAGGCGGTATTGACGCTGCAACAACAATGACCTCGCTTAATGCCGTCATGATGGCAATTTTGAAGCCTTCAAAAGATGCAGAGAAAGTTGCAAAAGAATTTGGCATTGAACTTTCCAAAATCGGAGTAGAAAGAGCCGGAGGGCTTCAAAAATGGTTAGAAGATGTAAAAAATAAAATAGGTAATAATGAAAAGGCAATGGCAAGATTGACTCCGAATATTCGGGCTTTGAGGGCAACTTTCACTTTGACTGGCAAAGGTGCGGAAAAATACGCAAAAATTCTAAAAGATATGAATGATAAAACAATAATTGCCGGCAACACTCAAAGAGCATTTGAAAAGCAACAAAGGACATTCGGGGCTACGATGACCGCAATAAAAAATAAGGTAGAAGCTGTTTTTATCAAAACTCTTTTACCTTCTCTACAATCTTTAGCAAAATATTTAAAAGCTAATTCTGATAACATAGTTAATTTTTTTAAAGCAGGGATAGAAAATGCTAAAAATATAATCAAATTTTTTATAAAATGGAAAGATGTTATTATAACAGTAGGAAAAGCTTGGCTATATTATTTTGCAGTTAAGAAAATTAATGTATTTTTTACTGCCATGAAGGTAGGGTTTACGGGGGTAATAAGTAGATTTAAGGATATGTCGGTTTATTATAAGGTTTTAAAAATTGAAAATACTGGAGCTTTGCGCAGTTTTAAATCTTTTGGGGGGGCTGCTACGACTGCATTTGCCGGCATTGGAAAAGCAATAAAATCAGTCCTGCCGGTAATGATAGCGCTTTTTGCTGTGGAAAGGATAATAAATTGGATAAATACAGCTAAAAAAGCGGAAAAAGAAATGATTGAATTAAGAAATAAAAACGCTGAAACTGTAAGAAAATGGAATCTTGAAGAAGGTAAAATCATTGAAATAAGGGCAAAAGCAGCAGAAAAAGCAAGGTTATTGATAAAAAAACAAATTGAGGAACAAAAAAAAGGTGGCGGGGTTGTAATCGATATTGAAAAGGGTACATCTTCTGCATACACAAGGACGATGAATGCACAAATACGGGCACGCAACGAAATGTTGCAAACACAAGCCTTGCGAATAAAATACACCGAACAATTTGTCAAGCAAGAATTAGCAAAACAAAAACAAATTGAGGAAAATGCAGCAAAACAAAAACAAATAGATGAAGAAAGGGAAAAAAGGATAAAATCTGAATCGAAAAGGGTTGAAAAAGGTATAGGAAGATTAAAGGATTTTTGGGCTGCATTAACTCGAGGTAAAGAAATTGAAGCGAGAGAAAAAAAAATAAAAAAATTAACTAAAGAAAAGAAAATAAGAGAAGAAGTAAATAAATTATTTAATAAAGAGTTAACATTTGAAGAAAAAGTTCAAAAAGCCTTTGAAAAAGAAAAGAAAATAAGAGAAGAAAGAATAAAAAAAATACAAGAAGAAAGAAAAGCTATAGAATTATTAAATAAAAAACGGTTTTCCGAATTTGTGAGTGATGTTGCAGCAAGACAATTAGAAGATATACATCCCAAACAAGTAAAAGTCAATAAAGAAATAGAAAAAAATATAATAGCGAAAGCATTGGCAACAAAAAAAACAAAAGACCTTGCAGCTGCCGAAGAAAAAGAGGCAAAACAAAAAGCTAAATTGATTAAAAAATACGAAGAATCTAAAGTAAAAATAGAAAAAGCGACGAATAGTATATATGGCATGATAGACGGATTGACAAATTTAGGCTTTTTTTCTTCAAAAATGGGAGAGAATTTCAAAGATGCAGCCGGCGGGGTTGCAGATGTGTTGATAAGTTTGAAAAAACCGATTGATGAAACTTTCACAAAATTTGATAAATTCAGTGCGGTTGCCGGCGGGGTTGCTACTGCATTAGGTAGTATTATAGGGGCTTCCGATAAGACAAAACAGGCATTACAGGGAATTGCTACAGGTGTTAGCAATGCATTTGAGGGTTTTGCAACAGGAAATGTCATACAGGGTATAACCGGAGTTGGAACTGCATTGATGGGAGTAGTAAGTTCATTATTCAAATCGAATAAAGGTATTGATAAGGCAATTAAGCGAGAGAATGCATGGATGGAACTGACAGAAGAGCAAACAGAAAAGCTAAAAGAACTCGCAAAAGAAATGGGTAATACACACGCAGCAACATCTGTAATGTTAGATGAGTTAATGGATGGCAACGTAACGCTTGAAAATTCTGACAAATGGCTTGGTAGAATTCGGGAGACTCTTTCTGATGTTGATAGGGGCACAATATCTGCAAAAGACAGTGTGGACGCTATGAATAAGAGTTTCAAAAAATGGATTGAGCAGGCTCAAAAACTCGGTACTACAGGCGGGAAAAAGTTTTTTGAGTTTATTGATGATCTTAAAAATAGAGGTCTTGAAGTAGAAGAAGTTAATAATTTTGTAATAGAATCATTCATGAAGGGACTTGAAGGTTACAAAAAGTTGCAACAGGCAATGTCTGGAGATAAAGAAATTAAAGAAAATATGGAAGGGCTTAATAAAGAATTAGAAGAATTGAAAAAGAAATTGAAGGGAGCTAAAAAAGGGTCTGAAGAGTATAATGAAACTGCAAAGAAAATAAGTGAAGTAACGCAGGAAATGGCAAAATTGGAAGAAAAAATCGGTCGTGTTACGGCAGTTCAAGAGATATTCGGAAATCTGAATATTGATGTATATGATGATATAATTGCAATGGAAAAAAGGGTAGCTGATAATCCGGTTCTTTTTCAAGCGATTGAGGGCATGAATGAATCTATAATCAATTTTTCAAATTCTACAAAACTAACACAAGATCAATTTGATGATTTCGGTTCTTCTGCACAAAAAGTTTTTTCTGAAATGACAGAGAGAGGTTTTACATCGGAGGAAGCTTTAGCCTCGATGGCGCCTACCCTGAAAAGACTTGAATTCTTACAAGGTGAATTTGGTTATAGTGTAGATGATGGGACAGAAAAGCTAATAAAACAAGCAAAAGAGCTTGGATTATTAGATAAACAAGACCCTTTTGACAAAATGGCTAATAATATAGGTGAGATGACAGGTGTTATGAAGGAATTTATAGGGTTGTTTTCTGAAAAGCTTGGAATTGTAACAAAAGATGCCGCTGATGATATTGCAAAAATAGGTAGAGAAGTTGGCGGACTTGAGCGAAGGATAAAGGAATTTGACGCAAAATTAGATGTTGGAGGCGGTAAGATTCCGGGATTTGCAAGTGGTACTGGTTCAAAGATGATAACAGCACCCGGACTTTTTACGCTTGGAGAATTGGGTCCTGAACGTGTAGATTTTTCGGGAAAACGAATGCGAGTAACCCCAACATCGAGTATGAGTACAACAAATAATAGGCAGATAATTAATATCGATTATAAACCGAATATTGTTTTGCCGGTATCATCCTTGAATGAAAACATGAGTAAGGAAGATATAAGAAAGGTAATTGAGGACGCTCTGTATAATGGTTCTGGCAAATTGATTGAGAAAATCGAGAAGCAATTAAAAAACAGGGCAGCGTAAATTTGTAACAAAAAATAAATAAAAGGAGCTAAAAAATATGGCACATGGTGGATTTTTAATAAACAATAAAATTTCGGAGGCAGAGAGTATCGTTGTAAGTGAAGGTGGTACAGCAACAGGATATGATATTTCTAATGTTCAAGATGAAATTGTTTCAAATATCTATAAATCGACTGGTAATACTGTCAAAATTGACATAACAATGCCGGCAGCAATAGATTTTTCATCTATTGCAATTATTAATCACAATATTGCTACAAATGTTGTTATTGTATTAGGTTTGAGTAATACAGGGTTCACGCCTGTAATGGAGGAAGAAATAAGTATCGGAACTACAAATATATTAGAAAGATATATTTATCGAAGAAATGAAGTCGGTGATTTAATAAAAACTTATGCACCAAATACCTATAATAATTTAGGTAATAAAACTTTCAGATATTTTCGGTTTACTATTCTTGCAAATGAGCCTACTACAATCGGTTCTCTTTTCATCGGAGACACATTCGTATTTCCGAAAAATTATGACCAAGATTATAACTTCAATTTTAACATTGAAAAAGCTGTGAATAATATACATGGGCAGATGTATGAATATCAGATTTCCGAACAAATGAGTCATAAACTCAATTTTACCGAAGTTCCGGAAGAACATTTCGAGGATTATAAGCATTTGTTGCGCCAAGGTGCAAAGATTTTTGTACCGGATTTTGACAAAAAACCTTGTTATTATGGAATTGTAACAAATTCAGTCCTTGTTAATGTAAGACAACGTGCTACAGACCTTTTAGATAATTTTAGTATGAATTTTATGGAGAATTTTTAATGGGCGCTTTTTTTGTAGAAATTGACTTTGCCTCCGGTACAAAAAAATTCGGTGAGGTTGCTTTACAAACTGCAACAGGAACGGTATTACCCTTTCTAATAGATGTTAATGTCAATCGGGCAATGGATTTTACCGAGCGTAGATGGGAAAATTCGACTGCAACAATAACTCTCAATAATGAAACAAATTATTTCACGGACTTGATGGACAGTTCGGATAAATTCATAAAGGGTATTGGATGCCGTGTCTATTCTGATACTACAAATATATTCACCGGCAATATATATGATACTCCTCAATCTGATGATAGTGAATTCATAATATTAGCAGATTCCAAGACTCAAGGTTTAGAAAAAATAATAAATAAAAAAATAACTAAAACTGAATTTCCGAATTGTCCTGATATAAATGCTGGAAAATATAGCAATATTATTTTTGGGTTTGCGAGTGATGAGGGCGAGAATGAAACCGGCATATTAACCGCTTACAAAGTTGATACAAAAAAATACCTTGCGGCTTGGCACTGGTTGCAAGGTTTTGAGTCTCCCTATATAGATACTCAAGTTTTCAACTCTTCGGAAGCGAATATTACAGCTTCATCGAGTTTTGATAATAATGCTGATGGGAATGCATATATAATTACGTCTGTGGATCAGGGGGATGAAATTTCTTTCAATTCGCATGGGTACATTGACGCCGGTTTGAATTATATTACTAATCCGGCTGGACAATTAGGAGAATTGAACACAAATTTTGGAAATTATTTTGTTTTTAAGGGAATTGGGCCCGCAAGTGCAATATATGATGACAGGGGATACAATATTAATTCTATGGTTATCGATAATAACATCAGTTGGGGTGAGTTTTTTAAACGATTTGCTGAAAACTTTGACTGTTATTTCTGGCAAAAAGTTGGGGGCAAAATTGGAATCAAAGTTTTAAATTGGGGAAATGAAACAATTGATAGCAAAATTACTGAAAATTATGTTACTAATTTTAGAAATTGGCGGGATATGGAGAATATTATAACTCAATATCAACGAAAATATTGGTATCATTATCGGAAAACTTTTTTCCATCGATTACCTTCAAATATTTTTGCAGGGACTGGATGGGAAGCAAACGAGGGTAGTCTCGATTTGAGATATAATCGAGATAATGTAATTACAACAGATATAGCAACACGATTATTATTTTTCACAAAAAATCCTTTAATTTATTATAAATTTTCACTCCCGTATTTTAAAGGGTTGGATGTTGATATAGCCGACACTTTGGAATTAAGGACATATCGAGGTTATTATCCTTATCAAGAAAGGCTAATATTAGTAACACAAAAAAAAGTAGTTAATAAAACTAATTTAATTGAATTTGAGGCAATCGATATAAACGGTATTAATGATGGATTATTGCAACTTTGGAGTGATAATGATTCGAGGGTTGTAACTTTGAAAGAAGAATCCGACCCTGATTGCAATGTATTATTATAATGTGTATTAAATACGCATAAGGAGATAAAAAAAATGAGTGTATATTTTCAAGGAGCCCCGCAGGTTGGGGATAAATTTGGGACAGCAGCAGTAAGCTCAATCCTGACTCAATTCGCATCGGATACCGCACCAACGAACCCTTTTACAGATCAAGTCTGGCTTGATACCTCTTTTACACGTCCATTTCTGAAAAAATGGAGCGGTTCAGTGTGGGAAGCTATGTTTTTGCCTTATTTTTCGTGGAATGACAAAGATTCAGGGAGAGAAAAAAACGTATTCTGGCAGTCCGGATACCAGCTTGTCCTGTACGGTGGTTCTTCAATTTCTTTCACTTATGCATACAGTTTTGTGCCACGAATTGTAGCAACGTCATCAGCGAGAAATGTTAGTGTTGGCGTATATGCTATTACTACAACAGGTTTTGTGGCAGCAACAGAGAGAAATGATGGTGTGGCTGCAAATTCTAATTGTAATTGGCAAGCAATCGGAAGACGAGACTTTTAAGGGGAAAAAAAATGATAGTAAATTTAACAAAAAACATAATAACAGGTAATGCAAACAATACGGTTTTATATTCAATCGAAAATTTAAGATTTGATTCTGTGGATAATAAGCTAAAATGGGATGAGTTCAAATTTTATTCTCCTAATGGGAATTATGTAGATGATGGTTTTCAATATTTGGATTCAAAAACCGGTGAAAATGCTACAAAAAGTGTCAAATATTTTAATGTTGCTGCCGGTGAATATCTGATACAGAGACATGCAAGTTTAAACAAAATTTTTCTAATTAAGATGGCTGCAAGTACAGGAGTAGAAATAATAGAAATAATGGAAGGTTCATCTTTTCCGACAATTGAAATTGATAAAGATGGTGATATTACTATATATGGAGAGATTACAAGTGATATAAATGATGATGTTAATATATCTTATAAGGAGGTACAACATGTCGAAAATTAAAAAAACTATAATAAATAAAGCGAGTTATCTCAAAGATGAGTTCGATAAAGGCATAATAGATTTTGAGAAAGCTAAAACAAAGAGACTTGAGGATATGAAACCTGATATTTTTAGGGCAAAATTAGAGGAATTATGCTCGAATGAGATTAAAAATGCTAAAAAAGAGCTCGATAACGCTGCAAATATTGACGAATTAATACAGCTTGCGAATTAAATAAAATATAAAAAAAAGGAGAAACTAAAAATGCGTAAAACTGTAACGATAGCAAATGTAAAGGGTAGAAAGTATTCAGAACCGAAGGTTGTAACAAATAAGGGGGACACATATATATTATATATAGAGAATCGAGATTTGGTTTTATCAAAACATGATGGGAAATCTTCAAAAAAAATTAACATTATAAAACATGCAAACCCTTATCAGACATCACTTTATAAGAAAAATAATATTTTATATTTGTGTTGGGCGGTACAAGGTGGAACTGCAAGTGTTGTAAAATGTTATAGTTACAATATCTCGGATAATATCTTAAGGAAATTGTTTGAGAGTGATACAATAGATTGCATGAATATTGAGGATTTAAGGGTTGTTATTGATAATTTTGATAACATTTTTATAACTTTTACGGTATGGCAAGAATCCGGCGCAGTGAGTCAATATGTTTTTTCAAAATATGAAGATTATTTTGAAAAGAATATTATTGATAGGCGGGGGAAACATGGTGATATTGCAGTCGATGACGATTATTTACATCTCGTTTGGCAAAAAAAAGCAAGTAAAAACAGTTATATTATTGGATATAAGAAAAAAGAAAATAAGATAAATGGGAAGTGGGGGAAGGTGAAAGAAATTGCTGGGCAATTAGAAAATGGGTTAGTACAACGCCCAAGATGTTCACTTTCTGGACACATTTTACATGTAATATATCATGTAGGTGAAGACCCTAACCGGCAAATATTCTACAAAAACTCACAAGATAATTTTAAATCAAAAATACTTGTATCTGGTAATCCGGCAGGATATGGTAGTATAGATATATGTTCAGAAAATGAACACAATATTTTTATAAGTATGAAGAAAGGTAGGCAAATATTATATAATCGGATGGTTGAAGGTCGTTGGCTTGGAATTGTAGCATTATTAAAAGATAAATTTGCTACTCAAGATAGCTTTTTAGATTCTGATAAATTTTCTGTTGTGTTTTGCAGCAGGTGGCAGGATGTCCGGCTTGTACAGGATGGGAAATTGGAGTATGAAGAAGAAGATATGGCGCCGGCGCCGGAAGAAATTGTTAATTCAGAACCTGAAATAACCCCAATTCCAGAAAATAAACCGGAAAAAAGAAAGATTGATGACGAAAAATTACGGAAAAATGTAATACCAATTATGAAAATCGAAAAAGCTGAATCTGAAAAAATTGTAAGATTGAATCTAAAAAAACCGCCGTTTATTTTTATAAAATTTGATTTATTTTTAAAAAAATACTGGAGTCAAATGTTATTTTTTGTGACAGGTTTTGTTTTAAAATGGCTTTTAAAATAAGTGAAAATTGGAAAAAGAAATAGAAAAAACTTTCAATAGCATTGCCGAAACGTTTAAGGAAAATCTAAAAACTCACAAAGAATTTTATAAAAATTTCAAAGATATTGGAGAGATAATTGCATGTGCAAGACCTCAATTTAAATTAATACAAAAAGAAATCGAAGTCCTGAAAACAACGGTTGAATCTAATAAAAAAAGTATTGATAAACGAGAAACTCAATTGGGTATGTTATCAATAATAATAAAAAAAGCTGCTCCAAGCCTCCCTACAGTATTAAGATGGATAGCAATATTTATTGGTCTGAATTTGTTCATAAATGTATCAATTTTAGTGATGAAAAGTATCAAAATTTGGGAAGTATTTTAGTGAGGTTTAAAAATGAAACGTAAGTTTAATAGTATTAAATTATGGGTGTTTATAATTCAGTTTATTATTTCAATTATTTTAATATTTTTTGGGAAAATATCCGGTGAGGTGTACGCAGGTATGCAGACTTTCCTTACAGGATTTTACTTTAAAGCAAATTATGAAAGCAAAAAATATTACAGTGAGTTTATAGAGTTAGAGAAATATAAACAAATGGATTATATGTCAGACAATTATATAAATAATAATAGAAATCAAAAACCTGAATATTAATATTTTGTTTCTCCTTATATTAATTTTGGGTTCTGGAGGGGGATTAAGTCCCCTTCCAGTCTTTTCTTTCATTCAATTATAAAAGATACAAGATACAGAAAAGATATAAATTTGTGAATTTTTCTATATTTTTTTTGATACATTTTGTTGACAAATAGGAAAAATTATACTATAATGAAGGTAAGGAGAAATATGGAAAAAATAACTAAAAAAATTTACTGCTTTAAAAATGATAAAGTTGATAAATGAAATTTCTTAAAAAAAACTGGTTCTATCTTGTAATTATAATTATTATTGCTCTCTATATTCAGGAGCGGTTCAATAATGCAGGGAGATACAATAAGAAGGTTAAGCGAATTGAATCTGAGAAAGCAAAGATAAAAGAGGTTTTGCAAGTAGAAATAGAGGAGCACAACAAATTGTATCAAGAGAAGCAACAAATTGTAACAAGATATAATGCTCTAAAAGTATCTTTAAAAGCTAAAATTAAGCCGTTAGAGAGAGTTAAGACGATTTATATAGATAAGGTTAAATATGTAACAAAATTAAAATACAGGCAATTATGGGACTTTTCTTTGAATATTAAAACAAATTTTGATAAATACATAGAAAAAGATAAAGAAGATGATTTGATTACAAGTAATATAATTACAAATTACAAAAATCTTAATTTGAAAAATGAGCAGATACAAACAGAATATTTACAGGATATATCGAAGCTGCGAAGTAAGGTACGGAGGAGGTTTAATATTTCTGTTGGCGCCGGGATTGTAACCGGACTTGACGGAAATCTGAAATTAGGATTTGGTTTGTTTTTGGGATACAGAATTTTGTAATTTAAAGGAGAAAAAATGAACGTATTGAAAAAATACAAAAAAAAACACGGGTATAAATATAAGGAATTGGAGGAGAAGATAGGAATTACAAAAGATTATTTATACCGGATTTGTGCCGGCAAGCTCATTCCTACCCGACAAACAGCTTTGAAAATTGCAGAAGTAACGGGGTTGAATCCGATAGACTTATTATATTTATCCGAATTCAAATAATTTTGTAAAATTAAAACGGATAAACTATCCTATACCTATGCTTATATGTGTTTTTTAAAAATCCTGAAACCACATATATACCTACGTTTTTTATTTTAAATAAAATTGCATATCTAAAAAAAACATCGATTTATACAAAAAACAAGTCTCTGAAATTGCCTATATTATTATGTATACAAGGAAAATCGTTTTAAATGAACGATAAATTAAAATAGATATAAAACCTATGGAGAAGGTAAAATCGGATAAATATAACGATTTATGAGCTCTATATTTTGTTAATATACATGAAATTAATTTTACATTTTCTTCATACACAAACCCCCTATATTACTATATAATTGGGAATAGTCAAAAATATATGTATTAAAAAATTGTAACGTATAATCCCTATATGCCTAAAGATACGGATATTTTCAATTTTCCATTTCACGAAAAACCGTTTTTTGACCCTTCCTGCGAAAACGTCCTATATACCTATGTTTTAAGAAAGCTCCAAAATACCCTATATACCTATGTAATAAGGAAAAAAAATATTTTTAATCTTTTTTTATCTAAAAAAAAATAAAAAAAATCAAAAAAGTTCGTAAATGCCCTATATTACTACATAAAAAAAATTATTTTTTTGTATAAAAAAGTTGCAAAATAGGAAAGATTATACTATAATTAATATATAAGGTAAGGGTAGAGCAGGTTGCTCCCCGAACTTGAAGCAGCGTAAATCCTGACCGGTTGGCAGGTGGCTGAGGAGAATGGAAAATGGAATTAAGAGTATTAAAAGTTAAGGCTATTTCAAAAAAAATAGCTTTAAGAAAAATAAAAAAGATGGCAGTAAAGTACATGCCATCTGCAATAATATTCGAAGAGTCCCTGAAAAAAAAAGGACTCATGGAATATGTTGTTGAAGTTAAAGGGTAGGGGGGAGACCTCTACCCTTTTTTTTTATATTTTTATCCTTTGCTTTTCTTTGAATTGCAAGGGATAAAGAAATAAAAGCAGTGTAAATCCTGACCGGATGGCAGGTAGCTGAGGAGAAAAACCATGAAATTAACATTAAAAATTAAAAATATAAAGGATATAGGAAAAATAACAAAACAGGATTTGTTAAATTTTTCTTCTGTTAGAACTCTTTTAAAAAAACAAAAAATAACCCGAAAAGATTTTTCTAAATATGGTTATTTAATTTACTCTATAGAGAAAAAGAAAATAATCTTATATATGGGAAAATATAGGGGTATTTATGATTATGAAATCGCTAATATTCCGGTAGAAAAGGGCCCCTGGGGGATCGAAAAAATAAAAATCCTGTAAGTCTTGACTTCGGCAAGCGGGGATGGGAGATGGAAAATGAAAAAAGAGATTAACAAAAAAAACATCCTAAAACAAACGGCATTTGGGTATGATATGCCGGAAGATGAAGTTGAGAAAATTTATAATAATTTTTATGGAACTCCAAAATTTCATGAAGAATTAGAAAATTATATAAAAAACAGGGGGAAAAATGAATAAAATAAAAGGATACGAAAACCTATTATTAACAGAAAATTTTTGTCATTATAAAACAAAAAAAGGAATAGGAAAGACAATGTTTTGTATTGGACAGAGCAAAAATGGTGCAATAATAATGCATCTTGGAAGCAGAAGTATAATTTTAACTTTCAAACAAATACATGATTTGTCTTTATTGATAGACAATTTATTGAATTTTAGTTATAAAGATTTTGCAAAATTTTATAATAATAAATTATTATAAATGCAAAAAATAGAAAAATAAAATAAAATTAATGGAGAAAAAAAATGAGTGAAGAAAAAAAACAGGAGGGAAAATGAATAAAAATGCAAAAAAAAATCTAAAAGGCAGACCGAAAAAACCGGAAAATACAAAATATGTATACCGGTTGAGTTTGCCGGATGAAATTTATGTGTGGTTGGAAGAAAAAAATTTGGAAGCAAAATTCACTGACCAAAAAAATAGAACCATACCCGATATTATTAGGGAAATTTTGAAAAAAGAATTTGAAAAAGAAATCGGGATTAAAAAAAACATTGAATCCGACACAAAAAAAGTAGTTGATATCATTCATCGCACTGTCGAAAATGTTTTGAATATTAAAAGGGGGAAAAATGACTGAAAAAGAGAATAAAAAAGATAATATATATCAAAAATTGAGTAAGGCTCGACAATGGGTGAGAGAGAATACACCCGAAAAAGAAGGTTGGAACGATTATGGGAAATACAAATTCTTCAAACCTGAACAAATTAATGTTCTTGTTTCTCGGGCTTGTGAGAAATTCGGATTGCTAACAATTTTTAATCTTGTAGAAATTGAAACTCCATATTTGGAAAAATCATTAAAAATTCTAAAACCGATAAATCAAAAACCAGATAAAAATAACAAAGAACCGAATTTGATAAAAAAAGAAATTGAAAAAACGAGATTCAGGCTTGAAGGAAAATTGAGAGTGATTGATATAGATACAAAAGAAGAAATTATTTTCCAACAACCGACAAAAATCCCGGAAATCACTGCAACAAATGCCTCCCAGAAATTGGGAGGGACGGTTACCTTTGCTTCAAGATACCTAAAAACAACAGCATTTGAAATTACAGAAAATTATCTCGATTTTAATAATGAAATTAAAGATGAAAATTGTTACAAAAAAGAGCCTCCTATCAAAGAGCTTCCTATCAAAGATGAAAATTTTGATCCGTATGATTTCCCTCTTGACCCGGGTGAAGACCCATTCGCAGGGACCGAAAAAAAAGAAAAAAAAGAGGGAAAATACCATAACAAAATCAGAAATTTCTTAAAAAATCCGGATAATGAATATCTTTTTTCTTCAAATCAAGAAAAAATAGATTTTCTGGAAAGGCAAACATCTTATACAAATAAGCAAGGTGATTTTATTGCCGGTGTTACACAAATAAGCAATTTGACCCCCGGCAGAGCAGAAACGACTTGGCATAAAATAGAAAAAGAATTCGGTTTGAGGGAAAAATAATGTTGATAATAGATATTAAAACCGGAAACCCTACAAAAACGCATCAATACCAACTATGCGCTTACAAAAATCTTGTAGAAAATGGGGATAGTAATATAAATTTTGATGAAGAAAATCATATTTATACTTCCAATTCAGGTCAGATTCTACCTTCAGTTACTCATGTTTTGCAATTAATACAAAAATGGGATTACAAAAATGATTTCTATGCAGATCGAGGAACTTATATTCACAAATGTTGTTATGCTGCTATGCAAGGAAAATTAGATTTTGACGCTATAGAACCGGAAATTCTACAATATGTTGAAAATTGGCTTAAATTTCTTGATGAAAAGGGATTAAATTATAAACCTTATAATAATAATTGCAAAATCGAACAAAAATATTGGCATGAAAAATATAATTATGCAGGCACTATTGATATACAATACCCTTTAAAATCTGAAAAAACTGAACTTTGGCTTGTATATTTACAACCGGATTCACACAAGGTCGAAAAAGTAAAATACACAGATCAGCTTTTCAACGATTTTCTGTGTATTCTGAGAACATATAAATTAAGGGAGGGAACATGACTGACGATTATGAATTATGTAATATTTGTGGATGTTTAAGGAATTTTTCAGAAGAAAACGAAGAATTACAACAAAAATATGGAAAGTGTATCTGTATTTTTTGTGAGAGATGCGGAAAAAAAACAAATTTCGGGTATTATTTGTGTAATACTTGCGATGATCTTTATGGATGAAATTTAAGGAAGGGAGGAAAAATGAGAAAAATTATAAAGAATTATGATTTTTGTGATAATTGTAAGGCTAATTTTGAAGATGTTT